>Ga0182027_10001447_pt1 | contig 39741 bp, 34 predicted proteins | sample 712E1DmetaG_FD_121300 | JGI IMG/M metagenome (GOLD analysis project Ga0182027, IMG submission 121300) | Permafrost microbial communities from Stordalen Mire, Sweden - 712E1D metaG (Illumina Assembly) | ecosystem: Environmental > Terrestrial > Soil > Wetlands > Permafrost | place: Sweden...
AGGAGGCCTTTGCGGCTGCGCTGGGTCACCAGCGCGCCCTCGTACTCGATCGTCTTGCCGATGTCATGCAACAGGATCCCGGCCAGCGCCAGGTCGGCGTCCACCTCGGGATACAACGGCAGCAGCGCCCGGCAGGCGCGCGCCATGTGCACCGTGTGTTCGAGCAAACCGTGGCGATAGGCGTGGTGCATCGCGATGGCCGCGGGCGCCGTCTTGAAAGTGCCACCGATGTCGGCGAATACCGCCTGCACCGTCGCGGCCAATTCCAGTTGACCGATGCCGGCGATGAAGCCCTCAAAATCCGCCCACAGTTTGGCCGGGTCCTCGGGCGGGGTTTCAATGAGGTTTTCAAGCAGGCCTGGTTCGGCGAGCTGCTCACCGGTGAGTGGATCAGCGCGGCTGATGCGCGGGGAGAGGCGGCTTTGAAAATAGTCGGTCTTTGCCTCGATGCGCACGACGGCGCTTTCCGGCAGGTTCTTGAAGAACTCGAACAGCGGGCTGTCGCTGAAACAGGTGACGCTGAATGCGCCGGTCTTGTCGCCGAGCTCCACCGAGAGGTACGGGCTGTCATTCTTGGACGTCTTCGCGGTGACCTTGCGGACGAGTAGCACGCTGGTGAACGGGACGCTCGAGCGCGCTTCGAGGGTCTTGAGATCGCGAACGGTCATCAGGGTGGTGGAGTCAGCCATGCCGGGATTCGTAGCCGAACCCGGGATCATTGTGAAACCTTAAACATCCGCGCCAAGACCTCACGTCGCGCAGTAGTTGCGGCGGGCCTTCACCTGCACGAACCGCTTCTCCGGCAGGATGTAGGCGGACAGGTGTCCGCCCATCACGCAGGCGGTGTCGAGTCCCAGGGACCATTTGAGCCGGTAGATCTCCGCCCGCGGGGTATGACCGTAAACGACAAACGGGGGGCCATTCCAGAGATCGGCCCAGAAGGGACCTTCCGGATAATCGGCGCGCTTGCGCGGCCATCCTTCGCGGTCGATCACCTGCACCCGGGTGACCACCGAAGCCGGTTGCTTCTGCCACGGTTCGCCGGGGAGAAATCCGGCGTGGACGAAGACCGTGTTCAACTCCGCGACCTCGTAGGTCAGCAGCATGGACTCGAGATAGGCCCAGTCCTCGGCGCGCAGTTGGGCGAAGGTCGTCTGGTCGTTCTCCTTCAAAAAGTCCCGGTCTTTGGTGCGCCGATAGTTCAACAATCGCAGCTCGTGGTTGCCGAGAAGCGAGACGGCGTTGGTGGCCCGGGCCAGATCGATGACCTTGATGCTGTCGGGCCCGCGATTGATCAAATCGCCCAGTAGAATGAGACGGTCATCCTTGGCCAGGGCGAGGCGGTCCAGGAGTTCCGCAAATTCGGCATGGCAGCCGTGAATGTCTCCGATGGCGATGAGGCGTCCGTTCATTTCAAATCGGGCGTGCGACCAGGTGGGTCAAAAAACCCCGAAGACATCGACCACAATGAAGCCGGGGAAGAGATTCGTGGAGATCCGAGCCATCCGGTGGAGAATTCATTAGGGTGGGGCAGGCAATGAATTTGCTAGCGTCACACCACCGGCCAAGTAAACACAAAACCCATGGAATTGAGTTTACAGCCGTTGGCGGCGGTCTCGCGGGTCTCAAGCCGTCCGTTTTCGGAGGGCGACCGGGTGGTGAGCTATCTTGTCCGTTCGGTCACCAACGAGATCGAGCGACATGACGTGCTGGCGGCGGAGGACGCGGATTTCCGCCCGGCGGGCTTTGTGTTTTGTCGGTGGGCGCAACTGTTCAAACCACGGCAGCTCGAAGATAACCCGGAACGGACGTTGAAACTGACGGCGGAGAACCTGTTTCTGACGCTGGCCGATCCGGCGAACGAGCCGAACCCGGCCAACACGCCGCTGCTTCAGTTCCTCGCGCTGATGCTGGAGCGAAAACGTCTCCTCCGACCGCGGGGCGTCACGGCGGATGGCGGGCGCAATTTGTTCGAGCACGCGAAGACCCATCAGATGTACGAGATTCCTGCCGGCGAACTGACCCCGGAGTTCTTTGTCAAGATCCAGGAGCAGCTGGGCTTGCTGGTCGGTTCGCCGAAGAAATCCCCGGCCGGCACGGCTGCAGAAACGGCGGCTCCGCCACCGGCGCCGACCGCACCGGACCAGCTGGTTTCCTAGCAAACGCCAGCCGCCAGATTCCCGCGAGCTTGGCTACTGCCGCACGGGGATACCGCGGGTCGCAAGGAACGCCTTGACCTGGGAGATCGTAAACGTGCCGAAATGGAACAGACTCGCGGCTAGCACGGCGCTGGCGTGGGCTTGGTCGAGGACGTCGGCGAAATGCGCCAATGTGCCCGCTCCGCCCGAGGCGATCACCGGCACTTCGACGGCGTCGGCCACCCGGCGGGTGAGTTCAAGATCGTAGCCGGCCTGCGTGCCGTCGCGATCCATCGACGTGAGTAGAATCTCGCCCGCACCGAGCGAGACGACATTCCGCGCCCACTCGACGGCATCCAGTTCGGTGGGATAGCGGCCACCGTGGGTGTAGACCCGCCAGCGCGGCTCCGGTCCCGGATCGCGCTTGGCGTCGATCGCCACGACGATGCATTGGTTGCCAAACCGCCGGGCGGCCTGCAACACGAGATCGGGATCCTTGATTGCCGCGGTGTTCAGGCTGACCTTGTCGGCGCCGGCGTTGAGCATGGTGCGGATGTCCTCCACGGAGCGCAATCCGCCCCCCACCGTCAGGGGCATGAAACACTGGTCGGCGGTGGCCGCGACGACGTCGCGCATGATGGCGCGATTGTCGCTGGAAGCCGTGATGTCGAGGAAGGTCAGTTCGTCCGCCCCCTGGTGGTCGTACGCCTTGGCGCAGGCCACCGGATCTCCGGCGTCGCGCAGTTCCTGAAACTTCACGCCTTTGACGACCCGGCCGGCGGTGACGTCCAGACAAGGGATGATCCGTCGGCTAAGCACGGCGCTGGGCTGATGAGCGGACGCTACGCCTCCACCATGGTAATCTCCGGATCAAATTCAACGGCGAGGCGGTACACGTTGCCCGGCCGCATGACCAGCGGATGATCGCGGCGCAGGAACTGGAGGTAATGAATCCGACCGTAATTGGTGCGGTAGGTCGGATCGCTGCTCACGACCTCCGTCTCCTGCCAAGTCGCCTGGAAATCGTTTTTGTGTACCGAACATCGTTGACCCAACGGGCCGAGCACGGGCGAATTTCCGAGCCGGTAACGCGAGTGGGGCGCCCCGATGCAGAGGACGTAGCGGAAGTTGTCGAGGGTCACCTGCTGCTTGACTGTATAGGTGAACTCGCAGCTCACCTTGCTGCCGGTGAAGCCCCATTGCACCTTCACGCTGCCAAGGCCGCGCACGAGTTCCTCCTTGAGATTGATCAACTCCGGCTGCTCGTAGCGAAAATAGAAGCTGTTGCGCAATCCGAGCCCGGTGACGGACCTCTGACCATAAAACGCCGGGATTGTCACGTGCTCGCCAAACGTCAGCTCGGGCACCATAATCGGCAGGTAGGTGTTGTTCGGCCAGTCGAAAACTCCCGGACAATGCGGAAACGGCAGGGAGTCCGCGACCGCTGCTCCGCCGGAACTGACCAAGGGCAGCTGCGCGTGGAGGCCGGTCTCAGCGTCACGATAGAGAAAGAGCCCCTGCTCCTTGCGGTTGGATTTGTCGTAGATGACGAAGCGGCCGCTGGTGCGGGGAGGATCGAGGCGCGGCTGCCCCTCGGGGATGAGCACGGTCTTGCCGAGGCGGGCCCACTGGCTGAGATAGCGCGCGCCGTCGAAATTCGCCATGCGCGTCGTATGCGTAGTGTAGGCGGTCCGCTCCTCATCGCGCACGACGAGGAAACCCTGCTCCTGGTCGAGGTAAGTCTGGTAGAAGAAATAGAAGAGCCGGCGAAGGATGTCGAAATAGCGCGGCTTCTGTTCGTCAGCGATCCAGCCGTCACGCAGGCCCTGGAGAATGAGGCTGATGCAATGCATCTGCCCATAGGCGCCGGCGGCGCGGCCATAGGCCCAGCCCAGGCCGTCGGTCCGCACGAGATCCGGCATCATCCGGATGTATTTCTCAGCATAGGTGCGCAGGGTGGGAAGTTTGCGCTCTCGCACCCCGGGGTTGGAATGCAACTGCAAGGCGGAGCGGATGAACACAAAGCTCATGACTCCGTACAGGTTGAAGTTACCGCCGAAGCCCTTGGCAGCGTCATCAAAAAATCCAGTGGAACTCGTCTGGTTGATGCGGTCCACCATGCGTTCAATCAAGCGGCTCGTCTCGTCCTTCTTGGACAACCCGAAGCTGAACCGGCACACGGCCTTGGCGATGTTGAACGCCTGCCAATGATTGTCGTAGTCGCTGCGATGGAGCAGCATCTTGTCAAGGCGCAGCCGGGTTTCCTCGACCAGCCGCTCCCACACCGGATTGCGTTCCTTGGAGGGACCGAAGCAGAGGAGGCCCAACGCGGCGTACGCGAGACCGTTCTCCGTCGGTGGCTCGGTGAAGACCTGGGCCGTCACGCACCGCGCGACCAGGTCGATGATGTCGGAACCCTTTAGCGTGGTTTCCCCGGTGGCGCGGTAGAATTCTCCAAGCGCGTAGGCGACATGACCAGGTTCGTCCTGGCGGGGGTGCTCGCCAGCGACGGGGATGATCGTGCCGTCCGGGCTGATGGAATCAAGGTTGTGGCCCAGCATGGAGCGGGCCATATCGAGACATTGCTCGGAGAAACTGTGCATGCAAACAGGGTTGACGTGACTTGCGGAGATTCCGTGGCGCCTCTGCGCAAAATGGGAAAGAGGTAAGTTTTTTCGGGTTTCAATCGACGGCGCAAGGAGGAAATTCGCCGGAATGCCATGGAAATGCGACTTTAGGGGACGAAACCGAGCCCGGACGGAGTCCTCCAGCGTGTTGCGGGCGCCTCCACAGGTTTACGTATGACTCGCGCTCAAGCGCTCGTGGCCGAGCCGTGTCTATGGCCAATTATAAAAGGCGAGCGTGCTCGCGATTCCGAGGCAAGAATCGCCGGTCCCTCGACAGGCTCGGGACCCAGAGCTTGTCGAACGGGCAAGCAGGCTACCTACACTGATCACCTGATGATATCATGGTCCACGAATGAGGGCAGGGTTCACTGAATAGATACGGCTGAGTGGTCGGCACCGCGCTGGGATTCTTTGACAGCGTTCGCCGAATTCATTGGATTGGCCGCTCGCAACTCCGCGTTATCACCACCGTCGGCCCACCTGCCATTCCCTCTCTCATGTCGCAAGTTCGCGTCCGTTTCGCCCCCAGTCCCACCGGGTTCTTCCACATCGGCAGCGCCCGGACCGCGTTATTCAACTGGCTTTATGCCCGCCACACGGGCGGGGTCTTCATCCTCCGCATCGAGGATACCGACAAGGAACGGAACACCGAGGCGTTCCTAAACGTGATCTACAACAGTCTCACCTGGCTGGGACTCAACTGGGACGAGGGACCGAAGGCCGGCGGGCAATTCGGGCCTTACCGTCAAAGCGAGCGGACGTCGATCTATCGGGAATACCTGGAAAAGCTGAAGGCCGGCGGACGCACCTACGAAAAGGACGGCGCGGTCTATTTCAAGATCTCGGGCGAGCCGCAGGTCATCGACGATGCCATCCGCGGCCGGGTCGAACGCACGGAGGAGAAGGATTTCGTCATCGTACGTTCCGATGGCAGCCCGGTGTTTCATCTCGTGAATGTGGTCGACGACATCACGATGCAGATCACCCACGTAATCCGCGGGGAGGATCACCTGTCGAACACGAGCAAGCATACCGAGCTCTTCCGGGCTTTCGGGGCACCGCTGCCGGTCTATGCCCACATCCCGCTCATCCTGAAACAGAACGGCCCGGGCAAGATGTCGAAGCGCGACCAGGGAGCACTGATCGAGGAATACGAACAGCGGGGGTATTTGCCCGAGGCGCTAGTCAATTTCCTCTGTCTGCTTGGCTGGTCGCCGAAGGATGACAGCGAAAAAATGCCGCTGGCGGAGATCATCCGGCGCTTCGATCTTCCCGGGGTCAACCAGACGAACGCGCGCTTCGACGAGAAGAAGCTCGCTCATATGAACATGGTCTACCTGCTCGAACAGCCGGCCGACCGGTTCGTGGCGCTCGCGCGGGATTACCTCAAGCGCAAGAACACGTTTGCCGCCGGCTGGCCGGAGGACGCCTATTTCCGCGACGTCATGCTGCTGAGCCAGCCGAAGGTGAAGTCGATCGAAGAACTGCCGGCCTACACGGCGTACTTTTTCACGGAGGATTTTGCGGTTGACCCGAAGGCGCGGGACAAGGTCATGGGCAAGGGCGACCCCAAGGCCCGGTTGCGGGAACTCGCTGACGCGTTGAAGACGGCTGATTTCTCGAGCGACGCGGCCCTGGAACAGGCAGTGCACGCGCAGGTGGCCGCGCACGGTGTCGGTCTCGGCGATTACATCCACCCCGGCCGGTTGGCGATTTCGGGGACCAGCGTTGGTCCGAGTTTCTATGGACTTCTGCGGGTCCTCGGCCGCGAACGTGTGCTGCGCCGGATCGAGCGGCTGCTGGCGACCTGACCGTTCTAGCCGGGTTCCTACTCGAACGGGCGGCGGCGCGTTGTTCTGCAAATCTCTCCTTTCAGCTGGAAATCTCCCCACCCGGAATCCTGAGCGCGGCCGACTTGCCCCGCGTTGAAGTCGGAGACGAGGATCTTGGTTGAGAGATCTGCTCTGGCGGGCTACAGCGGTTTCGATAAAACTATGGCCGTCTTCCGCCTCGATATCACCTTCGCCTAGAGTGAAATCGCGATCCGGGAGTGGCTACACATGGATTTAAACAGCTCAAGTTTAATTCTCTCGGCGTCGAGACCTCATTGACACGCCTTTGATTCCCACTTGGGCAATGAGCCGGTCCCGGAAATCTCCATATTCCTTCGATTTGATGTTGCCCAATTTCACGAGGCTATAAAAGCGGCTTGTAGTTGGTGATTTCTCCCGCGCTTTTTCCAAATCGAGATCCGAAACATTATAGATCGTCCAGAATTCGACGAATCCCCGAGCTTTCGCACTTTGGTGGCTTTTCTCAGCTTCACCAAGCCTGTTCCAAATATTGGACTTATCTGCGCCACCCTTGATCTCGATTGCCAGAACCGTCTTTTCTGTTTGCGGCGAGATTTCTTCCGTGATGGCGATGTCCGGATCGGACGAGAATGCAATCGTCACGCGCCGTCCGGAAGCATTGCGCAACACAAGGTTGGTGGTGGTATCTTCCTGCATGGCGGGAAGCACAAGTCGGCGGATGATCCTGAAGACTTCACTGTTGGCAATCTTGCCGATGCGCGTATTACGACTGCCCCGAAGCTGGGGGCCAAGTGTCAATAAGGTCAGGTCGTCGAGCAGTTCTCGGGTGATCCGCTCGAATCCAATGGCATTCGCCATCTCTGAAGCGCGGGAGACAAATCCGCGGCAAAGATCCGGGATTTCCGACGCAATTCGCGGCGGCAGATCACCTTGTCCCTCCATGGTTTCGAAACGAGCAAGCCTGCATTTGTTGAAGAACTCCTTTTGGCTGAAGCCAAGCAAAAGGCGATAGTAGCCCAGCAACCTCGGATTCGCGCGAAGGACGCACGGAGCGGCAAAGAGCAACTCACCGCGCATGCCACCGCTGGCGAGCTTCGCCAAATCCGAAGGAGGGACGAGCAAGTCAAGATCCGCGTTGATGGCCCGGACATCGAGGCCGCTCACGGTTTCGGCCAGGGCGTCTTGGAGCTGTCGCTTACGTATCTTTCCGAGCTAGAGTGCGATACTTGTTTGGAGCTTCGAGGAGGGTAGTTTGATGCTCATGCTCGAGAATTTTATATCGCATTCCGTTGCGATGCGAGTTCGCGCCTTCGGACCGCGACAGAATCCGTTCGGCTTGATCGATATACTCAGCGTTCAGTTCGATGCCGACGAAGCGTCTTGCCGATTCTGTTGCCACCAACCCAACCGTTCCCACGCCAAAGAAAGGGTCGAGCACGAAATCGGTGGGTCGCGTCGAAGCCAGCAAGCACACGGCCTGACCAAATTTTCCGGGAAAGATGCCATGTGAGAGCCGACCGATGGGGCTGTGTTGATGCTCCAGACAGTCCGGCAGTTTCGTTGACCCCGTTCCGCATCTTCCATGACGGCTTCCGGAAAATAGCTGTAGCGCTCACACTTGGTGAGCATGAAAACATATTCATGCGCTCTGGTTGGACGATCCTTGACGCTTTCAGGCATGGCATTCGGCTTGTGCCAGATGATGTCGCTGCGTAGGAACCAGCCATCCGTTTGGAGAGCAAAGGCCAACCGCCATGGGATTCCCAGGAGTTCCTTGTCCTTAAGCCCGGGTGGATTGTCGGGACGCACCGACATCGCCCGATTTGGGTTCTTTTTGTCCGGAGCTCGCCAGCCACGATTACCGCTCGTATATCCATCTCCAATGTTCAGCCAAAGGATGCCGTCATTTTTCAGAACGCGTCGGACTTCCGCGAAGATACTCGTGAGTATGCGGATGTAATCAGACAGCGTGTCCTCTAATCCGATTTGACCTTCGATGCCGTAATCCCGCAGACCCCAATATGGTGGGGACGTGACCACACACTGAACACATTCGTCCGGCAACCGAGGAAGAATCTTGCGAACATCGCCCTCCAAAATGAGTGAGTCACTCAGAGGAATCTTGTGCGAATCGTCAGTCTTGCTGCGGTACATTGCGTTTTCTTTACTGGGGCCAATTCAAGAGTCCATGTCAACCCTCCCCATTCGTCCAGATTAGGACCGGAACACGCGCTATCCGGGTCGCGCTTTCTCGCATTCTGGATAAGATGTGGTTCGGTACCGACGGTCGAGGTTTTGCCTCGCTCCCGGCGAAACAGGCCTAGAGAATCCGCGGCGTTGCCATGAAGATCAGCGTATTGAGCGACGGAGGCTGGGGCACGGCGTTGTCCGTGCTCCTTTGTCACAACGGGCATCAGGTGACCATGTGGGGACCTTTTCCCGAATATCTGGCCGAGATGGCGCGCACCCGGCTCAACGACAAGTTTCTCAAAGGCGTGGCATTGCCGGCGGAACTGGAATTCGAGGCCGATCTCGGCCGGGCCTGCGCGGGCGCGTCAATCCTGATCCTGGCGGCGCCGAGCCAGTATATGCGCAGCCTGCTGGAACGGCTGAAGCCGCTGCCGCGGGCGGGTGACTTGATTTATCTGAATGTAGCCAAGGGCATCGAGGTGGGCTCGTGCAAGCGGATGAGCGAGCTCGTCGAGGAGATGCTGGGTCCGGTGCGTTACGTCGTCCTGTCGGGTCCGAGCCATGCCGAGGAAGTGGGACGATTGGTTCCAACCGCCGTCATGACCGCGTCAAAAGATGCGGCGGCGGCGCGGGCGATCCAGCAGGCATGGATGAATGAGTTCTTCCGCGTGTACACTTCGGATGACGTGATTGGGGCGGAGCTGGGCGGTTCGTTGAAGAACGTCCTGGCCCTGGCGGCGGGCGTGCTTGATGGGATGGGCATGGGCGACAACACCAAGGCCGCCTTGATGACGCGGGGCATCGTCGAGATGGCACGATTGGGCCAGGCGCTGGGTGGACGGGCCGAGACTTTTTCCGGATTGAGCGGGATCGGCGACCTCATCGTCACGTGCATGAGCCGCCACATCCGCAACCGGCATGTGGGAGAAGAACTGGGCAAGGGACGCAAGCTGGAGGATATCCAGCGGGAGATGGGCCTGGTCGTCGCCGAAGGCGTGACAACCGCCAGCAGCGCCTACGATTTGGCCAGGCGCGCCGGGGTGGAGACGCCCATTATCGACGAGGTGCACGCCGGCCTTTACGAGAACAAGGATCCGCGAAGGGCGGTCCGCGATCTGATGCTGCGCGACGCCAAACCGGAAGCCCACTCGGGCTAGCAGCGAGTGGAACTGCGTCCTCCGCTCTCTCTGCTAGAACAAAATGGCGGACGCCATTTGGAAGGAGCCGGCGGGCAAAGCCCGACAGGCTCCTACAGCAGCGCGCGAATCCGGGCGAGCAGCTCCGGGTGATCTTGCACGGCGGGGAATTGCGGAAACTGCTGCACGACGACCGGCGGCGCGCGAAACAGCAGGCCGTGGTCCGCTTGGGTCAGCATGGAGGTGTCGTTAAAAGAGTCGCCGGCGGCGATCACCTCATAATTCAACGATTGTAGCGCGGCGGCGGAACGACGCTTCTGATCCGGCAGCCGCAGCTGATAACCGGTGATGCGGTCGTTTTCCACGATCAGCCGGTTGCAGAACAAGGCGGGCCAGCCGAGTTGACGCAGCAGCGGCTGGGCAAACTGCTCGAACGTATCCGAGACGATGACGACCTGCACCTGCTCCCGCAGGGCGGCCAGAAAGGCGGTGGCTCCCGGCAGCGGGGTCAGCGATCCGATGACCCCCTGGATCCGCGACAGAGTAATGCCCTGCCGATCGAGGATCTCGATCCGGGAACGCATCAATTTGTCGTAATCCGGTTCGTCACGCGTCGTGCGGCGGAGTTCGGCGATGCCGGTTTGCTCGGCAACCGCAATCCAGATTTCCGGCGTCAGGACGCCTTCCATATCGAGCGTGACAATGCGTTGTTTCACAGGGAGGCGAGTGAACCAGAGTTCGTTGCCCGCTGGCAAGCCGCGACCACTTTGCCGTGCGGCCTAGAATGCCTTGGTGTAGACGATGCCGTTCTCGTCGACAAACGTGAGGGCGGTCGCTCCGACGGCGGTCAGGCGGAGGCCGAACTCCAAGCTGACAGTGTTATTCACCCGGTAGACATGGCCATTTATCACGACCTTGCTGTCGGCTCCCGCGAGCCGGATGCCTCCAACCCGCATGGTCTCAAGAAAGCTGAGAATCCCGGGGTTCTTCGCGGGGATCGCGGACGGCGGTGGCATCGGGATCGAATGCGCCGTGTTGGCCGCCGGCGGCGGGGACGCAACGTTGGCCGAGGCGGTGGCGCGGGCTGAACCGACATTGACCGACACGGTTGGCGCGACGGTCGACGACGGACGAACAAGAGAAGGGGTTGTGGTCGCTGACGGAGGACGGGCCGGGGAAACGGCGATCAAGGGCGCTGGGACGGGTTCGGTGGCCGTCGCCGGTAAGTTTGCGGCCGGGCGGACGACTGCCACAGCCGCGGGTGAATCCGCGCTGGTCTTCACCGGAGTGGACGTGGCGGCAGGGGGCGGGACCGGAGCGACGGGGTTCGCCGAGGAGGCCGCGGCAGCGACCATCGGCTCAGGCGCCGATGGTCGCGCCGAACTCGCGACGACCGACCGGTCGTCTCTGCGCACCAGGAGCACCGCCACTGCGGTTGCGCCAACGATGACGGCCACCAGGGTCACCACCAGCAGCAGCATGCGTTCAAAACTCATCACGACGCTCGGCGGGTTCGCTGCGCGGGCAGTAAACGGCGTGGCGGTTGCCGCTGGCGCCGGTTGCTGCGCCTGCTGTTTCTGGGCCTTCTTCAGGGCATCATTGATCAGGCTCATTCGGCGTGGTCCGCGAGTGTTTTCTGGTGGTTCGACGCGTGGGCTGCAATGCCGCAATCAGGCGAGACTGGAGACCTCTTTGATGGCACGGCGAACATCCCAATAATTGACCTCGTCGGAGTCGCGGACGAAGGCGGACAGCAGCGCCTTGTCGCAGACGTTGTTGATGACTCGCGGAATCCCCCGGCTGAAACGATGGAGGGACCGCAGCGCCGCCGTCGTAAAGTACGGGCGGCCACTGGCGCCCGCGAGGGTCAGGCGGTGCTGGACATAATGGATGGTGTCGCGGAGCGCGAGGGGGCGCAGCTCGGAGTTGACCAGAATCCGCTGCCGCAGCTGCCGCAACCGATCCTGGGCGAGCATCTTCTTCAATTCCGGCTGCCCGATGAGCACGATCTGCAATAGTTTCTGTTTGTCGGTCTCCAGGTTCGAAAGCAGCCGGATCTGTTCCAGGACCTCGAAGGACAGGTTTTGGGCCTCGTCGATCACGAGGACAATGTCGCGTCCCCGCTCGATCCGGTGCAGCAAAGTGCGGTTGATCTGCGCGACCAGATCATGTTGGCCCGAAGCGACCGGGGTTTCGCCGAGTTCGGACAGGATGGCGCGAAGCATCTCGCCCTCGGTGATATGCGTGTTGAGAACGAGCGCGGTATCGTAGCGGGCGGGATCGAGTTCGTTGAGGAAGCGCCGGCAAAGCGTGGTCTTGCCGCAGCCAACCTCCCCGATGAGCAGGATGAAGCCTTTTTTCTCCTGCACGCCGTATTTGAGGTGCTGCAAGGCCTCCTGGTGCGTCGGGCTCAGATAGAGAAACTTCGGGTCCGGAGTAATATTGAACGGCATCTCCGTGAGACCGTAGAATCTCTGATACATGATACTGGGAGGATTGCGGGACCGGGAAAGAGCGAGACTATGCGGTTGGTCCTGCCAGCGAGGCAAGCGGACAACCCGCCGCCGGGCAAGATTTTCAATTGTGCGATTGCACCGGCGATTCCCCGTCCTACAATGTCGCACCAGAGCGTTCGCTGAGCTGCGAACCAGAATCGCCTCGCCCACCTGGATCCGGGCCTGGCAGAAAACGGTGAAAGCAAAGCATGATTCAACGGTGTTGGCGCGGCGTGTAATCATCTGGATTTACGCGGGCGTTTTTATCGGCGTGGCACTGCTGTCGGGAGTGTTTTTCTTCCAGACTTACCAGGAATATGCGCAGTTGCGGCGAGTGGAGGCCGACACCCGGCAACGGCTGGCCCAGGCCGAGCAGCGGCTGCAAAATCAGGCGCGGGTGCTCGATCGGCTCCGCAACGATCCGGCCTTTGTGGAGAGGGTCATCCGTCTGCAATTGCGTTACGCCAAGCCGTCCGAGCTCATCTTCCGCTTCGAGGAGTGACGTGGAAAATCGTTGCCCCCCGGCGCCGGCGCCTTTTGTTGATCGGCCGCATGAGTGACGCAGCGTTGTCGTATCCGTTGATGGAGAGATTTTCCCGGGCCGGTCAGGGTCAGGTCTTCGCTTTTTGGGATCGGCTGAACGAAGAGGAACGCCGGGCGCTGCTGGAGCAGGCAACCGAGATCAATTTGAAGGAGGTGGCGCGATTGACGAGTACGCTGCTGGGCCACGAGGCCACCTCGGCGGTCAACCTCACGGACCTCGAACCGGCGCCCTATGTGGCCCGCCCCGAGTCCGGTGGCGATGCGGCGGCCTGGGCGCGGGCGCGGGCGGCGGGGGCAGAAGCGCTGCAGGCCGGCCGGGTGGCGGCATTCACGGTGGCGGGAGGTCAGGGCACCCGGCTCGGCTATGACGGGCCGAAGGGGACCTTTCCGGTGACGCCGCTTAAGCGAAAGCCCTTGTTCCAGGTATTCGCGGAGAAGATCATGGCGGTGGGTTTACACTATGGCCGGCCGTTGCATTGGTTTATCATGACCAGCCATGCGAATCACGCGGCAACGGAGGCGTTTTTTGCGGCGCACCGGTGCTTCGGCCTGGATCCGGCGCGAGTGCATTTCTTTCGCCAAGGCCGCATGCCCGCGGTGGATTTCGACGGCAAAATCTTGCTGGAGTCGAAAGGCCTGATCGCCATGAGCCCCGACGGCCACGGGGGTTCGCTCCGGGCGCTGCACCGCAGCGGGGCCCTTGACCTGATGAAGAGCGAAGGCGTGGACACGGTCAGCTATTTCCAGGTCGACAATCCACTGGTGCGCTGTGTCGACCCCGAATTCATCGGCTGGCACCTGCTGAAGGGCGCCGAGATGTCCGCCAAGATGATCCTGAAGGCGTATCCCGAGGAAAAGATCGGCCATTTCTGTCACCAGCACGGCCAGCTCGTGGTCATCGAATACAGCGATCTACCGCTGGCGGTGCAGCGCGAGATCGATCCGGCGACGGGACGGCTTCGCTACGGCCCTGGCAGCATCGCCATTCACATCCTTGACCGGGACTTCATCGCGCGAATGGCGGCGGAATCGCGGGACGGCGCCACCGGGCCAACGCTGTCGTTCCACCGCGCCGACAAGAAGATCGCGACCATTGACGCCGCGGGAAACCCGGTGAGACCCAGCCGGCCGAACGGCGCGAAATTTGAGATGTTTGTCTTTGATGCGCTGCCATTCGCGCGGAACGGACTCGTCGTCGAAACGCGGCGGGCGGATGATTTTTCGCCGATCAAGAATGCCGAGGGAGTGGATTCGCCGCGAACCGCGCGAGAGGATCAGCTGCGCCAGTACGTCCGCTGGCTGCGGAGCGCCGGCGCGCCCGTGCCCGCCGATGCCAGCGGGCTCCCGGCATTTGACCTAGAGGTGGCGCCCCGGTTTGGCTACGACGAGGCCACCTTTGCCGCGAGCTGGAAAAAACTCACCCCGCCGCCGGCCATCGCCGAGGGTTTGTATTTGGAGTAGGCTTTGGGATGCGGGTGTCACCTTTCCACTTTTCCGATCCCGCAGATATAGCGGTCAACAAACAGATTGGTGTGCCGGTGTAGGAAGTCCGCTTGCGGACGATTATCGGTCGCAAGCGACCTTCCTACTCCATGGATTCGGCTAATGAAGTTCGTTTTGGATTTGCCGGGGCCGGAGCCGGCGTTTCACTGCATGCATTGCCCGGCCGAGTGACGGCGGGGTCCAATCATTGCTTTCCATGACCATGATCGACCAGATTCGTACCGCCGGCATGGCCGGCCAATTGCTCCCGGGCGCCGTAGAGAATCTCACGGCCTGGCTGGAGGCCGGCCTGCCGGCGTGGGCAACTGCGGCGATTGAGGAGCTGGTCGCCCGGGGCGCGTGGGGAGAGCTCAACGACCGCTTCTACCGGTACATCGAATTCGGCACCGGCGGGATGCGTGGCCGCACGATCGGCGTAACGGCCGCCGCCAGCGAAACCGGGCAACCGGATCCGCTGGGCACGCCGGCGCACCCGGCGGTGGGAAGTAACATGATGAACGACTTCACCGTCGTGCGTGCCACGATCGGTCTTTATCGTTACGTCCACGGCTATCTGGCGCGCGCCGACCGCTACGATGCCCCAAAGCTCGTCATCGCCCACGACGTGCGGCATTTCTCCCGGCACTTCTGCGAACTGGCGGCCTCGACGTGGTCGCGGCTCGGCGGGGTGCCCTTCATCTTTCCGGCGCCGCGGTCGACCCCGCAGCTCAGTTTCTCCGTGCGCTGGCTGAAGGCGCATTGTGGGGTGGTCATCACGGCGAGCCACAACCCTCCCCACGACAACGGATTCAAGGCCTATTTCGAGGACGGCGCCCAGGTGGTCACGCCGCACGACAAGGGCATCATCGATGAGGTCAACGCGGTGCCGCTCAAGGATCTTCCGACCTTCCTGGCGAAGGACCTGGGCCGCGTCATCACGCTGGGCCGTCCAGCGGACGACGCTTATCTGGCCGTGGGGATGCAGGCGGCGCTAGATCCCAGCGTATTCAGGCGGCGGAAATTCACGGTCGTGTACACCAACATTCATGGCACCGGGGGTGTGGCCACGGTTCCGCTGCTGGCGCATGCCGGCGTGTCGGTGACAGAGGTGCCCGAGCAGGTTGCATTCGACCCGCGCTTTCCGACGGTGAAATCGCCAAATCCGGAGAATGCCGCCGCCTTGGCGATGGCGGTCGCGCTCGCCGGGAAGAACGGCGCCGATCTGGTGCTGGCAACCGATCCCGATGCCGACCGCATGGGCGCCGCCGTCCGGTCGCGCGACGGGCAGCTGGTGTTGCTGACCGGCAATCAGATCGGGGCGCTGCTGGCCGACTATCGCCTGACCCGGAACAAGGAACTCGGCCGGATTCCGGCGAACGGTTCGCCGCGGGTCGCTTTGATCAAGACCTTCGTCACGACGCCGCTGCAGGACGCGATCGGAGCGGGGCACGGAGTGAAAGTCATCAACACCCTGACCGGTTTCAAATGGATCGCAGCCAAACTGCGCGTCTACGAAGAACAGCTCAAGAGCGCCCTGCTCGCATCAGAGGGGCTGGCGGTTGACTACGATGCCCTGCCGCTCGCGACGCGCGCGAGGCTGCAGGGCGAACGCGGCACCTTCTACGTGTTCGGCACGGAGGAGAGCTACGGCTACCTGCCCAACGATTTTGTGCGCGACAAGGACGGCAACGCCGCCTGCCTGATGTTCGCGGAGCTGTGCGCCTGGGTGAAAGACCGCCGGTTGACCGTGCCGGAATACCTCGACGAACTCTACGTCCGGTACGGCTATTTCCTCGAAGGGGTGATCAATATCTACTACGAGGGCGCAACGGGAGCGGCGAAGATCCGGCGCATCCTTGAGACCTACCGGACGGATCCGCCGCGGACCATCGGTGATGTTGCGGTGACGAAGTTCCAGGACTTCGGGCGGCAGACCATCCGCGACGCCGATGGCGAGGAGATCCCGAAACAGGACCTGTACATCGTCACCCTCGCCAACGGCTACAGCTACGCCGGCAGGGGCAGCGGCACCGAGCCCAAGATGAAGTTTTACATCTTTGCGCATTCGCCGGTTGCGATTGCGGCGGAATTGCCGGCGGTGAAGGCCAAGGTGAAGGAGGAGCTGGAGCGGGTGAAGTCGCTGATCGAGGCGGACGCGAAGGCGCGCGCCGAGCGCTGATGGGAGTTTCGCATTGAGTGGCCGGCGGCCGGTGATTTGATTCCGTCTCTTAGCTGACACCCGGAGGATTCCACGGGGAACTCGGGGGCCATCGACTCCATCTTCCATGTCCTCGCATCCCCCCGCAATCATGGCGGTCGATATCATCGGACCCCATCCGTTCGAACGCGATGCGGCGGGCCGGCAAAAGACCCGGATCGGGACGGCCTTTCCGTTCCGGCGGACGCTGATCACCCTGTCCGGGATTCACGCGTCCCAGCGGATTGAGTTCATCGACCGTCTGAACGAGGCCCGCCACGCCGACGGCGAGCCGCTGCTCACCGAGGCGGAGGTGGAGGAGGAATACGCGCGATCGGTGGACCTGATCTTTGACGCGAACCGTATCCTCATCCGGCCCGACCCGGAACACATGGAGCTGGCGTTCGCCGCGGACGAAATGCTCCAGGAGCTGGTTTCAAAGCGCGATCTCAAGTTTCTTTTTGTCATGGACCAGAAGGTGCGCGACGCCATCAAGGAGCGTGGAGAGTACTGGCGCATCAGCCCGTTGCCCCAGTCGCATGAGGACATCCGGCTCCTCATTGAGAACGCCAAGGTCGGCATCCAGGAACAGCCGGTGTATTTCTTCAACCGGTTCACCGGCTCCCGGTATCTGACCTACGGCGAATTCTCCGCGCTCGGGCAGCTCGATGATGAAAGTCTGGCGCGGCAGCTGCAGGAGATCGCGGTTTACAGCTCGCAGCGTAACCGGAACGGTTATTTGGAAATCGATTTCTTCGCAGTCGATCCGGCGCGGTTCGGTCCCGCCAGTTTTCGGGAATTCGACCTCCCGCGCCTCTCCGTGCCGGAGCTGCGAGCGGCCTACCCGCATCTGCTGGACCGATTCCGCAACGCCGTCGAACCGGACTTTCTGCAAGACGATCCGCAGATGGAGACTTGGCGCAGCCGGATGCTCAGCACGCTCCTGTCACGGCGCGACCAGACGATCACCGAGGATGTCCTGCGCGATCTCAGCCCGGAGTTTTTCATGCATGTCGAGTGGCTGCCCGGCGGGCGGTTTGAGGAAGGGGAATTGATTCCGGATCCGCTTTTCGACGAGGCCGAGCACCATCCGACGGACGAACAGCTCCAGCGCTTGTGCGATCCGATTGTCCGGGGTTTCATCTTCAACTTCATCCGGGAATACGGCGCCCTCGATAATATCAATATCGGGCGCATCTCCGAGTCCCTTTCCAAAGAGCGGCCCTTGGTCCGGGGCCGGCGTGGGGTTTATCTGGCGGAGTTGCAGCCGCACGGCGCGACGCAGCCGAGGGTCCGCTTCATCCGGTTTCAAAAATGGGGGATTCGGCAGCGGCTGGATGAAGGCAAACCATTGCTGCAGGCGATCCTGGAGAGTGAGGAATATACTGACTACATGCTCGATCGCCGGCTCGGCGTGCTGCAACTCGGCATGAATGTGCCGGCTGAAGTCAGCCTGCAACGGACGCGCGAGCGTTATGTTGGAGAGAATCGTGACGTCTCCGGACAGCTCATTCCCGCGCTTTACTTCGAACGCGACTACCTGCGTGGCGTGGCGACCGACAAGCTGCCGCGTTCAAAGTACCTTAAGCCCGGTTATGCCGACCGCCTCGCCTGGTTGCTGGGCCGGGCAGCGGCGGCCAACATGATCGCCGGTCGCGCCCTGGAGGGGACCAAGCAGACCATCTTTGATGACGGAGACGAAGTGGTGATGGAGAGTCCGTCCACTGGACTGCCGGACCGGTTGGTGGTGTCCGATCCGAGCGGGGCTTTCGCTGACTATAAGCGCAACCTAATCGAGGCCACGCCCAGTTATGCCCGACCGGTCAATATGCGGGCAGATTACGCTCCAGATCTGAGGGAATTTGCTGAAACATACTTGGAAGCGTTCAAAGCTGGCTTTTTGCGTGTGCAAGGGGATTACCGGAGGCGCCGCCGCGCCTTCGATCGGCTGTTCAAGCATTGTTCCTACGATCCGGCCGGCAGCTTCGCTTACCGCTGGGAGTGTGTGCTGCGCCGGCTCGATCAAGCGGATGTCGAAGCCGTGGTCAGCGGCATCCGCCAGCACATCACCGTACTCGACGGGAGTTCTCGCAGGAGATAGGTACAAAACCAAGTACCGCGTTGGTGATGACTGTACAACCGCACGATATGGGATCGATTCTTTCGCATACTTGACTACATGACCTAGAACACTACTGTCATCGCAATGAATGCGGAGCAATCGAGTCCTAAATCATTATCCGTCAACGAGGCAATCAAGGACAGCAGCCGTCTGTTGAGGGGAACGATCGCTGGGGAAATGGCGGATCCTTCCACGGGAGCGATCAGCGAGGCAAACTCCCAGCTCACCAAGTTCCATGGGCTGTATCTGCAGGACGATCGCGATCTGCGCCTGGAACTCCGCAAGCAGGGGAAGGGGAAAGCATTTGCGTTCATGTTGCGGGTTCGGCTGCCGGGCGGGTGCTGCACCAACCGGCAGTACCTCATGCTCGACCGGCTGGCCGATGAGCGGGGCAGCGGCACTTTGCGGCTCACCACCCGGCAAACGTTCCAACTTCACGGCATCTTGAAGGGCAACGTGAAACCGGTGATCCAGGCCATGCACACCGTGCTGTTGGATTCGATCGGCGCTTGCGGGGACGTGAACCGCAACGTGATGGCGCCGCCCAATCCCGAACAGTCGCTGGTTCATCAACAGGTCTATGAACTGGCGCGCAGTTTTAGCGAAGCCATGCTGCCCCGCACCCGCGCCTATCACGAAATCTGGCTCGACGAGCAGTTGGTTGCCGGCGGCGAACCTGAAGTCGAACCCCTCTATGGCGCCACCTACCTGCCAAGGAAATTCAAGACCGCGTTCGCGGTGCCTCCGTCCAATGATGTCGACCTGTTTTCCAACGATCTCGGATTCAGCGCCATCGTGGACAATGGGCGCCTGACTGGTTTCAACGTCGCGGTTGGGGGCGGCATGGGGATGAGCCACGGCAACGCCGAAACGTTTCCGCGGCTGGCGGATGTCATCGGCTTCGTTCTTCCGGATCAGGTGACGACCCTGGGAGCGGCGGTGATCGCGGCCCAACGCGACTACGGGGACCGGGTGAACCGCAAGCACGCCCGGCTCAAGTACACGATCGAGGACCGCGGACTGGACTGGTTCAAAGCGGAAGTGGAACGCCGGGCGGGGTTTCATCTCCAGCCGGCCCGGCCCTGCGAATTCACCGAGATCGCGGACCGCTACGGCTGGCATCGGAACGCTGATGGCTCGTGGTTCTTTGTTCTCTTCGTGCTAAGCGGTCGCATCCGGGACACGGCGCAGCAGCAGATGAAGACGGCCTTACGCGAGATTGCCCAAATCAACGACGGCGATCTTCGGCTGACGCCCTCGCAGAATATCAGCATTTCGGGTGTCACCGACGCCACCAAGCCGGCCATCGAGGGCATTCTGGCGCGTTGCGGTCTGGCGACGCAGAATCGCCAGAGCGGCTTGCGGCTGAACACCCTGGCCTGCGTGGCCCTGCCTACTTGCGGCCTGGCCCTCGCGGAAAGCGAGCGCGCGTTGCCGCCACTCCTTGAGAAACTCGAAGCGGTTCTCGACGACTGCGGCCTTCGTCACGACGCCATCAGCCTCCGCATGACCGGTTGCCCCAACGGCTGTGCGCGTCCCTATCTCGCGGAGATCGGAATTGTCGGCAAGGCGCCGAACAAGTATCATCTTTACCTCGGTGCCCGTTACGAGGGCACACGGCTCAACCAGCTCTACGCGGAGTCCCTCACGCCCGACGAAATCGTGGCCACGCTGACGCCGATTATCCGCCGGTACGCGCTGGAGCGTGCGGCGGGCGAACGGTTCGGCGACTTCTGCCACCGCACGGTGCTACCGGAACGACAACGCGGCGCCGCCGGGGGTTGAGTCGTGTCTATGCAAATCGCAGGAAGCGAGCATCCGCCTTCGCGGGAAGCTTCGGCGGACAGGTGCTCGCGGACCTGTCCTCCGTAGGCTTGGCGAAGGAGATTCAGACGTGAAAATCGCCTGCAAGCAGGCTTCCCACACCGATCACCTGATGGAATTATTCTCCACGAGTGAAGTCGAAGTTCACTCAATAGAGAAGGTTGAGCCAAACCGCGGCTCCGAGTTCGACGACTTCAAGCGTGGGTGGAGCCCTGGAGATACTTCTGCAGCACGTCGATCTCGTGTTTGATGGCGGCGACAAGGTTGTCCGGAGGGCCAAATTTCTCCTGGTCCTTCGCTTCGATCTTTTCGAGGGTTTCTTCCGCCGTGCGCAACTGCGCGGCCATCGTCCGGGCACCGAGGCTGAGCGCCGATCCTTTCAATCCGTTGAGCCGGACCAAAAGCGTTTGCTGGCCGGCCAGACTCCGGGTGCCCAGCAGAAGCTCCGTCCATTCGGTGGCGTCCTGTAGCAGACTCTCCATCAGCGTCCGGTAAGTCTCGGAATCCACGCCAAGCCGGGCACAAACGACGCTGCTTTCTTCGATCGAGCGGGTGCCGGCCACGTTGGCGTGGACCAGGTGGATTTTCTCGACGACGTTTGCCCGGGTGTAGGGCTTCACGATATACTGGGTGACGGACAGGAGCACGGCTTTCTGCACCGTGGTCCGGTCGTTGAGCGCGGTGCAAAGAATGATCGGGAGGGCCTTGAAGCGCGCATCCGCGCGATGAGACCAAGCCCGTCCAGGCGGGGCATCATGATATCGAGCAGGCAGACATCGAACGGCTCGGGTGAGGCGAGGAGCTGCTGCCAGGCTTCTTCGCCGTCGTTGGCCATGGTGAGCGCGTGACCGCCGTCTGCTTCGAGGATCCGCTGCATCAACAATCGTGAGATGCGATCGTCTTCCGCTATCAGGATTTTCATGGTCGCGCCGAGATTGCCGTGGAAAGTTCAAAGAAACGACGAAAAAATGCGGGGGAGGCGCCCGCCGGAATGCTTGCCGGAAGATTAGGATGGATTTGCGGGCGTTTTTGGCAAACATCGCCGTTCCCTATGAACCCGGTACTCAAACTCCTGCTGGAAGGCGGCAGCCTCAGCACAGCGCAGATGGCGCAAGTGTTGAACCTGACCGAGGGCGAGATCAACGGGCATCTGGAACAGCTGAAGAAGGAGCACATCTTTCTCGGCTGGCGTCCGGTGCTTGACCTGTCCAAGGAAGCCGCCGGCGCCGTGCGAGCGGTGATCGAAGTGCGGATCACGCCCGAGCGCGGGGGAGGCTTTAACCGGCTCGCGGAGCGGATCAGCCGCTTTGACGAGGTGGAGTCCTGCTACCTGATGTCGGGGGGCTACGACCTGCTCGTGTTTGTCACCGGCTCGAGCCTGCAGAAAGTGGCGTCGTTCGTGTCGGAAAAGCTTTCGACCATCGAGGGCGTGATCTCGACGTCGACCCACTTCATGCTTCGCTCCTACAAAGAGCAGGGCTATCTGATGGACCTCCCGGCGGAACAGAACGATCGGCTGACGGTGACGCCCTGACCTTGCCCGCGTCGCGCGCCGTTCAGGCGCCCCCGACCCCGTGCGCTCATTGCCCGCCCGGACTGCGGGCTCCACCGCCTCCCCACCCATGGATACCAATCGCTTTATTGCCCGTCACGTCGTCACCTTGCCCAAATCGGGGATTCGCGATTTTTTTGAGATCGTGGCCAAGATGAAGGACGTGATCTCGCTCGGCATTGGCGAGCCCGACTTCACCACGCCATGGCACATCCGCGAAGCCGCGATCTATGCCCTCGAGAAAGGCAAGACACACTATACCTCGAACCTCGGGCTGATCGAACTTCGCCGGGCCATCTGCGGCTATGTCGCCCAGCACTATGGCCTGGGTTACCAGCCGGAGAACGAGGTGTTGATCACGGTCGGCGTCTCTGAAGCCCTGGACCTGGTGCTGCGCGCGTTGATCGATCCCGGGGACAAGGTGATGTATCACCAACCTTGCTACGTCTCCTATCATCCTTCGGTGACCTTGACCCATGGCATTGCCGTGCCGGTGCCAACCCACGCGGCGGACAAGTTTGCGCTGACGGCGGCGTCGCTCGCGGCCGCGTGGCAGCCGGGCTGCAAGGTGCTCCTGCTGAATCTCCCTTGCAATCCCACGGGGGGCACCTGCGACCGCGAACAACTGGAAGCCATCGCGCGCTTTTGCGTCGAAAAGGACCTGCTGGTGGTCAGCGACGAAATCTACTCGGAGCTGACGTTCGAGGGCAGCCACACGAGCATCGCCAGTCTTTCTGGGATGCAGGAGCGCACGGTCTTCCTCCACGGCTTTTCCAAGGCCTTCGCCATGACCGGGTGGCGCATTGGCTACGCCTGTGGCCCCGCGCCGCTGATTGAGGCCATGATGAGAGTGCACCAGTATTCGATGCTTTGTGCGTCAAGTCTGAGCCAGGAGGCGGCGATCGAGGCGCTGTTGCGCGGCGAAGATGCCGTCAAGCGCATGCGGGATCAATATCATCGCCGCCGCGATTTCGTGGTGCGTCGCTTCAACGAGATCGGTCTGACCTGCCACCTCCCGCGCGGTTCGTTCTATGCGTTTCCCTCCGTGGCGGCCACGGGGCTGGGCGAGCGGGAGTTCGCGATGAGCCTGCTCGATCAGGAGCGCGTGGCGATGGTGCCGGGCACCGCCTTCGGCGAGAACGGCCGGGGGTTCGTCCGCGCCAGCTTCGCCACGAGCTACGAGCAATTGGTCGAAGCGTGCACCCGCACCGAGCGTTTCGTGCAGGGATTGCGCCGGTCGGCCTGAAACCTTGCTATTCAGGACGACAGACCGGAGGATCCTGCCGGATCGTACGACGGGTCTTCCTTCTTACGTATTTCCTCTTAACTCGCGTTCCGCGCCATGTCCCGTACCGTCGCCATCGTCGGCCGCCCGAATGTCGGCAAGAGTCGCCTATTCAACCGGCTGACGCGAAAGCGCATTTCCATCGTCCATGACCAGCCGGGCGTCACCCGGGACGTGATCGCCGCCGAGGTGGAGGACGGTGCCTACACGCTGCTCGACACCGGTGGCATCGGCCTCAAGGGCGGGGAGAGTTCCACGCAGATCGTGGCGGCGACTGAGGGGCAAGTGCAGTTCGCCATCGATACCGCCCAAGTCATTCTCTTTATCGTGGATGCAAAGGACGGGGTCACCGCGCTCGACGAACGCATTGCCCAGCGACTGCGCCAGAAGGACAAGACGGTGCTGCTGGTGGTGAATAAGATCGATTTCCATGATCACCGTCGCGACAACCCCGACTTCTACAAGCTCGGCCTAGGGGAGCCGTTCTTCTTTTCGGCCGAGCACGGGGTGGGCGAGGTGGCGCTGCGTGATGCGATCCTGGAAAAGCTGGGGCCGGCGCCAGTCGAGTCGGCCGCGGCGAAGACGGCGCGCGAGGCGCTCTGCGTTTGTTTCGTCGGCCGCCCGAATGTCGGCAAATCTTCGCTGAGCAACCGTCTGATCAAGAGCGATCGTTTGATCGTCAACCACGAGCCCGGCACCACGCGCGACGCCATCGAGGTGCCGTTCGAATTCGAGGGTCGCGACGGCAAGTTTTATCCGTTCCGGCTGATCGACACCGCCGGCATCAAGGCCGCCACAAAACTCTCCTCCTCGGTCGAATATTTCTCCCGCCTGCGCGCGCTTGACGCCATCAAGCGGACGGACGTTGTGTTCCTGGTGCTGGATGCGATCGAGGGCGTGACCCAGCAGGACAAAGCCATCGCCGGCGAGGTCGTCAAGGAGTCGAAGCCGGTGGTGATTGTCGTCAACAAGTGGGACAAGGTGCATGACGCCTTCCAACAACCGGCGGGCGTGGAAGGCTATGAAACCGAACGGGAATTTCGGGAGGAGTTTGAGCACGCGCTGTTCGACCGGCTTTTCTTCACGCCCGGCGCGCCGGTGGTGTTTGTCTCCGCCCTGTCCGGTTACGAGGTGGACCGGATGCTCAATGCGGCCGTGAAGCTCCACCGCCAGCTCGACACCAAACTGCCGACGGCGAAGCTCAACCAGACGCTCACCCATCTGGCGGACCGCACACCGCCGCCCTCGGTGGGCGGAAAGCGATTCCGCATCTATTACTGCGTGCAGACCGGCAACCGGCCATTCCGCATCCGCCTCTTCTGCAACCAAGAGCGCCGGCTGACGGAATCGTACCGCCGCTACCTCGAGGCGGGCGTCATAGAGGAGTTTGGACTCGACGGATGTCCGATGCTCTTCGAGTTGGTCGGCAAGAAGCCGCGCATCGCCCCGGGCATCGCCGCCGCCCACCCGTGGGACGACGATTGACGGCCGGAATGGGCCGCCGGCTCGATGCGGCCGCGGCTAACCTATTTCGGCCAGACGCCTTCCCAGACCGCAAGTATCCGGTCGCAGGTGCGGTTGAAGGCCTCGTCCACCTTGCGGCGGCCCGGATCGGCGTCGTACCAGGCGATCATCTCTGCCGCGCCGCGGCTATAGGGGATGCTGCAGACGAAATCCGGCACCAGCCGCTTGATCTTGCGGTTGTCGAAAATCATGCTGTTGCTCTTGTCGCCGAGCAACCCGGCCCCCCAGCCGGGATCGTAGGCCGCCAGCACGTCCGAAGGAACATGCACCATGCGCGGCTCGGTTCCGGCGGCGCGGGCCACGATCTCGAAAATCTGGTTCCAATTCAGCGACTCGTCGGAGGTGATGTGCACCGCCTCGCCGATCGCATGGGAGTTGCCGAGCAGCCCGACCAGCCCCCGGGCGAAATCGCGTTGGTGGGTGAGGGTCCACAGGGAGGTCCCATCGCCATGCACGATGACCTTTTGCCCGCGCCGCATGCGATCGACCACCGTCCAGCCACCGTCCATCGGGACGAGGGTGCAGTCATAAGTGTGCGAAGGCCGCACGATTGTGATGGGATACTTCTCTTCCCGAAAAGCGCGCACGAGGCGCTCTTCGCAGGCGATCTTGTTGCGCGAGTACTGCCAGAACGGATTGTCGAGAACGGTGGATTCCGTGACCGGCAGCGAGGCGGGCGGCGTTTGGTAGGCTGACGCGGAGCTGATAAAGACCAACTGCCGGGTCCGGCCGCGAAACAGATCGAGATCCGCCTCGATGTGATCAGGGGTGAAGGCAATCCAGTCGACCACGGCGTCGAACGCCCGGTCGCCCAACGCCGCGCGGGCGGAGCGGGAATCGCGCGCGTCGCCGCGCAGCACCCGCGCTCCTTCCGGAGTCGGTCGGACCGACTGCCCCCGATTCAGCAGATAGAGCTCAATGCCTTGGTCCAGCGCCCGTCTGGAACACGCTGAACTGATGATGCCCGTGCCGCCGATGAAAAGGACCTTCATGTTCGTCAACTTGCAGCCAATCCTCCAAACAGGCAACGGGAATGGCAGCCCGCGAGTTAGGATCATCGGGGCAAGCCCCAAGGCATTTGATCAAACCAACGCCGACTCGCCGGGTCCGCCTTTTCTCTCTCTTTTGTCGGAGCCGGCTCGCCGGCAATTCAGCGGATGGTCCATTTTCGTGCGTTCGAATCGCCGGCAAGCCGGCTCCGACACTCCAACCAAGCCGAGGCAAGCTTCGGGGAATCGGACCCACCGCGAATGAACCGGTCCTACTCTTCACTTGAACCCGACCAAGGAATGGGCTAAACGCTAGACGCGGTCTTCAAGAATTGTAGCCAACCTCCTCAACTATGACTGATTCAATCCTCCCCACCCCCAAGAAAAGTTTCTCCGCGACGGCCATCGCCATCGGACTCCTCGTCCTCGCCATTGTAGTTGTTGCATCAATACTCGGTACCAAAGTTCGCAACCTGAATGAGCGCCTCGCCAAGAGCGAAGCCGACCTGGCCCAGGCCCACGGCCAAACGGCGGAGGGCCAAACTCAGCTGGAAGGTGTCAAGACCGGTGCCGCGAAGCTCCAAGCCCAACTGGATGAGGCCAAGGCGGGCGCCACGAAGCTGCAGGCCCAAGTGGATGAGTCCAAGGCGGGAGCGGCCAAACTGCAGTCGCAGCTGGATGAGGCCAAGAGCGGATGCGCCAGTCTTCAGACCCAGGTGGATGAGTCCAAGGCAGGAGCGGCCAAGCTGCAGTCGCTGTTGGCTGACGCCAAGAGCGGACACGCGACGTTGCAAACGCAGGTGGATGCCGCCAAGGCTGAGTCGGCCAAGTTTCAGGCGCAGTTGAAGGATGCCACGGCTAATGCCGCCGACCTGCAGGCGAAATTGGACCTGGCCAAAAGCGAAATCGCCAAGCTGCAGCCGAAGCCGAAGAAGTAGTCAGTTCGCCGTGTTGTCCGGCCGGGAGTCTGTCGGGTTTTCATCCCGACAGGCTGTGGGCCTGTTGCACCACCCCCACTGGAAGTGCGATGAGCACCAAAAGTAAGATTCCGACCGAGGGAGGTTCGCCGCTTGCGCAGAATCCGTTTGGCGGTTTGGACGGCGCTGGTTTGCCTTCCGCCGTTGCCGGGCGCCCGCCGGAAGCGGCCACGAGTGCCCAGCCGCCGCCGGTGAGAAACCGCGGCCGGGTGGATATCACGCGGCAGACCGCCGGGCGAGGTGGCAAGACGGTGACGGTTGCGAGTGGCTTTGTCGGGATCGGTGAGGCGGAAAAGGAACAGTTGGCGAAAAAGATCCAGAAAGCCTGCGGCGCGGGCGGTACGGTGAAGGACGGCTGTATCGAAATCCAGGGCGACAAGCGCGACCAGGTGGCGAGGATTCTCAGCGAAGCGGGATTCCGGCCGGTGTTTGCGGGTGGAGGTTTTGGCGGCGCCAAAACCTAATTAACGAGTGAAGGCAGAGTTGATCGAATAGACACGGCCCCATCGAGACCCGCTACAACGCAAGGGCTGCTAGGCGGCCAGTCCGGCGGCGAGAATCAAAGCGCTCTTGGCGCGATTGAGGATATAAAGATGGTAGCCGGGCGCACCGCGGGCCAGGAGATCCCGAATCTGGGTCAACGCCCAGTCGATGCCGATGGTCTCGATGACTTCCGGCTCGTCACCCGCGACTTCGAGGCGTTTGACGAGCTGAGCGGGCAGAGAGGCCCCGCATAGCCCGGTAATGCGTTTGATCTGCTTAAGCGAGAGCACCGGAATGATACCCGGAACAATCGGCACGGTAATCCCGGCGGCACGGCATCGGTCGACGAAGCGATGGTAGACTGTGTTGTCGAAGAAGAGCTGGGTGGTGATGAATGATCCGCCGGCCTCGACCTTTCGACGGAGGTTGGCAAGATCGGCGTCAAGTGTGGGCGCCTCCGGATGTTTTTCGGGGTAGCCGCCGACGCCCAGGCAGATGTCGGGATGCAGGTCCTTGAGCAGGGCGACAACATCACAACCGAAGCGCAGGCCGTCCTTGAATGCCGTGGTGGCGGTCAGTTCCTTCGGCACATCGCCGCGGAGTGCCATGATATTGCGGATGCCGCGTTGATGGTGGGCGTCGGCAATGGCGGCAATTTCCTCCCGGGTGTGGTTCACCGCAGTCAGGTGGGGCATGACGGTGAGACCGAAATCCTCCCGGAGCATGGCCGACACCTGTGCCGTGCGTTCGCGCGTGCTGCCGCCCGCGCCATAGGTGACCGACACGAAGTCGGGCGAAATCCGGCGCAGCGCCGTGGCCGTCTGGCGCAGGGCCTCGACGCCGGCGGCGTCCTTCGGCGGGAAAAATTCGATCGAACGCAGGGGGCGTCCCTGGGCAAAGAGTTCGGAGATGGGTCGGTCCGCTGGCATCAACCCATCAACAGGTGCAGATCGGTTGAACTCTGTAAAGGGAGGAATCGCGCCGACGCCTGAAGCAGGCCAACAACCTTGCCATACATGGGCACGACGGACTGAATGAATCATGCCCCAGGCGCCCGTTTCGGTAACCGCTCCGAATCCAGCTTCCGGCGGCGAGGCCACGCGGATTGTTTCAATCGATGTGCTTCGCGGCCTGGTCATCACCCTGATGGTTTTCGTCAATGACCTCGCGGACGCGCCCCACGCGCCTTCCTGGCTCAAGCACGTTGGAATCAACGCCGACGCAATGCGACTGCCGGACGTTGTCTTCCCGGCCTTTCTGTTCATCGCAGGTGTGTCGATCCCGCTCGCGTTCGGGCGGGCGTTGGCTCAGGGGCAGACGCGCCGGCAACTCCTTTGGAAGGTGCTGGTGCGCACATGTGCACTGCTGGTCATGGGTGTGGTCATGGTCAACATGGAAGAGCACGAGCCGTGGGCGCAGGGTCGGTGGGGCGTGCTCGCCTACGTCGCGATGTTCCTGGCCTTTGCCATGGTTCCCGGGCAACCGGGCCGAGCCCGGGCCATTCTTCACGTCGGCCGCATTGTCGGTGGAGTCGCGTTGGTCGCGCTCGTGCTCGCCTATCGCACCGCCGACGGCAAAATGATGGTTCTTGGACCGCTCTTCGATCCGGCCGACACGGTTTGGCTGCGACACTCTTGGTGGGGTATTCTCGGGTTGATCGGCTGGGCCTATCTGGTCGCGTCACTCGTGTATCTGGCCGTCGGACACCGGCGGGAATGGCTGGTCGGAGCGACGGGTTGCCTGATGTTGCTGTATGTCGCCGCCGAAGCGAATCTACCCGCGCAACTCGCCTCGCGTTCGTGGCTGGCCTGGGCGATGCCAGTGCTGCTTGCGCTGGAGGCGGGGTTTGGCTGGGTCAATTCCCACGTCGGCATCGGAGGGACGCTCGGCTCGCTGGCCTCGATCACGGCGGCGGGATGCTGCCTTGGCTCGATTCTCGCCGCCAACTCTGAGTTGCGACAACCGGCGCAACGGCTGCGGTGGGCGCTGGTTTTTGCCGTCGGGCTGTTTCTGGCAGGAGTGCTGCTCGACGCTCCTTACGGCATCAACAAGATCCGTGGAACCCCGTCGTGGTGTCTGTTTTGCGCGGCGCTTACAACCGTGGCGTGGGCTCTGCTCTACTGGCTCCTCGATGTGCGCGGTGTCCGCGGGTGGAGCCGGCTCGTCCAACCGGCTGGCGCCAATCCACTCCTTGCCTACCTGCTGCACCCGTTCTTTGGTTTTCTGGTTGGCCTCGCGGGCGAAAGAGCACTCGGGATCGTTTTTTTCTACCGCGATCCCCGCCTGCCCGCTGTGATCGCGGTGCTGGGATCACTGGTGATGGCATTTGCCGTGGTTCAAGCCACCGGCTGGATCGCACGTGCCGGATACCGGCTGAAGGTCTAGTCTGCCGGGAGAAGGCGGCACGTCACCTCGGCTTCTTCTCCGCGGGTGCCGGCGGGACGGGCTCGAAAAGCTCCTCACGCTTCTGGGGAAGGCTGGTAAAATTCGAATCGAAAATCTGGAACGCCCGCTTCGCCATGAGCGCGTTGATCGTGGCGCCGGCATCGGAACTGGTGATGAAGGCATAAACCGGCCCGGCGGGGTTCGTCTCGGTTTTGGGCTCGTCCGGTTTTGCCGATGGCACTCCTGCCGGATTGCCGGGTGCCGCGTTCGGAGGGCTGCTCTCCGTGGCTGTGGCCGGTGCAACTGCGGTCAGGGTGGTGGCCGGCTCGCCTTGGGCGGCGGTCGAGCCATCATTTCCTAGGGCGGCCTTCTGGCCTGCGGCGGCTGCAATCTGGCCTTTGACTTCGGTCTTCGGAGCCTCGATGACCTTCCGCTCCTCCGGTTTGCGGCCAATCTCGACTCTGATGGTCTTGTGGTCGAAGGTCGTCAGCTTGACGGTGCGGCTGTGTTTGCGCGCCGCTTCAACGTTGGCATCATTGGGGGCGGAAGTATCCTGGAAACGGAGGCTGGTGAACGAACTGAGCAGCGACGTGATCTGGTCGCTCTTGATCCGCTGGCCGGCAGGCGCCTTTTCTGCGGCCCAGGCGTCGCCCTTCTTGGCGCGGCTGGCGGTCACGGGCGCTCCGTCGCCAAACGCAATCTCGACTTCCGCAATCTCGTCCGGCTTGAGATCGAGCAGGAGAGTGTCAACCCAGTTCTTGGCCGTGGCGTCGATGAAGAGATTCAAGTTGGCCAGGTAGCCTTTCTTCTCGTCATCGAACCGGACGAACCGCCCGCCGCCCTCCGCGTCCTTGCCGAGAGTGAGCTTCCACAACACCTGGTCTGCGGAATCGAGCAGCGCAATCGACGTATCCTTGAATTCGAGACGCGCGAAACGTTCGGGATTCTGGGTGACCAGTCGCTGGATCTTAGCGCTGGTCAGATCGTCGATGAATCGGCTGAGCTTGGAGAAGTCAGCCGGAATGTCGTAATAGGAGGGGACGATCCATTTGCCCTCCGGCTGCCTGGCCAGGATCACGGTCTTGCCCTGGTCGGACAAAAGGATTTTCGAGGTCTTTTCCAGCACCTTCGCGTCGAACACTGGTTGCTTGGTCCGCAGGTCAATCCCGGCCGGCCTGCGGGGACGCTGCAGAAAATAGGCGGCGAGGGAAAGAACGGCGAGAATCGCAACGACAAGGACAAGGGTTTTGAGTTTCATCGCGGGCGAAAACGGAAGGGCTCCGGGTCATTGCTTCCTACGGTAATAAAACCACACGCCAAAACAGCCGACCAGAACCGGCGTGGTGAAAAGATTGAGGATCAAGAGGCGGTTCTCGAGCGCGGCGATTCCCTCCCGGAGGGATTTGCGAATCTCCCGACGGCTGGCGCGCAGCTTCACCTGCTCATGGCGGAAATCGTCGATTGCCTTGGTAATCTCGGGGGTGGCCACGAGCCGTCCGCCTTCGGTCTTCTTGCCTTCGAGTTCGGTTAATTGGCTTTCGACCTTGTGGAGCTTGCCTTCCAACTCAGTCAACTGCTCCTGGTTCTTCTGCTGGGCCTTGATCTCCATGTCTTCTACCACCTTGAAGGGTCGGACGGAGATGCCTTTGCCCCGGATCGAAATCAAATCCTGCGATCCAGAGAGGAAATCCAGGGCGTTGTTGGCGAAATCAAGGTTGTCGTTGATGGGTTCGGCAGCACTGGTGCCCAGGAAGTTGAGTTTGCGGACACTATAATCGTCGAACAGCCAGTCGGTGTCGGCGATCAGCAGCAAGGTTGACTTGCCCACGGAGGCCTTGAGCGCGGGAGGAGCCTTGGACTCGGCTTGTGGAGTTGGAACAGGTTTTTTCTCCTCTGGCTTCGCGTCCGGTTTCGCGGGCTCGGCAGGCAGGCCGTCGGGAAAGGCGCTGCTAAACTTTCCCTGGATCAAGGCCGCGAGCACTTTCTTGCCGGAGGGCGTGATCTGGCGCCCCAGTTCTTCCGGCGGAGTCATGCCGATCGCCATGCCCATGAGGGTGCCGCTCTGCGCCGATGATTCGAGCAGCGGCGTGAGCGTGAGCCCGCTGGTGTCTTTCAACGAGAAACTACCGGCCTCCACCAGCAGCATCGACTCAAGCTGGCTGGTGGGCAGCGCCGTGCTGTTGAGATAATCTTTGGTGACATTGAGCCAGATCGGATAGCGGACGACGGAGCCGGGAGAGATTCCGCCGACCGGCATGGCCTCGACCGGGTCGCCCACGACGGATTGCGGATCATAGACAATGCCCCAGCCCTTGAAGAGGACGGGCAGATCGCTCGAGACGCTGGGGGTGGGTCCGCCCATCATCGCCATCTGGCTCCCGCGAGCGCGGAAATAGCGCGAAGAGGGATCAACGGCGACAAAGACCGGCTTGCCGGCCAGCAGGAACTGATCGATGGCAAACTGAAGCTTCGGCGAGAGATTCTGCGGATGGATGACGGCGAGCACGTCGAGATTCGCCGGCAGGACGTCGGCGGTGGCTTCGACGGGCACAATCTCGAACGTCTTCTCCCACTCGCTGATCACCATCTGGTTCTGGGGCATCCGGCCGCTCTGCATCGCCATGTAGTCCATTTCGGGCCGGAGCGGCACTCCGCTCAGCAGGCCGAGCTTGCGGCGGTCGACGAGCTGCGCCTGGTACAGCAGCTGCGAAAGATCGTATTCGAGGAACTGTTCCCGCTCGGTGACCAGGGCAGGGATGACCTTCTGCTGCTCGGCCTGGATGGCGACGAGCCCGAAATAATACTGCTCACCGGCCATCCGCGAAGTCTGCGGCGCGATCCCGGCAGCCGTTGCCTTCTCCTCTTCGGGCGTGTCAGGCTTCGGATCAATGACGTTCAAGGTGATCTTGCCGTGGGCCGAGCGAACGTACTGGCCGAGCATCTCCTGCACGCGCTCGGCATAGCTCTTGATGTCGACCGGCAGCGTGCTGGAGCTGCGGGAGAAATAGAAATCGAGCTGGACCGGTTCCTCGATCTTGGCGACAAGGGCTTTGGTGCCGGCCGAGAGCGTATAGATTCTTTGGGCCGTGAGATCCAGTCGGGTGGGCAGCGACGAGGCGAGATAGTTGATAAGGACGAGGCCGGCGAAAAGCAGGGCGACGGAGAGAAGTTTGATTCCGGATTTCATCGGGTGATCAGAGCGGATGGGGCCAGGGCGGATCAGCGTTCCAGCACGAGCACGTTCAAGAATAGGCAGAATCCAGCCAGAGATAAAAAGAAGATGACATCCTTGGGATCAATGATGCCCTTCACAAAACCGTCAAAGTGGCTCTTGAAGCTGAAGTTCGAGACCAAATCGACCAGCCACGCGGGCAGCGCCAGATAACCGCCAAGAAAATCGGTGAAGATGCTCCAGCCGAGCAGCACCAGGACAAAACAGATGAAGACGCTGACGACGAAGCTGATGACCTGGTTCTTGGTAAACGCCGACGTCAGCGAGCAGATCCCGAGGTAGGCGCCGGCCATCAACAGGCAGCCCAGGTAGCTCGAGACGATGACCCCCCAGTCCGGGTCGCCGAGATAAGCCACCGTCAGCACCATCGGGAAACTCAGCAGGATGGCCAGGCAAAGAAATGCCCATGAGGCCAGGAACTTGGCGAGCACCGCCTCCAGGGTCGTGACCGGCAGGGTGAACAACAATTCGATGGTGCCGGCGCGCTTTTCTTCCGACCAGAGCCGCATGCCGACCGCCGGGACAAACGCGATGAAGAGCCAGGGCAAGAACGCGAAGTAGCTTTCGAGACTGGCCATGTTGGCATTGAAGAAGCCGCCCAGAAAGAAGGCGCATCCGACCGATGCCATGAGGAAAACGACCAGGAAGACATAGGCCACCGGCGAGCGGAAGTAGCTGAAGAATTCGCGTTTGAAGAGAGGCGGAATCTGGGACATGGACGGAAAAGCGGAAAAGCGGGAAGTCGGGAAACGAGGGCGGTAGGAAGGCGGGCGAAGAATCGGGAGGCGAATGCGGGTTGGGAAAGGCGGGACGGGAGCGGACGGGGCGTTTCCCGCTTTTCCGGTTTCACCCTTCCCTATTTTCCTAGGTGTCGGTTTGGGTCAGGTCGCGGAAGATCTCCTCGAGCTGGGCCCCGGCATGGCGGGCGTGCAATTCCTCGGGCGTGGCATCGACCACCACCTTGCCGCGCGTGATGATGATGATCCGGGTGCAGATGGCCTCGACTTCCTCCAGGATGTGCGTGGAGAGGATAATCGCCTTCTCGGCAGCCATCTGCTTGATGAGATTCCGAACCTCGTGTTTCTGGTTCGGATCAAGCCCATCCGTCGGCTCGTCGAGCACGAGCACCGGCGGGTCGCGCAGGAGAGCCTGCGCGAAACCGACGCGCTGTTTGAAACCCTTGGACAGCGTTTCGATCGTCTGCCGGCGCACCTGGGTCAAATGGCAGAGATCGACCACCCGCTCGATGCGCGGACGGCTCTGCGCGATCGTCCGAAAGCCGCGCACCTCCGCGATGAAACCGAGAAACTCCTCGACGGTCATCTCCGGATAGGCGGGCGCGTTCTCCGGGAGGTAGCCCACCATCCGCTTCACCGCCACGGGATCGACGGTGACATCATGGCCGCCGACGATCGCCGTGCCGGCGGTGGGCCGCAGAAAACCCATGATCACCTTCATCGTCGTGGATTTCCCGGCGCCGTTGGGACCGAGAAAACCGAGAATGTCACCCCGATTGACTTTGAAGGATACGCCATCAACGGCACGGAGCGCGCCGTAGTTTTTGACCAAACCCTGGACTTCGATCATGAAGAATGAAGGAGGAAGCTATGCAATGCCGCGCGATGCGGGTGTGAATGATCTGCGATTGCCCGCCGTTGCGCCGGACATCTGGGAGACGTTCGTTTTGGTGACACGGTTACAGCTTTCAAGAGAAAAAGCAGAATGTTTTTGGCAGCTGTCCGAAAAGTCGGTTGCCCAACGATTCTGCGAGGCCTTCGTAGGGGCGCGATCTTGTCGCGCCCTCGGAAATGGGCGCAGCAAGCCTGCGCCCCTACAATTCATTCCAGAGTTTTCGGACAGCCTTTAGGACGTCGGGGGCGGATCCAGATCGATGCAGCTGCGCATCGCCCCGCGAGTAACCTAGGCCGACCCTGAACGGTGTGTAGGGCCGCCGACAAGCGACGACCCTACATCCAACCACATGATTCCCGTCTAGGCGGCCGGGCCGGCGGTGCGGTCCTGCTCCGTCTTCAGGCGTAGCTGGCCGCACGCGGCATCGATATCGTGGCCTTTCTCTCGGCGGAGGGTCACGGACACCCCGCGGTCCTGCAAAACCGCCAGGAATTCCTGCTGGTGGGCGAGGCTGGGGCGTTTCCACGGCAGCCCGTCGACGGTGTTGTAAGGGATGAGATTGACGTGGGCGTGGAGACCGCTGGCGATGTCGCGCAGCCTCGCCGCCTGATCCGGTGTGTCATTGACGCCTTCGATGAGGATGAATTCGAGCGTCACCATGCGGCCGTGCTTCTCGGAGAACGTCTGGACGGCGGGCAGGAGTTCCTCCAGCGGCCAGCGTTTGTTGATCGGCATGATTCGCTCCCGCACGGCGTTTGTGGCGCCGTGAAGGCTGATCGCGAGACGGAAGCCGACCGGCTCGGCGGCGAGCTGGAGGATCCTCGGCACCAGGCCGCTGGTGGAAAGAGTGATGCGGCGGGCACCAAAACCGAGCCCCCATTCGGCATTGAGGATGGTGATCGCACGCAAGAGGTTATCGTAATTGTGCAACGGCTCGCCCATGCCCATGACCACGATGTTTTCGAACGAGGCGAGTTCGGCGCGCGCCCGCGAAGTGTGGGCGTCCTCGCGCCGGCAAACCTGGATCAACTGGTGGACAATCTCACCCGCCGACAAGTCGCGCTTCAGGCCGTCGAGCCCGGAGGCGCAGAAAACGCAGCCCATCGCGCACCCGACCTGTGTTGAAATGCAGATCGTCTTGCGCGATTGGTCGAGCCCCACGCCCTCCTGCGGTGCACGGATAATGACCGTCTCGATCAGCGAATGGTCGCGCAGTTCAAGCAGCAGCTTGTCCGTCACGTCCTCCGACTGGCGGTCGAGCACGAGGGCGGTGGGCTCGAGTTCAAAGGCGTCTGCCAGCCAGGCGCGCAGCGGCCGGGACAAATTCGTCATCTGATCCCACCTAGTCGCGCGCTTTTTATAGAGCCAGTCGAGAATCTGGCGCGCCCGGTACGCCGGTTCACCCGCCTCGGCGAGACGGGTGCCGAGCGAATCAAGGGTTTCGCCGTGGAGCGACGGCTTGGCGGGTGTGAATTTCATCCCGCCACGAAAAACACCAAGACGGCGCGGATGTCAAAGGGGGCCGGGGCAAAAAGGAACCCAACGTGCCGGTAACATTGTAGGGCGGGGTCAGGCGACCCCGCCCCACAATCTCTAGAATCCATCCACCGTCTGATGGATCGTGAATTTCCTTCGTGCGCTGGGGCCTGTTCTTGTTAATCAATAACGGCGGATGAATCTTCTCCAGCGGCACATCTTCAAGAGCGTCCTTTTCTCCTGTGCGGCGGCGGTGGGAATGTTCGCGTTTATCCTGACGGTGGGCAATGTGGTGCGGGATCTTCTCGGGTATCTGGTGGCCGGCCAGCTGGCTCCCGGATTGTTTTTCCAGCTGCTCCTGTTGATCCCGCCCTTTGTCCTGTCGTACGCGCTCCCGTTCGGCGTGCTGACCGGCGTATTGCTGGTCCTCGGCCGGATGTCGGCCGAACACGAGATCACGGCGATTCGCGCCGCGGGCCTGAGTTTGCGCTGGGTGGCGCGGCCGATTCTGGTGCTGGCGGCGCTCGGCGTGTTCGCGGACGTGGTGATCAACTTCCAATTTATGCCGTGGGCCCGGGTGGTGTACCACGTCGAGTTGAACAACGCGGTGCGCCAGGATCCGCTCAGCTTCATCGTACCCCGGACCTTCATCCGCGATTTCCCGGGCAAGGTGCTTTATGTCGGCGAGAAAAACGGCCCGGGCGTCAAGGATTTCTGGTTGTGGGAACTCGACGCGCAGGGGCGGGTGAAGAATTCGATCCGGGCCGCCTCGGGCACCTTTGATTTCGACGAGCGAACCGGCGACCTCATCCTGAATCTCAACCATATCCAGGTGGAGGCGCGCGATGCGAAGAATCCAGAGGATTTCACGCTGCCGCGGCCGTCTTTGAGTTCCGAGCGCACCAGCGTTCGGCTGCCGCTGGGCGGGCTGTTCGGCCAGAGCGTCTTTCATCCCAAGCTCCAATGGTATGCCCTCCCGAAACTGCGGGCAGAGTGGCAACGCCTGGCGCAACCCGTGGCACCGGCGGAACAGGCGCAGCGGGAATTGGACCGGATGAAGCTGCGGATCGTGGTGCAGGACAAGCTCACGACGGCATTCGCCGTGTTCTCGTTCGCCCTCATTGCCGTTCCGCTCGGGATCAAGGCCTCGCGAAAGGAGACCTCCGCCAACCTCGGTCTGGCGCTGGCCCTGGCGATGGGCTATTATTTTCTTACGGTGGCGATCGGCTGGCTCGACCGGCGCCCGGAATTGCGTCCGGATTTGCTGCTCTGGCTGCCGAATCTGCTTTTCGTCGGCGTGGGCCTGTGGATGTTCTGGCGGGTGGACAAGCGCTAGCGCGCCTGCGTGGCGACCACGCCGGACCGTCCGTCGATGGGCGCCAACACCTGGTCGCGCACCGGAATGGACGCGTGGTTTGCCAGTAGTTCCTGGGCCAGCTTGTCCAGCCGGATGAACTGGACGCCGCGCTCGGCGCAGGCGCGCACCAGGGCACGAAAGAGGTCGCGCTTGCCCATGCCTTCGATCTCGGCGTGAACCGTGAGCACATTCGGCTGGTCGGCGCGGAGCAGACCAAGATAATGCGCGACGATGCGTTCGTCGGGGAATTCGGGCCGGCCCAGCAGTTCGTCAAAGGTGGGGAGAGTGCTGGGGATTTCGAGCGTGTTGAACGCGCGGCCGTCGAGGCGCGGAAAGAAAGGCGCCCCGTTGCGGGTGTCGCTCGCATAGAGGAGGCCGGCCTCGTCGTAGACCGCGCGACTGCGGGCATTGCTTTGCCAGCCGGGTGCCCCGGCGGTGTGCGCTTCGCCGGCGAAGATGCGCCGGAATTCCGCGCGGGCCGCGGTAAACTCGGCCCGCACCTCGTCAAGGCTCAAGCGGTGGACGTAATCCTGCCAGCGATAATGGTTGTGGCAATGGATGCCGACCTCGAGCCCGGCATCCCGCACCGCGCGCATCGCGGCGGTATTGCGCCGGCCGATGTGCGGCGCCGGCAGGAGGGTGCCGTTGAGCAATGTCCGGACGCCGTACATCTGGACGACACTCGTCCTGCTGACCTTCTTGAAAAACCCCGGGCGGAAGATTCGGGTGATGGCCCGGCCGGTCTGGTCGGGGCCGAGCGAAAACAGAAAACAAGCCGGAACGCCGAATTCGCGGCAGTCGGCCGCCAGATTGGGGACGCCGACCCGCGTGCCGCGGTCGGTGTCGACGTCAATCTTGAGGGCGAGGCGGAGGGAAGACATGCTTTGAAGGTGTAGGAGCCTGTTTACAGGCGATCATTTGTCACCGGCATGGCTTCTTGGGTCCAATCGCCTGCAAGCAGGCTCCTACATGGCGAGAGAACGCCTCACTCGAGCTGATAATCCTTGTGCGCGAGGTGGTAGTCGAGGGTCAGGCGGATGGCCGTCGGAAGGTCGACCTTGGGCTTCCAGCCGAGGTGTTTCTTCGCGTTCGCGATCGAGGGAACGCGGTTTTGGATGTCTTGATAATACTTGCCGAAATACGTGCCTGAGGGCACGACCACGACCTTGGCCTGCTCGGCGTGTTCGAGGTACTCGGGATATTCCGCGAAAGCGGCGATGATGAGTTTCGCGAGCTGGGCGACACTCACGTTGTTCTTCGGATTCCCGATATTGAAGATGCGGCGCGAGGCACAGCCGTCCTGGTTTTCGATGATGCGCAGCAGCGCGTCCACGCCGTCGTCGATGAACGTGAACGACCGGCCCTGCCGGCCGCCATCGACGAGCTGGATCGGTTTCTTGAAGATGACATTCGAAATGAACTGGGTGAATAACCGCGAGCTGCCTTCCTTGGGCTCAAAGACGTTATCGAGTTTCGGGCCGATCCAGTTGAACGGCCGGAAAAGGGTGTAATCGACGCCATCGCGCACCCCGTAGGCATAGATGACCCGGTCGAGGAGTTGCTTGGAACTGGCGTAGATCCAGCGCTGCTTGTCGATCGGTCCGTAGACTAGCGTGCTCGTCTCCTCGTTGAGCTCGGCGTCGGGGCACATGCCGTAGACCTCGGAGGTCGAGGGAAAGATGATGCGCTTCTTGTATTTCACACATTTGCGGATCGTCTCCAAATTGGCTTCGAAATCGAGTTCGAACACCCGGAGCGGATCCTTGACGTACTGCGCGGGATTCGCGATCGCGACGAGCGGCAGCACGGCATCGCACTTCTTGACGTGATATTCAATCCACTCGCGCGAGATCGTGACATCGCCTTCGACGAACTTGAAGCGCGGGTTGCCGAGGCAGTTGCCCAACTTGTGGTCGCCCACGTCCATCCCGTAAACCTCCCAGTCCTTCTGCTTGAGGATCGCATGGGTGAGCGAGCTTCCGATGAAACCGTTGGCGCCGAGAATCAGTACTTTGAGGGGCATGGGTGGGTTGTTCCAGGATGGAGGATTAACCATGAAACCCAGGAAAAGACACGAAAAGAATGCAATGCCTGATGCTGCATCGAAACCTCCCGGGGTTCGATCCCCAGGGGTCAAACTTTGCACTTTGTACTCGCGCGGGGGATGTGAAGCGTCTAGCGGTGGATCATGGCCCGGAAGCTGAGATTAGAGTACGCGGGAGCGATCTACCACGTAATCAGCCGTGGAAATTACCGGGAGGATGTGTTCAGAACCGTCGGA
>Ga0182027_10001448_pt1 | contig 39719 bp, 43 predicted proteins | sample 712E1DmetaG_FD_121300 | JGI IMG/M metagenome (GOLD analysis project Ga0182027, IMG submission 121300) | Permafrost microbial communities from Stordalen Mire, Sweden - 712E1D metaG (Illumina Assembly) | ecosystem: Environmental > Terrestrial > Soil > Wetlands > Permafrost | place: Sweden...
AAGGAATTATTGATCAATCGACTATAAATAAAACTCCATTATCAGCCCCGAAAGACAATACATTAAATGACGCTAAAGCAAATAATGTAATAGTAAACGACAAAAAATCTTCTCAGCCAAAATATGTCGTCAAGGAATCGGAAAACCGAACAGACGCTAATATCCCGGTTAAAAATAAAACATTGGAGCAGGTAAAAATCCAGGATCAACCCAATATAGTCCCTATTCCGGAAGAACTTATTGTTGAAGGTAAAAAAGTTTTAAACCAACCTTTGGAATCAGAAACAAAAATTTCTGCTAAAGAAATTAAAAATTCTTCAAAGGATGGAGCTTCGGCAAAAAGTGATGAAAGTATTAATTCCATTGATGATAAAACTCCTACAATTGATACTCAAACAAAAAATCAAGACGATAAAGATTCTCAGAAGCAAAAGTTTACTGAAATAATTAAAAATACTACGGTGCAGAATTCAACAAAGACAAACAATCTAGAAATTGAAAAGTTGAAAATGTTTACCGAATTTAAAACACCAAATGAAACTACTAAAACAATTAGACTCTCAGAAATCATACCGGAATTTTCAAAAGCAATGCAACAAAATGAAAAACAAAGTCTCACATTTCAGTTGACTCCGGATAATTTAGGTAAAGTTAAACTTGTTATCGATCTTGTTCAGAATCAAATCAACACCCGTATCGTAGTTGAGAATGAACAAATTAAGCAATTCATTCAAGATAACGTTGTACAATTGAAACAAACTCTTAGTTCTTCAGGAGTTGATCTGAATAGTGTGAATATTAGTTTGGCAGATCACGAACAAAAATCTAACAAATCTTTTTCTACACGGAAAAAAATAAATAACAAATTGGAAAGTATTAACCCGGACGATGACCAACAAATAATCTCAAAAAAAGCAATGGGTTACAATACATATGAATATTTAGTATAGGTGGTGTAAAATGGTAGATCCAATTTCAAATACAACTTCTGCAGCAAGCACAAGTGCAACATCAAGCAATTCAACCATGGGAAAAGATGATTTTCTAAAATTGATGATTGAAGAACTTAAAAATCAAGATCCTATGAATCCAATGGATGGAACTCAATATGCATCCCAACTTGCTCAGTTTAGCTCGCTTGAACAGCTGACCAATTTAAATGATACAATGACTCAGAGTATGGCGGCAAACACTTCACTTACTCAGTCTATTAATAATATGATGGTTTCTAATCTGATTGGGAAAGAAACAAAATTAAGCGGTGGTGATATTCAATTGAATGGACAGACAAGTGTTGATATTGGATATAATTTACCATCGACAGCTAGTCAAGTTCAAGTAAATATATATAATAGCAGCGGAGCAATAATAAAAACTATAGATAGTTCAAAATTTTCACAGGGCGACAGTAAACTTTCTTGGGATTTAACCGATAATAATGGTAACAAATTATCAACTGGTGATTATACATTTAAAGTTGTGGCGGAAGATTCAAGTGGAAAAGATATTACAGCAAGTTTATATAAATATGGAATCATTGATGGAGTCAAATTTAACAGTAGCGGGACAATTGTGGTCGTCGATGGCGCAGAATACAGTATTTCTGAAATTGCAGAAATCACAAATTCAAATACATCAGGGAGTGGCCAATAATGGCTGAAATTAATGGTGTATCGGTTCCTTTTATTCCTATTATTGGCAATGACGATGTTTCTAATAAGAAAATCGAAAGGGAATCTACATCTACTTTTGATTCAATTTTCAAAGAAGAACTTGAGAAAGTCAAATTTTCAAACCATGCAATGAAAAGATTAGAATCAAGAAACATTCAACTCAGTGATGAAGATCTCACAAAAATCCAAAGCGCTGTTGATAAGGCTGAATCAAAAGGAGCAAAAGACTCTTTAGTAATGATGAATAAAACTGCATTTATTGTTAATATCCCAAATAGAACTGTGGTAACTGCAATTGAAGTTGCCAATTCAAATGAAAGTGTTTTTACAAATATTGATAGTGTAGTATTTGCGTTTTAGTTAATTAACATAATAACAATGGAGCGGGACCTTTCAAGGACGCTCCCGATTTGACTGACTGAATGAGGTCAAATCACATCCACGGAGGTTACAAATGGCACTCTCAACATCCCTTTTCGCAGGCGTTTCCGGTTTACGTAATCATCAATCAATGATGGACGTTATTGGTGATAACATTTCCAATATAAACACAGTTGGTTTTAAAGGTTCGCGTGTTACTTTCAGTGATTCTTTTAATCAATTTATAGAAGCCGGAACAAATCCGACTGCTACAACAGGCGGTACAAATTCTTCACAAATAGGTCTCGGAAGTAAGATTAGTTCTGTTGACCGTAATTGGAATCAAGGAACTTTTGAACAAACTGGTATTTCAACTGATCTTGCATTGCAAGGTCAAGGAATGTTTGTCTTAAAAAGCAATGGACAGACACTGTATTCAAGAGCAGGTAATTTTAGTTTTGATGCAAATGGAAGACTAGTAAGCTCTCAAACCGGCGCAATTGTGCAAGGTAAAGTTGCAAATGATGCTGGTGTTATTCCTCCGGGAAATAATCTTGAAAATATTCAAATTGATACTAGCTTGAAACTTCCAGCGGTACAAACTTCAAATATTAGTTGGGGTGGAAATTTACAAAGCAATTCAGCATTAACTAGATCTGAAAAAGTAACTTTAAATGGTAATATAAACTCCACCCTCGCTATAGGTGCATCAACAACCCCTAGTGATACTACAGTTTATGATGAAGCTGGTAAGTCATATACATTTGAAACCAAATATAATAAAACTGCTGATAACACATACGATTTAGAATATAAAGTATTGGATTCCAACGGAGATTCCGTGCTTACAGATAGTTCGGGAGCCGTTGTACCTTCAAAGTCGATTACCGGGTTAGAGTTTGCTGCTGATGCAAGTGGAAATTATGTCCTTACTGATGCATCAAAATTAAATTTTCCTTCTACTTTTGCAGATCCTTCCAGTCCTCCTAATCCTAATCAAGTAACTACTTCCAATTCTACTCTTAATTTTCTAATTGATCCAACAAGTGAAACACAGAATGCATCTACTGCAACATTAAGTAGTTCTACCGATGGTAATCGAACTCCCAATGTAGTCAGTGGTTCTGTTACTATATATGATTCATTAGGAACTGCACATCAGGTAGCGATGAAATATACAAAAACTGCAAGTAATACATGGGCTTGGACTGCGACTGTCGCATCTTCAGATACTGCCGATAATAAAGCCGTTACAAGCAGCGGATCGCTTACATTTAATTCTAATGGCACATTGAGTGGAACAGGTATATCTCCAACTAACCCAAATTTAACCTTTGATCCAAGTGGCGGTGCTAAACAAGAACAAATTGCTCTTGATTTTGGTTCAGGATTTAGTGGTGTAACACAAACATCGACAAGCTCTGTTATGAGCGCATTATCACAAGATGGTTCTCCTTCAGCATCAATGACAAATATGAGTATTGATCAATATGGGGATATTGTTGGTGTATTCTCAAATGGAAATTCAAAGAATCTTGCACAGATAATGGTTTCTACATTTAGTAATTTAAATGGATTAACCAGTAGTGGAAATAATATGTATTCATCTTATGCAAATAGCGGGCAAGCAAGAATAGGGAGTCTAGGCGAAGAAACAAATACAACTATTCAAGCAGGTGCGCTGGAAGCATCAAATGTTGATTTATCTACTGAGTTCGCTAATATGATAGTTGCTCAAAGAGGATTCCAGGCCAATGCAAGAGTAATAACAACAGCTGATACTTTACTTCAAGAAATAACTAATTTGATAAGATAATTTTCTCTTCCATCTATGACCTCATAATATAGGCTGTGGATAAATTGTTAAATGATTTTGCATAAATGTTGGAAATTTTTTAGATCATTAACTTTTATTCACAGCCTTGAATTAAGTTACTTCAAAGCTGCATCTAAATAAAATTCATAATTTTCCAATTTGAAAAAATCTATCTTTTTTATTTTAATTTAAAAAACCACGTCCTTCGTACGTGGTAATGAACAAAAGGCTAAGCCAAAAAAAACTTATATTTGTTAAACCCTTCAGATACCTTATTTACTCCTTTTGTAAAACATCCTTGAAACGTTCTAAAATCGTCCTGAATACGTCTAAAATAATGTTTTTAGATGTGTTTTAGGTGGGATAACTAACACGGTTTTATAAAAAATAGACCCGGATATAAATAATATTGTAGATCTCTTTAATTTTTAGCAGCAAATAAAAAATTATATTCTTAATTAATCAATTTAATATAATTATAAGTAAATATATTCAAATATTTTAATAATATCAAGGTAAAAAGGTTGTTGCTTTTTTCAAATATATGTATGTGACTCATCCGTTCAAATTATCCAATTAAGGAAATAATCAATGTCGTTTCATTTGATATCAACATATAATACTTCACTCTCCAAAGACAACCTATCCTTATTAATTTTATATATCGCTTTATATTCGCTACACATCCGCTCATATTCCGCCGACACACCGACTCATCCTATAGGCTTTAGCATTTTAGCTAGAAAACCCAAAATAAGAAAGTAATTCGAAATAAAATTCACCCAGTTGCTCAATATTAGCCAACTAATTACTTGAATAAATTCTCTTCTTTGATTATTCAACCTCTTTAATATGGCATAACAATTGAAAATCTTTTCATGCTATGGAACAATTAAAAGAAGAAAAACTGGTTGCAAAACCGCAAGAAGAATTTATCTCTCCTGCGATAGTAGGAAAAGGACTGAATATAAAAGTATTAGTAATTGGAATACCGGCATTCATTATTCAGTTAATCGCAGTGTATTTCATTACAGCAAATATTCTTTTAACGAGAATTAAAGATACTCATTCAACTACAGGTCAAACGATCTCTGTCGAAAACAAGCAAAATTCAAAACCGGAACCAGCTAAGACTAAAGAACTTGGGAAATTCGTTTATATGGTTGAAGATTTAATAATTAATCCTGCTAATACAGATGGGAAACGTTTACTATTATCTTCGCTTGGATTTGATGTTCCAACTGAACAGGATCAGCAAGAGTTAAAGTCAAAAGATGTACTGCTAAAAGATGCAATAATTCAGGTTATGAGCGGAAAAGGAATGACTCAACTTGGAAATATTTCTTATCGGGACACACTTAGAGTGGAAATTACTAATCGACTTAGTCAATTAATGCCTAAGGTTAAAATTAATACAATTTATTTCAGTAAATATATCTTGCAATAATTATGGCAGAAATACTTTCACAACAAGAGATTGATCAACTTCTTAATAATATTAAGAGCGGTACAGATACCAAAGTTGAACCTACACATGATAAGGAAGCTATTCTATTTGATTTCCGTCTTCCAAACAGGATATCAAAAAACCAGCTTAGAATTTTGCGAAGTATATTTGAAAATTTTGCAGAAAGTTTTAGCGGATTTCTTGTTACTAAATTGCAAACAGTTGTAAATATTAATGTTACATCAGTTGACCAGATATATTATTCAGAATATGTTCTTTCAGTTGCAAATCCTGCATGTTTATTTACATTTGAAATGAAGGATACTGATGTAAAAGGAATTTTGGAGTTAAACAATGATCTTGCTCTTTCACTTGTTGATAAACTATTAGGCGGAAATGGGCTCGGAACTAAACAAACTAAGGTAATTACTCCTATAGAACAAAAAGTATTGCGTGTTGTGGTTGACAGAATTATGAATGATTTGAAAAAAGCTTGGCAAACAGTTGACAAATTTGAATTTACTGTTGAAAGATTTGAACCTGATATTGATTTTGCACAGATAACCTCACAAAGTGAATCAGTTCTTCTTATTTCATTTGAAATTTTAATCGGGGAGCAATCATATTTAATGAATATATGCTTTGCTACTTTCGCATTTGACAATATTCTTGCAAGACTCTCTTCACAAAAGCTATCTTCAATCAGAGCAACAAAGTATTATGGAATTTCAGCAAAGGAAGTTTTAATCCAACACTTATCAAAAACACTTCTTCCAATACGAGTTGAGATGGGTTTAGCAAAACTCTCAGTAAAAGAAATTATGGAAATGGAAAAAGGAGATATAATAAAATTAGAAACTAAACTCAGCGATGATCAAATTATTAGAACAGGTAATCAAATTTTATTCAATGGCAGAATTGGTATAACTAATAATCATAAAGCAATTAAAATCACAAGAAAAGTTATAGATGAACAAAAATCTTTTTGAGGATTACAGATGGACAACAAAAATGAAATAGGCGGAAATATTAACGTTCAAGGCCAACAAAACGGAAATATAAATAGTACACTTGCTCAATTTGAAGAATTCGATGAGTCTACCATAAGTAGCGGAGGAGCTAATGAAAAACTGCATTTCCTAAAAGACTTACCAATGAACATTTATATAGAGCTTGGTAGAACACAAATGCAAATTAAAGATATTCTTGAATTGGAAAGAGGTTATGTGATTGAGCTTGATAAACTTGCCAGTGAACCGGTTGATGTTTTTGTCAATAACAAAAAAATCGCCGAAGGAGAAGTCGTAGTTATTGACAAACACTTTGGTATTAGAATTACAAGTCTTGTCGATCCTGCAAACAGAATTAAGGATATCCTATAATGTCATTTATTGATATAATAAAATCGTTTCTGCCTTTAGTAATAATGTTCATGTTGCTTTTTGGAGTGCTTTTACTTTTAAAAAAATATTCATTTTCTCTTTCGGGTAAAAAAATGCAATCATTGAATGTCAGTATTATTCATAATCAATTAATTCTTCCTAAAAAATATTTGTCATTAGTTCGAGTTCAAAACAAAATTCTATTACTTGGCATTAGTGAAAATAATATTACACTTTTAAAAGAAATGGACGATACTTTGCAAGACGAGAATGAATTATTGAAAGAAGACAAACCCAACCTAATTGAAATTATAAAGCAGAATTTAGGAATTAAATGAATAAGAAAGTCCTATTCCAAATTTTATTGCTAGTATTTCTTTTGGCAATTAATAAGGAATTTGCACAACAAAAACCTGTAACTGTACCATTCCCAAAAATTAACATAGATGTTGGCGCTTCTCAAAATGGGAATGATGTATCGGTAACACTTCAAATATTATTGATGATGACAGTTCTTTCACTTGCACCATCCATAGTAATTATGACTACATCATATTTAAGAATCATTATTGTATTTCATTTTTTAAAAACTGCACTTGGTACTCCCCAAATGCCTCCGTCACAACTTCTGGCTGGGGTTGCACTATTTATTACATTTTTTATTATGGCGCCGACTTGGAATAAAGTTAATGATGATGCACTTAAACCTTTAATGGACAATAAAATTAGCGTTCAAGACGCATACAATAAAGGAATTGAACCAATTCGTCAGTTTATGTTTAAACAAACCCGTGAAGAGGATCTGGAATTATTCATTGGATTATCTAATCAAGTTAGACCGAAAACACGTAACGATGTCCCAACTCTTATATTGGTACCTGCATTTTCATTGAGTGAAATGCGGGCAGGATTTATAATGGGGTTTTTCCTATTTATTCCATTTATTATGGTTGATTTAATTATTTCCAGTATTTTAATGTCAATGGGTATGATGATGCTTCCGCCGATGATGATTTCTTTACCTTTTAAAATATTACTATTCATTCTTGTAGATGGTTGGAATTTAATCGTCGGATCCTTAGTTAGGAGCTTTTCGTAATGACTGAAGAATTAATTATTAGTGTTCTGAAAGATGTTTTTTATAATACATTTATAATTTTACTCCCAATTCTAGGAGTAGCACTAACGGTTGGAATATTCATTTCAATTTTTCAAGCAGCTACATCCATTCAGGAGATGACTTTAACATTTGTTCCTAAGCTAGTTGTAACTGCTTTTATAGTTATACTTTTAATGCCATGGATCATTGATAAACTGGTCGCGATCACAGTTAGGATGTTTACTATGTATCAAAATGTGTTGAAATAAAATGAAAGAGATATTAATTGGTGATTTTTTAATTGTTCTCTTCATTTTTATTCGAATAATTTCAATGATTAGTGTTGCTCCGGTTCTAGGTCACGAATCAGTCCCTTCAATTGTTAAGATATCTATAGGCATTGTTGTTGCATATATAACTTTTTTAACTATTGATAAAAGTAAAATAACTCTGGATATAACTATTATATCTATAGCTATGAATGTGGTTAAAGAAATTTTAACAGGTTTTATCCTTGGATACATGCTTAATTTTGTTTTTTATGCTATTTCATTTTCAGGGACTCTGATTGGATTTGATATGGGATTAATGATGGCCGAAACTTTAAATCCAATGCTAAATACTAATGATAATGTAGTTGGTCAAGCCATATACTATTCGTCCATAATGATCTTTATAATGATTAACGGACACCATCATATTATAAGCGCCATCGTAGCTTCATTTAATGTAATTCCGATTGGTAAATTTACCATGAGCTCACAGGTTACCGGCCTTTTAATTAAATATTCTTTTTCCGTTTTCACTATCGCTGTAAAAATTGCTTCTCCTATTATTGTTTCATTCTTTTTAATTCATATTGCTGAAGGAATCATTGCTCGCGTTATTCCAAATATTCAGATAATCCATGTTACACAACCAGCGAAATTGGGATTAGGATTTCTTCTTTTATCTATTTTGGCTCCTGTATTTGTTTATGCAATTAAATCTATATTGAATACATCTGAAGATCAATTGATGGAATTAATTAAAGCGATGGGTGTATGAAATGGATGATGACCAGGAGAAAACTGAACAACCAACCGATAAAAAGCTTTTAGATGCTCGAGATAAAGGGCAAGTAACTAAAAGTACTGAAATTAATTCTCTAGCAGTTTTTGGTACCGGACTTATATTAATTTACATAACAAAAGGATTCATGGGCCAAAAAATTTATGAACTTGCTTTTGAAACATTAAATTCACTTGATCGAATAAATCTTAATGCTACCATTCTCCAAACTTATATGTTGAAATGGGTTCTTTTTTTATTGTCAATAATAATGCCCGTATTGATTGGCATCGTTGTTATGTCATTTGTCAGTAATATTGCGCAAGTTGGATTTAAATTCAGTTCGAAAATTCTCACTCCAAATCTTGGAAAATTTAATCCTATTAAAGGAATAAAAAGACTTTTTTTTTCGTCGCATTCAGTAGTTGAAGTAGCAAAATCACTTGTTAAACTTAGCTTAATAGGAACATTTGCCTATTTTGTTATTAGTGGATTGATAAAAGATACATTGCTTGTAATCGGTCTTACATTAGAAGATATGTTATCATTTATGCTTGATGCCGCCTTTTCAATGATCTGGAAAATTGTAATGTTATTTGTTGTTATAGCTTCGGTGGATTATTTATTCCAACGATTTAAATTCAAAAAGCAAATGATGATGAGTAAACATGAGCTCAAAGAAGAATTCAAACAGTCGGAAGGTAATCCTCATATCAAAGGGAAAATTCGTAAACAAATGATACAAAATGCGCGTAGGAGAATGATGAATGATGTTCCAAGTGCGGATGTAGTTATTACGAATCCTACACACTATGCAATCGCATTGAAATATGAAATTGATAAATATACTGCCCCAAAGGTAGTTGCAAAAGGAATGGACGAGTTGGCACAAAGAATAAAGAAAATTGCATCTGAAAACAATGTTCCTATACATGAAGATAAAGAACTTGCCCGTGCACTTTTTAAAATTTGTGATGTTGGTGATTTTATTCCAACAAAGCTTTTTAAAGCAGTTGCACAAATTCTTGCTTATATTTTTCAAATGAAAAAGGCAAAGAAAAAAAGGAGCATAGTATAAGGTGATGAAACTCTTTGGTAAAAATAGCGATATACTACTTGCTTTTGGTTTAATTCTCATGCTAGGTTTATTATTGATACCATTACCAGCTCCATTGTTGGATTTTCTCCTTTCTCTAAATATTACTTTCGCTGTACTTGTTATAGTTGTGTCTCTTTACATTCAATCACCGTTAGATATTTCAATTTTTCCGGGTCTATTATTAGTGCTTACGCTTTTCCGCCTTGGACTTAATGTAAGTTCAACTAGATTAATACTAATTGAAGGTTATGCTGGAAAAGTAATTGAATCATTTGGTTCATTTGTAGTAGGTGGAAATTATGTTGTGGGTTTTATCGTTTTTATTATTCTTGTTGTTATTCAATTTATTGTAATTGTTAAAGGTTCAGGTAGAATTTCTGAAGTTGCAGCCCGGTTTACTTTAGATGCTATGCCTGGAAAACAGATGGCTATAGATGCCGATCTTAATACAGGTTTAATAACAGAATCGGACGCTAGAAAAAGAAGAGAAAAGATTAGTCGGGAAGCTGAATTTTATGGTGCAATGGATGGTGCAAGTAAATTCGTAAAAGGAGATGCAATTGCCGGGCTTGTTATAAATGGCATTAATATAATAGGTGGATTTATTATTGGAGTAGTTCAAAAAGGACAATCCTTTGACGATGCTCTTCGTAATTATACTATTCTAACAATTGGTGATGGATTGGTTACACAAATTCCAGCGCTGATTATCGCAACTGCGGCAGGTCTTGTAGTAACTAGAAGTGCCGCAGGCACTGCATTAGATATGCAAATGAGAACTCAATTATTTTCAAATCCGAGAGTTCTTGCAACTGTTTCAGGAGCTATTTTTTTATTTGCTTTAATTCCGGGTATGCCAACTATTCCTTTTATGACTTTAAGTATTTTACTTGGGACAACATCTTATGTCACTAAGAAAAATAAACTTATGGTCCAAGCGGTAAAAAATGAAGAAGAAGTTAAAGCAGTCGAACCAATCGAGGAGAAAGTTGAACAATACCTTCAAGTAGATCCGATAGAAGTAGAAATCGGGTATGGATTAATAAGTCTTGTGGATGAAAAACAAGGTGGTAATCTTTTCCAAAAAATTTCTTCGACTCGTAAATTAATTGCACTCGAATATGGTGTATTAATTCCTCCTGTTAGAGTGCGTGATAATTTACAACTTCCGCCTAACGAATATATTATTAAAATTAAAGGTAATATAGTATCTCATTATGACATATATCCGGATAGGCTTCTTGCAATGAATTCAGGGATGAGTGAAGATTCTTTAACTGGAATTGAGACTACGGACCCTGCTTTTGGAATGCAGAGTTATTGGATTGTGAAGGAAGAAAAAGAAAGAGCAGAAATGATAGGATACACTGTTGTTGATTCCATTTCAGTTTTATCAACGCATTTACAGGAAGTATTAAAAAAGAATTTTGATAAAATTCTTTCAAGACAAGAAGTAAAACAATTACTAGAAAATATTAAAAAAGATTATCCTGCCGTAGTTGAAGAAATTATTCCCGAAGTATTGAATCTTGGAATGATACAAAAAGTATTGCAAAATCTTCTTAAAGAAAATATTCCAATAAAGGACTTTGTACAAATCCTGGAAGCTTTAATTGATTATTCCAAAACTACTAAAAATGTTGATGTATTAACCGAATATGTGAGGCATACAATAGGGGAGACTATTTCATCAATCTACAAAGATTCCAATGGAATAATTCATGCTACGGCACTAAGTGAAGATTTGGAATCAGCTATAACTAAATCTTTGCAAGCACAAAAAGATAATATTGTAACATTAGGGTTGCATCCGAATATATTAAGAGAATTGAATCAACAACTTCAGATATATATGGAAAAATTTTCCAAACTGGGTTATCCGTCAATATTAATTACTTCAGCAACAATTCGTCCATATTTTTATCGTTTAGTCAACAGCAGTTTTCCGGATTTGACGATATTATCATTTACAGAATTACCAGCAAACGTTGAATTGGAATTCATTGGAAAGATAGAGGTAAATTATGCAAATTAAAAAATTTGTAGCTCCTTCGTTAAAAGAAGCGACCCAACAAATGAAGCAAGAATTAGGATTGGATGCTATAATTCTTGGAACACGGGCTATAGAAGGTGATAAAAGATTTAATATGAAAAAAATGTACGAAATAACTGCTGGAATAGACGAACCACCACATTCTAAAACATCAAAAAATATTGGTACGCAAAATGTTTCTCAGAAATCATTAAATTTTGAATTAGATGAGTTAACAAAAAAAATATTCGGTAAAACTGAATCTCGACCAATTCCGGCCGAATTTAGTTTAGGATCTGAAAAAAAGTCTACTAATATGGTTTTTGAGAAAGAAATAAATGAAATAGCAGATACACTTCATTTGAACGAAGTTCAAAAAAATATTACTAGTACATTAGTAAAACATCTAAATAATTCAGTAGGATTTATTGACGAATCAAATCTTGAAAATTATCTTCTTAGTAGTATGGCTTCAATGATACCTACTACAAGTTTCAAAGTTAGTAAAAATAAGATGATGAAAATTGCGCTCGTCGGTCCGACTGGTGTTGGAAAGACAACTTGTATTGCAAAATTGGCGGTTATATCTAAAATAATTCATAAACTGAATGTTGGTCTGATTTCAATTGACACTTATAGACTAGGTGCAATTGATCAACTTAGAATATTTTCAGAAATAAGCGATATTGAAATGGCTGTTGCATACGAACCGGAAGAAATGCCTAAACTCGTTAAAAAATTTAAAGGTATGGATCTAATTTTTATTGATACTGTTGGGCGCAGTCAAAAAAGTAAGGACAATTTAGATTCCATAAATAAGTATTTGCAAGCCGCACAAGTTGATGATGCTATACTTGTTGCAAGTGCAACAAGTTCAGCACGAACACTGAATGATGTTGCTGAAAAATTTAAAACATTAAATTATAATTCTGTAATTTTTACCAAAGTTGATGAAGCTGTAGCTTATGGCAATATTATGAATCTTGCAGTTAATCATAACAAACCGATTATGTTTTTAACAAATGGTCAAGTAATCCCGGATGATATTGTGTCAGTTAATCCATCATTCCTAGCGAATTTAATTTACTCGGGTAAATTGTATAAATGAACGGTCAAGCGTCAAGACTAATTCAACTAAAGAAACTATTGGAAATAGAAAGAAGTAATTCTATTACTAAAACAATTTCCGTTTGTTCAGGCAAAGGAGGAACAGGCAAAACTTTTTTTGCGGCAAATTTTGCTTTTCAACTTTCCAAATTGAATAAAAAAATTCTTCTGATTGATCTTGATCTTAATTTTTCCAATCTGAATGTTATGGTGAATAAAACATCGGAAAATTCAATATCTAATTTCTTCGAACAAAAATGTACATTAAAAGAGTTGGTTTTTAATTTCTCGAAAAATTTAGATTTAATTTTTGGTGATTCGGGCCGATTAAATTATCCTCGTATAAGCGAAGATATATTAGATTATTTTTTTATATCCCTAAGTAAAATGCATAACGAGTATGATTATATAATTTTTGATTCGGCAGCCGGTGCTGATGAATTAGTCCTCCATCAACTTATGAAATCCCAATATATTATCATTGTTACGTCGCCAGAGCCAACCGCTGTGATGGATGCATACGTTATTCTTAAACTATTAAATGAAAATTTTAATGAGTCTGAAAAATTAATTGTTGTTAATAAATGCAATGAACATGAAGAAGGTGAAAGAACAATTGGAAATATATCAACCGCCTCAAGACATTTTCTGGGTCAAGAGATAAATAAACTTGGATTTATTAGTTTTGATAATACTGTTCATAGATCGATAGTTGACCAAGAACTTATTCTAAATTATAATCCTTTATCGATGGTAGCTCAGGAAATCTTGGAACTTTCAAAACGATTTTTGAAAATCGAACATTTGGCTAATAATAACCAACCAAATTTTCCCGTCTGAATATTCTTTGGAAAATCATCATAATTATTGCAATAATTAAGTCTTTCATAATGCTTCGATGTGGTATAATGTTTGAATTAAACACAGAAAAAAGGTTATCATGAATAAAATAGTACTTCAGTTTGGATTATTGTTTTTTTTCTTTTCTATAATCTATTTCACACAAAGAGGAATGGAGTTTGATAAAATTCTTCTAAATTCATTTTTAGTATTTATAATATTAACAACTATGTTGAGTATTATCGTTATCGGATTAATTAGGGCCATCAACAAAAATTCATTTAATAAACTAAGCGATTATCCGGATAACATAGCGGGAAACAAGAAAAATGAGTAATGCAACTCTTTGGACTTCGTTTAAACAAAATCCTTCACCGGAAATTAAAAAACAGATTGTTTTGAATTATTTGAATCTAGTTCATTATGTGATTCATAAAACAAATCTAACTCAAAATGGTCTTCTCGACAGAAGGGATTTTTTTCAATTCGGGATAGAAGGATTATGCGAAGCTATAGATCGGTTTGATCCGGACTATGGTACAAAATTCGAAACTTATGCAATTCAAAGAATTCGAGGTAAGATTTATGACGAGTTGAGAAAATATACTGAGAAACATGAGTTTGTAGTAGAAGGTGAAACTTACGCGAATTATCCGCATTCAAATGTGTCGTTAAATCAACCTGTAAGTGATGACGATGGGATGCAAGTTTATGAAATAATACCGAATGATAGTGATAAACCAGACACAATTCTTGAAAAAAAAGATATCAAACAAAGATTACTTGAATTGATTAAAGTGTTAAATGAAAGAGAAAGAACAATATTAAGTTTGTATTATTATGAGGAATTAAATTATAAGGAAATTGCACAAGTGCTAAGTATCACTGTTTCGAGAGTCTCTCAAATACATTCTAGAATTTTAAGTTCACTCAAACTTAGATTGGCAAAATATAATGCTTGATGTAAAAACTCCTGAATTAAGAGAACGTATTAGAAAACAAATTACTAATATTGGGACACTTCCTTCAATTCCTCAGATAATTACCGAAGTTTCTTCTTTATTGGACAATGATAGAACTAGTGCTTCAGATTTATGTAAAGTGATATCTCAAGATCAAGGCATTGTAACTAAAATTCTTGCTGTTGCTAATTCACCTTTATATGGATTACCTAGGAGAGTATCAACAATCGAATTCGCGGTTGTGATAATTGGATTTGAACATATAAAAAATATATTAGTTGCTCTTTCTTTGGTTGAAGCATTTAAAACAAGAACAACTCCAAATTGGAATCAGTCTGGTTACTGGACACATTCGTTATTAACAGCCACCGCTGCAAAAAGAATAGCCGATGATCTTCGCTATCCCAAATCAGGTGAAGTTTTTACTGCGGGATTATTACACGATCTTGGTTTAATTGTTTTACAGCGTTATTTAAATTCAGAGTTTAAAATTATTAATAAAAAAGTTCACGAAGAACAATTCAGTTATTTGAGTGCGGAAGAATATGTGCTTAACTTCACGCATCAGGATATTGCTGAGTTTTTATTAGAAAAATGGAATTTCCCTCCGTATATCAGTGAGGCTGTTTTATTTCATCATACTCCATCACAATCAAGTGAAAAGGCAAGAATGCTAGCATCACTCATACATCTTGCGGATTATATGACTCAAAAATTATGTGTTGGTTCATTTGAATGGGATAATGAATATGTATTCGATGAAAGTGTAATTGATATACTCGGGTTTGGGAATCATGAATATTTAGAAAAATTTATTGCTAGTTATGAAACATTATTTAAAAGTCATCTTGAATCAATAAATCTGTAGGTAACCATGGTACCATCGATAATGGACTATAATCAAAAACGTGAAAGAACTGAATTAATACTAAAAAAAGTTAATACTCTTTCTCCAATTCCCAAAATATTATCCGAGGTATTGCATTTGCTAAACGATATTAATACTAGTCCACATATTTTGGCAAAAGCAATTTCGAAAGATCAGAGTGTGGTTTTGAAGCTATTAACGATTGCTAATTCACCATTTTACGGGTTGACAAAAAGAGTATCTTCTATTGAATTTGCGATTATGATATTAGGTTATGATGAAATAAGAAATATTGTATCAGCACTTTCATTAATGGAATCAATGAGGAATAAGAGCGATCAATACTTAGATCAAAAGAATTTCTGGCTTCATTCAATTGTTACTGCAACTGTCGCAAAAAAAATTGCTATGGATTTGGGATTGGAAAAAAACAGCGAAGCGTTTATTGCCGGTTTGCTCCACGATTTGGGCATATCAGTTCTCCATAGATTTATGCATTCGGACTTTGTATCAATTCATGATTTAGTTGATCAAGGTATTCCATTATTGGAAGCTGAAACACAAATATTAGGAATGACACACGCTGTAATTGGTGAAACATTATTGAAAAACTGGAATATACCTGATATAATTACAGAAATTGTTAAATATCATCACACTCCACATCAATCAAACAATGTCCCGACTTTAACTTCAGTCGTTCATCTTGCCGATTATATGACTCAAAAATTACAAATGGGAATTCTAAAATATGATGCTTCTTTGGAATTGAACGAACACATTTTTTTGACACTTCAATTTAAGGATTTGTCAGATTTAGGAAAATTTATAGAAAGTTATCGTGAGCCGTTAGTTAGTCAACTAGAATCATTGAGGTATCTGATTTGAGACTGATAAAAGAAAAAACTCAAGAATTTGAATCTTTTCACAAATCGCTTCAATATTTTACTAAAAGTTCTGAAGCTCAAGGTGAATTAAAATTAATTAGTTTTGAGAGTCATAAAAACAATTCAATTCTTCTTGAAAAATATTCTTTTTTCGTACAGAATCTTTTTACTTTTCAATTAAAGATTCGAAAAGCAGAGAACATAAAAGAAGTTCATATCCTCTTTCAAGAATTTGTTAAAAAAATAATCTTTGCCAAAGAAGCAGAAATATTTCTTTTTAATGATTCACAACGAAATCTGATACCTTTAAATATTACAACAACTCAAAATCATCATGCGATGGTTAATAAAGCTTATAAAGATGGAATTCTTGACTGGGTTTTTGAAACGAAAAAACCTACTATTATTCCGGATTTGAATTCATATACAATAAACGGTTCAAGACTAAATCAGATAATTTTTCCAATTTATGATAAGAAAACAAATTATGGCTTAGTCTCATTGCTTACGCCAATCTCTAAAGTTTCTGAGGAGTCTCTTGAAAATCATTCGATTCAAATAATTCTTGGAATTATTGTTCCCATAATTATTTCATTTAAGCAGAAACAATCTATAAACAAACTTTATCAAGAATTGCAGATATATCAATCTAAGATCAATAATGATTTTGATACTTACACAATTGGAGAGCTTGCACAAGGTATTTTAGAAGAAATTTGTGAACCGCTGCAAGTTATTTTAAGTTATGTAGATGTAATTGAAAGTGAATATCAGAATGTGAACAAAGAGATTACAAAAAAAATAAAATATCAAGTTAAAAAAGTAAATGAGTTAACAAATCGTCTAACGAAATTTACTGATTTAAATAAACCTGAGGCACCAAACAATCAACCATGTAACTTAAATAAAATTGTTAAAGAATTTATGAGTGTGATAAATACCACTCTTCAGGGTATTGGACTTGAATGCGAACTCGATCTTGAAGAGAATATCCCTCCGGTATTAGGTGACCCTAAAGATATAAAACAGCTTTTAACAAGCATATTTACTCTTATCAAAAACAGCTCAAAAAAAGGGGGAGCGCTAATAATTCAGACTAAATATGTTAATGAAAAAATAGTCCTATCTCTATTTACAACTGAGCATATAGCTGGTTTAGAAAATCCTAATGAATTTAAGTCAAATATTACTTTACAACTAATTAATGAATTGATGAAAAAAAATGAAGGAATTGCCGAATTTAATTCATTGCCGCTCAAAGGAACAATTATTCATTTAGGTTTCCCATTAAAAAGGAAACTAAAATCATGAATAAATTAATACTATCAATATTAATTTACTCCACCTTGCTTAATGCTCAAGAAAAAACATCAAACTCGATTTTATCGGAAAACTCTTCTGATACTCTTAAAATAAGCGAATTAGTTGAGAAACAAATTGTAAGTGCCAGAAAAAAAGAACTACAATCACTATTATCCAAAGATCTTTCTGTAAGTAAAACAATATCAATTAATGAGAAAACGAAAATTGATAAAGTCCGTATTGTAGCTGGAAATTCTTTTATTCGAAATCAGCCGTTGCATATTCAATTATTTGGGCTGTGCTCGATTGTTGTAATTCTTTTTGTTTTTATTCGAAGACTTGGATTTATTATTAAAAGAAAGTCAAAGCAGACACTAAAGGAAAAGATACAAATGCTTCGTGAAGAAAAAATAACATCTTCACCTCTGCCAAAACTCCAATACTCACGCAGAAACCTTCGAAATAGTGAATTAGTTTTAAAAGGCTCTGAAAAACATATTTCCAGAACTGCAAAAGATTTGAAAATTGCAAAAGGTGAATTGGTCTTAGCTGCAAGACTAAAATTATTTGAAGTCGGCAAAATGTAAGAGGGATGTTTATGATAAAGGGAATTTACACTGCTGCCAGAAGTCTCGAACAGCATATGCAAAATATTGATGTGATAGCTAATAATCTGGCAAACTTGAATACTACTGGATACAAAAGAGAAATTCCATTTTCTGAGGTTGTTAATAAATATGGAGATATTTTAATAAAAAAATTAACAAGTCAACAGCAGGGAGAGGTTACACAGACTTCAAATCAATTAGATCTTGCAATTTCTGGCAAAGGTTTTTTTGCTGTAAAAAATGACAAGGGAACGCTTGAACTTACACGTGATGGAAGATTTAAAATCTCGGATGAAGGATTTTTAGTTGATAATTCAGGGAATAAAGTTTTAGGGGAAAATGGAACAATTTCTCTTGACGACACAGTACTGGAAAAGGATTCTAATATTTCTATATCAAAAAATGGTGAAATAAAACTTGGGGATAAAGTTATTGATTCTTTGCAAATTTTCAATATTGAAGATTCAAGTCAGTTAGTTCGCGCTGGAAGTTCAAATTTTTCTACTGAAGGAGTTAACTGTATTCCTGCAAATGAAAATGATTTTGCTGTTTCTCAAGGATTTTTGGAAGAATCCAATACAAACCCAATGGTTGAAATGGAAGAGATGATTAAGCTAAATAAAGAATATGAGTCAGCTCAAAAAATTATTGCAGCACTAGATACATCGCTTAGTGAAGCTAATGAAATTGGAAAAATATAATAGGAGTATATCATGTCAACAAGAGCTTTACGATCTGCAGCTTCCGGAATGTATGCACAGCAACTTAATATTGAAACTATATCGAATAATATTGCAAATATAAATACGACCGCATTTAAACAAAATAAAGCTGAATTTCAGGATCTAATGTATCAGGAAGAAACGGTTAATCCTCTTTCCTCATCGACTCCCGGAATTGATGAAACCTCTAATTCAAAAATTCAAGTTGGAAATGGCGTTAAACCATCGTCAACAGAAAAAATATTTACTCAAGGTGATATTACACAAACAAATAACCAAATGGATTTGGCAATTCAAGGTGAAGGATTCTTTCAAGTGCGAAAGTCAGATGGGACAATTTCATATACCCGTGATGGTTCTTTTAAAATAAATGCAAATGGAAATATTGTTACTGCAAATGGATATACCTTGGAACCTGGTATTACAATTAGTTCTGATATTTCAAGTATCACAATAGCAAAAGATGGAACAGTTGAAGCTACGGACATCAAAGGAAATAATTCTGTTTTAGGCAATATTGAAATAGCCCGATTTATGAATAATGGCGGATTGACAGCTCTAGGTGATAACCTGTATAATGAATCATCTGCATCCGGTCGGCCTATGTTAGGCACTCCGGGTACTCAAGGTTTTGGTGAAGTTAATCAAGGGTATCTTGAATCGTCGAATGTTGACATAGTAAATGAAATGGTAGCAATGATAGCAGCACAACGAGCTTATGAAATTAATTCAAAAACAGTTCAAACTGTTGAAGCAATGATGACAATGGCTAATAATCTTAAGAGATCATAGTTAAAAATGACTTGTTTAATTTCAATTTTGTTTGCGTTAATTATTGGACAAAGCAACTATTTTGATATAAAGTTGAAAAATTATTTGGATGAGAATTTGAAAACTTTTGTAAAATATGAATATCAGATTGTAAAAATGCCAAAATCCTTTACAAAAATTGAAATAAATTACGAAAAAACATTTCGACATAGTAAAAATTATAGCTATGTACCTATAGAAATAATTGATAAAAATAATTTAATGAGCCAAGCATTTTTGGTTGTAAAACTAAAACTTTATAAAAATGTCCTGTTTGCTTCCAAAAGAATTAGTAAAAGCCAAGATATTACTAGTGAAATGTTCATAACAAAGCTCAAAGACGTTTCTGATTTAAGTGATAATCTTGTTGAAGCGACTAAGGATATTTCGAAATACAGAAGCAGGGTTTTTATTAAAGAAGGGACAATATTGACGGAGGAGTTAATTGAGCCAATCCCCATTGTAAAGATTGGAGACAAAGTGGTTCTGCATTCAGGTAGAAATGGTGTTGATATATCAATGGAAGTTATTGCTCGTCAGGAAGGATGTATTGGTGATATAATAAGCGTTTCTAATTTCAGCAGTAAATTATATAAGGCGAGAATAATTGATAAATTCAATTTAATATTAGAAGAGTAATATTATGAAAATGATAGGCACGTATTTATTTACATTATTTTTTTTAATGAGCATTCAGGCTCAAAATATGAGACAAAATTCTACATCTTCGCTGTTTTCAGACAATAAAGCAAATTTGAAAGGTGATGCAATAACTATTATTGTACTTGAATCTACTAGCGCCTCGAATAATGCAACAACAAGTACTGGAAGGAAAAGTGATTTAAGTTTGGGTCTTTCGGCAAATGTTAATAACACAACCGGAGGGTCCGCAACGGCATTGGGGCTGCAAACCGGTAATGATTTTAACGGTCAAGGTTCAACTCAAACTACTGGAAATATTCAAACCAAAATCAGTGCTTCAGTTGACTCTGTATTAGCTAATGGAAATATGTTGATCAGTGGTAATAAAAAAATAATTATAAACGGTGAAGAACAGGTTATTCGCATTAAAGGGATAGTTCGTCCTTCAGACATTATGGCAGATAATTCAGTTTTATCATACAATATTTCTGATGCAGAAATTTCTTTTGATGGAAATGGGATTATTCAAAATGCACAGAAACCGGGTTGGTTAACAAAGTTCTTCCATTGGTTGTTTTAAGCGGCTGTATTTAAAAAGGGACAAAATGAAAAAGATATTTATTTTTTGGCTATTTATTATGGGCTTGATTGAAGTTTCAATTTACCCGCAGCGGCTTAAAGATGTTGCTTATATAAGCGGCAAAAGTTCAGAACAAATTATAGGTTATGGATTAACTGTTGGTCTGGCAGGGTCAGGTGATAGTTATCGTTCTTCATTTACGATCCAATCTGTTACCAGTATGTTAAAACGTTTTGGAATTACTGTACCACAAACAGATCTCTATATAAAAAATGTTGCAGCAGTTATTGTAACTGCAACTCTTAATTCGAATTTAAAAGCTGGTGCTGAATTTGATGTAACAGTATCTTCATTAGGAGACGCAACAAGTTTGCAAGGAGGTACATTATTAATGACTCCTTTATCTGGAATTAATGGAAGAGTTTATGGTTTTGCACAAGGGTCAATTTCTGTTGGTGGGTATGACATAAATACAGCATCAGGAAGCAGAGTAACCAGAAATCATACTTTGGCTGGAAGAATACCTAGAGGAGGTAACCTAAAAGAATCAATCAGCCTCCCTCAAGAATTAGGTAGCGAAATTTCTGTGTTTCTGAAAGAACCGGATATCACAACTTCGCAAAATATTACCACAGCAATTAATCAAAAATTTGGCAATCAAATTTCAAAAGCTATAGATGCTGCGGAAATTAAAATTCAAATCCCCCAAGATCGCCAGGCTAATCTAATCTCGTTTCTTTCGGAAGTTGAAAATGTTGCTGTTCAAGTTGATAATGTAGCAAAAGTAGTATTAAATGAAAGGACAGGTACGGTAGTATCTGGACAAAATGTAAAAATTCAGCCGGTAACAATTACTCATGGCAGTTTAAATATTACAATTCGTTCTTACCCCATAATTTCTCAACCAAATGCTTTTTCTCAAGGGAAAACTACAACATTCAACAATTTAATTCCTTATGTGTCTCAAGATTCCACAAGAACTGTTGCAATAGAAGGGGCAAGTAACGTTCAACAGGTAGCTGCAGCGCTAAATTCTTTAAAAGTTACCCCACGTGATGTAATCGCCATATTTCAGGCATTAAAAGAAGCAGGTGCTTTAATGGCAGAACTAATAATAATGTAATTATGGATAATCTTACTTTAAAAATAGACGATAATCAAAACCATCTGTCCCAAATGAGCGGTAGTATTGGGAATTATGATAATAAGGAGAAAGGGAAAATTGCATCTGCCGCTAAACAGTTTGAGAGTTTACTAACTTCAATGATGTTGAAAAGTATGAACAAAACAACAAGTGGAATCTCGGGTGAAGAAGAAGGTTATGGCAACGATATGTTTGATACTATGTTTGAACAACAGATCGGGTCTTACATTTCTGAAACAAAAAGTCTTGGGATTGCCGAAATTTTGTATAAAAAAATTACCGGCGAGGAAATGACTTCAGAAATGCGAAGTAAGATATCTACAAAAATAAATGTTAAAAATACCGACAGCACAAAAACAAAAGTAGATACAACTCGGGTCACTCCAAATGATGAATCACTAAATAGATTAAATAAATACGAATCACAAATAAATGAAGCATCTGATTCATATGGGGTTGATAAGAATATTATTAAATCAATAATTCTGACAGAATCTGCAGGTAATAATAATGCTGTTTCCGGCGCTAAAGCTAAAGGTTTGATGCAATTAATGGACTCAACTGCAACTGATATGGGAGTAAAAAATTCTTTTAATCCACGAGAAAATATACTGGGAGGAACTAAATATTTTGCACAAATGCTTCGACAATACAATGGTGATACGAAATTGGCATTAGCAGCTTATAATGCAGGGCCTAAAAATGTTGAAAAGTATAAGGGAGTGCCGCCATTTGATGAAACGAAAAATTATATTAATAAAGTTTTAAGTTATTTTAATCATTTTAACGAGGACGAATTATGAATGCACAGATATTAATAGCTTCTCTGAAAACACAGGAAATTAACCTCGACTTATTAATTGAAGCTCTCGAAGAACAGAAATATGCAATTATCCGGAATGATTATATAGCCCTTGAAGAAGTGATTATAAATGAGCAGAAAATTTTGAAAAACATTACTCGTGAAGAAACTTCTATTTTAAGAGTTATTAAAGAAATTGCTCAACAATTTTCGTTGGATTTAAAAGTTTATTCAATTAATAATCTTATACTTTATGGTAAATCCTATTTTGGAAAGGAGTTAAATGAACTGGAAAAAGTTCGCGCTTCGGTTCGAGTAAAAGTATTAAAAACAAAAAACGTTAATATGCAATTAAAAGATGTAATTGAGTTTTCCAGAAATCTTATGAAGGAAACAATGATGATGATTGCCGGACAAAATAAACATACGCTAGTGAACAAGAGAGTATGAAATGAGTGTAGGAAATTTACTTGACATCGCCTCTCGTGCAATGTCTGTATATCAAGATGCAATGTCTGTTACGGGACAGAATATAACTAATGCAAATAATACAAATTATTCAAAACAGAAAGTTATTCTTGCTTCCGATGTTACAGTAGGTGGCGTGGGTAATGGTGTCAAAGTTGAGGATGTTCAGAGAGTTAGAAATGCTTTGATTGATACCCAGATCCAGAATCATCAATCTATGCTTTCTGATTCGACTAAGAAATCAAATACTCTTCAACAAATTGAATCGGTTCTTGATGAACCGTCAACGGATGGTCTTTCAACATATTTCACAAATTTTTTTAATTCATGGAGCCAATTAACAACTACTCCAAATTCAACATCACTAAGACTAAATGTTGTCCAACAAGCCCAGCAATTGTCGGACCGATTTAAAGAAGTTATTGATGGTATTTCAACAGTTCAAAGTTCATTGCAGTCTGATGCAAATACCGACGTTAGTTCCATTAATGGTTATTTAAAGGATATTTATCAATATAATAAAGAAATATATGGAGCGACAATTCAAGGGACTAATACAAACCAGCTAAAAGATGAGCGCGATGCTGAAATTACAAATCTTAGTAGTTTAATCAACATCTCGATTCAGCAGGGAGAGAATGGAGTTTCCATTGTAAATGTTGCCGGACTTCAGGGGGCAGATCAACAAAGTTATAATCAACTTGAATTGATCAGCGTTAACGGTCAGACGCGTCTAGTTTCACAAAATAATCCTTCTAATTATGGTATAGTTAACTCAGGTGAAATGAATGCTATTCTGGATTTATCTAACAACAAAATCCCGAATTATAAATCAAATCTTGAAACACTTGCAAATGTTTTTGTAGAGCAAGTAAACAGTGTACACATGAGTGGAAATACTTTAGTTCAAGGATCAACTTCAAGTACGGGTATTCCGTTTTTTGGAGAATTGGATTCGAGCGGGAATGTAGTCGATGCATATCAGAATGGCCAGATCAATATCAATCCTGAAATTCTAAATAATACAGATAACATTGCCGCCTCAGCTGTTGCAAATGCAGATGGTAATGGAGATACTTCAAGCCAAATTGCACAATTAGGTGATTCAAAGATAACAACATTGAATGGACAATCAATTCTTGATTATTATAATACTATATTAAATAATGAAGGAACTGAAAAGGTTTCTGCAGATAACGCTGTACAGTCAAGTACAACAATATTAAAGTCATTGCAGAATCAGCAAAGTTCAGTTTCAGGTGTTTCAACGGATGAAGAAATGACGAATGTACTTATTTATCAACGATCATACGAAGCAGCAGCTAAATTAGTTTCTGTTGCAAATGAAATGTTAACTACAATTATAAATATGGTGATGACATGAGAATATCAAATTCAATGATGACAAGTGATTTTTTATCTGAAAACAACCAAATACAACAAAATCTTGTTAAAATTCAGACACAACTTTCAACTAATACTAAAATACAAATCTTATCTGATGATGTTGGTCTCTCATTAAATTCAATTAATTGGGAAACTCAGTTAAGTAAGTCACAGACGTATTCAAAAAATGTCGATAATGGAAAAGATTATATAAATAATTCTTTAAGTGCTTTAGATAGTATGAATACAGAAGTGCAAAATATTATTTCTCAAGCAACCTCTGCTGATAATGCATTAAATTCTCAGAATTATGATACAATTGCAGGTACAATTAAAAATTCTCTTTCATCTATTGTGCAGACTATGAATACTCAATACAATGGTATGTATCTATTCGGCGGTACCAATAATCAAGCAGCACCGGTTTCATTAGATGCGAATGGGCAGGCAGTTGTAACACAAGGAGATATATCGGGAGAAGTAAAAACACAAGTATCCAGTACCCTAAATACTTCTATTAATATTCCGGGTTCGGAAATTGTTGCTACCAAATTGTTCGATTCGATAAATCAAATAATTAGTACTCTGCAATCAGGCAAAAGCCCGGATGCATACATTAATAAACTTGAAAATTCTTATCAGGATCTTCTCAATGTCCAATCTTCCGGCGGTAATATTTATACACGGCTTGATAATATTAGTCAGCAACTATCAGCGCAACAAACAAATCTGCAAACTATAATATCAAATAAACTTGGCGTAGATCCTGCTAAGTTATCTGTTGATTTACAGACTCAGCAAACTTTGTTGCAAATGTCTTATAAAATTTTAGCCACCACGTTTTCCAAATCACTTTTAGATTATATTTAATGCAAAAATTTGGCGCAATATTCGGATTACTTGTTGGTTTATTTTCCATTTTCGGAGCCTTCTTAGCGGAAGGCGGCTCTTTCCATACTTTATTTTTATTTACTTCTATGATAATCGTGTTCGGTGGGACATTCTCTGCGATTATTATTGGATTTGGCTTTGATAAATTTACTACTATTTTATCACTAATTAGACTTGCATATTTCCCGCGAAAATTTGACGTATATAAATTAATTGATAATTTTGTTGAACTTTCAATTAAAGCCAGACGGGAAGGTTTATTAACAATTGAAAAAGATTTAAATAAATTTCAAGATTTATTCCCGCGAAAGATGACAAAATTCGCTCTAGACGGAACTGATCCTGATTCTCTTCAATCTTTGGCAAACTTAGAGATGAGAGCGATGCAGGAAAGGCATTTCTCTAATATCTTTATATTTACTAAAATGGGCGGTTATGCCCCCACAATGGGAATTATTGGAACAGTGATGGGTCTGATAATGACTTTGGCAAATGCGGGTACGGATCCTAATTTATTGATAAAAAATATTGCTTCGGCATTCATTGCGACTCTTTGGGGAATATTCAGTGCAAATATTTTATGGTTACCAGTTGGAGATAGATTAAAAAGATGTCACTTAGAGGAGAAAAATATGATGGAGATTTCTTTGGAAGGGGTTCTAACATTGCAGAGCGGAGAGATTCCCTCGATAATGAAAGCAAGATTGTTAGGAATGCTTCCGCAAAAAGATCAACTAAGCAAGTTGGGCCAGTAGATCCAGAGGAATCACCTTTTGCTGATAGCAGTGATAAAGACAGATATTTGCTGACGTATGCCGATCTGATAACATTGCTTTTAGGTTTGTTTATAATATTATATGCTATTTCTAATATTGATAGCAGTAAATATAAATCGGTTGTTGCAGCTTTTGATACCTATTTTGGAAGACAAGCTGTAATTCAAACTAAACCCGAGCAAAAATTTATTAATACTGTTAAAGACAGATTAAGTGATGAGCTAAATAAATTGATAGAACAGTATAATTATTCAAACTCAATTCAACTCGAAGAAAATGAAAAAGGAATAACAATTCATATTTTAGAAGATATATTATTTGGTCCGGGTAATGCAGATATAAATGAAGTCTCAATAATTGTTCTCAAAAGATTGGCAAATGTAATTAAAGATTTTCCGAATGATATTCGTATCGAAGGTCATACTGATAATATCCCAATCAGTACTCAAAAGTATCCTTCAAACTGGCATTTATCAGTTGATCGTGCCTTAAATACAGCATATTATCTTATAAAATATGAAGGAATTCCACCTGGGAAAGTTTCGATTGTAGGTTATTCTGAATATCACCCAATAGCCTCAAATGATTCACCTGCTACAAGAGCAAAAAATAGAAGAGTTGACATCGTAATATTAAAGTGAGATAAAATGAAAATAGTTACAAATCAATTTGGCGAAATTGAATTCACTGAAGATAAAGTGATTTCTTTTAAAAATGGATTATTTGGTTTTGAAGACTTAACTAAGTATCTTTTCATTACACTGAATGATCATATATTCTATTGGCTTAATTCTATTGATAATCCAAATATTGCATTTCCTGTTTTTGGAATAAGGGTAATTGATGATAAATATCCTCAAGAAGAAAGCCATGAGGCATTTGGAATTGTAACATTAAACAATGATCCCCTTAAGGTTACAATAAATTTAAAAGCGCCAGTATATATCAATCAAAACGAAAAGTCGGGATTTCAAAAAATCATTGACATGGATAAATATCCAGTTCATTATAATTTACTTACAGAATAAAGGGTCATATGTTAGTTCTTACACGAAAATTAAATGAAGAAATAAAAATTGATAAAGATATCGTGATAAAAATTTTATCAATTTCCGAAAACCAAATTAAAATTGGAATTGACGCACCTAGAAATATTCAGATTTATAGGAATGAAATTTATGAAAAGGTTAAAGAAGAAACCATCAAAGCTTCCAATTCAAGTTCTATAACAAAATTAAACCTAATTAATTTAAAAATCCAAAAAGTAGATTAAATATGGAATTTGACAACGAAAAAGTTAAAATTTTAGTAATCGATGATGCTGATATTATTAGAAATTCATTGAAAAAGTTTTTATCAGAATACGACCTTGAGGTTGTAACATGCAATGATGGGCTGGAGGGATTACAAAAGGCTTTAGAAATTAAACCAAAATTGATTTTTCTTGATCTGCTAATGCCAAATTTGGATGGAATAAGATTATTGCGTGTTTTTAAAGTTATGGAGGAATTGAAATACATTCCTGTGATTGTTATTAGCGGTCACACTGATAAGACAAATGTATTAGCAGCTATGGAAGCCGGTGCAGAAAGAATTGTTTCAAAACCTTTAACTAAAGAAATTTTAGTCAGAAACATTAATGATGTTCTTGGTGGTAATTTCCTTTCTAATACAAAAAAAATTCAACATCTCAGTAATATTGAAAAAGACCAAATGAGCAAAGAATTACGAAAATATTTTGTCAACAGTTTGTCTCACAAAAGAGAAACATTAAAACAAGCTATAGATAATAAGAATAAGGAATTACTTCAACTTGTAGTTCATGAATTGAAAGGCTCTAGCGGTACAATAGGATTTAATAATATTTCGGAAATATGTCGTGAAGTTGAAGATACTTTTCATACTCCCCAAAGTTCATGGGAGGATACGCGTAAAAAATGTGAGGAATTATTTACTTGTTTTAAAAATATCGAATTATCGCTTGTTAAATAGAGGAAAATATGTTCGTCATAATTGGAATAATAGTTGTCGTTGCATCAATTATACTGGGATTTACTATTGCCGGAGGAAACCTTTTTTTATTAATTCAGGTATCGGAATTTATTACAATAGGTGGGGCGGCTCTTGGCAGTTTACTGATTGCCTCTCCTTTGTCATTAATTAAAAAAATAGTTGGGTTTCTTCCTCAAATATTTAAACATGCTCAAAATTCCAAAGACGATTATTTACAGATGCTGAAATCGTTTAGCGATTTATTTTTGATTGCACAAAGAGAAGGATTACTTGCTATTGAAAAACACGTGGAAGACCCCGATAAAAGCGATATATTGTCTCGTAATAAAAAGTTTATTAAAGATAAATTGATTAAAGAATTTTTTTGTGATACAATGAAAGTTATGCTTTCCGGTTCTGTTCCACCTCATGAATTAGAAGGATTAATGGATGCAGAAATAGAAACATTTGAAAAAGAAAACCGTCCTGTTTATGAAACTATAGGAAGAGTTGGGGATTCCCTTCCAGGATTGGGAATTGTAGCAGCTGTTCTTGGGATAATTGTAACAATGGCCTCTATAAATTCCGGCGCTGAGGCAGTCGGTCATCATGTTGCGGCTGCGTTAGTTGGTACATTTCTAGGAGTATTACTTGCCTATGGATTTGTCAATCCAATTGCTGCAAATATAACCTTAATGGTAGAAGAGAGAGCTCAGGAATTACAGATTATTAAAATGTATATCTTAGCATATTCAAAAGGTAATCCTCCATTTGTTGCGGCTGAAATCGCTAGGAGAACTATATTTTCAGATGTTAGACCATCATTTGAAGAACTTGAATCTTCATTGCGCGGTAGAAAGGAAAAATAATTATCGTGGAAAGTGGCAATGAATCTGCCCCAATTATAAAAAAAATTAAGAAAAACCATTCCGGAGGTCACGGTGGTGCCTGGAAAGTTGCATACGCAGACTTTGTTACCGCAATGATGGCTTTGTTTATAGTTCTTTGGGTTTTAAGTTCAAGTGAAAAAGTTAAAGAATCTGTTTCTTCATATTTTAAAGACCCGATAGGGTTTTCAAGTAAAAGTAAAATATTATTAGAAGGTAAGGCAAACCCCCCAATTGATATCAAATTACAAACAGAGATGCAGAAAAAAGAAGAAGAAAAACTTGAGTTGGAAAAGATAGCTGAAAAAGTTACACATGAAATTTCAGCAGATACTGAATTAATGGGGCTGGCGGGTCAAGTTAAAATTGAAGTAACTAAAGAAGGTTTGAGAATAGAACTTACTGATTCAGCTAATGATATTTTCTTTGAAATCGGTACATCTAACCTCAAAGATAAAGCTGTAAAACTTTTAGAAAAAATTGGGAAGGAAATAGGCAAATTACCTAATAAAATTATTGTTGAGGGACATACGGATTCACGTCAATTCAATAATATCGGTACAGGATTTACTAACTTTGAATTAAGTTCAGAAAGAGCTTTAGCTGCCAAAAGAGCTTTAGTTAGAGGTGGTCTTGAAGAAAAACATATAGATGAAATACACGGTTATGCCGATACAAGACTTAGAGATAAAAATAACCCTCTAAGTTTTGTAAATAGAAGAATCAGTATTACTGTTAAATATCTTTCACAAAATCAATGAACTTATTAAAAAAAATAGTGATAGTGGAAGATGATCTGTTTTTGCAAGATTTTTATAAGATGTTCTTTAAGAAAATCGGAGGCGAGATTGTAATTCTTGAAAATGCAGACGAAATATTACAGATTATCAATAGTGGAAATATTGATTTAATTATCATGGATATTAATTTGCGTAATACATTTCTTCACTCCCAAAGAGTGGATGGGATAAAATTTTCACGTTACATTAAAGAAAAATTTCCGCATCTTCACATTCCAATAATCTTAATTACTGCTTATCCTATATCAAATTCCGGTAAAAATTTGCTTGAAGATAGTTTAGCTGACGATTATCTGGTTAAACCCATAACAGACTATAATAAATTGGTTGATAAAATTAATAAATTGGTGTTATAAATAATGAAAGATAGAGTATTAATAGTAGAAGATGAGAAGGATACCCGTTTTATTCTCGAAAAGCTTCTATCAAGAAATAATTATGATGTTGCAAGCGCCGTTAATGGAGAGGAAGCCTTAGAAGTTTTAAAAACCTTTTCACCAAAAGTAATCCTTGCAGATTGGACAATGCCGGTTTTAGATGGATTGGCTCTTTGTAATATTCTTAAAAGTGACGATAAATATAAGCTCATCTATTTTATCATATTAACGGCCAGATCATCATTAAAAGACCGTATAATGGGGTTGGACGTTGGGGCAGATGATTTTTTAGTTAAACCTGTGGAGAATCAGGAATTATTAGCCCGTATCAGATCTGGAATAAGGATATTTAATCTTCAATCTGAATTAAAAAATATTGAACATTCTAAAGCAGTTGTTGATTTAGCCTGTACAATAGGGCATAAAATTAATAACCCTCTAAGCAGTTTGGTTTTATCACTTAAAAATATAGATAACGAATTATCCGTTATAGATAAATCCAAGTATTATGACGATTTTGTATCAATTAATGAATCAATTGAAAGAATTAAAAAGTTTGTAAATGAACTAATTCATTTGCAAAACCCCGAAGTAGTAAATTATTTTAATGAAAATCGTATGATTAAAACGGATTGAATTAAAGTATTTGCCTATTTCTTACGATAATGAATCGGAGGAGTAGGCATGTTAGAGAAAATTGAAAATATCGCCCAGGGTTCGGATTATCAAAAGTCATCAGGCAATAACACAAAATCTGGTTATAAACGTTCTCTGAGTAGTTCATATTCTTCAGTAAACGATTCAATTTTACTTTCACCCGCTATTTTATTTCTATCAAGTATTAACTGGAAATTAAAACATCTTCATATTGAAAAAGATAAATTGTCTATTGTATTCACTTTCGACAATTTTGATTTTTCATCTGCGCTGACAATTGGCGAAATTCCATCAATTGAAAAGATTGATTACTTGGTGAAATATCCCTCAGACCACCAAATAAACGCAAGTTACCTTACAATAAATTTTTCATCGTACATTACTCAGAGCATTATTGACAGCAGTCAAACAAAGCATCAGCTGTTAGATCTGACTAAGTTTTGTATTTCTGTTATAGAGGCTTATAGTTATAATTCCGGTTTAGTAATAGATTCAATTCAAATTCAGGATATATATGTCAGGCTTGAATATGATATAAAGTCGGAATTCGCTTATTTGAACAAATGCTTGATCAATTTCCTGGAAAAATATCTTTCTTTGAAAATTAATCCCGACAAAGAATCAGAACCGGCAAAATCTGAATTAAAATTCAAAAATATACAGCTAAATAAAATGTGAATTATGTCCTATTCGAATGACTCAAAAGAAATCAATATTGAAGGTGAAATTGATTTTCGAAATTATATAGAACTCCCCAATAATAATCCAATGGTGATTGTTGGCACTGACCTTAAAATTGTTTATTGCAACGATTCATTTAAAAATAATTTTGGTATTGATATTGGAAGTAATATATCCAAAATGAATTCGAATCCCGAATTTGTTTTTTTACTGAAAGGATTTAATGAAAGTCGATATAAAAATATTGCGTTGGACATTAATCTATGTTCTGATAATAGCGAATCGGTTGTAAATTATTCGGTCAGCATCGAACGTGTAGCAATAAGAAAAAGTCAATATTATGTTTTGACAATTGAATCTCTTAAACAAAGGAAAAAATTAGAAGATAAAATTAATTCTTTACATAATGCACTTGATCACGGCCATCTCCCGATAATAATCCTTAACTCAGATCACAAAATTACTTATGCTACTAGATCATTTGAAGAAATACTTTCAAAGGAAATTGAGGGGATTTATAATCAAAAACTCATTGATGTATTAAAAGATACTTTAGAAGAAAATGAATTAAAGGAACTAAAGAATGCTTTATATAAATCTTGCGGTTGGAAGAAAATAGTTTCATTTAACAGAAAGAGAGCAGTAGAGTTTTGGGAATATGCACTCAGTCCCGTATTTACAGGTGAAAATCCACTACCTAATTTTATTCTTGTTGCAAACAACCTTACTGAACATATCAATCAAACAAAAACAATAGAACGTTCAGATAAAAAACAGAAACAAATCATTAATAACATATCCGATTTACTTTTAATTGTTGAGCATTTTGGTCTTTCAGCTCTGTTCGAAAATGCAAATGATAATTTTTGCAAGATATTTAACCTGGATAAAGACAAAATTTATTCTATGAAAATTGAAGATTTTGTCCCAAATGAATTGGTGGAAAAAATTTACAATTCAATACAACAGCTATCGCATCAAAAACAATCTTTTTATGAATTTTCCTATCAACACAAGGATAAAAGGGATTATTCATGCAAAATAACAAGCATTTTAGAATGGCAAAAAAAGTCAACATTTTTCATTATCACTATGAAAGATATTACAGATGAAATATTATATAGGGAGCAATTAAAAAAGGCTTATCATAAAGAAATGCAGCTTAATAAAATGAAATCTGATTTCCTTGCCAACATGTCACACGAAATTCGTACTCCTTTTAATGCAGTTGTTGGTTTTGCGGAAATTGTTGACGAAAGTATCGCGTCGGGTGATATTGAAATGTTGAGGGATTTAATGGATTCTATGAAAGAAGTTCTTGGTCGAGCTTTAAATTTATTTACAAATATTGTTGAGGTATCTCTCATTGAAGCCGGTGAAATTGAATTTGATAAAGTTGATTTAAATTGTAATCAAGTCGTAAGAAATGTTTATCATAAAATGATTGCAGAAACTGAAAGAAAAAAACTTGACTTAATAATTGATATTTCCGATGAAGACTGCACGATTGAGATTGATTGGGTGAAATTGGAAAAAATAATAAGTTCTTTGGTTGATAATGCCATTAAATATACTTCAAAAGGATATGTGTATTTGGGGACAAAACATTTAGGCGAAAAAGTTGAAATTACAATTTCTGATACAGGTGTGGGAATTGAACAAAACCAGATAGAAAGATTACTTAAGCCGTTTACTCAGGAAATTGAAGGTTATACAAGACCATTTGAAGGTGCAGGACTTGGAATGACAATTGCGTATAAATTAACACTTCTTATGAATGGAGAATTTCTCATTACAAGTCAAAAAAACAAAGGAACAAAAATTACAATTTATTTCCCGGCTGGTAAACAGGGAAATATTAATGGATAAATAGATGGCAGTCGTATTGGAAAAATATGGAACAACAGGGGTCAGCAATGAAATGTTGCAAACCAAATATTATCGTCTGGCTAAAGAACATTTTCAGCTAGTTGTGAAAAATGATTATGATTATATTAACAGTATCAAAGAAAGTATTAGATTTTTTGCTTTGGATTTGCCTCCGGAAATAAAAGAAATATTTATACCTTTCTCAAATGCCCCTATTTTTTGGATCTATGAATCTTCGCTGCTTAATCAAATAGAAGAATTCATGAAATTAAATTTTGTAAAAGATTCATATGGGGAACTACATAAGTCAATAAAAGAAAATTATTCCAAATGGGTCACAACAAAATTAAAAAGCGAAAAAGAATATTATTCTACAATAACAGTTAATTTTATTGAAAGGGATATCAATAAATATAACTTTTTTAAAATGATTCTTAAAGCCATTATTCTTACTTATCAAAATACATTCTTTAATCCTGTCAAAGCATTGGAATTGTTGACAAACGCTATTAATTTGCTTAATTCTAATAGACTTAACGACTCCGCAAAAAGTGAACTTCTTTATATCTGTAAGCTATATATAGGATTTATACATTTAAAAGAAAATGGTTATGATAAAGCTAATCAAACCTTTAAAAATGCTTTGGAATTTAAATCACACGGAAATACTGCCAGAATATATTGTGCTCTTACAGAATTGAAATTGGGTAGAGAAGATTCTGCCGTTTATTATTTAAAGGAAGTCTTTAATTATGATATATACAGACTTAGTGTTGCAATTAAAACTAACAATTTGGGAATGTTTAGTTACTTTTTCAGGAACGCTTTTTTTTATAATATATTTCAGGAAAAAGATTTCGTAAACGCATATCCAGCAATTGAATTAATACTTGATGAATATAAATTTCATGATGAAGATTTGATTCGTAAAAGTAAATTAAAACTGGAATTATTAAAAACCAAGAAATTTGAAGAGTATTACGATGAAGAAATTAAAAAATCATTAACATTTGTCGAAAAAATAATTCATAATTATGCCGGTTCCTTAAACACGTTGTTTTTTGCAATTTATCCGGAAATTCAAAGAAAATATGAAAATATACTTGAAAATATTAATATTAAAATCCGTGAAAAGTTTGTTTTGCGAGTGCAGGAGAAACTTGCAAGTTTCGAACCCGTTATTACGGAAAATATAAATGCGGAAAAGCGTTTGATTGATGAAATTGAAAAATATAAATTGAAATCGAGGGACTCTCTTGCTGAAAACATTCAAAGGACAAATGAAAACTATGATTCGGAAACCAGAGCACTTGAAGAAAAGATACGGAATTTGTCAAATGAAGATAGATACAATCCCCGTGTTGCTATGTCAAACAATATGACCTACAATATTATAATTGCGTTTGTAGTGTTTTTTATAGGCGGAGTAGCAGGTTATTCCAACAGAATGGTTTCTGATCTTTCGGAATTTAACTCTATTTTTACATATGTTTTAATTTCAGGGTCAAAGTGGGGTGCAATAAGCTTTTTGGTTGGTGCGTTTATTTCTTCAATTATTTCAGGGATTATAGTAATGGAAAGGTATGATATAAAACAAAAAATTCAAAGAAAAATAAACTATTTAAAATATGACAGGGAAAGAGTAATTGCAGATCTTAAGGAAAGTACCGCACAAAAAGATAAAATAATGAGCGATAATTACAATTCATCTATCCAGCACCACAGGAAAAGAATTGACGAACTTAAAGCACAACGGAATGAAGGAGAAAAAGAATTAATGAAAGAAGCTGAAGAAAATATTAAAACTCTTTCCGATGAACTTGTTAAATATCTATCTGCAACATAAAAGTGGCTAATCTTAGCCAAACCCACATAATTCTTTACAGTAATAAAAAAAATTAATCATTATTCACTGTTTCTATCATATTTAAAAAGCTTTATCATAAGATGAAGTAACATTTGTAGCTGTTGTGCTTAGGGCTAAACCTTATATTAATCTGGTATAAAAAGATAATCCAGCAATAGTCCAAAGAATAAAGAATCTTGATGAAGATAAGTCGAATTCTTTAGAAGTATATTCTGTTAAATCGGTTTTAGGTTGCTTCACTTCTAATTGGCAATGAGATTCGTTATTCTTTTCCTAAAACTATGTATAGATAAGAACATTATTAACTAAATACCTGTTTTTGATCAATCATCAGTTAAAATTGTACTAATGCTTTAAGCATATATGTTATAATTAATGTGTAATAATCTTTATCACTAGAATTTTTCAAATTTTAATTAGTTGCATGAAAAATGGCTATATTTAGCCATTAGTGGATTTTTGTTCATTTGAATAAGATAATTGAAAATTTTTACAACTTTTAAGAAGGAATGATATTTGACCTAAACCATTGTACTAGTTAAAAACAATTTACAATTTAGTTTGTAACTAGGCGCAGAATTGCTAAGAGTTATATCATGTTAAAGAGATAAACATTGAAGTCACTGAAAATAAATTTCCCGTTTTATTTTATGAATGAACCTTTACCCAACTTTGTACCAGGCGAATCAAACATTAATTTAAAACTTAGTGTAAAAGATAAAAGTGCTCCTTTTTTGTTTTTATATCAGTCGCATAATAAACTTGGGCACACTATTGGCAATTTCACATCGAAAGAATTTGATCTAAGTTTTTTCTGGACAAGTAAATGTATTCCTGCAGAAGAAAAAACTATTGAATCTAACAATGTGCCGAATATGAATGCCTTAATGGAATTGTCACAAATCCATATCAAGCAACAAAACTTTTTCGATGCATATTTATTACTTCAGAAAATATTAAGGAAAATTCACCGGATGAATTTGCACTAAAGATGAAGAACTCGCTCGATGAAAAAATTGCAATGAAAAAAAAGAAGATAAAATGGAACAAACAGAAAAGCTCTAATAATCTATTAAAGGCAGAGAAACTGATAAAGGAGAAAAATTTACAATCAGCCAAAAAATTACTTTCGGAAACTCTTAATTTTGACCCTGAGCACATTGATTCATTAAATAATCTTGCCGTTGTAAATATTTTAGAAAATAATATAGACAATGCATATGACCTGCCTTGCACAATTCTAAGAATAGAACCTGCAAATGAAATTGCAATAAACAATATAAAATATATCGGGGAAAACAAATTATTAACTACACTTAAAGCCAAACAAAGAAGAAATATCAAGGTCTGCATTTTAGATGAACCAGAACGAACATACGGTTTATTCGGATCTACATTTGATATTCTTGGAATAAATCCAATATACTTAAATTTAGAAGAGCCGGAGAAAATTAATGAGGTCAATCCGGATATTATTTTATTAAGCAGAGAATGGTCCTATTCATGGCGAATTGCAGTAGCGAATGCCATAAAAGCAAAAATTCCCGTTTTGTATGTGATGGATGGAATTATAGAATGGTCCTATATATGGAATAATCTTAGTTATGTTCGTCCCGAAGGTACAGTTCTTCAACCGTTAATCGCTAATCACATCAGTGTAATAGGTCGGCATCCGGCAAGAATTCTTTCCTCAATCGGATTAGCAGAAAAAATACATGTAATCGGGTTACCGCGCTTGGATAAATTAAACTCGGTAAGAAAAGTGGATCACTTGGCAAAACCAAAAATTTTAATATCTACCGCTAAAACATTCGCGCACAATATTGAACAAAAAATAATGGTGAGAAGAGCATTAAGGGATTTAAAGGAATATTTTGAATCCAATCCGGATATTCAGCCTGTATGGCGAATCTCAGAAGATATAGCAGCTGATGTTTCGATTATTCCACAAACATTCGGAACATTAGAGGAAGAACTAAGTTTAGTTAATGCATTAATCTCATTTACTTCGACTTGCTTATTGGAAGGAATGATTAAAGGAATACCAACTGCGCAAATAGATTATCGGCCAACACCCGAATATTTTCAGACAGCTTGGAATATTAAATGCGCGGAGCATATCGAAAGCACAATCCAGGAATTGCTTTACCCACCTCCGGAAAAAATTGCGTATCAAAACTATCTACTAAATGATGAATTTGAAATGGGACAAGCTTCAGAAAGATTAGCAGAACTGATTGAAAATATTATCTATAAAAAAGAAGAAAAAATATCAACAAATAAAAAGGTAGTTTTCGGAAAACTGGATTACAGGCAAGTTCATTCGGAATTAAGTGCATTTGCAATCTCCCCCCAATCGGTTCTTCAATATGAATTGGATGCAACCTATAATCTTTTGGATGTTTTTCGTAAAGAAAGCAAAAGGAAAGATGGAGAGATTGCAAATTGTTTTAATTCCATACGCGAAAAGGAAGAAACCATCCATAAGTTAATTATAGATAATGCGGTAAAAGATAATACGATTGAACAATTAGACTTAATTTCAAGAGATCTCCAGAGTAAAATCAACATTTTGGATTCAATTCTAAAAGAAAGAGAAGATGAACTAAACAATGTTCACAAAGAAAATAATATTGCTTGATAGGAAATGGAAATAGTATCCCGAAAATAATGTTAACTTATTATAAACATTTATTCAATGGATACAATAAATGAATTTTCCTGCCGCAATGCGAAGAGGAATTAACTTAAAAACCGCTTTAGGCGGATTAAAACAAATATTAATTATTCCATAGTATAATATGAATTATAATTTACATCCTCAAAATACATTTACTTATTTATGGGAAAGAATATTAAATGATAAATTGGAAGCAATATCAACCGATTTATTTGATACGTTATTATATCGTAAGGTTCATCAACCAGCATCCTTATTCTTTGAATTGGGGAAAAGACTACATTCTAAAAATCTTTTAATAAAAGATATTGAACCTCACGACTATTATACTTTAAGAATAAAAGCGGAAATGCTTGCTAGAGAAAATAAATATCAATCGCAAAGGATACATGAAGTTACAATAAATGAGATATATCAAGAATTATCTAATATAGTTGACATCAATCAAGGTATTGAGAATGAAATTGATCTAGAGAAAGAACTTACATTTCCTAATTATTATTTATATGATTTTTTAAATAAAATAAAATCCGACGGCAAAAAAATATTTCTTGTGTCTGATACATATTTTAATAATAATCAATTGGTGGATATATTAAAATCCAATCAAATAGAACCGTTTCTATTTGACCAAATATTTGCTTCTTGTGAATATAACACTTCGAAAAGTCAATCATTATTTGAAGAAGTACTTATAAAGGCGAAATTAGAGCCTCAGAAAGTATTACACATTGGCGATAATTATCATGCTGATATTTTAGGATCAATGAGGTATAATATAAAATCATATTATTACAAAAAGTATACCTATAATCAGTCTAAAATAATTAATAGAGAAGAGACGATTAATAAAAATAATTATCCGATATATTCATTTAATTCACAAAGATCGTTAGTATCAAATACATGTAAAGTTGATAATTATAAAGAATATTTTGAATACGGTTCGTTTATGATAGGTCCAATAATGGCATTGTTTGCTGATTGGATTGTTAATAATGCTAAAAAATATAATATCAAAAAAATATTACCATTTATGAGAGAAGGGGAATTATTATCACAGTTGATACTTGAAGTTGCCGAATATGAAAATCTTGATATTGAAGTTAAACCGGTTTATGTGTCAAGACAGTCAACCAACTTAGCATCGATTATA
>Ga0182027_10001449_pt1 | contig 39710 bp, 25 predicted proteins | sample 712E1DmetaG_FD_121300 | JGI IMG/M metagenome (GOLD analysis project Ga0182027, IMG submission 121300) | Permafrost microbial communities from Stordalen Mire, Sweden - 712E1D metaG (Illumina Assembly) | ecosystem: Environmental > Terrestrial > Soil > Wetlands > Permafrost | place: Sweden...
AGGAAGAAAAAAGTAAACGGGGCAAGCTGAAAATATTCTTCGGAATGTGCGCCGGTGTGGGTAAGACTTATACAATGCTTAAAACAGCACAAGCCGAGAAGTCAAAAGGGTGCGATATTATTATAGGTTATGTTGAAACTCACAACCGAAAGGAAACAGCTGAGTTGGCAGAGGGCTTTGAATTGATTCCCCGGAAAACCTATCAATACAAAACAACAACAGTTTACGAGATGGATCTGGATGCAATTATAGCCCGGAAGTCATATCTTGTTCTGGTTGACGAACTTGCACACACAAATGCACCGGGCAGCCGGCATGCCAAAAGGTATCAGGATGTTTTGGAGATACTCGATAATGGCATAAACGTTTATACTACAGTAAATGTACAACATCTCGAAAGTCGTTCAGATACCGTAGCCCAGATTACAGGTATAGTTGTCAGGGAAACCCTGCCGGATGAAATCTTTGAAAACGCAGATGAGATTGAAGTTATTGACCTGACTCCTGACGAACTGCTGCAAAGGCTTGCAGAAGGAAAAGTATATGCGCCTGAAAGATCAAAGGAGGCCGTTGTAAGTTTTTTCAGGAAAGGAAACATCACTGCTCTCCGTGAGATGGCATTGCGGATAGTTGCAGACCGTGTTGACAGGCAGCTGCATGAATACATGCAGCTTAAGCGTATTAAAGGTCCCTGGAAATCGGGTTTACATTTACTTGTTGCAGTAAGTCATACCCAGCAATCCGCTAAGTTACTAAGATGGGCTAAGAACCTGTCTTACACAATGGGGGCTGACCTGCAGGCAATTTATGTCGAAACTTCGTACAAACCTGATACCAAAGAAAGTGAACAGCTAAATAAAAATATTTCTCTGGCCAGACAACTTGGAATTAAGTTCCGGTTTATTACCAATACCAACATGGTTAAGGCAATCGTGGATTTTGCTCAAAAGGAAAACATTACACATATTATAATTGGTAAACCACGTGTACGTAACCTGCTTACTCTCCTGCGACTCGGTAACTTTGTGAACCGGCTTATCCGTTACAGCGGCAATATAGATGTGTACATATTAGGTTCAGATATTCAGTCAAAGGACAGATTTAAGGAAAAAGTCTCTTTACCATCATTTACCTCAAATATCCAGCAATATTTAATAGCTTCTTTAACAGTAATTCTAACTGCAACTATTTGTTATTTTATTAAAGGATTAATTGGTTATCAGGTCGTCTCTTTTGCTTTATTGTTCGTTGTTTCAACTCTTGCATTTTTCTTTGGTACAGGACCAATTCTGTTATCTGCAACAATGAGCGCCCTTATATGGGATTTCTTTTTTATACCACCAGCCTTCACACTTCATGTTGATAAACCGGAAGATATGCTTATGCTCATAATGTTTTTCATTATAGCATTACTGAGCGGTGTTCTTACGTCAAGAATAAAGAGACAGGAGAGAAAAATCAGAATACGGGAGGAGCGCACAAATGCTCTGTACCAGCTTACCAGAGAGCTTTCTACAGCCACAGGTATCCAGGAAGTTATAAGTATTGCAAAAAACGACATTAAGAAATATTTTAATCTTAATTGCCGGATATTACTTAAAAATGATGAAAATCAGCTTGAATACTCAAGTAAGAAAGATACAAGTTTTACCATTTCAAAAAATGATATGAGTGTTGCGGCCTGGACATTTCAACACTCTACTAAGGCAGGAAAACATACTGATACTTTGCCCTCTGCAAATTATACATTTTACCCCCTGAAAGGAAATCAGATGAACTTAGGGGTAGTTGCGATTCAACAGGAAATTATATTTACTCAGGGCGAAGAACAATTCTGGGAGGCATTTATTTCCCAGATATCAGGAAAGTTCGAAAGGGAATATCTGAGAGATATGGCTAAACAGGCTTTTTTGTTAAATGAATCAGATAAGCTTTATAAAACACTTTTTAACTCCATATCACACGAACTGAGGATACCTGTTGCAACAATTATGGGTGCTTCAGACTCTTTGCTTACAACAGAACATACAGAAGAGATACGTAAAGAACTTTCAGTTGAAATATTCAAGGCATCCAAAAGACTAAACCGCCTGATAGAAAATCTCCTGAATATGTCCAGACTTGAAAGCGGACGGATAACTCCAAGACTAGATTGGTGCGATATTCATGATTTGATAAACAAAGTTATTGAAAGTCTGCAGGATGAACTTAAACCATTCAGTCTTCATGTTGTTATTCCTGATGACATGCCTTTTGTAAAGATCGACTTCGGATTAATGGAACAGGTACTCTACAATCTGATTTATAATGCAACCCAGTATGCATACACTTCAACAAATCTTCGGGTTAAAGCATTTTATGACAATGGAATAACAACTCTCCAGGTTATGGACAGAGGTCCGGGCTTTCCTGCTAAGGAAATATCTCTTATATTCAATAAGTTCTACAGAGTTGAGGGATCAAAAGCCGGAGGCACAGGATTGGGTCTCTCAATTGCTAAAGGCTTTACGGAAGCTCACAAGGGAACAATAACTGTTGAAAACAGGCAAAACGGAGGTGCAAAATTTACTATTAAAATACCAACAGAAATACCACAGACTGAACTAAAGGGATAAACTACCGATAAATGAATTTACTCGAGACTATACTGGTAATTGATGATGAAGTGCAGATACGCCGTTTACTTGAAATAACACTTTCATCAAATGGATTTAAAATTTCTGAAGCCGGCACAGGAAAAGAGGGACTTGTTGCCGCGGCAACACATCACCCTTCACTTATCATTCTTGACCTCGGATTGCCTGATACAGATGGTATCGAAATCCTTAAAAAAATCAGGGAATGGTACCAGAAACCAATTATTATTCTGTCTGTAAAGAATTCTGAGGATGATATAATTAATGCCCTTGATAACGGGGCAAATGATTACCTTACCAAACCATTCAGAACGGGTGAATTACTTGCACGCATCAGAGCTGCTTTGAGGCATAACCCCGGCAGCGAAGTTGATCCAAATCTGAGCTTCGGCTCACTTTCTATTGACCTGGTAAATCATATCGCCCGTAAGAATGAGGATATTTTAAAATTAACTTCAACTGAGTTTTCATTGCTGGCGCTACTTGCAAAAAATTCCGGAAGGGTTTTGACTCATCAAAGCATTTTAAAGGAAATATGGGGTTTCGGATATGTAGGACAGACACAAATTTTAAGAGTATTCGTGGCTCAGCTTCGGAAAAAGATAGAAGACGATCCCGCTAAACCAAAGTTCCTGATTACTGAATCCGGTATCGGGTATCGTTTCCATGAATAAAAATACAAAAACTGAATGAAGCTCAAATCATATTTTCTCCCCCGTTTTTTTACCCCTAAATCCCCCAGGGGGGACTTATAGGACATTTTTTATTAGAAGCTTAGCTGTTTTTATTGCTAATATAATGGGGAAGGATAAAAATTTGGGATTATAATTAAGTCCCCCTTGGGGGGTTGGGGGTGCTACGATAAAGGCGGAGTTTTGTATTTAAATCAGAATTCTATAATCTTCTCCACCCTGTTGCTTCTAAGATACTGTTTCAGAATAACCTGGATATCGCTGTTATCACCTGATGGTATAATACATTCGTGCACAGCTGATAAACCGAATCCCATATCATTAATGTTAAAATATCCGTAGCCGGTATATTTCCCATTTACGATCTTAACAGCGCATCGTTCATCAGTATCGCGTCCTTTATCAATAATAAAAAAGTTACGCCTTACAAAAATGAATTCTTCGATAGCTTTGGTAGCTCTTTCGTTATAATCTTCGGGTGACTCCTTCCCAATACATGCCCCTTTACAGATTCCGACCTGATAATGGAAACAGGCTCCTTCAGTTTCGTACAGACCCGATAGCTTCTGACAAAGACCAAAAGTTTCAACGATTGAACCTAATTTTGATTTCGTTTTTTCTTTTGATGTGAATACTGAAACCGGATCTTCATCATCGTTAATTTGTCCGTACCGGTAATTCAGGTATCCATTGTGGTCAGGAAAACTGAAAATGCCCCATTGAAACCCGGTTCTTCGTTGTGCTCTGTTATAAACGGGTTTGTTAAGCTTAATCTCAAAAGATTCCTTAAGTAGAGCAATTAGTTCACTTCCGGTTGTTTCCCAGTCAATGTCGGCTATCAGATCGCGCATTTCCATAGCACGGTTTGTGGAATTGTTAGAGAGGTGAGTGCTTATTCTCTGCTGGAGATTACGGCTTTTTCCAATATAAATCAGATCGCCGTTTTCATTATAGAAATAGTAAATTCCCGGTTCGTCAGGGATACTCTCAATTTTATTGATATCGAGTTTTGGATTTAGCTTCGACACTCTGGTGTTTTTAAGAAGGGATGATTTGTTCCCATTGACCTCAATGTCCTTCTCAATAAGAATCTCGAAGAGCTTCAATGTAGCAAGAGCATCTCCTGAAGCTCTATGCCTGCCATTAATTGAAATGCCCATATCCTTGCAGATATTACCTAAACTGTAAGAACTATGTCCGGGGAGAAGTTTTCTGCTGAGTGCAACCGTATCAAGGATACTTCTTTTGAAATTGAATCCAAGAGATTTATACTCCTGCCTGATGAATGAATAATCAAATCGTGCGTTGTGCGCAACAAATGTTCTGCCTTCAGTCAGTTCAATTATCTTTTTGGCAATCTCATAAAAGCGCGGAGCATCTTCAACCATTTCGTTGGTTATCCCTGTGAGGTTTGTGATAAAATAGGGGATATTCCTTTCAGGGTTGACGAGTGAAACAAATTCTCCCGTTATCTCATTTCCATCATACAGATATATAGCGATTTCAGTGATTTTTTCAGTACGTGCACTTCCACCTGTGGTCTCAATATCTACAATCGCATACATTTGTGAAATCTCCTATGAATTGTGACTACGAATATAATGAGAATTGAAGGCAAATTGGCTGATACTTTGTATTTTTGTGGTGACAATAACTGTTTATCATGAATGAATGTTACGGAAAGAAATTTATACTTAATGGAAACCTTCAACCGGCTGAAATGTTCGATAATTCGCTTGTTTATGAAGGTGATTCTGTATATGAGGTACTAAGGATGGTTAAAGGTAATCCGATCTTTTTTCCTGATCACATGGAACGGCTCGCGACAAGTGTAAAACTACAGAAAAAAGAATTTCTAGCTGATGTACCCATACTCAGAAAAGCTATTATCAGCCTTACAAGATCAGACAAAAAACGCGAGACAAACCTGAAGATAGTTTTTAATTATAATAATGGCGCGACAAATTATCTTGTCTATTTTATTGAACCTATTTATCCTTCTGAAACACAGTATCAAAAAGGGGTAAAAGGCATCCTGTTTTTTGCTGAACGGAAAGATCCTGAATCAAAAGTAATTAATCATAAACTAAGGTCATCTATTTATCATAAACTTATTCTTGAAAGCGGTTATGAGGCTATTCTGGTGAATGAAAATAATTTAATGACTGAAGGAAGCCGCTCTAATATTTTTTTTCTGAAAGGAGAAAAACTTGTGACTGCACCTGACAACGTTATCCTTAATGGCATTACAAGGAAACATATTCTTGAAATATGCAGAGAAAACAAGATAATGGTGGAATTTGCCTGTGTAAAGGTTGGCGAACTCAAAGATTATGACGCAGTATTTATGACCGGAACATCACCGATAGTTCTTCCCTTTTATTGTATCGACAATATTTTCTTCAATGTTAAACTTCCATTGATTGAAAAGTTAAGGAAACTCTATCTGAAAAAAGCTGACGAGAGTATCATTCTGTTCCGGTCCTAATAATGGAGTTGTTTAGAACAGACTGAAAGATAAATTAGTATATTTGTACCCTCATTAATTCAAACCAATATAGTATGGCAAGTGTAAGAGAACTGAAAAAGGATATTGATTACCTTATTTTTGAAGTGATTTCTGATTGTTTCGTTTTTTCAAATATTCATACTGAAAATAAAACTGATGAATTATCTGTATTAATTTCAGATGCAGTTGAATTCAGAAACGACCTAATTGCCCGAGTTAACCATCCTGATGGTAAGGATAATCCCAAGATTGTGAAAGCTTATTATAAGACTGTGGGAAAAGATCTCCTTACAGGTGTTGACAAACTATTTGAAAGACTGAGTACCTTATCTGCTAAGAAAAAGTAAAGTTTTTGTAAACCAGTTTACCACAACATGTACATTTCCCATCTTCATCGAGGTTTACCAGTGTTGTATTATATCCAGATCTTACAGTTACCTCAGTACCGCACCCGGAACATATAGTTTTCTGGCCGGTATTTGACTGGGTGTTCCCCATGTAAACATAATCCAGATTTACTGCGGCAATATCAAAAAGCTTTTTCAGCGATCCTTCAGGAGTGGGAGGAGTGTCTCTTTTATAAGTAGGGAAGTACCTGCTGAGATGAAAGGGAATATCCTTCCCAAGCTCTTCCGCAATCCATTCCGACTGCAGTGCCATTTCCTTTTCATCATCATTCTGGCCCGGTATGATAAGCGTTGTTATTTCCAGATGTTTTCCCAACCTGGCAATCTGTTTCAAGCTGTTTTTAACAGGTTCCAATTCTGCTCCTGTTAGTTTCTTGTAAAAACTATTATTAAATGCTTTAAGATCAATATTAAATGCATCGATGAATTCCATTATTTTGTTAAGAGGTTCGCTGTTTACATATCCGTTGCTGACCATGACAGTATATAACCCCTCTTTTTTAACCATTTCAGCAACATCTCTCACATACTCAAACGAGATAATCGGCTCATTGTAAGTAAATGCAATCCCAATATTCTTTTCTACAGAAAGAGCATCTTTAATTATTTTGCTTATGGTAACTTCCGGAACAAGACTTTCCGGGACTTTCTGAGATATATGAAAATTCTGGCAAAAATCACATTTCATATTACAACCGAATGACCCAATTGATAAAATGTTATGTCCGGGGAAAAAATGATAAAGAGGTTTCTTTTCAACCGGGTCGAGAGAATAGCCCGATAGCACACCATATGTAATCAATTCGATTTTTTCACCGGTATTTTTTCTGACACCGCAAATTCCTGTCTTACCATAAGCTAATTTGCAAAAGTGTGGGCAAAGCAGGCATTCGAACTTATCGTAGCTTTTTTTAAAAAGTGGTACCATACCCTTTTCTTACTAATTCTCAAATATCATATTTTTCTAATCGTAATATTACAATAAACTATAAAGTACACAAAGAACAGGGCTGAAGTTACTCATCAAAATCAATATTCTTGAAAACAGCCAATTTCAAAGCAAGTTTACGGTACATTTTCTTATAATACTTATCACCATTAATATCGCTGATCCGACTCAGGCCAAAATAAGCATAAGCTGCATACTCATTTCCGTAACTTCCAAAAAGTGAAATTTCTTTGATTCCTTTAATATAGAATAGTTGGGCCTGTTTAATATTATGGTATTTTTTCTCCTGCAATATGCCTTTGAAAATAGATATCTGTGCCTGAAAATAGGAATTGCCAAGATTCGTATTATGTGATATTATATCCTTTTCTGCTTCATCATATTGCTTTATTAATAAAAGGTTTTTAATGTATGCTCCCATATATTCCAGATTGTAGGGATTTAGCTCATGAAGGCTTTTGCTGTAATAAGTAGCCTGCTGAAAATTATTTTCATAGCTTAAGAAAATTCCAGAAAGAAAAGAAAATGCTTCTGCTTTCAGCACAATGGAATTATTAGCGACTGCCTGAAGTTCCTTCAATCCCTTTATCCTGTCTCCCTTTGGAAAAAGCATTGCCAGCGGTTTGTAAATAGGATAAGCTTCGGGGTAAACTTCGCGATAATAGTTATAGAGTCCGGTAAAAAAATTGAAATCGGAATAATAGTAGGTGAAATTAAATGAACGCCTTATATACTGATAAGTACTTGTCGCAAGAGGAACCACTTCAACACTAAGGTCATTATCTGTGTAGAACAACAAAAGAAATCCCCTGGCGCACAGATTGGCGAGCAAATTCTCTGCTTCAAGATCGGGGGTTTTATTCTTTTCACATAATTCTATACATGTACGGAGGTCTTCTTCAAAGGTAATACGGGCAGCCGAGGAGGGAAGAAGAGGATAGTTTTCCCAATAAGTCACCATACCTCTTAAAAGGTACATTACAGGATGTCCGGGATATGATTTACTTAAATCATTGAAGACTTCCTCAGCCTTATGGAACTGGAAGTTGTAAACATAGTCTATACCCTCTTTAATCAGGTTAATGGTAGTAGTATCTTTTAGTATTTGAGCGTGTATGGCGGTCGTACTTAAGCAGAATGACATGTAAATGCATATGATAAATATCTTGTGAGTTTCTTTCATTATTGAGGAAAATATAGGTAATTAAATTTATTACAAATAATTTATTTTTAAAACTAAACTTTTATACTATAACAAATTTAACCATACTCAATTACTTTTTTTAACACTGCTTTTCGACAAAAGTTTTTTGAAAAGCAAAAAGTAGTATCAGTACTTTTATTTTTATTAATGATTTAACAATTGACTAAGATGAATGTTTATAAGAAAAGATAATGATTGGTTTTTAATCAGGTCTTTTAATATATCTTATCGTCACACACTAAAAAACACTAAAACATCGATCTGCAAATGATTTCAAAGAACTATATTTAGTTTTTAGAGAAAATAATGACAATTCAAAATGATTAATTACACAGCTACATATACTGATAAGTACCAGTTGACTATGTCTCAGGTCTATTTTCTGAAAGGGAAAAAAGACACGAAAGCCGTATTCGACTATTTCTTCCGTAAGTTACCCTTCAATGGAGGATATGCAATTTTTGCAGGATTGGAGGATCTGCTTACCACATTAGAAGTTTTGAGCTTTGATAATCAGGATCTTGACTATTTAAAGGAGCAGGGATTCCATCCTGATTTTATCAGATATCTTGAAAAATTAAGGTTTACAGGCAATGTTTATAGCTCTGTCGAAGGAGATTTAGTATTTCCTGTTCGTCCTGTACTTCAGATCGAAGCAAATATAATTGAAGCGCAGATTATTGAAACTCTTCTTCTGAACATTCTGAATTTTCAGACACTCATAGCTACAAAAGCGAGCCGGATGCGTCAGGCAGCCGGAGGGCGAAGTTTAATAGATTTTGGTTTGCGAAGGGCACAGGGCCCGGGGGGGTATTACGCCAGCAGGGCTGCCTTTATCGGAGGATTTGACGGTACAAGCAATGTTCGGGCAGGTCGCGATTATGGAATCCCTGTCTCAGGTACTATGGCACACTCTTTTGTAGAAAGTTATGATGATGAGTTGTCGGCCTTTAACCATTTTGCAGAAGTACAACCCAAAGATTGTGTGCTGGTTGTGGATACTTACGATACCCTTAAAAGCGGGTTACCCAATGCTATCACTGTGGCAAAAAAAATGGAAGAGAAAGGTTTAAGGCTCAATGGAATCAGGCTCGACAGCGGCGACCTGGCTTATCTTGCAAAAGAGAGCCGGAGAAGAATGGACGCTGCAGGCCTGGATTATGTGAAGATTGCTGTTTCGAACCAATTAGATGAGTACATCATAAAAAGTCTTTTGGAACAGCAGGCTCCGATTGATGTATTTGGTGTTGGCACAAGCCTTGTCACGGGTCACCCCGATGGCGCATTGGATGGAGTATATAAATTATCCTTTGCAAATGGGAAACCGCGGATCAAATTGTCGGAGAATGTAAGTAAAATAACACTGCCTCATCGGAAACAAGTCTTCAGAATCCTCGACAGCAAGGATAAATTTATCGGAGCAGATGCAGTCACAATCTCTGATGAACTCGAAGTGGATATCATGTATCACCCTATGTATCCACTTAAATCACTCTCTTTGGTAAAATATATTAAAGAACCCCTATTGTATAAAGTAATGGGAAACGGATTGAGATTGAGCAATCCTCAGTCTCTTTCAGAAATAACGCAATACAGCCGGAACCGATTGGAAAAACTGCCTGAAGAATATAAAAGGTTCGACAACCCTCACATTTATAAAGTTGGAATCAGCAATAAACTGCAAAAAGAACGCGACAGACTTATTGATGAATATAAAAAATAGTTTTTAATGAAAACGCTTATTCTCATTGATGTTCAGAATGATTTTATGCCCGGAGGTTCGCTTGAAGTGCCTCATGGTAATAGGATAGTGCCGGTTATTAACCAGATCCAGAGCTATTTTGACCTGGTAGTAGCTACCCAGGACTGGCATCCGAAAAACCATAAGAGTTTTGCCTCTAACCATAACGGCAAAAAACCTTTTGACAGTATAGTCCTTAATGGAGTGCAACAAACTCTGTGGCCTGATCATTGCGTACGGGGATCATCGGGAGCTGAGTTGCATAAGGATATTGAATCAAACAGAATTGCTGCCATTTTCCGTAAGGGGATGGAGCCTGAAGTTGACAGTTACAGCGGATTTTATGACAATAATCATCAGTTAAGCACGGGTCTGTCAGGCTATCTTAAAGAAAAGGGAGCCTCTGAAATTCATTTTTGTGGGCTGGCTGCAGACATATGTATTTATTTTACAATACTCGATTCAATATTGGAAGGATTCTCAGCAACGCTTATTGAGGATGCATCCCGACCTTTATATTCTGATAAGTTTGGGGATATTAAATGCGAGCTTGCAAAATTGGGAGTGCGTATTATCAATAGCATTGACCTCCAGCCAAAATAATTTAATAAGAAATTCCTGGTTCGCAAATATTGATAAATTTGTGAATATTTCTTTTTTTAAACTGATTATAATAATCATATAGAATGATGCATGGAAGAGATTTTCTTAGAAAAGCAAGTATTGCATTGTCAATATTAATATCTTATCAGATTGCAACTGTTTCAGCTCAAGGAGATAATGGGTGGCATGCTAATACCATGACGATTGAAAAACTATCAAAAGAGAGACCAGGTTCAAATTATTATGAAGAAAAAGTTCCAGGATATACATTGCCTGATATTTTTACTTCAAATGATGGTTTGAAGATTACTTCAGCGGACTTGTGGAATAAGTTGCGGCGACCTGAAATTATTGAGTTGTTCCGTAAAAATGTCTATGGAAGGGTACCTGAAACTTCCTACTCGGAAAAGTTTAAAGTTAGCTATCTCGATACGCAAGCATTGGATGGAACCGCAACTCAAAAAGAGGTAGAGATCACAATTGATGTAGACGGGAAATCGCTGGCTATTCATCTTATTATGTTTACCCCAAACGATGTAAAACATCCTGTTCCGGCATTTCTTTTAATTGATCCATGGCTTGATGAAAAAAGTTCTCCGGGTTGGAAGGAAAAAGATGGATACTGGCCTATTAAAGAAGCTCTTAAGCGAGGATATGGAATGGCAGTATTCAATTCTTCTGATTTGGATCCTGATAATTTTGACAATTTTAAAAATGGGATACATGGTTTGCTTGATCAGAAGCCGCGTCCCGATGACGCATGGGGAACACTTGCTGCATGGGCATGGGGTGCCAGCCGTTGCATGGATTACCTGGTTAGTGATAAAGATATCGCGCCTGATAAGGTTGCTATTGCAGGGCATTCACGTGCTGGTAAAACAGCATTATGGGCAGGCGCTGAAGATACCCGCTTTGCAATGGTGGTATCAAATGAATCAGGAGCAGGAGGTGCAGCTTTGGCCCGACGTCGTTTTGGTGAAACAGTTGCCATGCTTAACTCATCTTTCCCTCACTGGTTCTGTTCTAACTATAATAAGTTCAGCAATAACGAAGATGCCCTTCCCGTGGATATGCATATGCTCCTGTCACTTATTGCACCCAGAGCTCTGTATGTCGATTGTGCTGACGAAGATCTGTGGGGTGATCCTCACGGATCGTATATTTCTCTTTACGATGCAGTTCCTGTATATAATCTCCTGGGCAAAAATTCAGATATCCCTGAATCAATGCCGCCTCTTAATAAACAGGTAATAAGCGGAATGGTAGGTTTTCAAGTCAGAGAAGGTTATCATAACCTGCTATTGACAGACTGGAAATGGTTTATGGATTTCGCCGACAAGGTTTTGAAATAATTCAATTATGTTATAGGGAAGACTCGCAATTTGCGTGTCTCTACATCATTATTTAATAATTTGATATTTCCCTTATGGTAACCCATGAACAAACAATACGGATTCCGTACGATAAAATGAAATCTGAATTTTTCAGAATTCTTTTAAGCATTGGTTTCACAGAACCGAAGGCAGAAAAATGTGCTGAAATATTCACGATGAATTGTGTGGATGGAGTCAACTCTCACGGAATTAACAGATTTCCACGATTCGTTAAGAATACTCTTGAGGGTTTTGTCAAACCAGAGACTGTCCCCACTATGTTAAACAGCGTTGGTTCCCTAGAACAATGGAATGGCAATCTTGGTCCGGGACCACTGAATGCAACTTTTGCAACAGATAGGGCAATGGAACTTGCCCGGGAAAACGGGATTGGTATGGTAGCCCTGGCTAATACCAATCACTGGATGCGCGGAGGAACTTATGGATGGCAGGCCGCTAAAAAGGGGTTTGTATTTATTTGCTGGACTAATACCTGTCCGAATATGCCTGCCTGGGGAGCCACAGATCCACGGATTGGAAACAATCCTTTCGTGATTGCCGTACCTTACCAGAATGAAGCAATTGTTCTGGATTTTGCCATGTCACAGTATTCTTATGGGAAAATGGAATCACTAAGGGATGCGGGCAGTAAACTTTCATACCCTGGTGGATTCAATAAACAGGGTCAAATAACCACTGATCCCGGGGAGATACTTGAATCGTGGAGAGTTTTGCCCGTTGGCTACTGGAAGGGAGCAGGTTTGTCATTGTTGCTCGATATTTTGGCAACAATTCTTTCAGGCGGGCTCTCGACTCATCAAATCCATAGCTGTAGTTCAGAATATAGTGTATCACAGGTCTTTATAGCAATCAACATCAAAACACTATATAACTTTCCAGCTATTGACAATTCAATAAATCAGATAATTGAAGATCTGCATAAATCAAATCCGGAGAATCCCTCCTCTAAAATCCGGTATCCTGGAGAGAATGTACTTCAGACTAGAAAAGCTAACCTTAAGAACGGTATACCTGTAAATTCTGCCGCTTGGGAAAGATTAATGAACTTGTAACTACCAAACCCACGATGGAGGCAGGAAATTTTTTGTAGAGACAGGTCTCAGACCTGTCTCTACGATTTAGGATGTGTTTGTGGAAATTAAATTTTTTATAACTTTTCCTCTACGATTTCAATATTGATTGAATTTAATTCAGCAAAACTGAGAATTTCATGCTTTACTTTTTCATTGGTTTCATGATAGGTAGTGCCGAACCTGAGAATTATTCTTTTTTTTGTTTTTAGAAAGAAGATAAGATTAAAAGGAAATATTTCGATCTTTTGAATCTCGCCCAGAGTTATCTCAACCGCTGGAAGTATAACAGTTTTTTTAAGTCGTATTTTGTCAGAGCTTATCTCAATGAATCTGGTTGCCTTGCCCAATCCGGTCCAAACCTGGTAAAGACCAAATCCAGAAAGGAATATAATTGTGATCCAGAGTGTTCCATCGGCTTTTAATGATCTGATATTAAAAATCAACCAGAAGATTGCAACAGCTAAGCAAACAATACCGAACACTATCTGAATTATTTTTACCAGTTTGTTATTCTCAACTGAACTGAAAGAAAAATATTTTGTTTCCATCTCCCCTGATTTATTTATGTACTCAGTGACCCTTTGTGAATACCTTAACACAAAGGAAGACAAAGTTCATCGCAAAGTAACTCAAAGGAATTTAAAATAGAAATTGTTGAATACATAATTAATATTTCAATCATAACTTGGCAAAATATTTCTATTTTTATAGGTTGTGGTTCATGTCATGAACAGAATTAAAAAACACCTTAAAAGCTACTCATGAAGCGAAATTACTATCTTGTAATCCTTATTTTCTTCATATTCTTCGCTATATCTTTTCTGACTAATATCCTGGGTTCAATTAATCCCAACGTGAGCGACAGCTTTTCTTTGAATGGCACAATGACAGGGTTGCTTCCCTTTTCGTTTTTTATTGCATATGCTTTAATGTCAATTCCTTCAGGAATGATTGTTCAGAAATATGATGAAAAGAAAAGCCTGGTTTTTGCCTGGATTCTTGCGTTTTGCGGCGCTCTTTTGTTTTCTCTATTTCCCGTTTTTCCTGTATTCTTATGCTCGTTGTTTTTGATTGGCTGCGGAATGGCTCTCTTACAGGTTGCATTATTCCCTTTGCTCAGAGTGACCGGAGGTGAGGAGCACTTTGCATTTAACAATCTCATTGTTCAGCTGGTCTTCGGTATTGCCTCTTTCCTAAGCCCTTTCGTATATTCATATCTTGTATCAAATCTTAAGAATCAACATATTGGTCAGGGATTCTTTATAAATTTCATGGCATGGATTACACCGGGTCATTTGCCATGGGTTTCAATATACTGGATTTTTGCTTTTATAAGTTTCCTGATGATAGCAGTTATTTTCTTAGTTCGTTTTCCAAAAGTTATAAGAAAAGAGGATGAAATTGTCGGAGCATGGGAAACACATGTCGAACTATTCGGACAAAAGGCTGTAATATTATTTTTTCTGGGGATATTTGCTTATGTGGGAACGGAACAGGGAATTGCAAACTGGATTTCGGAATTCTTACGTACATATCACGGTTTTAAACCTGAAACAGAAGGTGCTGCAACGGTTGGCTTGTTCTGGGGTATGATGACTGTAGGTTGTATTCTCGGATTAATATTATTAAAAATTATTGACAGTAAAATTGTATTACGCATTTTTACATCTGCCTCGTTTGTCGTACTGACATTTACCCTTTTTGGAAATGCAAAAATTGCTTTGTTTGGTTTCCCTGCACTGGGTTTTTGCCTTTCGGTAATGTACGGCATCATATTTTCACTTGCTCTTAACAGCGTTTCAAGGTTCCATGGTTCGTTTGCAGGGATATTATGTACTGCAATCGCGGGAGGTGCAATCTTTTCGTTACTTATAGGCAAGTTGAAAGATCTGATCGGATTGCAGGCAGGAATGATGATTTTGTATATACCTTTGGCATATATTCTGAGTTTAAGTTTCTGGGCAAAACCAATTGTTCAAAACGCTACGATAAGAAAAAAAATCACTAATTAATTAAATTTAAAAACTATGGAACAAAAATTAATTGACAGGCAAAGAACGCCTTTCGTAACTATCTCAGCTAAATTCTTCTTGATGTTTAGTCTGATAGCATGTTTGTTATTTCTAATGACAAAAAGTCTTTCAGCCGGTGTTGCTGATACAACTCAATGGAGGCAATTGTTCAATGGGAAAGATCTGACTGGCTGGAAACAGGCAGGACCTGGTTCTCACTATGTAGAAGATGGATTTATTAAGTCAAAAGGAGGGATGGGGTTACTATACTGGACAGGCGAGAAATTTGGAAATTGTGTTATCCGCGTTGTCTTCAGAATGCGTGATGAAAACAGTAACTCCGGCGTTTTTATCCGGATCCCCTCAGTACCAACTGAAGATAATATGATGCCAGTGAATACTGGTTACGAGGTTCAGATTGACAATAAACCTGAGCTTTCAGGTGAAGATGATTATCACTACACAGGAATGTTATATTCACTTACAAAGCCTTTAGCAAAAACAGGGAAGCCTGGACCTCAATGGAATACCATGGAAATAACTCTCGATGGTCCAAGAACAATCGTATATCTGAATGGAGTAAAAGTTACCGATTACAAGGAAGGTGACCCTGTACCTGCCAAAAAATTTGATTTTGAGCCTAATCGTGGTCCGCGTCCGATTGAAGGATATATGGGTCTTCAGAATCACAGCGATAAAGATGTTGTATTCTTCAAGGAAGTTGCTGTTAAACCTCTTAAAAAGGCTACAAAATAATTATAGAGAGAGGTTAATTGAAAACTTAACCATTTAAAATTAATACAATGAAAAACAAATCCAGGATATCCGATGGGATTTCCAGGAGGAATTTTGTAAAGACGGCTGCCTCAGGGGCAGCCGCTTTAACTATTCTTCCGAATTTTACAATAAGCGGCCTGGGGCATGTCAATCCCAGTGACAAACTGCTTATTGCAGCAGTTGGATGCGGTGGGGAAGCTGCCGATGACATCCGTCATTATGCAATTGCCCCTAAAAAAAATGCAGAAATAGCCTTTCTCTGCGACGTTGATGACCGGCAGGCAGCGCCCAGGATCAAACAATTTCCGAAAGCTTCATTCTATCACGACTGGCGTGAAATGTTCGATAAGGAGAGCAAAAACTTTGATGCTGTTTCAGTGGCTATCCCTGACCATAACCATGCAATTGTCGGACTCAGTGCAATGCAGCTGAAAAAACACCTCTATCTTCAGAAGCCATTGACTCACGATATATATGAGGCCCGTATTCTTACACAGGCTTCAGAAAAATATAAGGTAGTTACTCAGATGGGCGATCAGGGAGCATCCTGCGATGGTATGCGTACACTCAGGGAATGGATTGAGGCAGATGTACTGGGTCAGATTGAAAAAGTCTTTTGCTGGACTGACCGGCCTGTATGGCCCCAGGGAATTCCCTGGCCAAATACTCATCCTCAGGTACCGAAGGAACTAAACTGGGATCTCTGGCTTGGAACTGCTGAGGAAACCAATTATATTGATAATCTGGTTCCGTTTAACTGGCGCGGCTGGTGGCGGTTTGGAACCGGAGCCCTGGGTGATATGGGATGTCACATTATCGGGCCCCCATTTAAATTGCTTAATCTTGGATATCCTACAGAGGTATCGTGTAGCGCAAGCACAGTCTATAACGGTATTTTTACGGAAGGACTTTATCCTGACAGCGGGCCTGTATCGAGTTCAATCCGTTTCAGATATAAACTGAAAAATGGTAAAGATCTGGATCTGTACTGGATGGACGGAGGCATAACCCCGGAACGCCCAAATGAGATTGACCCTGATGTTAATATGAATGAAATACTCTGTGATTATCCGTTGGGGCTGAATGATTATGAAGGAGGAACATTGTTCATCGGAACAAAGGGTAAGGCAGCATGCGGCTGGGGCGGACGTAATCCCATACTTTTGCCACTATCGAGAAATAAAGAAATTTCTATTCCGCAAAAATACCCGCGTATTACCGGCGATATGGATGGACACTGGTGGCAATGGATTGATGCATGCATAGCAGGCTATGGAAATGCTGAAGTTGATTCACCTTTCGTAGGATATGCAGGCCCTTTGAGTGAGACTGTACTTATGGGTAACCTATTATTAAGGAGTTTCAATATTCGTGAAAAAATAAGCAGAAAAGATCCTGTTTATGGCGAGATGGAAGGATATACTTTTCCCGGCAGATATATTAATTACAAATGGGATGGGGAAAATATGAGAATAACAAATTTTGAAAAGGCCAACCAGTTTGTAAAAAGGGAATACAGGCAAGGCTGGGGTGAATTGAAAATTTGACCTTCAGATTAGGAGAGATTCAATTGCTTAATCAGAACTCACTATTTATTCTTAAGGAATTAAAAATATGAAACAAATAATCTTTAACGACTATACAGAATTATCAGTTAAAACTGCAGAACAGATTGCCGGTATAATTTCGGCTAAACCTGAGGCTTTGCTTTGTTTTCCTGCAGGGGAAACATCAGTTGGGACTTTTAAGCATCTGATAGAACTCAATAAAAATGGGAAAATCAGTTTAAAAAAATGCAAAATTGTCGGCCTCGATGAATGGGCAAATATTGGTTTGATGAAAAGCGAAAACTGTTTTTCATTTCTGAAAAAACATCTTTTTGATCACATAGATTATTCTGAAGAAAATTTGTGCTTTTTCGATGGCGAATCTTATGATCTGAAGAAGGAATGCATTAAGACTGATAATTTTATAAAGAAATATGGCCCCATCGATATGATGTTGCTTGGAGCAGGCATGAACGGGCATCTTGGGTTGAACGAGCCTGGAACCTCTTTCGATCTTTATTCGCATATCGTTAATCTTGATGAAACAACCAAAATTGTAGGCCAGAAATACTTCTCAGGTAAGGTAAACCTTACAAAGGGGGTTACTCTCGGATTGAAATATATAATGGAAGCAAAAACGGTGATTTTGCAGTTGAATGGTGGCAGAAAAGCTGAAGTCGTCAAACGGTTGATTGAGAGTGAAGTTTCGCCTGCTTTTCCTGCTTCAGCCATAAAGTCACATTTAAATTCTTTTTTGCTGCTTGATAAGGAAGCCGCTAAGTATATCTAAACAATTGGTTGTGAATAAAAAAATCATTGAAGCTATCCGGGAAGTTGTATTTCAGCTGAGTAAAAATAATACTTCAGACAATGCTGCTTTTCTGGGTTTTGATGCTTGCATTGACAATATTGTCAATATAGTCAGGGAGAAGAAAGAAAATGATATGGCAGATTTTTTTTCGGACAGCAGCCAGTTTGGAGAGTTTCTGATAAATCTCGATAACAAAAGTTGTGGTGTCGAACTGCAAACTAAACTATTCAAGATAGGTGGGAATATGGTCATCACCGGGAATGCGCTGGGTAATCTTGGTATCAGGGTAGAATGTGTCGGAACTTTTGGCCTACCTGAGATTCTTCCTGTTTTTCGGTCAATGTCTCCAAACTGTTCACTTCATACAATCGGGGATACCATTTCAGCTACAGCTCTCGAATTTAATAACTCAAAAGTAATAATGTTTGATCCCGGACCATATAATAATCTTACATGGGAAGGGATCAAAAATATATTGGGTATTGAAAGGATAGAACAGCTGATCTCGGGGAAACAATTGATTTCGTTTCTAAACTGGAGCGAAATTGAGAATTCCTCTCAGATATGGGAAGGAGTTCTTGATGAGATTTTACCTTCAATTGTACAAACCGGTGAAAAACCATTTTTTTTCTCTGATTTTTCCGATTGTTCACGCCGGTCAAAGAAAGAGATACAATTTGCAATAGAACTTTTAGGCAGATTCAGAAATTATTTCAAAGTAATTATTAGTCTGAACCAGAATGAAGCGGGTCTGATTGCCTGGGCATCGGATCGGCAGGAGTTTAGTTCGGATGAAGAATTTATTAAAGAGTTGTTTGGGGCAATTAATACAGATGTGCTTGTCATTCACCGGACAAAGGATGCTCTTGCATATGATGGGGTAGCTTACGAAAAATGTGATACTTTTTTTTGTAAGGAACCAAAGATACTGACCGGGGGAGGAGATAATTTCAACGCAGGTTTTTGTTATGCACTTTTCCAGAATTTTAATCTGTTTCAATCTTTGCTTGTGGCGAATGCTGTTTCAGGATCGTATGTAAAGACCGGAATCAGCCCTGATGTAAATAAATTAATTGATTTCTTACAATCAAATTCGAAAGCCATCTAACCGCAAAGTTCGCAAAGAGGCCCGAGAGTTAAGAAATAGCCCGGTGGGCGGCGGTTAAAAAGATCAAAAAACAAAGTTTGCACCAAAAGTAAAAGACCTTGTCCGGGGTCAGGAATTCAATCTGTCGATGCCAGGAAGAGGATTATTATATGTTCCCATATCTATCTCACTATCGACGTATCTTGGATTTGGATCTGAGCCTTTATATCTTGTAATATAGAATAAATTGTTGCCTGCAAGATATAGCCTGATCTTACTGAACGTTGAACCCAATTAGTTTATTTGAGTTTTTATAACTTGTAACTGTCCCTTTTCCATTTTTAAAGTCCAGTGCAGCACTTAGATTATCGAAAGAAAAAGCGTCTGTAAGAAAGTTACCTCCCTGTGCGTAGAAGCCTTCATTGGTAAAATCCTGATAAGAGTAGCCACCCACAAGGTTAAGATTAAGAGTTGAGGTTATATCCGTAATATAATGTATCGTTAATTCAAAAAGCCGGCCCAAAGAATTATCCTCCTGTCGTGATGCTAAACCATTCCTGTTCATTCCTTCCCAGTAATCGTGAGAATCATAATATTGTCCCCCCAACACTGCGTTATTCTCAGTGGAATATAAAGCGTCGATAGATAACCCATGCAGAATTTCATATGTACCCTTTACTGACAGGTTCATTATTCTGCTTTTCCCTTCATTCTTATTTAATTCAATGATAGAAACAGGGTTAAAATAATCGAATAAAACCTGTTGAAAATAGCTGTCATATTTTGAATATACCGGATCGCTGCTCTTTACAGGAGCCGTAGGATTGTAAATGGAAGCATATTTGAATGCCTCAGGAAAACCTAGTTGCGATTCCCTTTCTGTAGCCCCGAGGTTCAGATCCAGTGTAAACTTGTCGTTCAGTGCCTTTTGAGTTAGATTAATCCTCCCGTTAAGCTGATTGTATCCGGTATTAATTTCAACCCCTTCACCCTGACGGTAATTGACTGAAGCCCGGTAACTTGTTTTGTCAGTTCCACCTGACATTGAAATATTGTGTACCTGCGACACGGCTGTCTGTTCTATTTGCTTAAACCAGTCAGTACTTGTTCCAAAATCTGTTCCATAACCTGTTTCTGCAGACAATGCCCTCCATTCTTTTGTAGTCATCGCAGGATTATTTCTGGCAACCATTTCAGCTGTTGTATAGACATTGTAGTCGATGACGGCTGTTCCTTTTTTACCCTTTTTTGTTGTTATAAGAATCACTCCACCCGAACCCCTTATTCCGTATATAGCTGCAGCAGAACCATCCTTTAAAACGGTTATGGATTCAATATCGTTTGGATCCACATTGTCGAGAGATGCGTCAATCATGCCATCAATAACTACAAGAGGCTGGGTATTAGCATTAATCGTGTTCAAACCCCTCAGACGCAAGTAAAACGAACCATTCGGATCACCTCCCGGCTTACTGACAGATAAACCGGCAACTTCACCCTGGATCAATTGTATAGGATTATTAATATAACCCTTGTTGAACTCATCAGAATTGACAGCAGCAATGGAACTGGTAACCTCATTTTTTTTCTGTGTGCCATACCCGACGTTCACAATGCTATCGACCGAGAGTGGTCTCTCAGCTTCATAAGTAATATTGGCTGTAACCGGATTTTGCTGAGCGAAGATCAAGCTGATAACGGAGAAAATTAGGAAAAGAGATAATATACTTCTCCTCAATAAAAATACTAAATTTAGCAAGGATTCCATTATAAAGATAATCTTATATCGAACTAAAGTTACTTTAATAATTGGAAAACCTGCAGGTCTCCGTTATTTACCGCAGCAACAATATAATGATTTCCAGCTATATCGATAGGAACAATCTTCCTTGCGTCGCCAATAATCTTTAAACCACTTTTTACAGGCATTAGCGCATTGAATTTATTGTCTTTCTCGCCCAATAAGCACCAGCCATAGCTGGCGTCGTATCGGCCATAGGATGGTCTTACAGCATAATCGTTACCTGCAAGGACCAGGTCCTGTCTTCCATCTTTGTCGATATCCCGCACTATAATATCACGAACCGGGGAAAACTGTGCTTCAACGGGAAGCTTAGAAATTTTAAAAGTTCCATCACCATTATTCAGAAATAAGCAACTTTCAAAAAGTACTGCTTGTTTAACAGTGGATTGTTCGATCATCTTCTTGCCAAAGATATCCTCTACAGTCTGGCCTCCGAAATCAGAATAATTGGGATACTTTTTATATAAACCTGAAATCTGGCTGGCTAGTTCATCGAGTGAAGCCACCGGGTAGCTTATTCCGTCCTGATAGGAACAGATCACCTGATCGATAGATCCATTGTTATCAAAATCATTCAGATACATTTCGACAGGCTCCTTTGCGGCCGCTTTCAGAATAGAATTAAGTCCTAAATTTCCCCCGATCAAGTCCATATTTCCATCACCGTCGACATCAGCAACACGTATGCAATTCCACCATCCGGATGTTTCATCCAGACCGGCGGCACTTGTTACATCTTTAAAATATCCTTTATCATTCCTGAATATACATACCTTCATCCATTCCCCAACTAATACCAGATCGGGGTGCCCGTCTTTGTCCCAATCCATCCAGGCTGCATCTGTCACCATACCAATATTCTTAAACGCTTCTATCCTGTCATCTGTCACAAGCTTAAAATGGCCATGTCCATCGTTTTCAAGCAGAAACTGATCAGGTGACAACCCATAGGCACCAGGTACAGACCTTGAACCCACAAACAAGTCGATGTCGCCATCACCATCAAAGTCGCATGGCCGGACACACGATCCATTGTGCGACATAAATGGTAATTCACCTTTGGTAAATCCTCCTTTTCCGTCATTTATAAGCAGCAAGTCAGTCAGTAAAGGATCCCCTATGCCTAACTCATTGCCGCCCCGCACAATATACAGGTCTTTATCTCCGTCCCCGTCAGCATCAAAAAAAACGGCATCAACATCATCTGCAAACCGCTCCCTGTCCAGCAACGGAATATCCAAAGATTTGAAAGATCCGTTTTTTTGTTGAACAAATATCTTAGCCGGCTGCCCTTTAGCTCCGCCAATGAACAGATCGTCCAATCCGTCGCCATTTACATCCCCGACTGCAATAGCCGGTCCTTCTGCAGAAAGACTGTGCGGAATCAATTGTTCGCGGTAGAAATCAACCCAATCGTCTTCTTTATGCCTGAACTCCAGACCAGGAATAAGGGTAGGGGAGAACAATTTCATTTTTTCATTATCCTGGCTGCTTTTTCTCATCGGCAGAGATGCATTGCTTATATCGAAAGTGATAATCTGGTCAACCGGAACATCTTTTATTATTTGCTCCGAGAGGTTGGGCCAGCGTACAAGAATTGAATCGATCAGTTTTGTCTTTCCCAATCCAAAATGTAAAACATCAGAAGTGGCAGATAAAAATCCTCTTGTCGGAAATTGCTCGGCAATCTGTTCCTGACCACCGCTATATACAGTGACACGAGCTCCTATGCCGCGTGTGTTCATTCCTTTTCCTTTTAATACAACAGATAAAAAGTGGTTTTTCAGTTGTGTTTCAGCATTGTTCCTATATATAAATGCCGGAGCATTGATATTGTTGACAATAAGATCAAGATCGCCATCATTATCGAGATCAGCATAAGTGGCTCCATTGGAATAGGACCGGGTATCAAAACCCCATGCCCTGGCCATATTCGTAAATGTGAGATCACCATTATTTTTAAAAATGTAGTTAATATTTGGATAGACCGGCATCTTCTCATACAGCTCCTTATCAGTGTAACTGGTAAGATCGCGTGAAGGATAAACTCTGTTCCCGCCTGTCAGAAATTTTACATAATCAAGATCATTTGCCCTTCGGTAAATACCGTTTGTAATAAAAAGGTCTTTCCAGCCATCATTGTCCACATCACAAAACAAAGGGGACCAGCTCCAGTCGGTAGCTGCAACCCCTGACAGTTGGCCAATTTCACTAAACATTCCTCCACCGAGATTGAGTTGCAGGGTATTTCGAACAAACTGGTGATTATAACCATCTTTCAATTTCAATTCAGAAAGCTCATAGTCGTCCTCGCCACCGGATTGTTTCCTTATTTTTTCATCATCCGGCAGCATATCCAGTACCATTATATCAAGGAGTCCGTCGTTATTAATATCTCCGACATCATTACCCATTGACGATCTGCTGGTATGTGCAATAAAATCTGTGAGTCGTTCTGTAAAAGTGCCATTACCATTGTTGATATAGAGATAGTCATTTTCATGGAAATCATTTGATACATAAATATCGGGAAGACCATCATTGTTAATGTCGCAAATATTTACTCCGAGACCGTAACCAATCTGACTGCTGTAAATACCCGCCTCCCTTGAGACATCGTGAAACACATGTCTCCCATTTACGACATCATTTCTGAATAATCTGCCGCCAGCGAGAGAATCACGATCGAATCGAAGAGAAACATCTCCATAACTACGTGATGTATGCACTGAGTGGTTGAGAAGGTACATATCAAGATCTCCGTCCATATCGTAATCAAAGAAGGCGGCTTGTGTGGAAAAACCCTGAAAATCAAGCCCATAATCATGTGCTTCATCTTTAAATGTCAGGTTACCCTGATTAATGAAGAGTTGGTTTTTCCCATGAAAACTCTTGTATTTTCCTACCTGGCAAACATAAATATCCAGTAACCCGTCACCATTCACATCTGCCATTGTAACTCCGGTCTTCCAATCCCCCGTTCCGGCGACACCTGCAGCATCTGTGATGTCCTCAAATTTAAAGTTACCTTTATTAAGGTATAATTTATTAGGTCCCTGGTTTGAGGTGAAATATAAATCTACCAGGCCATCGTTATTTATGTCTCCTGCGGCAACCCCTCCACCGTTATTGAAATAAAGATATTCTATGATATTTGATTGCTCTGTTTCAGTGAGCCGGTTTTTAAAATCTACGTGAGTGGAGGAGGGGGATAAAAGTGTAAATAACCGGTCTCCTTTTTCCTTCTCAGGTTTACAAGAGAAATGCAATACTAATAATACAAAAAGAATAAAAGCAGATTTTTTCATATGAAAATTTCACCGGCCTATTTCTTTAAAAACTTGTAAAGGATCATTACTACGGGCGACCACCAGAATTTTGCCTTTTGATGTTGTTACTTCTTTAATATCCCGGATCTCTCCGTCAAGATGAAATCCGGATATCTTTGCCGGTACATATCTGAAATTTCCATGTCCGTCACCCAGTAATAATGTTCCATAACTGGCATCATAGCGTCCTACTTCGGGTTTTACATTGTAAAGATTGCCACCAAGCAGTATATCAAGATTTCCGTCATGGTTATAATTTCCGACTGCTGCCGCGTATATCGGCGAAAACTGTACCTCAACAGGTAGAGGTTTCCTTGTGAAATGCCCGGTGCCATCATTTAGGAACAGTGAGGTTTCAAGGAGATCTGCATCTAAACGGATAGAATTCTTTAACTGTTCCGGTGTAAATATGTCCGTAATCTGCTGATCTTTATACATATCATATTTCGGGTACTTTTTTAACAACTCCGGAATTTGTCTCGTCAGATCATGCTTTAAGGCAAGAGGATATGATTTATCACCATCATAAGTACAGATTATCTGTTCTACTGTTCCGTTCAGATCAAAATCGTTCACATACATGCTAACAGGTTTTTCCGGTGTTGCCTTAAACCTAGAGTTCAAACCATGATTTCCGGCTATAAAATCGATCTTCCCGTCGCCGTTGAAATCGCCGGCTGCCAGACAATTCCACCAACCTGCTGTTTTATCAGAGCCGAATGCATCCTTTTTTTCTTTAAACCTGCCATTGTCATTAATGAACACTTTTAAAGGCATCCAGTCTCCTGCAATAATCATATCCAGATCTCCGTCCCCATCCACGTCTGCCCACAACATGTCGCGGATCATACCTATGTTCTTCAATTCCGGGGCAATCTGTGAAGTTACATCGGTAAAATTTCCCTTGCCGTCGTTTCTGAGCAAATATCCATTGCATGGCACTCCGTATTCAAATGGTTTGAGGCGTATACCTACAAATAAATCCATCGCCCCGTCTTTATTAAAGTCTGCAGGGCGTACGCATGAAGTGCTCTCATATTTACCTGCAGGTAGTACCTGGGCCGATTTGGTAAAGTTTCCTTTACCATCGTTTATATACAAACGATCTGCCAGGGCGGATGAACTCTCCGGAAATTCATTTCCACCGCTGGCAACATAAAGATCCGGATATCCATCGCCATTTGCATCAAACATTGCGCAATCAACATCCTCCGATATCTTATCTTCTTCAAATAATGGTTTATCAACTGAAAGAAAAGTACCGTCCTTTTGTTGTATCATCAACGCCCCGGGTTGTCCTTTTGCACCACATATATATATGTCCTCGAGTCCGTCTCCGTTTACATCACCTTTGCACATGCGGGGACCTTCAGTCGACATCATCTGAAATAGCAAAGGTTCTCTCTCAAAATCGTTAAAGTCATTCTCTTTATGTACAAAATTTATCCTGTTTTCACTGCTTATATCTTTAAAGTATGTGTTTATTGAGCTTACAGGACCTACCACATGATATGACATTTTCAGGGCATCTTTCTGGTACAAAGTCAGAATCTGATTTGTTTTTACATTTGTCAGAATTGTGACCCGGTCATCCGGCCATTCAACAATGAGGGAATCTACCATAGTTAACGGACCCAAGCCAAGATTAGGGCGAGGATCGACAGTTGACAAATATCCACGCATCGGCATTTGTTCCAGATATACGAACTTCCCTTTATTCTTTGCAGTCACTTTTGCACCTATGGCTTCAGTATTTTTGCCTTCTCCCTTTAAAATGACTTTCAGAAAATGATTGTCAGGCAACAGATGATTGGTTTCATTACGGTAAATTGACATAGGCAAATTTACATTGTTTACAACCAGGTCGAGATCTCCATCGTTATCAAGATCACCATAGGCCGCGCCATTTGAAAAACCAGGGTCGCCAAGACCCCAGGAAGCCGCCACATTCTGAAACCGGTAGTTACCCATATTTTTAAAAGCATAACTGGGGATTTTAACCGATGGAATTGCATCGATGAGGGTTTTATAATCAACATTTTTACCTACTACGATTGACATAACTACATCGCGATTTGAAAAATATTGAATATAATCCTGATCAGTTAGATCCTTATAAATACCATTTGCAACAAATATATCTTTCAACCCATCATTATCAAGATCCATTATCAAACCACCCCATGACCAGTCAGTAGCCGAAACCCCTGCAAACCTCCCGATTTCACTGAAGGTGCCATCGGCGTTGTTTAACTGCAGCATATTACGTGTAAACTGGTGAAAGTACCCATTGTCAACATTTGATTTATAATTGGCCCAATCTTCAAATGTCGTTTTTGTTTTTAGGCGGTCATTATGTTCGGGAAGCATATCGGTGGCAAATATTTCCGGATAATGATCATTATTAAGATCTGCCATATCACTTCCCATGGATGATATAGGAGTAGATTTAATCATATCAACCAATGTTTCCTTAAATGTTCCATCATGATTATTGATGTACATATAATCACGTTCAAAAAAATCATTTGACACATAGATATCCATCCAGCCATCCTGATTTATATCCCCGACCGAAACACCCATTCCAAATCCAATTGAGCTTCCATATATGCCGGCTGAAGCGCTGACATCCGTAAATTTATTCCCATCGTTTCTGAAAAGTTTATCTCCGCCGATAGAATCGCGGACTAAACGCTTATTATCCTTCAGATTAAAACTGCCGATAGCAATAGGAAAATTTTTTAATAAAAACAAGTCCAGATCACCATCTTTGTCGTAATCAAAAAACACTCCTTCGGTGGAATTTCCGGATGACTCATCTATACCATATTCTTTTGCTTTTTCTGTGAATGTCAGATCTCCATTATTGATATACAATTCATTATGGTTCCTAATACCTGCTTCATTCCCAGACTTACACACATAAATGTCAATCAACCCATCTCCGTTAACATCAGCAAAACTGACACCTGTTGACCATCCTTTACCTTCAATACCTGCCTTTTCAGAAATATCTTCAAACTCAAAATTTCCCTTATTCAGATACAGCTTATTAGTACCCATATTTGAGGTCATGAAGATATCCAAAAGGCCGTCATTATTAACATCACCCAGAGCCACACCTCCGCCATTGTAAAAATTACGGAATGTGTAAACGTTGAACTTCTTTTTAAGCTGAGTGTCATAATCTAATTTGTTTACAAAATCAGCATGGGTGACCGATACAGGCATAAGTGTAAACAGATGATTACCTGACTGTTTAGCACAGGCAATTATGAATAATGGCATCAGCAAATACAACCCCCAACCCATCCAAACTGGGGTCTTTTTTTGTGTGAAGCTCCCCCTGAATGGGGATTTAGGAGGTAGATTAAGTCGCGCTTTTAATAGCATCCTATTTCTTTAAACTACTTGTGGTATCAGACGTAATATTCTCAGGCTTAGAAACTGAATCGTTCCATCCTTTTTTTACAGACATATCAGTAAATACAGCCCAAACACGCAAGTCGTTTTCTTTAAATATTGAGATGCGCCGGTTCCCGTCTATCTTTACATAAGCTATACCATGTAAAGGATGCTTAACTTTTATAAAGCCCCCGCCATAGACTTTCTCGTACCATTTCTGCACCTCAATCTGAAGATTATCGGAAGATAATGCTTTATTCCATGGGGCCCATCCTTTATATTTAAACGATACGGGCATCTCAGAAATTTTACCCTGATTAAATTTCGGATAAAAATCCATTACAGCCGGATGTTTTAATTCGTCTTTCAATTGATATTCTGCAGTTGTATTGCTCTCACCTTGTTTTAGTAATCCTTTATGGTTAAGATTCCAACAATGCACATAGAAATCCTTTTCAGGCATCCCAAAGTACAATCCAAGAAATAATGAATCATATCTTACCCCGCTTGCCAGTTCATGCTTTAACCTGCGCTCATATTTTGCTCTTGGTGAACATCCTGAAATAATAAATCCCGAAATCAGGAGTATCAATAGCCAATTTGTTCTTGTCTTCATAGTTATTTGTCAATATTTATAAAACTGTAAATTATCATTATTTCTTGCAACTACAATGTATCGGTTTCCATTAATATTAAGATTCTTCAGATCACGTATTTCTCCTTTTGTAAATATACCAGATTTCACAGAAGAAACAGATTTCCATGTTCCATCTTTATTCCCTTTCAGAAAAAGACCATAGCTCGCATCATTGATACCTGTCTCAGGTTTGGCTCTGTACTGGTTTCCTCCGATTAAGATATCACATATTCCATCATGATCAAAATCATCAGCACAAATTGCATAGATCGGAGAGAACTGAGCTTCAATGGGAAGAGGAGTAAGGCGAAAGGAGCCCTGACCTGTGTTAATCATCATACAACTCTCCAAATATCGCGCAGTTAACTTAAGGGAACGCTGTAACACTTCAGGTGAAAAAATATCCTCAATGGTCGCATCCTTATAATCATCGAACTTCTTAAACCTGGCGGCCAGCGAAGGAATCTGCTTTACAAGATCGTCCTTCATTGCCAGGGGATATGATTTATCTCCATTATAAGTACAGATAATCTGTTCGATACTGCCATTGAGATCAAAATCATTAACATACATTGTCACAGGTTTACTCACTGATGCCTTAAAACGCGAATTCAATCCATGGTTGCCCAGGATAAAATCCACCCTTCCGTCCCCATTCAGATCTTTTGCAACAATCGAATGCCACCATCCTTCTGTATTGGATAAGCCATACCTTTCAGATTCGTCTTTAAAGATCCCATTTTCATTAATAAATATTTTTATCGGCATCCAGTCACCCACAATCACCATATCCAGATCACCATCATTATTTACATCAGCCCATGTCATATCTGTAATCATGCCTATGTTTAACAATCCGGGCGCAATCTTCGCGGTTACATCTTTAAAATTGCCGTGCCCGTCATTTTGCAACAGGTAACCATTTGCCGGTAAGCCATATTCAAACGGACGCAAACGGATACCTACAAACAGGTCAATATCGCCATCCTTGTCAAAATCAGCAGGTCTCACGCATGAAGTACTTTCATATTTACCGGCAGGCAAAATTTGATCAGATTTGGTGAAATGTCCTTTGCCATCGTTTATATACAAACGATCTGCAAGTGCGGATGAACTGGATGGAAATTGATTACCTCCGCTTGCCACATATAAGTCCAGGTCGCCATCACCGTCCGCATCAAAAAAAGCACAGTCGGTATCTTCACATATCTTGTCAGCTTCAAACAATTCTTCATTTGTTTTTATGAAATGACCATTTCTGTCCTGTACATACAAAGCTCCGGGAGAATCTTTTGCACCACAAATATAAATATCATCAAGACCATCTCCGTTTACATCGCCGACTGCCATATGAGGGCCTTCATTGGATTGCATCTGAAACAGCAGCCTGTCGCGGTCAAATTCATTAAAATCACTCTCTTTATGTTTAAAATCCAGTCCTGCGATCTTTTCCACTTTCTGAAAAACAGGAGTAACCTTCTTTTCCTGGGTATTCAGACTTCTGTTAACAGCATCTTTCTGATCGAGTTTCAAAAATTGATTCACAGCCACACCATGTAAAACGGTGCATTTCCCATCGGGCCAGTCGACCACCATGGAATCAATTATCGGTGCAGCCCCAAGTCCAAAATGAAGCCGGTTGTCAACGGTGGATTCAAAGCCACGCATGGGCATTAGTTCCTGGTAATTTAATTTTCCGTCATAGTATAGTGTTACTTCAGCTCCGATGGCTTCGGTATTTTTTCCTGAACCCTTCAAAGTCAACATGAGAAAATTGGATCCCGGCTTTTTGTTCGTTTCATTCCTGTAGATGAAGGGCGGCATATTCACATTGTTTACCACCAGATCGAGATCTCCGTCGTTATCAAGATCTGCATAGGCAGCACCATTTGAAAAGGAAGGTGTATTAAGCCCCCAGGATTCTGATAAATTGGTAAAGGTGAGATCCTTGTTGTTATGAAATGCATAATTTGAAACTTTCACGGAAGGAATCATATCGATCAGTTTCAAAATAGCTTTTTCCTCCGTTTTTATCATAGACCGCATTACTGAAGGATCTGAATAGATATCCAGGTAGTCACGGTCAAGCAGATCCTTATAAATGCCGTTGGCCACAAAAATATCTTTCCAACCGTCGTTGTCAAGGTCCATTATAAGGGCACCCCAGCTCCAATCTGTTGTACTGACACCGCTTAACCTGCCTATTTCACTGAAAGAGCCGTTTTGGTTATTCAGCTGAAGGGTATTGCGGGCGAATTGACGATAGTACCCGTTGGTTAGTTTCTTTTGATAACTATCCCAGCTTTCAAACAATGTTTTTGTTTTCTGCCTTGCATTTCCTTCAGGAGTCATTTCAGTCACAAAAATCTCAGGGTAAGCGTCGTTGTTGATATCTGCCATATCAGCTCCCATGGCACCCAGACTGATCTCTCGCATCTGATCTTCAAGGGATTCTGTAAACGTGCCGTTTTTGTTGTTGATATAAAGATAGTCGCGTTCGAAAAAATCGTTTGAGATATAGATATCCGGCCAGCCATCGCGATTCACATCTCCGACGCTTACACCCAGCCCGAAGCCAATTTTACTTCCATAGATACCAGCCTCTTTGCTCACATCCACAAAATGGCCGTTATCATTCCTGTACAATTTATTTCCTCCAAGTGAATCACGTATTTCCCGTTGCCCGGGTTTCATATCGAAATCAGTCACCGATTGAAAGGAATTGTTCAGCAGGTAACAATCAAGGTCCCCATCGTGATCATAGTCAAAAAAAGCTGCATGGTTTGATAATCCGACTACGTCAAGGCCATATTCAGCGGCTTTTTCCGTGAAGGTCAGATCTCCGTTATTTATAAACAATTCATTATGACGGTTTTTGCTGTCGGGATTACCTGATTTACATACGTATATATCCAGCCAGCCATCTCCGTTAATATCAGCAATACTTACGCCTGTTGACCATGAACCTGTGCAAGCCACACCGGCTTTTTCTGTTACATCCTCAAAGACAAAATTGCCTTTGTTGATATAAAGTTTGTTCCCGACAAGGTTACCGCAAAAATAGATATCGGGCAATCCGTCATTGTTAAAGTCACCAATGCCCACACCTGCACCATTATAAAAATTTCTGTATGTATAGGTATTGTATTCCTCGGTATAATCCACCTGGTTTACAAAACCAATATGAGTTTGCTTTTTGTCAAGAAGCGAAAACAATGGGGCATTATCCGAACCAGAATGTCTGGTTTTGCAGGAAAACATCATCAAGGATATCATCACAATTACCCAGGTGAATGAAACTCTGATTTTTAAATAATCCATATTATTTAGAATACCTCTAAACAATTTGCTTTCATTTGACCCCCTTTCCTGTCCCGCAAAGCGGGATGATTTGTTTTGCTCCTTCCCCCTTTGGAGAAGGTTAGGAAGGGGGTAATTGAATAAATTATTAGAGATCATTTATTTATAAAAAAAGTAGTATCATGATTTTGAAAAATAACCTATAAACAAAGAGAGCAGGCAAATATAATAATTGCCTGCTCTCTAAAAATAATTTATTCAAATATTATTGCTAGTAACCCGGGTTCTGAACAAGATTGGAGTTAGCGGCCATTTTTGGTTTTGGAATTGGATACAGAGTAAGATAAGCATCCGTTTTTGCATTTACAACATCGGTAGTATTGTGATGTGGAAGAACCCATTTATTAACCTGGGCCCATAATCCAAACCGGATCAGATCCTGACGCCTGGAATGTTCAGCGAACATCTCACGTCCCCTTTCATTGAATAATTCTCCGCCGGCAACACTTCCGCCTGCCAGATCAAAACTTAGTGCACCATCCAAACTAGTCAGATCGGTCAACCCGGCCCGCTCCCTGATCTGGTTAACCAGTGCCAGTGCCGCTGCATCGGTACTGCTATGGCTCTTACGCCATAGAGCTTCTGCTTTCATCAACAACACATCGGCATAACGGAATACTGAATAATCATTACTCATATCTTGTGTACCACCTATCTCAAATTCCCATTTACCTATTCTTACACCTGACTGGCGCCATGCCGCAGGACCCAGTTCATTGATCTGCGGAACGGGTACTCCATTGATAAGGTCACCCATATTTCCAAAATTAAGAGGCTTCCCATCTGGATCTGTGCCATCAGCGCCATCATCAGTTACTAATCCGCCTCCGTTCTTGAATTGAAAGCCAGCAAGGAAATTGCCTCGTTTTGTAGCGGGAGTTGTCACAGTACCTACATCACCTCTTCGTAAATCCGCAGCAGTATATGAGTTATAGAACTTCTCCAGTGTACAGTAACCATTCCAGGGCTGGCCTGTAAGGTTATATGTAAACTGACTGCCATAGTGCAAAGTTGCCATATTCATATTGAATCCAGTGAAGAAAATCTTGTCGTAGGGTATAGCGAAAATAAACTCACTGGAACTGGAATTGTTCACATTGAAGTTGGCAAAATAATTGGATTCCAGATTATATTTACCTGAGTTGATAATCTCATCACAGGCAGCAATCGCTTCGTCCCAATGTGCAGTTCCTGTATAAACCTGGGAATTCAGGTATAACTTTGCCAACAGGAATTGTCCTCCCCAATAGTTCATACGCCCATAGGTTGTCCCGTCTACATTTTTCGTAAGCAGTGAAGCATTTGTTTTCAGATCGCTAACAACATTCGCAAACACAGTTGCTCTTGCAACCTGAGGTGGTGCTGCCTGGGCATTTGCAAAGTCGTTGTCATAAGGTACGTTTCCGTACAAATCAATCAGCTGCCAGTAAAAGAAACTACGCAGTGTAACAAGTTCTCTAACATATCCATCGGAAATATCTTTGTGTGCCGCATCCGACAGAGTATTGAACTGGTATATAAGCCTGTTTGCTGTACTAACGCCGGAATAACAGAAATCCCATGGATTATTCATAAAAGCGTCATCATACCCCCATGAATGTAAATGAAGTCTTCTCTGGGTACCACCGTCATCCCAATCAGATCCCCTGGTAGGAACAACTACTTCATCAGTGGTCATCTCCTGAACTTCGTTAATATCACCCGTAGCATATCCTCCCAATTGAGTATAGGCAGAACCGAGTGCAGCCACAAACTCATTATCATTTTTGAAGAAATTGGTTGGTAATACCTGGCTGTATAGCGTTTCATCGAGTTTGGTACAAGCCTGGCTGAAAGCAGCCACTCCCAACAGAATCATTATGACTCTGATCAGATATAGTGATTTTTTCATTTTATTTCTTTCTTTTGATTTCATATCTTATTCATTTTCAGGGTTAAAAAACAAAGTTTGCACCAAAAGTTACCGATCTGGACCTGAACCATGTGTCTCTTCTGTCGATACCAGTTACGAGCGGACTATTATAAGTTCCCAATGTAGGATCACTATCTACATATCTCGGGTTTGGATCCACACCGGAATATTTGGTAATATAGAACAAGTTGTTACCGGCAACATACACCCTTATTTTGCTGAATGCAGAAGTTTTTGGCAAAACGAAGTTATAGCCTAAAGCCATGTTATCGAGAGAAACAAAATCTCCTTTTTCAACATACTTGCTTGATAAGGTACCTGAAGTAACGGCCAGTAGTGTTCCGTCAGCGTTACGCATATTTGCTGTTGTCTTGGGCAGGTTGTATGATGTGATATAAGCCGGTACTTCATAAAATGCACGGAAAGAATTGACAAGGTCGTGTCCGAATACACCACGGAAGAAAACATTCAGGTCCCAGTTTTTATAAGTAAGCGTATTGCCAAATCCCATCAGAAACTTGGGTAAACCGTTACCTACTACCACCCGGTCAGCAGCGCTGATTGTGTTATCACCGTTTGTGTCTTTAAAGATAAACTTACCGGATGCATCAATTCCCTGATACACATATGCTAGAATTTGTCCGAGCGGCTTGCCTTCCTGTACCACTGCTATGGGAGTTCCGTTCTGTCCGGGTGAGCCCATATCACCCAGTTCCTGTCTTCCATAATTCAGCTCAGCGCCATTATAAGTACCGGACAGTGAAACAAGTGTGTTCTCAAGAATGTAAGAAGGCGTAAGTGATATGCTGTAATTGAAGTCTCCTTTCTTGACGACATTATAATTAAGTGATAACTCCAAACCGCTACTTTTTATCTTACCAAGATTCAACCATGCCTGGTTATAGAGATTTGGTGGCACCGGCACCTGATATTGGAATAACAAATCTTTTGTTATTCTTGTATAAAAGTCAAATGAACCTGACAATTTTGAGCTAAAGAGTGAAAAATCAAATCCTGCATCAAATTCACCTTTCTTTTCCCATTTGAGATCAGTATTTGCATTACTTACAGGAGAATAACCGAAAACAAAATTACCGTTATAATAAAAATTGCCCTGAGGACCCAGACGTTGCAACGACAAATAACTATCTGAAGGCTGGTTTCCCGTTATCCCATAGTTAACACGCAACTTGAGGTTGTCAATAAAATCTAAATTTATCAGTTTCGATAAATCAGCGCCTCCTCCGATGGCCGGAAACATACCCCATTTGTTGGCTGAGCCAAATCGTGATGAGCCTTCATACCTGGCACTGGCAGTTACAAACCACATACTGTTGATATTCAGATTAACACGTCCAAAAAATGCAATAAGTTTATTTGAGTTTTTAAAACTTGTGACTGTGCCTTTTCCGTTTTTCCAGTCAAGAGCAGCAGCAAAGTTATTGAAGGAAAAATCATCTGTCAGGAAGTTGCCAGCTTGAAGATATGATTCGTCATTTACAAATTCCTGGTAAGAATAGCCACCCAATACACTAAGGTTTATTGCAGAAGTTACATCACCAATATAATGCAGGGTAGATTCAAAAAGTTTACTTTCTTGGTTATCATCCTGCACTGTAGCTAAACCATTCCTGTTCATTCCACCCCAGTAATCATATTTACTACAATATTCACTTCTGTGTTGATTGGAGGTCTGGAATGAATAAAAAGCATCGATGTTGAGGTTTTTAACGATCTCATAAGTACCTTTTACCGACATGTTAAGAAGTCTGTCTTTCTGGTTCTGAGTATCTAATTTCAGGATAGCTACTGGGTTATAATAATCGAAAAGTACCTGCTGGAAATATCCGCCATACTGCGTATATGCAGGATCTGTGCTGGTTACAGGTGCAGTTGGATTGTAGATTGATGCATAACGGAATGCAGCGTCGTGACCGAGCTGTTTGTTATTTTCAGTAGCACCAAGATTTAAATCCAATGTGAGTTTATCATTTAATGCTTTCTGTGTAATATTGATTCTACCATTGAGCTGTTGATTCCCGGTTGTGATCAGGATACCTTCATTGTCACGGTAGTTGATTGAGGCACGGTAACTGGTCTTATCAGTACCTCCTGACATAGAAATATTATGGACCTGAGATATAGCTGTCTGTTCAATTTGCTTGAACCAGTCGGTGTTTGCTCCAAAGTCTGTTCCCAATCCTACTTCAGCTGACATTGCTCTCCATTCTGCGGCATTCATAACATTTGTATTCTTGGCAACCATTTCTGCAGTAACATAAACATTATAGTCGATTACAGCAGTGCCTTTTTTACCCTTCTTTGTCTGCACAAGGATAACACCGCTCGAACCTCTTGTTCCGTAAATGGCAGCTGCAGAACCATCCTTTAAAACGTTTATTGATTCAATATCATTAGGATCAACGTTATTAAGATCTGCCCCGATTACACCGTCAATTATCACCAGCGGCCCCAGATTTGCACCGATAGTACTCAACCCCCTCAGGCGTATATCATACATTCCGTTCGGGTTGCTTCCCGGTTTACTGATCGATAAACCGGCTACCTTGCCCTGAATCAACTCCACCGGATTGTTAACACTACCTTTATTGAACTCATCGGATTTTACGCTTGTAATGGAACTGGTAACCTCTCTTTTCTTCTGTGTGCCATAACCTGTAACAACAACTTCGTTGAGAGAACTCATCGCCGGAGCCAGCACCACGTCTATTGTAGACTGATTTCCAACAGTTACAGTTTGTGTGGTGTAACTGATAAATGAAAAGACAAGCACAGCTTCCGGACCTGGAACTGCTATGCTGTAGTTACCACCTGCATCGGTCATGGTTCCCTGTACAGATCCCTGGAGCACAATGTTAACTCCGGGAAGTGGTCCTTCCGTTGCAGAAGTTACTTTGCCTTTAACAGTTCTTCCCTGAGCGCAAGCGAAGCTGATCGCAAAGCCAAAAAGAAGAAGCGTTAATATGCCTCTCCTCCATAAAAAAACAAAATTTCGCAATGTTGCCATAGTTGATTTTTTTTAGGTTAGCTGATTTTTAGGTTTATTATAGTTAAAATTATAGATAGAAAATACCCTTTCAGGTATATAATTTTGTTGCAGGTACATAAAGAATTAAGTATGTCAACGTCAAAAAAAACTAAGTTTAGATCCCCATGTTATCAATATATCAGGCAATTATAATTTCTGTATGATTGCTGATGGGCAAATGTAAATATTAAATTCGTATTAAAAAAATATTAAAATGAAATTAATTGTAAAATTTTTAAATAAAATTATTAACATAACATGGTGATAGTGACTAATAAACCTGAATAAAATCCAGACAAAAATGATCGATTGATTTTGTTTCAAACGTTTTCTGAAAGAATAAAAAATATTTATTTTAAAGGCAGAAAATGGCTATTAAAAAAGAAAATAAATTATTGCTGAATTTAAAGTTGAAGTTTGAAGCGGAAAAATTGTCGATAAAAGATTATTCAGGTTTCACATTTCACCTTTTGCCTTTAACCTTATTCCGTAATGTAGACCCTTTTACGACAAGTTCAGTTTTAATGATTTTTGTCTGCGACGGCAGGTCATGTTTCTTCTCGAGTCGGTCAATCAGTAGTCTGGCTGCTTCTTTGCCAATTAAGTACCCATGCTGTGCAACGGATGTAAGTGTCGGATTTGTAATATCGGAAATTAATCCGCTTGTAAATCCTACTACCGCTATATCGTCAGGAATACTATATCCCATATCTATTATAATTCTCATAGCCGCAGCAGCTGTAAGATCATTTACAGCAAAAATCCCGTCAGGTTTATCTGCTCTTTTTAATAATCCGGGGACAACTAAAGCTGCCTCCTCTCTGGAGTCGCACCTTATAACATTGTTTTCATCTAAAGGTATATTGTGTTCTCTCAGAGCCCTCAGATACCCATCTTTCCGGTTTTTTCCAATCAATAGGTTTGGCGGACCAGAAAGATGTACAATATTTTTACAACCTATTGCAATGAGATGTTTAACAGCTTCATAGGCCCCTGTCTCATCATCAACAATAACCCTGTCGGTATCCATATCCTCACAGATTCTGTCAAAAAAAACAAGGGGTATATTATTATCCTGTATTTTTCTGAAATGGTCAAAGTTATCTGTCATCTTGGAAACTGATACTAGAATTCCATCAACCCGGTTGGAGAGGAGTGTCTCAACAGCCTTTACTTCCCTGGCATATAGTTCACTTGACTGACAAAAAATTACATGATATCCTGAATCATATGCCAGATCTTCAATACCACCGATCACAGTTGAAAAGAAATAGTGGTCCATTTCAGGAACAATAACTCCAATTGTTTTGCTCAAGCCGCTTTTCAGACTTAAGGCAATCTGGTCAGGTTTATAATTCCATTTCTCAGCAAGCTCCCTCACCGACTGTTTTGTTGAACTACTGATATCACGATGCCCTTTCAAAGCTTTTGATACAGTTGATGGAGAAATCCCAAGCTCTTTGGCAATATCCTTTATTGTTACCTGTCCCTTATGCATTTTCTCTATCCCCGTTTTTATCCCTATTGTTAAAATTAAGTTAAAAAATCTGATCTTCAAACAAATTAGGTCCAATTATTAAATTATTAAATTATTAAATTAGAGACAAATATCACATTCCTTTCTCAAAAGCATGAATATCATATTATTAATAAGGAGATAGATATCATTAGGTTTTTCAAAAATCACGCATTATATTTGTGTAAAACAACGGCATAAATAAATTCTTATTCGGTTGTGCCTAGCTATTAATTAATTTAATCAGAATAAAAAAATGAAAAAATTGTTGATTATCAGTTCAATGTTGTTAACATGTGTTTACGGTATAGGACAAACACCACAAACCACTAAACCTGCTCCTTTGAAGTTTCCTGAGCCTGAGAAGATGACCCCGGGGATGACCGAGATATGGGAGCCTGAAGTAAAAATAATTCAACCGGGAGTCACAAATTCAGATGCATCTTCAGATGCTATCGTTTTATTCAACGGAACTGATGTGAATGCACAATGGACAGATATCCAGGGAAATCCTTCAAAGTGGATTGTAAAGGATGGGGCTTTAGTAAGTGTCAGGGGAGCCGGATACATAAAAAGTAAGCGTAAATTTCAAAATTTTCAGTTACATATTGAATGGAAAACACCCTCTGAAGTGACAGGGGAAAGTCAGGGAAGGGGTAATAGCGGTGTGTTCTTACAGGAACTTTATGAGGTACAGGTACTTGATAGCTACGATAATCGCACTTATCGTAATGGTCAGGCAGGGAGTATCTATAAACAATATCCTCCTTTGGTAAATGTGTGCAGGAAACCAGGCGAATGGCAGACATATGATATTATTTATACTGCGCCGACTTTCGGAAATGACTCAACCGTTTATGCTACTCCTCCAAGGGTTACTGTTCTTCAAAATGGTGTTCTGATTCAGAATAATGTAATCGTGAGAGGTCCGACTGAATATATTGGAATTCCTGAATATTTTATCAGGAGACATGGTCCGGGAAGCATTGAATTACAGGATCATGGAAATCCTGTTGGATATAGAAATATATGGATAAGAGAATTGTAGCATTATTTATATGTTTTTAAATATTGCAGACAGGGTGTCTGACTTAATTTAAAATTATTAATTTTATCGATCAATTATAAATTTTAATTTACCTGAAATGAAAGAAAATTCAAAACACATTACACGCCGGACGTTTCTTGGAACTACCGGTGCTGTTGCTGCAGGTTTGACTATACTACCAAGCTCCGTTGTCAGTGGTCTTGGC
>Ga0182027_10001452_pt1 | contig 39662 bp, 48 predicted proteins | sample 712E1DmetaG_FD_121300 | JGI IMG/M metagenome (GOLD analysis project Ga0182027, IMG submission 121300) | Permafrost microbial communities from Stordalen Mire, Sweden - 712E1D metaG (Illumina Assembly) | ecosystem: Environmental > Terrestrial > Soil > Wetlands > Permafrost | place: Sweden...
CAGAATTGGCTCGAATTGACTGATGTTTGGCGTTTCTATTGTGATCTGTTGTAACATTTCGTTCTCCTTGTCAGCCAAAGGTAACTGACTGGTGATATTATAGCAGGAATGGATTATGGAAAACGGACGCTGTTTATCACGAAAAGCCGTTTGTGACGCTGGAACGGTTGGCAAGATTGGAAAGTGTGATGATGAATGAGATTCGGGAACTTGGAAAATTATCGTGAAAGATTTGAAAACCATTCCGCTTGGTAATGCAGTAACCCAAATGAAAACGGGTTCAACACCATCAACAACTCATCCTGAGTTTTTTGATGGTGATATTCCTTGGTTTACACCAGGCGATATTGGCTCATCGAAAAACTTAACCTATTCAGCAAGAACAATCTCTCAAGATGCTGTTTCGTTTGGCAAGGCAAAAATCTTTGAAAAGGGAATGTTGCTTGTCACCTGCATTGGAGATATTGGGCGAGTTGGAGTTCTTCAACAAACTTCATCTTCAAATCAACAAATCACTGCGCTGAAGTTCAACGATGACATTGACACTAACTTTGCATATTATTGGTTTATCTTAAACAAGCAAGAACTGGTCAATCAAGCAAATCAAGCCGTTGTGCCAATTCTGAACAACGAAAGATTATCAGAAATAAATTTTGCTTATCCCCCGCTAACCGAGCAAAAGCGGATTGCGTCCCTGCTGGCGCGTGCCGACCGCCTGCGTCAACTGAGGCGAACGGCACATGATCTTAGCGATACCATCCTCCAGTCCGTGTTTTTGGAGATGTTTGGAGATGTAAGAGGAAAGACGAAAGAAGAATTATTGGGCAATATTTCTAACATTGCGTCTGGCGTGACGAAAGGTCAAAACTATAACGGCAGAAAAACTGTTGAGGTGCCTTACCTGCGAGTTGCAAATGTTCAAGATGGTTATCTTGATTTGTCTGAAATTAAAACCATTCAAGCCTTGCCTTCTGAAATTGAAGAATTGCGTTTGAAACCTGGTGATGTTGTCATGACAGAAGGCGGAGATTTTGATAAATTAGGTCGCGGTGCAATTTGGCGGGGTGAAATCGAAAATTGTATCCATCAAAATCACATCTTTCGAGTGCGACTAGATACCAAGAAAGTTATGCCTGAATTTTTTGAGAACTATCTTTTGAGTCCTGAAGCAAAAGATTATTTCCTCATAGCTTCAAAGCAAACAACAAACTTGGCTTCTATCAATATGACTCAATTGAAACGATTGCCTGTGCCACTGTATCCGCTGAACCTGCAAGAAGAGTTTGCGGGCGTTGTGTCCCGCGTCGAGTCCCTGCGGCGGCGGATGGGGGAGTCCGCGCGGCAGGTGGAGGGGTTGTTTGAGAGTCTGCTGGCGGAGAGTTTTGGATGAAAACCGTCCACGAATCCTTCGACAGGCTCAGGACAAGTTTTTCACGAATAAACGAATGGAAGACGCGCGGTGCGAGTATGCGCGGCTTCATTCGTGGATGGTTGTCTTTGCGCGGGTCGAGGAATGATCCCCCACCCCCGACCCCACCCCCAACCCCTCCCCAACAAGCGGGGAGGGGAGAAGAAGAAGAAAGTTGTCTGACATTGCGCTGTAATGTTAATCACTTTGCGGATATGGTGGCGGGCGGCGAGTCGCTGCGCGGGCGGATGCACTCGGCGTTTGAGCCTCGGCGTTTGAGCCTCGGAGTCCACGCGGCAGGCCTGCACTGAGCGAAGTCGAAGTGTGGAGGGGCTGTTTGAATCCCTTTTGAGTGAAAGTTTTGGAGGATAAACATGGCAACAAAACAATCCATTCCCCCCGAAATTCAAGCCGAAGTCAAAAAACTGATTGACAAATTCAATCACAAAAATTTCAGCGGTCCCGATTTCAAGGAATTTGGAGTCGTTGGCTATTCGGCGCGGTTCAAAGGAAAATACCTTTACCTCGACCGCGACGAGTTAGGAGAACCATCTCCCATTTGCCGACTGACGTGGAACGGTCAAATGGATAATTGGGATTTTGCCATCTACAAGTATTCTGATAATCGTTACGATGCGGAAGAATGGTCCTTCCCTGGCGATGGAGAAGTAGATGGCACTGTCACTGGCGCAATGAAAGCAGGTATGGAAGCCTACCCGCTATAATCCCTTGCGATGGAAAACAAACCATACTGAGCGTGCGGCACAAACTGCGGTTTTCTGCGACTTGTTGCGCGGGGCTAACCCACAGGGCGCTCCGCGAAGCCGCCTGCTCAGTACGCAACGCGGAAGCGGTTTCGATAAACTCAACCCACCGCCTGCGGCTGGCGCAAAGAGAGCGACCAACCCACAGGGTGCTCCGCGAAGTCGCAACTACGAAGTTCTCACTACTAAAGTCGCAACTACGAAGTTCCCATTGAATCCTGTTGAGAAAAAACGCAATCCATGCCTGTGTTGAGTATACTCTCTACGCTCGAATATCTACTCTCTGCCTTTGCAGGCGTGGCGGCGCGGGCGTGCATTGAGCCTGTCGAAGTGTCGAGTCTCTGCGGGGCAGATGCACTCGGCGTTTGAGCCTCGGCGTTTGAGCCTCGGCGTTTGAGCCTCGGAGTCCGAAAGGCAGGCGTTGCGCTGAGCCATGTCGAATGGTGGAGGAGTTGTTCGAATCTTTGTGGGTATAATTATTGGGCAACTGATGGAGAGTCGAAAATGGCAATCACATATACCAATCGCAAAGGCTTTACGTATTTTCTCAACCAAGGTGTGACCAAAACAGGCAAGCCGCGTTATTATTTTGCGCGTGAGCAAAAAGGCGAGCCTGTGGATGAAATCCCTGCCGGATACGAGATCGAGGAAAGCGTCAACGCAGTTGTTTCATTGGTTAAGACGCGCCCGCATTTGATTCCTCCCGAAGAGACCGGGAGCGTAAAAGCCGCGCTGGCGCGCCATCCAAAAACGCGGAATTATCGCATGGGGGTCAAAGATAAGACGATCATCATATACGAATTGAGAGGGGCTGACGTGGATGAAATAATGGGAATCTTCGAAGGTTTTCCTGTTTTGCCAAACGCCAGGGAAAGGCTTGAAGAAGAGCAGGAACGTAATGGACAATTCGCCCCGGTCATGCGCTTTATTTTGGATGACCAGGAAAGGCGGGAATATCATGCCGAACGCTGGTGTTATAGCGGAAGCATTGACGATTGGATTCATGCAGGTGGTCACGGAAAAATAGAGGATCTGGCGAAAGAGTTGATCCCAGCGCTTGGTACAGAGGAATTCTTTGAACTCTACTAATATTACAGCGCAAGGTTGTTGTCTTCGTTCGGGCGAGGAATGATCCCCCACCCCCGCCCCCACCCCCGTCGCCTCCGGCGTGCTTCGCGACCCTCCCCAACAAGCGGGGAGGGGAGAAGAAGAGAGTTGTCTGTGACATTGCGCTGTAATGCTAATCACTTTGCGGACGTGGTGTGGCGGGGGCGAGTCGCTGCGGGGCAGATGGCAGAGACCGAAAGGCAGGCGTTGCGCTGAGCCATGTCGAAGTGTCGAGGGCTGTTTGAGAGTCTGCTGGCGGAGAGTTTTGAATGAAAACCGTCCACGAATTTTTCACGAATAAACGAATGGAAGACGCGCGGTTCGAGTATTCGTGGCTTCATTCGTGGATGGTTGTCTTTGCGCGGGTTGAGTCCCTGCGTGGGCGGATGGAAGAGACCGAAAGGCAGGCGTTGCGCTGAGCCATGTCGAAGCGTGGACGAATTGTTTGAATCCTTATTACAAGGTCGCTGCATGGTGACTATCCGTCTTAAATTGCAAAATCTTCGCCATGCCATACTCCATGATCGGACATGTGTAAGGCAGGTTGATGAAGTACAGCATGACCATTCAATCTTTTCTCTAATTCTTCCACATGCGCCACCAGCGCGGCAACCGTATCGCCGATTGCATCCGGTAACAGATTATGATCCAGATCAATGGGTGCATGTTCATGACTGCGAAGCAGAACCTGTCCGGGTACGCCGACAATGACTGAATTAGGCGGGGCGGATTTCACAACCACCGCATTGGCGCCGATGCGGCTCTCTGCGCCGATGGTGATGGCGCCCAGCACCTTTGCCCCTGCGCCGATCACCACATTGTCTTCGATCGTTGGATGTCGTTTAACTTTTTGGGAACTTGTTCCACCGAGCGTTACGCCGTGATATAGCGTCACGTTGTTTCCGACTTCCGCAGTTTCGCCAATGACAACTCCCATACCATGATCAATGAAAAAATTATGTCCGATGGTTGCACCAGGATGAATCTCAATTCCCGTAAGCCAACGCATGATTTGTGAAAGCCAGCGCGCAATGAGTTTGAAGCCCATTTTCCAGAGCTTGTGAGTGAGACGATGCGTCCAGATGGCATGCAGGCCTGGATAGCATAATAAAACTTCCAGGGCGTTGCGGGCCGCAGGGTCACGGTCTAATACAGATTGAATGTCGTTTTGCATTGTCTTGAACATTTTATTATCAATCAGCCATGAGCGCTCTTGGATCAAGAGCGCTCATGGCTATATTTCTTTTATAGCTTCGGTTGATCTTCGGCCAGGTCGGCAAATAACGCAGTGGAGAGATAGCGTTCGCCGAAGGAGGGGATGATCACCACGATCAACTTACCGGCGTTCTCCTTGCGATTTGCCACCTGCAATGCGGCCCAGGTTGCTGCGCCGGATGAAATACCGACCAGCAAACCTTCTTCGCGCGCCATGCGGCGGGCAGTTTGGAAGGCGTCCTCATTCTTCACGCGGATGATCTCATCGTAAATCTTTGTGTTGAGAACCTCAGGAACAAAGCCTGCGCCGATGCCTTGAATGGGATGCGGGCCTTTTGCGCCGCCGGAAAGCACGGGCGATGCATCCGGCTCGACTGCGATGGCCTTGAACGAAGGCTTGCGGGACTTGATGACCTCGCCCACACCGGTGATGGTCCCACCTGTGCCGACGCCTGCCACGAGAAAATCTACTTTGCCATCGGTGTCGCGCCAGATTTCCTCAGCCGTTGTCTTGCGATGGATTTCAGGGTTGGCCGGGTTCTTGAATTGCTGCGGCAGGAAATACTTCGGGTCTGATGCCGCGAGTTCCTCCGCTTTGCGGATGGCGCCACCCATTCCATCCGGTCCGGGGGTCAGGATCAATTCGGCGCCGTAAGCGCGCAATAACATACGGCGCTCTTTGCTCATGGTTTCCGGCATGGTCAGGACCAATTTATATCCGCGCGCAGCCGCAACCATGGCTAGGGCAATGCCGGTGTTGCCGCTGGTCGGCTCGACGATGACGGTATCCTTTTTGATCAGACCGGCCTTTTCTGCCGCTTCAATCATCGATACGCCGATGCGGTCTTTGACCGAATGTGCTGGACCATAGAACTCCAGCTTGGCCACCACCTCAGCCTTGGCTCCATTGGTAACTCGATTCAGGCGCACGAGGGGTGTATTTCCAACCAGTTCAGTGACGTTCTTTGCGATTTTCATACGATCTCTCCTTTTGTTTTTGGGCCGATTGCCCGATCTAAATAAAATAAAACGGCTGTCTGCCAGCCGGAAAATTTCCCGGCAATGCAAACGATGGGCACAACTCGAAGGCCGTTGAGTGACGACCTTTGGAAGATGCGGGGTCAAGCCCACCGTTTGCGGCAGTCAGCCGTTTATCTCTTGGAAAAGAGGCGGTGGTTTAGAGACCCCGCCCGGTACACATGCAGTTCATCATCATTTTCATATTCTAACAGAAAACATAGATCAAGATTAGACTTTATCGGTAATAAAGATTGCAGTTTTGTTTATCCACAGATCACACAGATTTTCGCAGATTTTTCTTTTGAAAATTCTCTGATCTGCGTAATCGGCGAAATCTGTGGATTATTTCCGATAATGTCTATTATCTTACCGGCGGGATTCAACCATGAACCATCCATCTATCCGATCCACAATCCTTCCACGCGCACTTGATAACTGATCGCTGTGCGATTCAGGAAATTGACCAGTCCGCTGTGCCGCCATTGCAGCATGCACATGCGCGGCTGGAAGAAGTAACGCAGGCCGATCTTGATCTCGCAGCGCGCTTCATTGATCAAGCCCTCATAGCCCTCGGCGATGTAGTAGCCGAGGTCTTTGAAACCTTTCTGGCGGGGATTCAATGGGCCTGTTACACACCACACAATAACGCCGGTGCGTTTATCCACGCTCATGGCGACGCCGCAGTGCGTGATGGGACATCCACAGGACATACCGAGTGGACGACCGATCAAAATATCGCCGACTTGAATATCCATCTCGCGCGTGATGAGCGGGTTGTGCGGCAGGATGATCTCACGCGGACCGGGTTCTTCGGGAAAATGTTCGAGATAGAAATCGAATTCGCGTCCGAGGCTGTCACGATATGGATTGCTCATGCCGGGAACAAACGGAGCTGTCACACTGGGACTTAGAGCACAAGCAGCGCAGGCCGCATTCACAGGTTGGGCGCTCATGGTTGGCGCTGGGTTTGCCACAACCATATTCGACAGCGGATTTGCAACAACAGTATTTGGCAGCGGATTTGCTCGATTCTCAGTGGCAACCTGACGTGCCTCGTAACGGTTATCCGATAGATAGATACAGCGTTTGATTAGGTTGGGGTTGTCCGGCAAGCGTGCGGCCAGTTCTTCGCAACTGCGCATACCGCACACGCCGCAGTCCAAGCCTGGTAAATCGTCAACCGTATAAAAAGTAGGGGTAGCCATTTTTCTCCTTTGGTTTTTATGCCGTCAAGGCAAAACTTCGCGACGTGACGGGGTGCAAGCTCTCCACCAGCCGCGGTAAAACTTCTAAAAAGGTATCCACTTCCGAGTCCGTGTTGAAGCGGCCGAGCGTGATCCGCAGGGAACCGCGCGCCCGCACGGAATCCATGCCCATCGCCATCAAAATATAGGAAGGCTGCCCGGCGTTATGCGAACTGCAGGCGCTGCCGGTCGAGATTGCAATGCCTTCTTCATTGAGTGCCAGCATCAAATGGATGGCTTCGCCTTCCTGGCCCGCAAAGCCGAGGCAGATATGCCCGGGCAGGCGCTTATAGCGATGGCCGATGAGATAGGCGTTGGGGATTTTTTCGGTGATGGTGACGATGATGCGATCGCGCAACCGGACCAGGCGGCTTGCCTCTTCGTTCATTTCGGTCCCGGCAATTTCTGCCGCTTTCCCAAGCCCTGCAATGGCTGCGACATTTTCAGTGGCGGAACGCAGTCCGCGCTCCTGTCCGCCGCCATGCACCAGCGGCTCGATCTTGACGCCCTGACGGATATAGAGCGCACCGATGCCCTTCGGCCCGTGCAGTTTGTGACCCGAGAGCGAGAGCATATCAACGGGCATGGCATCCATGTGCAGAGGAATTTTACCGACTGCCTGTACCGCGTCGGTATGGAATAATGCGCCGTGCGCTTTGGTGATCTTCGCCAATTCAGTGATGGGCTGCAGAGTGCCGACCACATTATTGGCGGCCATCACTGAGACAAGACGCGTGTTGGGTCTTAATGTTTGCTTGAGCGATTCTGGATTGACAATGCCTTCGGATGTCACCGGCAGATAACTGATGGCGCAGCCAAGTTTTTCGAGATGCTTGCAGGTTTCCAAAATCGCGGGGTGTTCAAACGACGAAGTAATGATGTGGCAATCCTGCGGTTTATATTGGGTTGCAACACCGCTGAGCGCCATGTTATCTCCTTCAGTGCCACTGGCGGTGAAGGTGATTTCATCGGGGCTGGCGTGGAACAGGTCGGCTACCTGGCGGCGGCCTTCATCAATGGTTTGCTTGGCTTGCTGTCCGGCCCAATGCAAACTGGAAGGGTTGCCGAAGTTTGCGCGATAGCACGGGAGCATCGCTTCGACCACGCGCGGGTCAAGTGGGGTCGTGGCGGAATGATCGAAATAGATTTGTTCCATGTTATTCTCCGCGGTAGAAGTTCTGGTTTTCCAGCGAACGTACAACGCCAAAGTGTGCCTGCCAGCCGATTTCCTTTTTTCCAACACAAATGGTGCATGTGCCAACAGGCGGGTTGCCGCGCAATAACATCTTTTCCCAGGTGTCGGGCTGGTTGTGCAGGAAATCCACCAGCGGGTCAATACCAATGCCGTACAAGGCATTTACTTCTCGCACCTTCACGTTCGGGGCTACATCTTGAATGCGCGAGCGGAAAACCTCGCGCTCGGCCTGTGAGACGCGGTCGATCTTGGTAACCACGGCTACATCCGCCAGGGAAAGCATGGGGCCGATCTTGAGGGGCAGGTTGGTTCCGCTGGTGGCTTCGATGACGATCATGCCCAGGCCTCCGTCCACATAAGGGGAACAGCGTAAGCATAAACCGGCGGTCTCAACCAGCAGGATATTCGCCCCGGATTTTTCCGCCCATTGCAGGGCGTCGCCCAGCACCATCACGTTACAGTGATCGGGGCATAATTCACCCGAGTAGACTTTGCGGGTCGGTATCCCAAATTCTTTGGCGAATATTTCATCTTCCTCGGCAAATTGAACGTCAACCTTCAAGAAGGCGACGCGGTCACCCGCAGCCTGTAATTTGCGGATCATGTGACGCAGGACGGAACTTTTGCCCGTTGTGGCTGGGCCGGCGCAAATTGCGAGTTTCATGCTAATCCTTCCAGTTCGTGGCCTGTGAGTCGTTCGCCAAAGCGGATCTTGTCGCGCATGGCAGAGAGCAGATCGTCGAGTTTGCTGACCTGGTGGGAGAAAATGCGTTCTTCTTCGTTGGTGGTAAGCACTTTGGTAACCGAACCGCCCTGCATCACAATGCGATAATCGGAAAGTAATGCAATGCGCGGATCGTGGGTCACAAAAATGAAGATCTTGCGATAGGCGCGCAGGAGTTCCAGAGCGCGCGAACGGTTAATGCCTGCGTTCTCGACTTCATCTAATAGAACGATGGGGGTGTCGCAGATGATGGTTGCGTCGGCAATCAGCAGGGCGCGGGTTTGTCCGCCTGATAGTTCGGTCATGCGGCTGGTGAGAACAATGGGTTCACCGGTAAGCTGATTGGCAAAGTCAAGAGTCTTTTTGATCATCTCATCTACTTGACTCTTCTTCACGGCACGGATGCCTGCATGTGCGGTCAGAAAATCCACTACGGGCAGATCGGAAAGAAAAGTGGTGTGTTGGGTAATGAGCGCGATCGGGTTCATGGCGGGATTGTCGCGATACTCAAGGGGAGGACGTTCGCCGTTGATCAGGATGCGCCGCCCTGTTTGGGTGTTGGCGTCCGCGAAGAGTTCCAGGTCGTTGATGAGGGTTGTTTTCCCTGAACCTGTCGGGCCGACAATACTGACAACTTCGCCCATTTTTAGGTCAATGCGTTCCACTGCTTCGGGTACGCCCGCCCGGTTTTGTCCGCCGAGGATGGTGATGGTATCGATCATTTTTTCTCCTTTGTGATTTGGATGAATAACTTTGTTATATAAGTTATCATATTGATATAGTCATATATAGAGATAAAAAATTAAATCAGATCGGCGAGGCTGGTATTTTCCAGCTTATCCATGATCTGTTCCTGAAGTTGACCGAATAAACCGGCCAGCTTCTCCTCTTCCTCCATGGGCGCAGGCTGATAACCCTTTTCACTGACGGGTTCCAGGGGGGCTAGGGCGCCGTCGAACAGGCGGATCACCTCGGCGACCGAGATCCTTTTGGCAGGCTTGGCGAGACGGTAGATCCCTTTCGTGAGCCGCAGATATCTTGCGTTGATCAGTACAACGAGAATTTCATCCAGCGCCTCTTGCGGAATTGGATGGGAATTCCTAATGGAAACGGAGGTGTTTGCCGTATCTGGCTGACGGGCTATGTGGATCAGGGAGAGCAGGGCGTATTCACTACGCAAGGATATTCTCATAGTTATATGACTAAACCAATGGGATTATATGCAAAACCGGTTTTATGTCAAGACTCAAATTCCAAATTACGACATTTTATGTGGGATTATAGGATGTGGCTCGTTACCAAACAAAACCGCCCGTTTTCAGGGCGGCAATTGTTTCTTGGTTGGGGAAAAAACATTTTGGTTGAATCGTTATTTCATCACATCCGCGATCGTGGTTTTCTCCAGCTTTTGAGAAGTATAGTCACGAATATCCCTGAAGACCCCGGTCAGTTTCTTTTCTTTTTCTATGGGTGTGGATTCGTAGAAATTCTCACTGACAGAATCGGTCGGGGCGAGCGCGCCGTCAAAGAGGCGGATCACTTCTGCCAATGTGATCTGGTCTGGCTCTTTGGCCAGCACATAGCCTCCATGTTGTCCCTTTGCGCTGTATAGGAAGTGTGCGCGCTTTAAGGCCAGCATCAGTTGCTCAAGGAATTTCGGGGGGATGCTCTGTGCTTTTGCAATCGTCTCGATGGAGATAAACCCTTCGGTCTTGTGACGGGCCAGGTAAACTAATGCCAGGAGTCCATATTCGCTGCGGTTGGTAAGCCTCATAATTCCTACTCTTCTGATTTGTCCTATCGGAAGTATAGTATAAAAAACGGGGTTGTCAAGTTTTGATGATCTACCTCACCATCCCATTCCTAACCCGGACAAGCCGGAACCAAAAAGATTCAAACACAAAGGGCACAAAGGGACACAAAGGAAGTCTTTTGTAAGCACCCATGATGAAAATCCTTGCACAAAAAGCAAGAAGTTCACTTGTAAGATCTTAATGCCACCTGCAAGTAGATAACTTCAATCCATGATCCAATACCATTCCCCAATTCCCGGTTTGAAAATAGAAATATCTCAGGCAATCGTCGTTTAGGTGACCGGTTGGCATGGATACCCGATGAATTAGAATCTGGTTTACGTGCTTCCTTTTACGGAGCGACAATTGGCGGCGACTCCAGGTATCCCAATCCGACTAACTTACGAGCTCGGAGCACCACTGTCCGTTCTCTTTTTCCTCCTTTAGCTAAATGTTTGGCAGTATAATAAAAACATCCAGAGCCAAGATGACATAAATCCATTTTCCCCTCCCATTAGTGCAAACAAATCTCATTAAAGAGAAGCCAGTGTATCGGATTCCTTTGCATAGGCTAAATCCCATTGCACGAAATAGGAGATTGAAATGGATACCATCAAGTTCGCCATCGAGCAGTACACGGATGAAGAATTTGGCTATAGTTTCCCCGTCATAAACATCTATATTAACGACCGCAACCTGATCGATCTGGTCAGCGAGATCGAACATAAGCATCGCGCGGTCGATAAAGAAAAAAACACCCATTCAAGTTACATCGGCTTCCGAGTTAAGCACTTTAAAACATTTCGTGATGAAATGTTGGGCAGGAAAACGTACAGGTTCAGCGTTCTATTGACCTGCACCTGTACCTTTGTCGAGTGTAACTGCATTATGGCAAATATTGCCATCGACGCGCAAACCGTAACCTGGAGCGATCTGAAAAGTCCCTGGCTCGGCGGGAACACGCCCAGTCCCTGGGTTAACGAAGCGGAGGCTCAGGAAATGGGCTGGCGACCATACGACTATACCGGGCTCGGCCCTTTCGTATTTGACCGGGAACAATATCTTTCAGCATTGGATAACATAACTCAAGAATGCCATATGCAAAAGTGAGCTTGCCATAATGCTTTTCTGATCGGGAAACACCCTCGGGAGCGCCCAGAGCAGAATTAAAAAATTCCTCCCGCAATTCATTCGGGAGGAACAATTTTAGTCAGTTTTTCGATCAGAGGCGGAAGCTTATTTCGCACCGTGTCCCAAACCTGGCCGATATCCACAACATCGTACTCGTGGATGACCAGGTTTCTCATGCTGGTCATTTCGCGCCATTCGATCTCCGGGTATTTGGCACGAGTTTCTGTAGATACCCGGCGTGCCGCCTCGCCAATAATCTCGATGCGCCGGACGACCGCATCCTGACACTGCGTATCTACATAAAATTCATCCCAGGTTTTATCAAACACGTAGTCCAGAGCGATCTTGGCAGATTCCAGAATATCCACCAGGTAGGTATCGTCACGTGACATGGATCACCTGTGCCGATTCAAGAATGGCCTTCCGCCTGAGATAGTTGCGGCTGGTTTCCACGCCCCGCTTGCTGATCAAGTCCACCTCGCGGTTAAAAATCTGCTTCAGTTCATCTTGCATGTGGACCATATCGAAGAGAGATACCTCGGCTCCGGGAGCGAAGGAAACCAGCACATCAATGTCGCTATCGGGTCGGAAATCGGCGCGCAATGCCGAGCCGAAGATGGCAAACTCGGAAACATTCCAACGCTTGCAAAAATCGGCGATCCTTTTACGCGGGATGGTAAACTGTTTTGCTTTCGTTGGCATCACAGCCTCATGGGAGGAATTATAGCACGGCGCCCATTTTCCATCCCATTGCTTTTTCTTTGCGCTCTTTGCGTCCTGGCGTGGCTGCCTTTCTACCAGTTCGCTTGCCGCCGCCGGACTTATAATCAATTCCATGAAATACGAAATCCTCCACGACCTCTCCATCCCCAAGATCGGCTTTGGCACGGCTCAGTTGGGTGGGAGGCTCTTCAACGATCCGACCCGCGATGAGTTCTTCCTATCAGCCTTGCGCTCCGCGCTCGAGCTTGGCTATGTCCATTTCGACACCGCCGAATTCTATTCCGGCGGCCACGCCGAGCAATTGATCGGCCGCGCCCTGCACGATTCCGGCCTCAAGCGGGAAAAGCTGTTCATCACCACCAAAGTCTGGCCGGTCAACCTGGCCTATAAAAAGGTGTTGCGCGCCTGCGAAAACAGCCTGCAACGATTGCAGACGGAATATATTGATCTGTATCTGATCCATTGGCCGAACCCCTTGGTCCCGTTGCAGGAAACGTTCCGGGCTCTCAACCAACTCGCACGCGAAGGAAAGGTCAAACATGTGGGCGTCAGCAACTTCAACTTGAAGCTGTTGAAGCAAGCCCAAGCCTTAGCCGAAACGCCGCTCATTACGGATCAAGTCCACTACAGCCTTTCCGATCGGGCCTACGCCGGTAACGGGGTGCTGGAATACTGCCAGCAAAACGACATCCTGCTGACGGCCTATACGCCGGTCAAGCATGGGCGCATTGCTTCTGAAAAGGCGCTGCAAGCCATCGCCGAGGCGCATCACGCCACACGGCCGCAGATCGCGCTGGCCTGGCTGGTCAACCAGCCGCGCGTGATCGCCATCCCGATGTCTTTCAATCCCAAGCATCAGAAGGAAAACATCGAGGCGGCAGATATTGTGCTCAGCGCGGAAGATATGAAGCAATTATCCTGACCCAGGGTATTACCAAAGTCGGGAAATCCTTAACGCGAATTACCCGAATTTGCAAATGCCGCGAATAAACCGTAGAAAATTGGCGGAAGTACCCTCATGTGCGGCAGGCGCGTTCCCAAACGTTCGATGCGGCAATTAAGCTAACCCAGACCTAACCCCCTGCTTCGCGACCTTCCCTAAGAAGGAAGGGGAGTATGCTGAAAATACGTACCCCTAACTCGGACAAGCCGGAACCAAAAAGATTCAACCACCAGGTCACGAACGCTTTGCGTGCTTCGCGAAGGAACTCTATAGTGGATAAGGGATAAGGGAAAAGGGAAAAGGGGGAAGGGGGAAGTTCACTTGTAAGACCCTAAGAAGGAAGGGGAGTATGCTGAAAATACGTACCCCTAAAAGAGCATCCCCGTAGCTGGAGGTTATAATGCCATGCATGGATTTGCGCGCACAAGTTGTTCCGGAGAAGATCGAAAAGGAAGAAGAACAAACCGAAGAGGGACCGTTATACCGCGTCATCATCCACAACGATGATATTACGCCGATGGATTTTGTGATCCACATTCTGATGACCGTCTTCCTGTTGCCCAGCGCCAATGCCGCCCAGGTAATGTACACCGCACATCTCAACGGCAACGCCTACGTTCAAACCCTGCCGAAATCCGAGGCGCAGAGAAGGATCGGCAAGGCGCATTTTGCGGCGCGGCTGAGCGGGTATCCATTGCAATTCACGATCGAGCCGGAATAAATCCCACCCCACCTTAGGAACGATCACCAAAGCGGGAAATGAATGAGCGTCCCCAGCCAGATGAAAAACACCTGGTGAATTTGGATCACAAACAACCCCATCAGGATGCCGACCACGAAACCTGCCACGACATCGGATACATAATGGACTCCCATGGCGACGCGCGCCAGCGCCACAAGCGGAGCCCAGATCCACAGGATCAAGGCGGCCAAACCGGGGCCTAAACCGGCCGTAACGACCGCGATCATGAAGGCGCGGGCGGCGTGACCGGATGGGAATGAATGCGGGTCGGTGCTGCGATAAATCCCTCCCCATTCGCCCTCGGGGCGGCGCCGGCGGATGATGAATTTAAGCGACATCACCAGCGCAGCCAATACAGAAATGCCGGCCAGCTCAATAAGCGCCCAGCGCTTCCAAAAACTGTTGCCGAGCCACCACAAAATAACCAGCGCCGCGCCCCAAAACCATGAGTCGCCGGAATGTGCAAAGAAAATGGCGATGTTGCGGAGTGCGCCCGGCTTTTCAGCCACACGCAGACGATCCGAAAGGCGCGCGTCGAGTTTGAGAATGGAGGTTAGATGCATGAATCCTTCAAACAACATGTCACTCTGAAATGAAAGGTCTCAAGTCCATCGAGACTCTTCGACCTCAGAGTGACATGTTTTTTTAAAATCTTGATGCGCTATTTCTTTTTTGCCACAGGGGTGGATTTGCCAGCCGGTTTCCTGGCGGGCGCTTTTTTCTTGGCCGCAGATTTCTTCGCGGCCGCAGGCTTTTTATTCGCCTGCGATTTTCGCGGCGCGGGTTTGGATTGCTTTGCCAGGTCGGCGCGCATCATTTCCAGTTGGTTCGGTTTGTCCACATCCATGCAGGGTTCCGCATAAGGCCAGACGATGGCGCGGCCCTTGATGCCGACCCGCTGGCTGACGCGTTTCACAAAATCCTGCAGCGTGGCCTGACGTGTGACGAGCAGATAAAGCGTATCCCACCCCATGACCGTGGCCTGTGCGACCGGGTTTTTGCGGTTGGCGATCAGCGTTTCCCACATACCGAGGTGTTCGCTTGCCATGCGGACATGTGAGACATTGATATCGGCGCCGCAAACTTCCATATCCTTGAGTTTGGTATAGGTGCGCTTCGAGCCGGGATATCGCGCCTCCATCACCTCACGCGGGCAGACGCCGTAATAGATATCGTCGCTGGTTTCCATGCAGGTGGTGATGAGCCAATCCACCATATCCCCCTTGATGGCGGGGATGTCCGAGGAAACGAGCAGGACATATTTGTTTTTGGGATTCAGTTCCAGCGACTTGTTCACACCCACGATCAGGTTATCCAGCATCTTGCCCTGGTTGGAAAGATAATAGAGCGGCTTCCTGCATTTCAAGTTGCTCTTGGGTGAAAGGCCAATGATGATGATATTATCCACATTTTTGGCATCGCCCAAGGCATCCAACGTCCATTGGATCATTGGTTTGCCGGCAATGTCGAGCATCGCCTTCGATTCGCCCCTGGTGTATGTATATAACGGATCATGGGGTAGAGGAATTCCACCGGCTGTGACTACTGCATCCATACGTATCTCCTTATCGTATTGCTGTCTCAGGTCTCGCACCCTCGTGCGCAACCCTTGGCGGTTCGTAATGAAGTTAGTTGATTTCCTGTAACTGAGGCTCGAATTTGAGCTTGGTCAACAATTCTTCGTATTCGTCGTGCGTCAACGGACGGTGCTTGCCGGAAACAGCCACGAGCGCGGCTTCCATCATGTTCGTCCCGAAGGAACGGCCGTCCAGCACGGGCGTGGTGGTGACCAAATATTTAACACCGCATTGCTTGAAAAATGCTACATCATCGGACGTGGTTGTATTCGTCAGAACAACCTTGCCTTGCATATCGTCCGGCATGTGGCGCTTGATGTAATGGCAGTCGCCGGCGGTCACCGTTGCCCAATGATAATATTTCTGAAATTTGGGACTTCGGTGTTCCTGTTTTTCGCCTGTTGGGTAGAACCATTCAAATGGCAAACGGCCAGCCACGGGCATCAGGAGACCAGCCAATGTCTTGAGTTGTTTCGCAGTGTGCAACGGGATGGAAACGCCCAAATCAAACATCAGATCGCCAAATACGCATTCATAGCCTGCATTCAAAAAACTGCTTGACATGCCCCAGCGATCCGCCCCACTGACCACGAAAACCTTCCTGCCGCCCATCTTGTTGATGTAATCGCCGATCTTCGCATCGAGCAAAGCGGCGGATTTATTTTCCAGGGTGTTCTTTAATCCGACACCGTCCACGACCGGCGTCTGTTTGACGAAGCGGATCATCGGCTGGACGGAATAGAGCGGATACCATTTATTATCCACCATCAGTCCCAAATCCGCACCGCCGACCCCGAAGGCATCCACCTTGCCGTCCAATTCCTGATACTTGCGGGCCGCGGCCTCCATGTCCCCGTCGGTGCCGATACGCTCGATGCTGACGGTCTCGCCCAATAAATTAACTTCAACCGCCTTATCTCGTTTCGATGAGCCAATACTGATGCTGACTGCACGTTTCATAGACGATCTCCTTCCTTTGGATACAAATGAATTTATTCAGTATACACCCAACCGAAGTCTATCTCAAGATTTTGGATTCCGAACCTAAATCAACCCGCCTAGAAAAGCCAAGCCAACCGCCAGAGCACTTCCAAATGCCCCGCACGCAAAGTTGACCCAATCGTTGTCCAACCACTTCCAGCCACGGATCTGGATTGTTTCCGTGCCGCAGGTGTGAAGCGGGTGCTTTTCGGTTTCCTTCCGGTCATGCGGACAAAAGTACATGGCTTGTATTGTCGCGCCGAGCAAAGAGTCAAAGAGCGAGCCGAGTAAGCCACTAACTGTAACCAGAATGAAGAGCGACCCATCAATTTTTGAATAAAGAACCGCAGCAAACAAGCCGATAATAGACGCGCCGAAAAGGGCCGCGATCGTTCCCCATAACGACACCCCGCCCGAAGTCCCGGCTTCGACGCGTTTCCGTAAATCCGTGATCATACGCGGCGGATGTGGGTTTAACGTGCCAAGTTCGGTTGCCCAAGTATCGGCATTGACGGAAGCCAGGGCGGCGGCAAAGCCGACCCAAGTCCAGAGCTGATTCGGGAAGACCGCGTTGAGCAAAACAAAAGCAACTGCCAGCCCGCCGTTTCCCAATACCTGACCCGCGTCACGTTCACCGCCTTTTGAAAACTTTTCATTAAGCCCGCGCTTGCGTTCTTTGAAGAGGCGCGTGAGCGCAGAGGATGAGATAAAGAATGCAAGTAAGAGCAGCGACCATTGCCATCCGCCCAAACCAAAGATCAGCGTGCCGACCAGGGCAGCCGCGACGGCTCCATCACGGCTCAAGCTATGAAAAGAATAAGCAATCCAGGCAACGAGGGAGGCGAGGATGAAACCCGCCGCAAGCTGAATCATACGGCCGTACTGAGGATAAATAGCACTGCGATCAGAAAGAACAAACCCGATAAGGCGCTCGAAATCCAAAGGCTGAGCGAGATGGCGCGCGTCTTTTCCCAGCGAAAATAATAAAGGCCAATCAGCCAGCCAGCCAGCCCGAGGAAGGTGCTGACCAAAGGCAGGATAATCAGTTGGGCAGAAGGCACGACATTCACCGTGCCATCGGGATTGAAGCCAAACCCAACCTGCGGGTAGGCTGGGATGATAAGACTGACCCATACAAACAGGCCAACATTCAAGAACAAGGAAGCCAGCCATAAATAACGGATCAATCCATCCGCCCAGGCCTGCGAGAGGATGAAGGAAGGATAAAGTGACTTCGGTTCGGCAGGCGTAATACTGCCGAGTTCGATGGCGCGGGCAAACGTTTGTGTGAAGCGACTGGGCTGGGAGGGCGAAATGGCAAAGACACGTTTGGCAGTGGCGACCAACAGGATGTTTTTTCTGTCGCTTGCGATGAATTCGACCACTCCCAGATCCGGATGGCGGCGAAGCCCAAGGATGGCGCCCGGCGTTGACATGGATGGCAGGCGTAACGGATGCGTTAAATCGCCCACCGGCCGCACCCATTCGATATCATTCAAGGGAATAGCTTCATCGCGCAGGCCCCAACGCAGTTCGAGACTGTCACGGTTGAGCACATATTCCGCACGCAATAGGGCATACCCCCGATATGCGATCCACGGCATGGGCGCAAAGGCCAGCAATCCGATGAGCAAATCCGTGACAAAATTTTCCCCGATGAGAGTGTGCGAAAGATTATAGAATCCCCACGCCGAAAGCAGGCCCAACGCGACCAGCAGGCTCCCATGGAACAGAAGCCCGCTGCGCTTGGATGGAGGAAAAAGGCCGGTATTCATAAACAGTCTTGGTTAGCCAGCGAGTCACAAAGAGGCGGGGAAAATCTTTAATCTCTGTAGTACATCACAATGCACTGATCTCATCACGAAGCGCCGAACAAACAAACTCCACCTGTTCCTCCGTCATCACACCGGAGAAAGGCAATGCCAATCCACGCCTGCCCAGATCCTCGGTGATCGGGAAATCGCCTTCGCGATAACCGAAGCGTTCGGCCATGTAAGGCTGCAAATGGATCGGAAGGAAATAGGGACGGACATGCACGCCGCGTTCTTCCAATCTTTTTGCAAGCGCATCACGATCGATCTTTTTGTCAAAGCGGACCACATATACAAACCACGACATGCGCGACGTGAAAGGTTCGATGACCGGCGGCTCGACTCCGGGGATTTCACTCAAGCGTTCGGTATACCAATTCGCCACCCGATCCCGTTTGTTTAACAATTCATCCAGGCGCGTCATCTGTATGGTACCCAGAGCGGCGGACATCTCATCAAGGCGATAGTTGTAGCCCAGGTAGGTGTGCTGCAGCCAGGTGTCGCCGGGCGCGCGTCCCTGATTGCGGAGGGCGCGCATTATATCGGCAGCCTGGTTTTGGGAGGTGATGACCACGCCGCCTTCTCCGGTTGTAATTTGTTTGTTCGGATAGAATGCAAAGACCGCATAATCGCCGAACGTTCCGGCAGGCCTGCCCTTATATTCTGCGCCGAGCGCTTCGCAGGCATCCTCGATCATTTTCAGATTGAATTCATCCACGGTCTTGCGAATTGGGTCAAGGTCGGCGGGCTGGCCGAAAACATCCACCGGAAGAATAGCCTTCAGCGTGCGCTTGGTGCCACCACCTTTACGCGGAAGCCATTTCTCAGCCGGTTTCCCGCCCTCGGTCAAATCACGGGCGGCCTGCGCGACGAGCTGGGGATCAATATTCCCCGTTTTCGGATTCACATCCACGAAAACTGGAACCGCATTTTCAAAGAGCATAACATTGGCCGAGGCGACAAAGGAGAACGGTGTGGTGATGACCAGGTCGCCTGCGCCGATGCCGGCCGCCCGCACACATAAATGCAAGCCGGAGGTTCCAGAAGAAACGCCGATGGCATGTTTTGCTGCGGTCAAATCGCAAAAGGATTTTTCGAAGTCGGTGATCCAATGGCCCATGCTGAGGAAGGGCGTATTGAGGACGCTTTGAACTGCCTGGCGCTCTGCATCGGTCAGGTCGGGGGATGACATGGGGATTTGCATTTTGGTCTCTCGGTCGGTTGGTCTAAATGGTCTGTTAGTCTAACTGGTCTTACTGGTCATCAAGTCCAACAAGTCAGTCTGGGTTTTAATACCGCTCAGACTTGCAAGACTAACCAGACGATTCTCTTTTTCCTTGCGCGGTTTCAATTCTACCATTCCAGCCTTGAGGTTTTTCTCACCCACCGTCAGGCGGATGGGACAGCCGATCAAATCCGCATCGTTGAATTTGACCCCGGCGCGCTCGTCGCGGTCATCGAATAAAACTGAGATGCCCACGGTTTGCAATGCGTTATATATCTCTTCAGCTTGTGTGCGCGTATCTATTTCTTTTCCGGGGATGTGCATGAGATATACATCGAACGGCGCGGCTTCCCTGGGAAACACCAAGCCTTTATCATCGTGATAAGTTTCAGCAAGTGCGGAAAGGATATTTTCAAAACGATAGTCTTTACCGTCGGCAAGCAATTCCGCATCCAACAATTTCAAGGCGCTGCCACAGCTTGGACATGGATCGCCCGCATTTGCCAGCACAACATCTGCAACAATTTCGGCAGTGTAATCGCGGCCATAGTTGGTATTCTTGAGGTGGCAGCCGGTTTCATTCGCACCCGCGACCAGGTTAGCCGATTCAGGAATGAGGTCATCCACCACGATCAAGGCATTTTTCAAACCAACCGGTGAAGCGTAGCCCGCGGCCGCGCCCGATTTGACAATTTCTTCGGCGGTGGCAATCCGGAACTCGCCGATGAGTTTCTTCAACTTGGCTTCGCTGAGCTGCATATCGCCGCGCACGACAACAAATATAAATTTGCCATCCGCGCTGCGCGTGAACATCAAAGCTTTGGCAGTTTTTTCCTTCGGAACGCCGAGGTAATGCGCCAACGCCTCGATGGAGTTGCAATCGGGGGTCAAAACCTTTTCAATGGGAAGCGGCTCTTCCCTGGAAAATGGAAGCTTCCTGAATTGGGCTATTCCCCTTCGGGAAGTATATCCACAAGAAGGGCAATGGATCACTTCAATGGAACCTGTGGCAATTGGAAAGAAAGTTTCCTGCCGGTTGGCGATAACCGGCAAGCCAAGAAGAGAAAAGAAAGAGGGCTGATCCGCCAAACCGCGCAAACGCGCAAGCGCCTGGTTCCCCAGAGGCAGGAGTACGTTCTCGCGGGTGATATAGCCGGCACGCACCAGCCAGCCGAAGCCTGCCGTCCGCATATTGGAAGGGAATTCGCGTTGGGTTTGGATTTGCAAATCTCGGTATTTCATAAGAGGGAAGGGAGAAGGGAGAAGGAAAAAATCATGTTTTCCGGAGCGTCGTTCTTCCACCATCAGACTATTGCAAGAGGTCAATAAAACATTAGTTGGCGGCAGGTGTTTGTGCCGCTAAAACCTATTGGGGGGTCTCGGTCTTCTTCTTGCGGGTTTTCGGTGCGGGAGGCGGAATGGTGATGGGGGTCTGGGCGATGGACTCGGCCTGGGCGGCCTCGCTGGGTGTGGCTTGGGGAGCCGCCTCAAGCTCCAGTTCCACGGTTTCTTCCATGCGGATTTGTCCGCGCAGGAAGGCGCCTTCCTCGGTCACGAAAGCCGTGGTGACCACATCGCCCCAGACGCGTCCCGTGCCGCGGATTTCCAGCTTTTGAGTCGTGATATTGCCGCGCACCGCGCCTGCCACGATGACATTATTGGCGCGTACATTCTCGCAGGTCACACGCCCCGTTTCACCAACGACCAACATGCCGCGCAAAGCAATATCGCCCTCGAAGGCACCCTCGATGCGGATGCCGCCCGAGCCGTTGATCGAGCCGTGCCAGATCACACCCGGACCGAGCACGGAGGTGATGCGTTCCACGGCTTGAACGGGTTGTGTGGATTCAGCGGGAGTAGTGCTGTGTTTGAACATTAAGCTTTTACGCCTGCGGTGAGTTTGAACTCAATCGGTAAGATGTTTTTCAAGTTGAGATGACTGGATGCATCTACAATTTCAATGCCAACAATTTTATCGCCTTGACCGACATCCAAAACCACATCGTCTGAAACGCGCCTGTTGATTACAGCCTGTTTTGTCTCGTCCAGGCGAATGTAAAGCGTATCTGTTTTAGCGTTATAAAGAACCTGCATTTTCTTCCATCCATTCTCCGTAAAAGACGAACACGGTTACGGTCACTATCACTTCATTCTCAATCAGATAAATTACTTCGATGCGTTTCTGCTTGTAATATGTTCCAAGCCGATCTTGCTCAAATGGATAAATCTTGTATTTTGCTGATCGGCCTTTTCGTGCCGGGATTGTCAAACCATTTTGAATTACATCTTCGATTTCTTCCACAGCGGCACCGCGTTCTTCAGCGCGCTCCAGCGTATGCGGTTCAATCTGGATCTTCATTCACTTATTTTACCGTAGAAATGAAAAGGGCGGATTGTTGCATCCGCCCAACTTTGCATGGCTTTACCAGAGTCGGGAAATCTCACTGTTGATCTTCGAGAAATAATCCCAATTACAGCATTTTGTGGGTTTAAGAGGAGATTGCTTCGTCGGGAAGAACGCCCTCCTCGCAACGACATCCTTTGAATTTGTCAATGGACTTTGCAAAGACCATAACCAACGGGTGCGCTAAAAGGTTGTTAGTTTCGGTGTCCGAATTCTTCCGACTTCAAGCGAAATCTGGAGATTTCGCACTCCGCGCTCACATACTTTGAGTGCTCCCGAACTGCGATACTTTCAAGAATGTAAAATTTACTCGTCGGTTTTTGCTTCCGGATTCATCTGCACGCCGACCGTGTTGAAGCCTCCGTCCACATACAGCACTTCGCCGGTAATGCGCCTGGACAAATCCGAGGCGAGAAAGACGGCCGCATTGCCCACGTCTTCGATGTTGATATTTTCGCGCATGGGGGACATATCCGCAAAGTGTTTGTACATATCCCGGAAACCACCCACACCGGCGGCGGCCAGGGTGCGGATCGGTCCCGCTGAAATGGCATTGACACGGATCTTCTGCGGGCCGAGATCATAGGCCAAATAGCGGGTGGAGGATTCCAGGGCAGCCTTCGCCACGCCCATCACGTTGTAATGCGGCGCGACTTTCACCGAGCCATAATAGGTGAGGCACATGATCGAAGCATCCGGATTCAGGATCGGCAAAAAGGCATTCGTCAAGGCCACCAGCGAATAGACGCTAATATCGAGGGCGTTCTTGAAGCCTTCACGGCTGGTCTGATAATAGGGCCGGCTCAATTCGTCGCGCCCGGCAAAGGCAATCGAATGCACCAGTACGTCAATCTTTCCGAAATGCTTGGCAGCCTTTTCCGCAACCAGGGCGATCTGGTCATCCCTGGTCACATCACATTCTTCGACCCACTTGCATCCGACCTGTTCCGCCAGCGGTTTGACGCGCCGTTCGAGAGCCTCGCCCGCATAGCTGATCCCCAAATTGGCACCTTCGCGCTTGAAGGCCTGCGTGATGCCCCACGCAATCGAGCGTTCGTTAGCGAGGCCAAAGATCAAAGCGTTTTTACCATCCAGTAAACCCATTGTCTCATCTCCTTTTATCCACAGATTTTGCAGATTTCGCAGATAAAAATCTGCTGACTTATATTTTCCAATCTTTAACCAGAAACCGCCAAGGCTTCGACTTCCATGGCTCCGGCACACTATATAAACCCATACGCGGACTTTTCGTCACGCGTGAATCGGGGACGTGAACGCCGGCCTCGATCCACAAACCGCCTGAGGTTTTGGTTAAATCGAGGCCATTTTCGTTTTTAGTGATACCCATGGCCTGAGTTAACTTGCCGGGGCCGAAGGTGTCGCGCCCGTGCCTGCGCATGGACATGATCTCCACGCCCTCCACGGGCTGGATGGCGCGGAGCAAGACTGCCGCGGGAAATCCCTCACGTTCGGTGACGGCGTTCAGCATCCAATGATTGCCGTAGGTAAAGTAGACATAGGCATATCCCGGCGGGCCATACATAACCTGGGTACGCGGCGTTCTGCCAGCTTTGGCATGACAACCCAAATCTTTCTCGCCGATGTAGGCTTCGGTTTCGGTGATGAGGCCGACCAACTTGACACCATCGAGAATGCGCACCAGCCGCGCGCCGATCAGATCTCGAGCGACCTGCAAAGTTGGACGATCATAAAAGTTGCGAGGTAAGGGTTTCACCACAGAGTTCACGGAGAACACAGAGAAGATATCAATCTATACTGAGCGTGGGCACAAACTGCGGTTTTCTGCGACTTGTTGCGCGGGGCTAACCCACAGGGTGCTCCGCGAAGCCGCCTGCTCAGTACGTGGAAGCCCTTCGGGCTGGCGCAAAGAGAGCGACTAAAGTCGCAACTACGAAGTTCCCATTGAATCCTGCTGGCGCAAAAACGCAATCTATGCCCGTGTTGAGTATAGAGAGCCATTAACGATACGGTGGATGCCGTGCTTAAGCAGTTTGACATTGAAGTTAATCAGCAAACTCACTTTGCAACCTGATAGTTTCAAATATGAAAGCAATTGAGCCTCATGGATTGGAGCAATTTCTTCAGTGGACTTGATCTCAACAATTACTTTATCATTCACCAGAATATCCAACCGATAGCCAGCATGGAGAATCATTTGAAGCGGGGATCACGCTGGAGCGTGAGGCGCAACCCATCCTCCAGTTTGATCGAGGAATGATAGTTCAATTTGTCCTGGGCAATCATCAAATCGGCTGCCATGCGCGAGACGCCGCCCGAAGTTTGGGAGTTGTAAATGACCTCAGGCTGGCCGCCGGTGGCATCCAAAACATGCTTGACCAGATCGCGAAGACTCGTCTCACCCCCCGAGCCGACGTTAATGACCAACCCGTCCACGTCCGGCGCGGTGGAGGCGGCCACCATGGCGCTGACCACATCGTCCACGTAGACATAATCGCGGGTCTGGTTGCCGTCGCCATGAACCACAAGCGTACCGCCGCGCTGGGCCTGCCGTAAAAAGTACGGCACCACCGGCGGATGCGAGGCTGGAAGGTGCTGTCCCGGCCCATAGGCATTGAAGATACGCAGGCTGACCGTTTCGATGCCCCACAACCCTCCAATGGTGCGGACATAATATTCCGCGGCGAGCTTCGAGACCGCATAGGGAGAGCGCGGATTGGGTATGACCGCTTCCTGCAAAGGCTGTTCGGCGAGATCGCCATAGACAGCGCCAGAGGAAGCCAGCACCACACGCCGCACACCGACATCACGCATGGCTTCCATCAAGGCCACCGTTCCGCCGACATTGACCGTGTTGTAGTCGCGCGGATATAAAACCGATTCAGGCACCGAGACGCGCGCGGCCAGATGGTAGACTACATCCACTTCCTGGAGCAGGGTCCACAACTTGGGCCGGTCACTGACATCGCCGCGCGTGAAATGAACATCGGACGAAAGAGCCTGTGGATCGCCGGTGGAAAGATCGTCCAGCCCGCGCACTTGATGCCCCTCGCGGGCGAGGTTGTTCGCAAGAGAAGAGCCGAGGAATCCCGCGGCTCCGGTGATCAGGAAATTCATGGTGAAAGGATTATAGCATTGTCATGGGGGACGTGGGGGATAGGGGATAGGGGATAGTTCACGGTTCATGGATGATGGATGATGGATCATGGATGATGGAGGGATGACTTTTCAAAGTCAAGGAACGAACCGCGAAGCCCACGAAGAACACAAAGAGAACGGGGGGAAGGGAGAAGGGAAACAGGAAATGGTAATTGGGGAGGACTTTCTCAATGGTGAGGAAAGAATCTCACGCAAAGCCGCAAAAGGGACAGTGGACGGTGGACGGGGAATGGAGGATGACTTTCTCAAAGCCGAGGAAAGAATCTCACGCAAAGCCGCCACCCTCAACCCTTGAAGAACACAAGGGCAGGGAGCGAGGGCAGGCGAGCGCAAAAGTTTCTTTTCCCACGGTGTGGTTCGTTCCCCGGCGCCGGAAAAATGACAAAACACGGGTTCGCCATGGATTTCGAGAATAGACATTATCGGAAATAATCCACAGATTTCGCCGATTACGCAGATTAGAATTTTCAAGAGAAAAGTCTGCGAAAACCTGTGTGATCTGTGGATAAACAAAACTACAATCCTTATTACCAATAAAGTCTAATGTCCTATTTTGCCCATCCGTTTTGATTGACTTGCCATGGTTAATGTGTTATCCTGTATACGCAATAGGATAACAGTAAGTTCGCGTTGGTAGAAGAACAGCCACGGCTCACAGTTATATCTGTGAGCCGTTTTGTTTGCCTCCGATGGAACAAAACAGAACACCTAATAATTTTTTACTTTGCCACAAGGAGGCAAATACAATGTCTGATCGAATAACTGGTACTGTCAAGTGGTTCAATGGGGATAAGGGATATGGTTTCCTGGCTCGTGAAGGCGGCCCGGACGTTTTCGTCCATTTCTCCGCCATTCAAGGCGATGGGTTCCGTAACTTGCAGGAAGGCCAGAAGGTTGAGTTCACTGTCGAAAAGGGTCCGAAAGGCCCCCAGGCGAGCAACGTCACGGTTTTGGTCTAAACTGAAAAGAGCCTGATGCGAAAGCGTCAGGCTCTTTTGATTCATTGATGTAAGATAATTAACAAGCACCAAGCCGGCTGAAATGAGTTTCTACTTCTTGCTTTACACAGATATACCGCTCAACTGAGAATCTAAAGATATAGTGAGTTGTTCAGCAAAAATTTGAAAGATAGTCTTGTACTTCCTGATATCGCTGTGAGTCAAGCTGGGAGTTGCATCTTGATGAAGTATGTTATTTCTCATACCAATTACAGAGTTGAATATCCCACGAAAGTCTATTTGAGTCTTGGTATCCGTCCCCAAAGTCTCATCTGGAACGAAGACATTTATTTCTTGAAAAACATCATTGATGCCCAGTTGATTGAATAATTTTCGGAACTCGTTTTCACCATGCTTTCCGTATGCAAATTTACAATCAATATCCAAATTCCCAAAATTATCATTTGAAACCCAAATTGTACCAAGTTCATAAAAACGTTTCTTTATTTCATCAACATCATTTTTATTAATGTGTATATTGAGTTTTTCAAGGGATTTATAGGAATGATGCAATTTGAGCATTTCAGGAATTCTGCTAGCAGGTAAGTTTAATCTATTTATTTCGTAAAGATATTCCTCTGCTAATACTTCAACAAAGTTTTCAAACTTCCCCGTTAGTAACAGGAGAGCCGACTTGTTAAAAGTTGTATATTTTTCTTCCTCTGACGCATTGGCGTCAGCAGAAGTAATTAATATCTCAACCTCGTTTAACGTCTTGATGAATTCATTCAAGACGTTCTGCAACTCGATATTCATTGCATTAAACTATCCCAAGTCATTTCAATATGTTTCTAAGTTCTTGATTCCATGTGGATAATCGGTATTCAACCTGTTTCTTATCTGACGTGCTGATAGTTATAGCTTGATTGAAATTAATATCTGATTGAGGCAACGAAATTAATAAATTTAATATATCTTGCTTGTGATCTAAAAGCTTGGATTTAGAAAAATATTCAAAGCTAACCATAACCATATCCATGATTGCACGATTTAATCTTGGACTTTCCAGCGATCCAGTAGCATCGAACTTTCTGAAAGCGTTCGTTCCAAAGACACTATATACTTTTTCAACAGTATCATTGAAACGTTTCTTAAATACTTCGATTTCTTCTTGCGAAATCTTCTTCTTCAACTCCATGAACTTATTCATAGAGCTAAGAACCTTGCCTTGATAGCTTTCAAATAGCCCATTATTCGAGCTATCATATGCTTCAGCAATAGTAAAATACCTAAGTACCAAACTAGCGTCCATCATTCTTTTGTGAGGCTTTGACAAGCCAAGCATCTCCAAAAAATTTGGATTTTCGCGCAGTTCCTTTAATAGTTCATTGAATTGACCTCTATACAAGCAATTTCTCAGTTCTTGTTCGGTCAATTTGATGGAGCCCCTATTGAGTCTAATAAATATCTCGTATTTGATGTCTGGGTGAGACTCTTTGAAAATTAAGATTATACGGAGTATCCCATTTCTCAAGATTCTAGCAGCCTTTGGATTCAGTGTTGAATATTGTGCCCCATTTAAATCGTTCAATACCTCTAAACCTCGTAGTTTAAATTCATTCGCAAAAAAACGCCTCAGCGACTCTAGCCTCTGCAAACCATCAACCACAGTCCATTTGCTATCGTCATCTTCAGACACATAAACGACAGGGATTGGCACATTCAATAAAAAAGATTCGATTAGTAGAGATGCTCTTTTATTGTCCCATACATAATTTCTTTGATATTCCGGATTTAATACTATATCTACATTGTTAATCATTGCGATAACATCGCTTACGCTTTTATCGTATGCTTGTGTTCTTAAAATCCGCTCCTCTTTTGGAATATCGTTAATCGAGCTCTCGTTTTCACCCACATCGGTATCTGCAAATTCCAATTCGCCGTCAATAATTATTTCTTCTACCATTTCTTCCTCCTCGCGTACAATATTTTGAATATTATACGCTTATTACGATATCAATGAAATCCTGTTTTTGTTCCATTTTCTAAGTAATAACCCGCCTCTCATTGAAACGGGTTCGCTATTCACTATTCCCCATTCACCGACTTACTTTCTTTTGCGCGGGGCAAGACGATTATGCCCAAAATGAGACGGTGTGGGCGCGGGGCGCGGGGGACGCTGTCCATCCCTTCTTGGAGAAGAAGCCGAGCGAGGCGGCGCGGGAACTTCATAGTTGAAGCCTTCGAGAGTCTCGCGCTTGATGGGTTCGCCCATAATGCGATCAAGGGCACGGACCATATCGGTGTCTTCGGGCGTGATGAGCGTGAAGGCGTCGCCGGTGCGTTCCATGCGTCCGGTGCGCCCGATGCGATGGATGTAGGCATCGGCGGTATCGGGCATGTCGTAGTTGATAACGTGCGAGATGGTTTCCACATCGAGACCGCGCGCGGCAATGTCGGTGGCAACCATGATGTCATGCGTACCAGATTTGAAACCCTTGAGGGCGGATTGGCGTTGACCCTGGGTGCGATCCCCGTGCAGGCTGGTGACCTTGAAGCCCGCGCGCAGTATCTGCTGAGCCACTTTTTGGGCGCGATATTTCGTGCGCGTGAAGATCAGCACCGAATTGGTGTCGGTGCGCTTGAGAAGTTCAAGCAATAAGGCGGACTTCAAATGGGCGGGTACGGGATAGAGCGCGTGAGTGACCGTATAGGCCGGTCGGCTGAGGCCCATGGCGATTTTCTGAGGCTGTTTGAGGGCTTGCCCTGCCAGCAGTTCCACATCGGCGGGGAAGGTGGCGGAGAACATCATGGTCTGACGCTGGGTCGGCACAGCTTTGAGGATGCGCCGCACGTCGGGCAGGAAGCCCATGTCGAACATGCGGTCGGCTTCATCAATCACCAGGATTTCGATATGCTCCATCTTGGCCTGGCGCTGCTCGATGAGGTCTAGCAGACGACCCGGACAGGCGACCAAAATTTCTGCGCCGTTCCTCAAAGCCGTTATCTGAGGTGCGGCCCCGACGCCGCCGTAGATGGTGGCGCTCTTGATCTTCGTCCCGGCTGAAAGGACGCGGATGACATCGTTGATCTGCTCGGCCAGTTCACGCGTGGGCGTGACGATCAGGGCGCGCGGCACATTGTGCTGGCCGGTCAGCAGTTTATTCAAGATCGGCAGAACGAAGGCGGCGGTCTTACCGGTGCCGGTCATGGCCGTGCCGATCAGGTCGCGTCCGCGCAAGGCGGCAGGGATGGCTGCCTCCTGGATGGGTGTGGCGGTTTCATAGCCTGCTTTTTTGATCCCCTGCATGAGGCGGGAATCCAAATTAAATTGTTCGAAGTTCACGATTTCCTATTCTTCAGAAGTCGAGCGTGGTTAAGTAAGTGGTTGACCCTCTACAAAAACGGCGGAAGACTACTGACCAAAATGCGACAATAAATTATTACGGGAAGATTATAGCACTGAAAGGAAAACAGGTCGCCTGAATTACCCAGGGGATCATGGCTTTTGCAAAGTCAGGAAATCTCGCTGTTAATTTTCGAGAAACAATCCCAATAACAGCATTTTGTGGGTTTAAGAGGAGATTGCTTCGGGAAAAACATCGCCTCCGGCGTGCTTCGCGACCTCGCAACGACATCCTTTGAATTTGTCAATGGATTTTGCAAAGACCACATCCAGGGGATATCTGAACAGGAGCAACCAGAATCCTTCAGGACGATTTGCCTATATTTCTGCGGCCTTCATCTGGATCAACTCACTCCTCGTCAACAGGATGACAGCCAGCAGGATCAGCCCGCCGCCCAGGAGGGTGAGCAAGCTCAAGCGTTCTCCAAACAGCCAGGCAGCGAGCAGGACAGTCACAACCGGTTCAAGGGTTGAGAGCATGGAGGCATTGGTCGGGCCGATGCGCTCCAATCCGGCTAGAAAGGTTACCACCGGAATGACCGTCGCGATCAATACGATCCCCAGCATGGCAAGCCAGCCACTGGAAGTAACGGGCCAATGCGGGCCGTGCCAGGCGGTCAACATTCCAAAGACCACGCCCGCAGAAGCAAAAATCACCGTCGAGGACTGGACCGCCGAGACGTTTTTCATGACGTGCGTGCCGACAATAATGTAGACAGAATAGATCAAGGCGGCGGCAATCGCCATTAGCGCGCCGACCCAATGCCCACTTGCCGGCCCGACCGTCAGCGAGGTACCCAGCAAGGCCAGGAGCAGCGCGACGATCTTCAATGTAGAGACTTTTTCGTGCAAAACCAGGGTCGCGAGGAAGGCCACAAAGAATGGATAAAGGTAGAGCAATAAGGCTACCAGCCCTGCTGAGGCGTAATTGATGGCCGTCAGGTACATGAAGGATTGGCCGACATATCCAAGTGCGCCCATGCCGATCAACTGCCACAGAACACGCCCGCCCGGAAACGCTGCGCGGCGCAGGATCATAAAGGCAGCCATGATGACCGCCGAGACCGTGAAACGCAAAAAGAGCATCGTGAAAGTATCCATGCCGGCAGCATAAGCATAGCGTCCGAAGATCGCCAACGTTCCGAACGAGGCTGCCGAAATGGCGATCAGCAATATTCCACCAAAACGTTTCACGATTTTATCCAGTAATTAATATTACAGCGCAAGGTTGTTGTCTTCGTTCGGGCGAGGAATGATCCCCCACCCCCAACCCCTCCCCAACAAGCGGGGAGGGGAGAAGAAGAGGAAAGTTGTCTGACATTGCGCTGTAATGTTAAATTCCAGCCACCTGACAGTTTAATAGACGAAACGCGGAAAATCGCTTTTTTCGCCTTGATTTTTCAGAAATATATGCGTTCATCCGCGTGTACACTTGCACCTGACGCAAGTGCAGGTGTCAGCGTCCTAATCTCAAAGTGTCAGGTAGTTAGATTAAATTCTGCATTTTGCGTTTTTCTTTACCCCGCCTTCCTCACGGTCTCCAAATGCTCTTCGATATGCTTGAGGCTGCGCTCGACCCAGACCTGAAGGGTGAAGCCGCCGCCCTGGGTTACATGATGCGACGCGCGGTTCCAAGCTTCGCCGGGCAGGCCGCGCAGCATTTTGGTTAACTCGTCCATACTCGAAACCAAGTCGTTCAAAATGGCCTGAAGCGGTTCCTTTGCATCGTAATGCTCCGCCATATAGGCATCGCCATCGAAGTTCGGAAATTCGGGATTATCTTCCTTGATCGTGCGGCGGGCGCGCACGCCATAGATCATCTTATCCACGTCGCGCGTATGCACAGCTAATTGATGAACATTCCAGCCGGATTCAATCGGCGCGAACGGGTTTTTGACGGCGAGACAGGCGGCGCGGAACTCTTTGGCCGCCTCACCCAGGCGATCCATTAATTGCTTACGATATTCGATCAGTTCTTCCATCATGCCTCCACATGGACAATTTGTCCATTCAAAGATTCATTACGACATAAATATAACACGGCATCCACCAGATTGTGATGCGGTACCTCCGCATGCATGCGCTGAAACTCCTGCAAGCCCGTGCCCACCGCGTGAACGCGAATCCCAAACGGCGACAATTCCTCGGCGGCGCTGCGCGTCAAGGCGACCAACCCGTACTGACATGCAAGATAAGCCGCCTGGTTGCGAGCCTCCGGCGGCTTCGCCATGATCAAATTGACGATCACGCCCGAACCGTCCGCCCGCATGACGCGCCCGACGGATTGCATCATCAAGAACGCGCCGGTCAAATTGACATCCAAGACCCGGTGCCAATCCCATTCATCCATGTCGAGCAAAGGAACGCGCGGCTCGACCGAGGCATGGTTAATCAGGATATCAATCCGGCCAAAATCATCCTCGGCCTGTTTGACCAGGGATTGCACGCCGACTTTTTTGGCGACATCCTCGACATAGGCTTTGATCGTTCCATGAGTTTGAGCAACCAGCGTGTCGAGGTTGACCGGCGAAATATCGTTGGCGGCCACGGAGGCTCCACGCGCGGCGCAGGCCTGCGCCAGGGCACGTCCATGGCCGCGCCCCGCACCGGTAATTAGAACCACCTTGCCTTTGAGATCATCCAACAGCATATAAGCATCATATCAGGAAAGGTCTTACAAGTCTAAGGGGTCTTACAGGTCTAAGAAGTCTGACAGGTCTAAGAGGTCTGAGAAGTCTAAGAGGTCTAAGAAGTCTAACAAGTCAAAATGTATAGAGGTTACAGGAGATTGCTTCGCTGCGCTCGCAACGACATGATGGCATGGCAGAGGAAGTGGGCTAATTAATTTCTCAACACAGAGAAAAATGAAGGAGAAAAACAAGCAGGAAAAACTCTGTATTCTTCGCAAAACATGTGCTTTGTGGTGAACGATTCGGAGGCCGGCGAAATTAGCCGCTGCGCGGACTGCTTGACCGACGGTGTGCGTCACGGTAAAATCACTGCATTGCGGGAGTCGCCAAGTGGTAAGGCGTCAGCCTTCCAAGCTGATATTCGCGGGTTCGAATCCCGTCTCCCGCTCTGGAAAAAGTGCTTCGGTGTTACGTGTCAAGTGTCAAGCCAAACGTGACACTGAAGCATGGTGTTACCAAAGTCGGAAAAACCTTAACACGAATGTCGCGAATGAGCGAATTTCACGAATTTTTCGGGGTTCCATTCGCGAAATTAGTGTTCCAAGTTCTTCCTTCTGTCAAGCAACTTTGGTAAGCCCATGGACGCTGAAGCACTTGACATTTAACCGGGGCCCGTGGCGCAGCGGTTAGCGCAGGCGACTCATAATCGCTTGGTCGCTGGTTCGAATCCAGCCGGGCCCACCTTATTAAAGGAAAAACGATTTGCGAAAACTAATTGCACAAACAGGAACGTTAGCCGAATTAGCACCTTCAACAGATAACTTTCTCTCTAAAGATCATAAAGCCATTGCGGAATCGTTATTTGGAATAGGCTATTCAGAAACGCCGAAAGAAAAAAACTTGTAAGCGGGTAAAGCCAAATTGAAAAAAAAATATTGGGCTTCTCTGCTCTATCATAGGCAGTCTGTTAACAAGTGCAGGTGTTGTAGGTCAAGAAAGACTAAATAGCTGGGAGTTGCAGATAAGAGAATGGGTCAGAAGTAATCGCAATAAAATAATAACTGGTTTACAAACATACAGAACGGAAAAATTCAGGGATGCTCTACGTCCGGCTGCCTTACTATATATACTATAGGTCTTGTGGTATTTCTCATCGCAAATCAATTAGATACATTTAGCAAGGCAGGTTCATGGCTTAATTCCATCGTCTTTCCTCTTATCATTGCATCACTAATGATTACATTTGGTTTGCCAATAGCATACTTAATCCTAATTATCATACTGACTTTCATATTGCTGATAATCGACCTCTTTTTGTGGTTTTATCATTTGTTAGATCAAATGGTAGTGAGCAAGAAAATGCAAAGTACTCTGGTGGTAATTGGCTTATTTGTAACCATCGTTGGTACGTTGCTCTTGAATACATAATTCATCAATTAAATGTAAGCTGGCTTGCATACGCTCAATGAAACATCAACCTTTTGTAATCATGAATAGCTACAAATTACTCTTATGACCATTGCCTACTTGCCGGAATGCGCGCCAACGGATCATTAAACTCGAACCGTAGATTCATGACTATTATCTAAATCAAGGCGATTTGTAGCCAAACTGGATTGGAGCTAGAATACGCTTGGTCGCTGGTTCGAATCCAGCCGGGCCCACATTTGACACTTTTTCTAATGCGAGCTTAATCTTTAATTCGGGGTAAAATAAAAGCATGCTCCAAGATATATTTAGTTACATAAGAGACATATTGATAGAAGGAAAGAATTGGATTTTTACACTCTTTGATGTTCTTGGTATGTTTCTTTTTTCGTTTCCGCACCTTGCTCAAAGTATCGTGAGTAATGATAAATATGTTCAAAATATTGGCATTACAATAGTTTTGATTTCCTATACCTTTGCAAATTTTGTTTTATACAAAAAGAACAAAATTAAGTCTGGTATAAGTGAAAAGTCGGTTGAATTGTATTCTCACCATAAAATTTATAGTTGTGCCCAAGTTCATTACTTTGGTAAAGAACCGGTTCAGGATTTAGAAGTACATATATCGTATACAGATAAAACAGGGAAAGAAATCAATCAAACCGTTAGTGAATATACCGAGTATGATGCGCCCAACTTTCCAGGCGACAATCTCAAGATTTTAGTAGAAAACGACAAAAAGCTTTTCCGCTTACCAGAAATACACGAGACTTCCAATGGCAAGGTGTTTATTGATATTAATTTTATTGGCGCACAATCAAGAATCAAAGTACATAAACGCCAAGAGCTTATTCTAAAAGATTCTCCCCCTTTATTCTGGTAGTATGAGATTCCTAACTTTCAACTTGTCTTAACAAACGTTCTGTAAGTGAAATAAGAAAATCAATCTTTGTCAGTTCGTCTGCAGAAGCCTTGTTACTTAATTCAGCTATTTGTTTTCTCGCGTCAATATCCGAAAGAATGCCGTATACCCCATCCGTGATACTTACTGCTTTTAGTTCAGGAATATCTTTAGCCATCTTTAGAGCATACACAGCATGACCATGCCTAAACTTATGGGGGGAATGATAAGGCAAGCCGATCTTTGAAAGCCAGCTATCCATTGGGAAGCATGATGATTTTCCTGACTTTTGGATCATGTCTTTCGATCAAATCAAAGGCTGCGGGCAGCTCTTTCAGCGGGAGGCGATGTGAGATCAAAGGCTCAACCTTGATCTGTTCCGTTTGAAGCAGGTTGACGGCTTGGAAGGAATTACGGACGGAGGTATAGGAGGACAGCAGTGTCAGTCCCTTTTGAAAGATCTTAAAGGCTTCCATCTCCAGATTTTTTCCTGAAGGAGGGACTCCAAAGAACAACACGGTGCCGCCGCTGCGAACAAAATCGATACCGCGATTCATGAGGGAGATTACGCCGGTCGCGTCAATAACCACATCATAGGTGTTTGGCTGTAAATCCTCCAGGCGGCTGAAAACCAAATCCGCTCCCAGTTCGCGCGCAAGCTCAGCCCGGCCGGGGTTGTTTTCCAGGACGGTAATCTGTGCGGCACCCTGCAGGCGCGCCATCTGAAGGATCAGGTTTCCAATGGGGCCTGCGCCGAAGATCGCGACATGGTCAGCCAGCCTAAGCTGCGCTCGTTCCACGCCATGCACGACACACGACAGGGGTTCCACGAAGGCACCCTGCTCAAAAGGCAAGTCTCCGATACTGAAGACAGCTTTTTCGGGGACGGTTACATACTGTTCCATACCGCCCGGCAAGGTTACGCCGATTGCCTGCCAATTCAGACAGAAGTTCTGGCGATTATTCAGGCAGTGAACGCAATTATCACAGGCGATGTTAGGCTCCACCGCGACGCGATCCCCGGTTTTGAAGCGCTTGACCAGATTTCCTGTGGACACGATGGTGCCGGAGAACTCGTGCCCAGGGATGACCGGGTAGGCCCCCAGGTATTCACCATTGAAAATATGGATATCCGTCCCACAGATACCACTGGCCATAACCTTGATCAGAATCTCACCCGGACCCGGTTCAGGTATGGGGCGCTCAGTGAGGGCGATTTCTCTCGGTTTTCGAATGACGATACTATCCATGATACATCTCCTTCAATACAATAGTGGGGTAATGACTTTTTCAACACAGAGAACACAGCGCTTTGCGTGCTTCGCGAAGAGCACAGAGAAAAATAAAGGTCACGGAGAAAAATAAAGGAGAAAAGGTCTGTGTCCTCAGTTTGCTCCGTGATGAATGTCAGAGGCCTACGAAATTAGCCACTTCCTATTCTGGTACCAGGCTCAGATCAGAAAATAGCGGACACGGTTCTTTCACAAGGCGTCTCGCCAGTTCCGCCTCTGATGAGCCACTCCGTTATTATAAGGTGATATACGGAAAATGTACCTCTGTAGGATTTGATCTCCGAATCGCTAGATTCATAACTGCTGTGCAAATCAGCGTGAAGTTGTAGCCATACTGGATTTGAGCCTGAATACGCTTGGTTGCTAGTAGGCGGAATTTATCCTCGTAAACTTGATATGACCGCGCCCGTTTACTTGACGGTGACCCTATGACCCAAAACGGGGCAGGCTATGCCACTTGCCCTGCTGTTAATGAGAAAAGACACATGACAAAAGGGGGTGAACAACTGTACACTAAAGCAACAATGAATATCAATTTTAATGTGTGACCACCTAATCCCCCAATTTTGGGTTATTATACAGCGACCGCCTATAAACCTTTATGCGGTCGTCGCATACCCTATAATTAGCCCGCCCCATGCAAGAGAGAATACTTATGAAATCAAAATCAAAAGATTTGAAAAAAACCGTGCCTGCCAAGCAAGTTTCCCTTAGACGTGTACTTGACAAAAACAAGAAAATCAAAAAGAATGTCAAGCATGCTGCAAGTGAACTCACCTCGATAAATGAAGTTCTAAATCAGGGGATAAAAGTCAAAGTCCCTGTTCAGACCATCGAAAAGGCAATCACTCGGAACGAAGATGTCGAGCACAAAGTGGCGAGAGCCGCAGACGATTTGCTTCAGGTCAACATCGAACTTACCAAGCAAGTGGATAAACGAGTAGTAATCGAATCCGAACTCACGGACACGAAGACCGATCTTGCCAAAGTGCGCGACGATTTATCGAAATCCCAGGCCCAAGAAGAAGAAACACGAAGACTTGCGTTTCAGGATGCACTCACAGGCCTTCCGAATCGTGTGTTATTTGAACAGCATCTCGACCAAGGGTTAATCCAGGCAAAACGGCATGGTTGGGGACTCGCAGTCCTGTTTATTGACATCGACAAATTCAAGAGCATTAATGACTCGTATGGTCATGATCTGGGAGATAAGGTGCTGCTCATGGTGGCAAACCGTTTACAGTCTTTAATCCGCGACGAAGACACGGTCAGTCGCTGGGGAGGCGACGAGTTTATGTGCCTATTATTGGAAGTCAAAAAAGAAATCGATGCGACTCATCTTGCAAAGAAGATGGTGAATCGGATTGCTGTGGCCTGCAAGTTTAATGGGATTGTTCTTTCTGTAAGAGCCAGTATCGGTATTGCTATATATCCCGCAGATGGAGAAACGGCGGACATCCTCTTCAAAAATGCCGATACGGCAATGTTTAAAGCTAAGGGAACTGAGAAAAGAGTTGCCCTGTTCCACCAACCCCTTTGACTGATCCGTGACCTCTGGATCATCATTGCATAAGAGTTCCCCTCAGCCTTGAGCATAGAACTTCCGTGAACATCAGCGCGCCTAACACAGCGTGCACGTGACTGGTGGGATTCGCACCGATAAATTGTAGCCGAACTGGATTTGAGCCTGAATACGCTTGGTTATAAATCGAATTGTGGAAAATGGTCCCCAATAAAACCTTGAAGTGACCTCCTGGCAGAATCATAATCTGCCTCCGGCTCAATAGCTGGAGGCAGATTATGATTCTTCTTTTGGCAAGGAATTTAGGTTCTTGCTAAAACCCTGTTTCCTGCCCGGAAATGGATCGAGTTTCCTGTTCCGAAATTACATGCCCGGCATTTTGACGCCCATCTGCGTCAGCGCCGCCGGAATACCACCGTCAGCAGGCGACTCGACTTGCATATGAGAGACTTTATCGCCTTGCACAGTGACGATATAGGTATCCTTTACCGATACCTTCTTCCCAGTGGCCGGGATGGTCGACATCCCTGGCATTGGCAGACTCAACGGCCCGGTATTGGTGCCGCCCCATTGAGCTTTCACCGTAGCCTGATTGCCATTCACTATGACCTGCTGAATATCAAATTTTAGGTCGGGAAAAGCATTCGTTAGTCCGGCCATTACTTTCATGGCTTCCATCATCGGAATGGGCTGCGGCAATACGCCACCGCTTGCCATGGCATCCGCGGTAACCATTGCCTTCATCTTTTCTGCATTGTTCATGTTCGATACGAGATCACGTGCAACTTGTTCAACACTCATTCAGAACTCCTTCTACTAGTTGTTATTCGGATAATAAAGATATTATAACACTTCATTGTGTATTGCATACCCCGGTTAAATCGAATTGCCGATTCGAAGAATCGCAAGCGACCTTTAGGCCGGAGGGGGTAAAATCGTAGCCGGACTGGATTTGAACCTGAATACACCTAGCAGCGAGTCGAACACTGGTAGAATATATGTGAATGGGACTTGAACCTTTTCCTGCAAGATTCAAGGCTCAAGTTCCCGGCGAGGAGCCATAGAAGAAAACAATCGCCTTTGGGTTAAGATGTTAAGGGCAATTGCCATTAAATTCCATGGTTCCAACTCGTACTCCAACGTCCGTTTGAAGAAGTTCAAGCCGTTCCATCTGCCTAGCGCGGTTGATACCGCCCTTTCTTCTGCTGCGGACATCAGACATTATTTTCAAAAATGTAAATGCCATGAATAAAGATGGCCCCAAAGCCGTTGCCGTTATCGTAGCCCACCCTGACGATGAAACCTTATGGGCAGGCGGGACCATTCTCAGCCATCGCTCATGGGACTGGTATATAGTAACTCTTTGCAGAGCCAGCGATAAAGACCGAAGCCCCAGGTTCTTTCAGGCACAACAAGTTCTCGGAGCCACCGGTAAAATGGGCGATTTGGATGACGGCCCGGAACAAAAGCCCCTGGACGAAGCTGAGGTTCAGGGAACGATCCAAAAACTGCTGCCGCAACGGCATTTTGACCTGGTCATTTCCCACCATCCGACCGGAGAGTATACAAGACACGTGAGACATGAAGAGACCGGCAGAGCGGTAATCAAGCTTTGGCAGGCCGGGCAGCTATCCACCGATGAACTCTGGACCTTTGCCTATGAAGACGGCGGCAAGCGCTATCTTCCAAGACCCATAAAAACAGCGCCGGTTTACCACGTCCTGCCCAAGCGAATCTGGCAGATGAAATATAGAATCATCACCGAGATCTATGGCTTTCGTCAAAATAGTTTTGAAGCAGAAGCAACGCCGCGGGTAGAATCATTCTGGCAATTTACCAATCCGGCTGACGCCCAAAAATGGCTTAGAAATCCAGGAATTGAACCATGAAGGTACTTGTACTATATGACTACCCTCCCTCACCGGGAGGGCTTGCAACCCAGGGAGACCTCCTATACAAGGGATTGTTGGAAATGGGGATCGAGGCCCATGCGGCTCATTTCGAATCTGCACAAGAGAAGGAATGGTACTATCGTTGGTTCGAACCGGATATCGTCGTGGGCGTGGGCTATTGGGGACATGCACCCCACCTGATACTTCATCCTCAGCGATACGGAGTTCAACCCGTACCCTGGCTGGTTGCAGACGGTTATATTGCAAACTACCAGGAGGTACTGAACGCGCTGCCCCTCATCCTGGTAACATCCAACTGGGTGAAGCAAATGTATGTCAGGGATGGGATCCATGCAGAAAAAATAGAAGTGCTGCCGGTCGGCTGCGATACGGATTCATTCAGACCCCATGATAAAAATGATAGAAAGATTTTAGCCGTGCGGGAGACACTCGGTATTCCTCCCGATCAGATCATGATCCTGACGGTAGGCGGCGATGCCGCTTC
>Ga0182027_10001453_pt1 | contig 39662 bp, 29 predicted proteins | sample 712E1DmetaG_FD_121300 | JGI IMG/M metagenome (GOLD analysis project Ga0182027, IMG submission 121300) | Permafrost microbial communities from Stordalen Mire, Sweden - 712E1D metaG (Illumina Assembly) | ecosystem: Environmental > Terrestrial > Soil > Wetlands > Permafrost | place: Sweden...
CGGAGATCTTCCTGCATGCGTTGGCGTAGATGTGTCATGGACACCTCCTTCGGTGTCCAACACTCTATCCAAATGCCACAGAGGCATACCCTGCCGCGCTAGCGGCTTAGTGCAAATCGCCAATACACTCATCGAGGACCGGTTGGTACCGCTGTGTGGGTGAGGGTCCTGCGATCTCATGAGCCGGTAGGGGGAGAACAGGGAATAGGGACCAGGGATTAGAAGGGCAGGGAGTAGGGAATAGGGAGTAGGGAGTAGAAGGACGGGAGCAAGTGAGTAGATAAGCGCGCCGAACAGGGGCTGAAGCCGAGTCGCTTTTGGGGCGGTTTGCGGCACCCTTCGACTCCGCTCAGGGCAGGCTTTAAATCCGTGCCCTGATACAAAACGCCGGGCCTGAAGGCCGGATGGTTTTTTGCGCGGGGATTCAGGAGCCTGAAGGCTCCTGCTCCCCCCGATCAAGGCAATCAAGGCTGGGCCGGAGATTGTTCCTGAGAGCCGAGGGGCAGGGCCGGACAGATGCGCTGGGTGCGCCGGGTGCGGAAGACGGCGATTGCGACGACGGCGAGCGCGAGGACCAGAAAGAGGACGTGGCTGGCGAGGGCGATGCCCTTGGGGCAGGGAACGACTGGAGGCTGCATGAAGGCATGCACGCCGTAGACGAGTGCTCCGCCAGCGCCGACGCTGAGCGTGTGCAGAGGCGTCCATGCACTTCGACTCGAGACCACCCACAGCCCAATGAGAAAAACCAGATCGACGGCGAGGATCAAGTCGACGGCGCCCCAGTTCCACAGAATCGGCGAGAGCATAACGGCTGCGCCGAGAAGGAATGCAACGACGCCGGTGATCCATGGAGAGGGCGCGGGGGGAGGGGGCGCGGCCAGAGGCTCGCCGAGCGAATCAGACGCCGGTAGCGAGGCGGGCTTGTCACGCAAAGAGGGCGGGACTAGGAAGGCAGCGGCGGCGAAGGCGACGATGAACAGAGCAGTCACGAGAAACTGCGCGGGCGAGGCGCGAAAGGGGTCGTGATGCAACGAATAGGCGGCGTTTGCGGCCGCGCCGGCCAGGAAGAGAGCGGCAGCGACGCATAGGCCGACTTTGCCCAGCCACGGCGCGCGGACACGCGAGGGGAACAGGCCATCGACGAGTGCAATGGAAACGCCAATGCTCCAGAAGGGGTGGACGTTGAGCATGAAGAGCGTCCACCAGGCGCCGATGCCGAGAGCGGGAATCCAGCCGTGGGTGAGGAGGTGCATGTGCATCCCGAAGATATCGGGGTTGAAGAGAGTCTGTCCGAGGAAGCCTTCCTCGATGAGCGCGTAGGCGCAGCCGAGGAGAAGGATGCTGGGCCAGCCGCGGCCGGAGCGGCGCACGACTTCGCGGATGAGCAGCGCGCCGCCACCGTAGAGGGGCGCGAGCATGATGAGCGGCGAGAGAAAGGTGATGGCAAAATCGCCGAGGAGGTATTCCGCGACGAAGGGCGCGAGAAGAAAGAGCGTGACGGCGGCGAGGATGGAACGTTGCGGGTAGGACATGGAGTCTCTTTCTGGGGCAACGGAATTGTAATGCGTGCGGGACGTGGCGGCCCGAACGAGGTCAAAAGCAACCGCAGGCTTTCGACTTCGGTTGCCGGTCAAGACGGATCGAGTCCGTAGAGGACTCGAAGACTCGACCGCATCTTGTGGCCAACATTCCGCTCGATGAATTTTGTTACCGATTCGAAGCGCTGCATGGAGGCGGTTCTGTCGTCGAGATCGAGACCGAAGCCGGCAAGAAGCTTGTCTTGTTGCTCCGGCGGCCAGTTGGGGCGATCGTTCCATGCCTCGATATTGCCGGCCCTGACCGCCTCGTTGCCGCCATGGGCGAATTCCGCTAGCTGCAGCCACCGTTTCGTGAGGGCCTGAGCAGGTTCGCTCGCCGGGTCCAGATCAATGTCCGCTTCGATTTCGGCAAAGAGTTGCCGCATCGCCCGCAAATTTTTCATACGGGCTTCAACAGGCGTTTGGTCGGCGATGCGTTTCCTATCGAGCCAGGCTTGATCGGTGTAATACTTCCGCATGAAGTTCTCTTGTGGCTGCATGTCGATCACCTCAATAATCTTTCGAAGAATGGATGCGTCGGTTGTCTGCCCCGATTGAATGACCTTTTCCGCTGCTTCAATGGCAACGATGGCGCGATCGATCAGCCTTCGCTTTTCGGCTAAAGCTTCCCGTTGCATATGCAGGGAATCGGCGAGCGTCAGGGGTCCGTGTTTCAGGAGCAACTTGATCTCCTGAAGCGGGATACCCAGGAACTTCAGTGCGGCAATCTGCTCCAAAAGCTCCAGGTCTTTCAGTAGGTAGAGGCGAAACCCGGAGCTTCCGCGCTGCGGTTTGAGCAAACCAATGCGATCGTAGTGATGCAACGCTCGAATGGTTACCCCTGCCAATTTCGCGAATTCGCCAATCCGGTAGCTGCTGCTCATGGCTCTGAAGACCATAGTGGGGCCTGACGCAGGGTCAAGGTCAAGCGGAGAATTGGGTCTTGAACTCGTTGAGACAGAGGTTGCGGGCGCCGTCCCTGCGGGACTCCGGAGGATTTTTGGGATAGCTTCCCCCGCGCTGAAGCGCGGGGCTAACAACCACCGCGCCTACGGCGCGAGAGACAGGAGCGCGGCTTTAATGCAAAACGGCCACCCCGAAGGGTGGCCGCTTTGGTTTTGATTGTCGCGAGGACTCTTAGCGTTCGCCCTTGCGCCAGTTGACCAGGTCGCCGAGCGTGGTGGTGGAACTGGAGACGGGGTGCTTGTGCGGCTGCTCCTGCCTGGGGCCGGAGCTTTCGCGGACAGGGCGATCCGCTTCGTGACTGCCGGACGTGCGCAGGCTCAAGCCCACCTTCTTCTCCTCGACGTTGATCTTGATGATCTTGAAGTCGTGCTCCAGGCCCTGTTCGAGCTTGGAGTGGCCATCGACGGGATCGCCGGCCTCGGAGATGTGGCAAAGGCCCTCGACGCCCTCGGCAATTTCGACGAATGCGCCGAATTGCGCGGTGCGCAGAATCTTGCCGTGAATGACGTCGCCCACGCGGTGGGTGGCGAAGAAGCTCTCCCAGACATCGGGCTGCAACTGCTTGATGCCCAGCGAGAGGCGGCGGTTTTGCGGCTCGACGCCGAGAACGACGGCCTTCACCTTCTCGCCCTTCTTGACGACTTCAGAGGGATGCTTGACGCGCTTGGTCCAGCTCAGGTTGGAGACGTGGACGAGGCCGTCGATGCCATCCTCGATTTCGACGAATGCGCCGAAGTCGGTGAGGTTGCGCACGCGGCCCTCGACGATTGCGCCGATCGGATATTTGTCGCTCAGGTTCTCCCACGGGTTCTCCATGAGCTGCTTCATGCCCAGGGAGATACGCCGGTCGGCGGGGGTGACGCTGAGGACGACGGTGTCGACCTCGTCGCCCGGCTTGACCAGCTTGGAAGGATGCTTGAGGCGCTTGGACCAGGTCATCTCAGAGAGATGAACCAGTCCCTCGATGCCCTGCTCGAGCTCGACGAACGCGCCGTAGTCGGTGACCGAAAGCACGCGGCCATGCACCTTGGCGCCGACGGGATAACGCTCCGAGGCGTCGAGCCAGGGATCGGGCGTCAACTGCTTGAAGCCCAGCGAGACACGCTGCTTATCCTTATCGAACTTGAGCACCTTCACCTGGATCTCGTCGCCGACGTTGACCAGGTCGCGCGGATGGGTGAGGCGGCCCCAGCTCATGTCGGTGATGTGCAGCAGGCCGTCGATGCCGCCGAGGTCGACAAACGCGCCGTAGTCGGTGAGGTTCTTCACCGTGCCGGTGAGGATGGCGTCCTCGGCGAGGTGTTCCATCGTGGCGGAGCGCTTGGAATTCAGATCTTCTTCCAGGATCTCCTTGCGGCTGACCACGACGTTGCCGCGCTTCTTGTTGAGCTTGATGACGCGAACTTCAATCGGCTGGCCGAGGTAGGTGTCGAGGTTGCGCACCGGCCGGATCTCAAGCTGCGAGCCGGGCAAGAACGCCTTGATGCCGATGTCGACGGTCAGACCGCCTTTGACGCGGCTCACGACGGTGCCGGTGATGGGCGTCTTGTCGGTCGCGGCCTTTTCGATCGTGTCCCAAACGCGGAGGCGCTGGGCGCGCTCATAGCTGACGAGGTAGCCGCCTTCGTGCTCTTCGCGCTCGATCACGACGTCAATCACGTCGCCGGGCTGGAACTTGACGGCGCCCGTATGGTCGAGCACCTGCTCCAGAGGGACGAGGCCTTCGGACTTGAGGCCGACATCGATGACCAGATACTTGTCGGTTTGCTTTTCGACCTTGCCGGAGACAATCTTGTCTCCATACGCCTCGACGGCAGCCGCTTCGGCGGCCTGCTCGCGCTCAAAGGCAGCCAGGGCGGAGGAGAAATCATCGGCTGGTTCGGCGGCGGTTGCGGGCGACACTTGCGGCGCGTGCGCCGCGGCTTGCTTAGCGACAGCGGGCGCAGGGGCCGCGGTGTGCTCCGGTGCGGCGGCTTGCTCGGCGACGGCGGGAGCGGGTTCAGCGGCGGGCGCGGGGGCTTCTTGAGCAGCGGAGGCGGCAGGCTCAGACTCGGCGGCAAGCAGCGCAATGGCCTCGGCAGGCGGCGCGGCCACTGACACGGCCGCGATCTCAGGCACGGGCGCAGCGGGCGCTTCCGGAGGGGGCGGCAGCATGAGTGGAACGGCCTCAGCGGCAGGCTCGGTTAAGGCATCGGCGTCCAGCGGGGGTGCTTCGACAACTGCTTCGGTCTCAGGGTTGGACGTGGATTCGTACGACGGCTGCTCAAGCTCCGTCGCAGGGTCAAGCGTTGGGGTTTCCAATTCAGTGTTCAGGGTTATGCTCTCGGTTTCGGGATTGACGACGTTTGCCATTACAGCCAGCTCCGGGACAACGTGCTCCAGCGCTGGATTGTGCCAGGCGCTGGGTGGCTCCCAAGCCGCAATTCCGCGTTCCGGTCGCCTTCGAGTCCCTTGACTTGCCCTCGCGTCACGTGACGCGCCGGTTATGTCTTCCGCAGGAAACGCCTTCCCCATCCACTTGCTCTGGGGTAAAGAACACGGCGGGTTTCCTTGGGAAACACCGGCAGGCAACGGCTTGCTGGGAGGGCGGCCGCAACTCACTGCTGGAATCCGCGCAGGAAGCTACCCTTTGAGTGTAGCAATCTCCGCAATCCAGCGTCAATCGTGCACATCACACCTGATTGGCCCACGCGGTCCTGGGGCCGCCGGTCCCCGATCCATTGCGGAGAAAGCGGACAAAAGACCGTGGAAACCCTTCTATACTGGATCGAACAACGACTGGAACGAACAGCGAAGGCGCAATGGATCATCTTTGGACACCCTGGCGATTTGCCTATGTCACCACGGCAGAGACCGTGGTGCGTCCCGGCGTTCCCGCGGCCCTGGATGCGTGGCCGGGTGACCTGGGCTGCGTCTTCTGCAACCTGATCGCCTCGATTGACCACGCGATTGCAAACGGCATGGATCGCGAGAAGGCCGAGGCCGCCGGCGGGCTGGTTTTGCGCGCGAAACATTGCTTCATCTGCGTGAACGCATTCCCGTACACCTCAGGCCACGTGATGGCCATGCCCTATGCGCATCTTGACCGGCTGGCCGTGCTGACGCCCGAGGCCGCACACGAGCTGATGGACCTGGCGCAGTTGACCGAACGCGCCCTGGACCGGCTTTACGCGCCGCACGGCTTTAACTTCGGCATGAACATCGGTCAGGCCGCGGGAGCGGGCGTAGCCGGACACCTGCATCTGCACGCCATGCCCCGCTGGACCGGCGACACAAACTTTATGACCACGGTGAGCGAGACGCGCGTATTGCCAGAGGATCTGGAGACGACTTGGCGCAGGCTGCGCGATGCGTTTGCGGAGATACAGGGAATAGGGACGTAGGGAGTAGGGAACAGGGAACAGGGAACAGGGAGCAGGGAACAGGGAACAGGGAGCAGGGAACAGGGAACAGGGAACAGGGAACAGAAGTGCTCGATGGATAGCTGGCAGCCGAGCACTGTTCCCTGTCGATTGTTTGTTGCCCTCTGTATTATTGGAGGGCCGGGAAGAGGACTCTAGAGGGACTATGAGGAAATTGCTTTGTATTTGCGCCGCGATGGCGATGACGCTGAGTGCTGCGACCGCCATGGCCGCCGATGTGACCGGAACCTGGACGGCGGAGATGAAAACGCCGGACGGCAACAGCTTTCAGCTCACCTTCACTTTCAAGCAGGACGGCGCCAAGCTGACCGGCACGGTGCAGGGACCGCAAGGCGATGCCATCGAGATCAGCAACGGCAAGATCGATGGCGACAAGTTCTCCTTCGACGTCTCGTTCAACGGCGTCACGATCAATCACCAGTGCACCGTGGTTGGTGACGAGATCAAGATGACCACGAAGGCCGATTCGGGCGATTTCCCGGGCATGGAGTTGACGCTGAAGCGTGCGAAGGAGACGGCACCGGCGGCTCCGGCAACAACACCCGCGCCGCCAGCTACATCCACGCCCCCGGAAACGCCCGCGCCGCCGGCCCAGCCGCCACAGTAGTCCAGAGACACGACGCGCCGCCTCAGTTGGCCACGCCTACGCCTCTGTCTTGCTGGGCTCGTCGGTTTCTGCGGCGAGAGCGAGATCGGGTTCACCGACTGCCGCAGCGTCCAGCAGGTTCTGCGGCAGTGATTTGCTGGTCCTGATTCCGAGCTCTTTGAGCATCTCCACCCGGCGGAGAAGGTTACCGCGCCCCTCGCTTAGTTTCTTCATTGCGGCAAGATAACTCTGATCGGCGGCGCGCAGGCTCTTGCCCACGGCTTCAAGATCGCCGACGAAGTTGACGAACTTGTCGTAGAGCTCGGCGCCGCGATTCATCACGTCCTGCACGCTGCGCGCCTGCACCTCCTGCTGCCATAGAACATTCACAATACGAATGATGTAGAGCAGCGTGGTCGGGCCCACGAGCAGAATTCCCTGCTGATAGGCGTCAGCCCAGAGCTCGGCATCATTCTGAAGCGCAATGAGGAATGCCGGTTCAATAGGCACGAACAACACGACAAAATCCGGCGTTTCAAGGCCCGGCAGCCGATGGTAGCCGGCCTTGGCCAAGTCATTCACATGGCCGCGCACACTCGCCAAATGCTGCTTGAGCGCGGCGTTCCGCTCGGAATCGGCGGCCGCATTCACATAATCGGTGTAGGCCGTGAGAGAAACCTTGGAATCGATAACCAGATTGCGCCCACCCGGCAGGAAGACGATCACATCGGTTCGCGCCGACCTCTTTTTTGCGCCGTCCTCGCTTTCGAGGCCGGAGAAGGTCTGCTGAAAGCTGTACTGCTCGCCCTCGCGAAGGCCGGCCTTTTCCAGCAGATCGCGCAGAATGAATTCACCCCAGTCGCCCTGGGCTTTGGCTGAGCCGCGCAACGCCGTCGTCAGATTGCGCGCCTCCTCAGTGAGCTGTTGGTTCAAACCGCCAAGCGTTCCGATAAGCGTCTCCAGCTTTGTTGCGCCCGTCTTCGAATCGCTCTGCGCCTCTTCCACTTTCTTGCGGAACTCCTCGATCTGGGTCTTCAGCGGGGTCAACAGCGTACCCAGTTCCTTTTGGCTGCCCTCGGAAAATGTCTTCGAGTTCTCTTTCAAAATCTCGTTCGCAAGCAGCTTGAATTGTTGCGTGAGCCGCTCGCCGTTTCCTATTTCGTGCGCGAGGTCAGACTCAAGCTTGCTGTTCTGCCGGGCCAGTTCAAGAATCTCGGCGGCTCGTTGCGCCGATTCGATCCGCGACGCAGTCAGCGCGCCGGTCAGGTCATGGTTGCTCTGTTCGAGGAGAGCTTTTTGCGTCTTCGTCGAAGCGCTTCGCAGCCAAAACCCCACCAGGATCCCCGCAATCGCTGCAACGGCTCCAACGATCAAAAGCTGCATCATGCTTCCACCCGCCCTCTTCGCCAAATATACGCCCGGCGGCTGTGCATTTCGCGGCAAATATCCGGCGCGGCCTTTTGCGTGCCGTGCGCGGGGACGGGCCGATAACGGGTAGGGGGCGCGTGGCTGGCGATTCCGGATTGCCGGTTCGTATTCCCTGTTTCTCCACGCCTTTACACCCCTGGGCCCTCCCGGTAGACTTGAAGATTCGGGGCCATGCGCATCTTTTTTTGCGCGGTGGTTGTCATTCCCTGCCGCGGGCCGGTATGGTAGGTTCGCGGAGCGGGATGGAAGTTCCAGTCCCCGAAGTGTTTTCTTAAGTTCCCAATACCACGAGGAGAAGCACGCATGGCTGTTGATGAAAAAGTGAAGCAGATCATCGTCGAGCAATTGCAGGTGGACGAAGCCGAAGTTACTCCCGGCGCCAGCTTCCAGGAAGACCTGGGCGCCGATTCGCTCGACGTGGTCGAACTGGTGATGCAGTTCGAGGAGGCGTTCGACATGGAGATTCCCGACGAGGACGCCGAGAAGATCAAAACCGTGAAGGACGCCATCGACTACATCGAGAAGAACGCGAAAGGCGGCAAATAGGAGTTGACCCCCGCCCCTCCTCAGGCATCGACACGCAGAGTCGTCGTTACCGGCCTCGGGCTGATCTGCGGTGTGGGCAACACTGCACCCGAGGTGTGGCGGCAACTGTTGGCCGGCGCCAGCGGCGTAGCGCCGATCCGGGGCTTTGACGCCACCGGATTCCCGGTCACCTTCGCCGCCGAGGTGAAGAACTTCGACCCCCTGCAATTTGTGGACAAGAAAGAAGCGCGCAAGATGGGGCGCTTCATCCACTACGCCTTTGGCGCGACGCACGAGGCGATGGAACAGTCTGGCCTGAAGGTGACGGCAGAGAACGCCGAACGTGTGGGCGTGTTCATCGGCTCGGGGATCGGCGGATTCGAAGTGATCGAACGCGAGCACTCGAATTTGCTGCAGGGCGGCCCGCGCAAGATGTCACCCTTCTTCATTCCCGCGGCGATTGTGAACATGGCCGCGGGGCAGATCAGCATCCGATATGGCGCGCAAGGCCCGATTTCGGCGACGGCCACGGCTTGCGCCACCAGCGCCAACTCCATCGGCGACTCGGTGCGCATGATTCTGCACGGCGATGCGGACGCGATGATCGCGGGCGGCGCCGAGGCGGCGGTGACACCGATGTCGGTGGGCGGATTCGCGGCCATGCGCGCGCTTTCGACGCGCAACGACGATCCCACGCACGCCAGTCGGCCATTCGACAAGGACCGCGACGGATTCGTGATCGGCGAGGGCGCCGGCATTGTGATTCTCGAGGAACTGGAGTTTGCCCGCGCGCGCGGCGCGAAGATTCTGGCCGAGGTGATCGGTTACGGCATGAGCGCCGATGCCTACCACATGACGGGCATTGCTCCGCAGGGCGCCGGCGCGCAGCGCAGCATGAGAGCCGCGCTCAAGGATGCGGGCCTCCAGCCGGAAGAAGTGGGCTACATCAACGCGCACGCCACGTCCACGCCTGCGGGCGACGGCAACGAGTCGCGGGCGATTGAGGGCGTCTTCGGCGAGCATGCGCTCAGCCACCGGCTGAAGATCAGCGGGACAAAATCGATGACCGGCCACCTGCTGGGCGGCGCGGGCGGGCTCGAAGCCGGCATCACTGTGCTCGCGCTCGTCAACCAGCAGCTCCCGCCGACGATGAATCTCGAGAACCCCGATCCCGAGTGCCGTCTTGACTACGTGGCCAACAGGACCATCCCGCACTCGTTCGAGATCGGCCTGTCGAATTCGTTCGGATTCGGCGGCATCAACGCCACGCTGATCATGCGGCGCTGGAACGAATAGAACATTGAACAGGCAGTAGGGAATAGGGAGTAGGCCCGGCGCGAGCCGGGCCATTGCTCGTTTTGTGGCGAGTGGAGCGAGACGTGTGTTCGCCAAGCGAGACGTGTGTAGGTCAACTGAGTGCGAGCGAAGGATCGGCGGAGAGGTCCGGCGGCGCGAAGTCTCGGGCGAGCAGGCGCGGCCAGGCGGCAGCGGCGATCATGGCGGCGTTGTCGGTGGAGAGCGCAAGAGTAGGGAACGCGATCTGCAGGCCGCGGCGTGCGGCCGCATCCGTGAAACGGGCGCGGAGCTCGCGGTTGGCAGCCACGCCGCCGGTGACGAGGATGCGGCGGGCGCTGAGCGACTCGGATGCGGCAAAGGTCTTCTTCATTAGATCGCCGACGACCGCGTGCTGAAAGCTTGCTATGAGATCGAGCGTGAGCTGCGGGCAGAGCGCGAGCGCTTCTTCGCGGGATTGCGGCGGGCGGAAGTTGGCGAGAACCCGTGGGACGCGGGCTTTCGATTCAGCGCGCAGGCCGTGGAGTTCGACATAGCGCAACACGGCGGTTTTGATTCCGGAAAATGAGAAGAGAAAGTGCGGGTCGAGGCGCGCGATGGGCGCGGTTGTGGCGGCCTTGGTGCGCGGGGGTTTGCCGCCGAGGTGGACTTTCGGTTTGATTTGCGCGAAGGAGAAGGGGACGGCGTTCGGGTTGCCGTATTTCGCGAGCGCGTCAATCCAGGGACCGCCGGGATAGCCGAGGCCAAGCAACTTGGCGACCTTGTCGAAGGCCTCGCCGGCGGCGTCGTCGACGGTGCGGCCAATGAGGGTGTAGGACCATGTGCCGTTGGGGGCGCCATTGGCGGGGCGCGCGAGAAAAAGGTGAGTGTGGCCGCCGGAAACGACCAATGCGAGGGCGGGCTCGGCGCCTGCATTTCCCTCAGGGGCTAAAGCCCACTCCTTTTCTTCCCCTTGAACGGCACTACTAGAGTTGTGGCCATTCAGAGTGACAGCGCCATCGAGCGACGACGCAGTGCACTCGAGCTCGTTGAGTAGCACCGCGTGGATGTGGCCTTCGAGGTGGTTCACGGCGATGAGAGGAAGATTGTGCGCAAAGGCGAGAGCCTTGGCGTAGGTGATGCCGACGAGAAGTGCTCCGGCGAGGCCGGGCCCCGATGTGACAGCGATGGCGTCGAGGTCGCCGATCTCGATGCCGGCTTCGGCAAGGGCTGCGCGGACGACGGGAACGATGGCGCGGAGATGTTCGCGGCTGGCCAGCTCCGGAACGACGCCGCCGTAGCGGGCATGAGTGGCGATCTGCGAGGCGACGACGGAAGAAAGGGTGCGGGCTCCGCGCTCAACAACGGCCGCGGCGGTCTCGTCGCAGGAAGTCTCGATGCCGAGGATGAGGCCGGAGCCGGGCATGGTTTCAGTTTAGTTGGAGAAGCGAGGCAGGCGAGCGAGTCAGCAAGTTGGCGAGCCAGCGAGTTTGCCGCAAGGGTGAGCTGGCGTTTGCGGTTTCCTACCCAACACACGCGAACTGGGGCGAGAATAGAATCATCGGCCATGGCGGGAACGGTCCAGTTCGAAGCGGCTCTCCGGATCGTGGAGACGCTGCGCGCGCGCGGGTACGAGGCGTATCTCGCCGGGGGATGCGTGCGCGATCTGCTGCTGGGGCGCGAACCGGCCGACTACGACGTGGCGACGAGCGCGACGCCGGAGGTGGTGCTGGATCTTTTTCCGCGGACGTTTGCCGTGGGAGCGCACTTTGGAGTGGTGCTGGTTGCTCCTGAGGCCGAGGATGCAGGATTTGTTACCGAGGTAGCGACGTTTCGATCGGACCTGGCGTATTCCGATGGGCGGCATCCCGATGCAGTGCGGTACACGAAGACCGCTGAGGAAGATGTGCGGCGGCGGGATTTCACGATCAATGGATTGCTGCTGGACCCGCAGAAAGCCTTCCCTCAGGGGCTAAAGCTTGGCGCTTCTTGGGTAGCCAGTGACGTACGGGCTGAAGCCCGTACCCTTCAGCAAGAGAGCGACTTTCGCGGGGCAGTCCTGGATTATGTTGGCGGGCTGGCGGATCTTGATGCAGGCGTAATCCGCGCCATCGGTCGGCCCGAGCTGCGGTTTGAAGAAGACCATCTCCGCATGCTCCGCGGGGTTCGGTTCGCGGCGCGCTTTGGGTTCGAGCTGGAGGCAGAGACCAAGCGCGCGATTCAATCGCTGGCTCCGCGCATTCACGCCGTGAGCCGGGAACGGGTGCGCGACGAGCTGGCGAAAATGCTGACCGAGGGCCACGCGCGGCGGGCATTCGAGCTGCTGGATGAAACGGGGCTGCTCGCCGAGGTGCTGCCGGAGGTGGCGCGGATGAAGGGCGTGGAGCAGCCGCCACAGTTCCATCCCGAGGGCGATGTGTGGGTGCATATTTTATTGGTTTTGGAGCAGCTCCCGGCTGGTTGTACAGAGACGCTCGCGTGGGGCGCGTTGCTGCACGATGTGGGCAAGCCGCCGACGTTCCGGCGGGCTCCGGATCGAATCCGATTTGACGGGCACGTAGAGATTGGCGTGGCTATGGGCGCGGAGATCTGCCGGCGATTTCGATTTTCAAACGAAGAGACACGGCAGGTGCTGGCGCTGATCGAGAACCACATGCGGTTCATGGATGCGCAGCGGATGAAGGCCTCGACGTTGAAGCGGTTTTTCCGGCTGGAGCGATTCGAGGAGCATCTTGCGCTGCACCGCATGGATTGCCTCGCCGGCAGTGGCTATCTGGAGCACTGGGAGTTTGTGCGCGAGCGCTGGAAGGCGACGCCGGAGGAGGTGGTGCGCCCGCGTCCACTCATCACAGGACGGGAGCTGCTTGCGGCGGGATACGAGCCTGGGGCGCGCTTCCGCGAGATGCTGCGCGCAGCCGAGGATGCGCAGTTGGAAGGGACGATCGCCACGCCGGAAGAGGCGTTGAAGCTGGTGCGGGAACGATTTCCGCTGTCTGCCGGTTCATGATTGGCTGAGGGCGCAAGGCGGCTGCGATGGCGGAGAAATGATGAAACCAATGGTTTGGGTTGTTTTGGCGGGTGTATTGCTTAGCGCGCGAGCTGCCCGGGCGGGCGGCGCCCCTATCCGCGTGGTGATTGTGGACGGCGAGAGCGGCGGCACGTACCACAACTGGAGACTGACAACTCCGGTCCTCAAGAAGGAGCTGGAAGAGACCGGGCTGTTCGAGGTGACGGTGATTACCGCGCCGCCGTCGGACGGCGACTTCAGCAACTTCAAGCCAGAGTTTGGGCGCTACCAGGCGATCGTGATGAACTACGACGGACCAAACTGGCCGGCAGAGCTGCGCGCGCAATTTGAGAAGTATGTGAGCAGCGGCGGAGGGCTGGTGATTGTGCACGGGGCCGATAATGCGTTTCCCAATTGGCCCGCCTACAACGAGATGACGGGAATTGGCGGATGGAGAAACCGCAACGAACAGGCGGGGCCGTATTGGTATTGGAAAGACGGCAAAGTGGTTTCGGATTCGTCGCTGGGACCGGCCGGTGAGCATGGGGCGCGGCTGCCGTTTCAGGTGACGGCGCGAGATCCCGACCACCCGATCCTGAAGGGATTGCCGCCGGTGTGGATGCACGCGAACGACGAGTTGTATGGAAAGCTGCGCGGGCCAGGCAAGAACATGACCGTGCTGGCGACCGCGCACTCCGATCTGAAGAACAAGGGGACAGGGTTCGATGAGCCGATGCTGATGGTGCTGCATTACGGCAAGGGAAGGATCTTTCACACCACGCTGGGGCACGACGTGTTCGCGCTGAGCTGCGTGGGATTCATCACCACGTTTCAGCGCGGAACGGAGTGGGCGGCGACGGGTAAGGTAACTCAGAAAGTGCCGGCGACGTTTCCCACGGCGAACACGGTGAGCTATCGCACCGACATCGCCCAGATAGATCCGGCGTTTCTGGATGGCGCATCGCCGGTGGTGAAGTAGCAGGCAACGAGGGACCAAGGGACCAAGCTCAGGAATCACGGATCGGCTACGATGCGCCGCACCCTTTGGCCTCCGACGCGAAAGGCGGGATCGTAACTCGGAGGACGGCGGACAAAATGGCCTCGGGCCAGCGTCTTCTTTGCGAAACTCTAGAACCTCATGCGCAGGCCGAGTTCGATCTGCCGCTCGCGGTAGAAATCGCTGCCGTTGATGTTGAGCGGCTGGCCGAAGGCGGGGGTGGGCAGGCCGGTCGTGCGGTTGGTTTTGAGGCCGGTGAGGAAGTTCAGCGTGGGGAACGACCCGGCGCTGCCGGACTCGATGGTGTAGCCGGTGGTTTCCAACTCGGTCACGTTCTGGTGGTTGAAGAGATTGAAGCTCTCGACGAGGAAGTCAAGCTGGCGCATTTCGCCCAGATCGAATTTCTTGGCCAGACGCAGGTCGGCCTTCCACGTGTTGGGATAGCGGGAAGTATTGCGGCCGATGTTGTAAATCTGGCCGTTGCTGCCAAGGCCATAGACGCGGTTGTCGCCGCCGGAGCCGTTCATGCCCGGCCGCAAACCGACAATGGCGTAGCCAGCGCTGCCGGGGCTGTTTTGGGTTTCCTCAGGCAGCGAGCCAGTGACGCGCATGGTGTAGGGCAGGCCGCTGCGAAATTGGCCGATGCCGGAGAGCATCCAGCCGTTGGCGATGCGGCCGGCGAACCCGCGCAGCTTCCAGGGCGCCTCATAAATGATCATCGCCGCGGCCGAGTGGCGCAGGTCGAGATTGCTGGTTCCGTATTCCTGGCTGAAGTTGGATTCCGGGCTTAAGTTGGTCGGGTTGAGCGGGCTCTCGCCCGGGTTCCAATCCGTAGCGTGCGCGTAGGTGTAGTGGGCGTGCAGGCTGAGTCCGCGGCTGCCATACCGCGTGAGCTTGACCATGGCAGCCTCATAAGTGGAGTTGGCTTTGCTCGTGATCTGGTCGATTTGCTGATAGTCCGGATTGAGCCTGCCGCTTACGCCTACGCCGGTGGCAGACGCGTAGAAAGGGACCGTGATCTGCTTGGCCTTGATGGGACCCAGGCCGAGGTTGCCGCACGCGCCATTGCCGGCACCCGTGGGAACCTGGTCACACACGTTGTAAGTGATGCTCCGCGGTTGCTGCGATTGGAGGTCGGTCGGCGGCGGAGCGAGATTCGTGTCGATAAAGACAGGCAGACGGCGGCCGAGACTGAGCATGGCGCCTGCTGTGAGTTCAACGCGGCCCGGCAGCGGCTGTTCAATGGCGGCTATGGCCTGATGGACTTCGGGATTATGGAAGTTGGGCGCGAACCCGACGACGTCTGGCTTGATCACGCTGGAGGGCTGGCCGGTGAGCACGTAAGGAAACGGCGGAGCGGCGCTGGTGCCGTCGATGGAGGTATAGCCGTCGGTGGGCCGAATGAAATAGCTAAGGTCGCCGTTGAGTGAGCCGGTTTGAGTGAGCGCGGTCTCGATGGCGGCGTTCTCGGTGCGGCCGTAGTAAATGCCGTAGCCCAGGCGCAGCACCGGCCAGTGACCTTGGGCTTCTCCAACGGCAAGGCTCATACGCGGACCCCAGTTATTGCCGAGATCGGGCATCCGCCCGGCTTGCGACAGCTCCTGGTTGGCCAGCGCCGCAAGGGGCGGCGGCATCTGCTCGCGCTCCCAGCGCAGCCCGGCGGAAAAGACGGCGAACTTGTTGAGTTGCCACTGCGCGGTCGCATAACCGGCCCAGTCGTTTGTGCTCAGATGCCAATTGGTGGGGCCGATGGTCTGCGAGTAGTGGGAGTAGCAGGGCATGGCGCCCAAACCCATCAGTTGGCCGTTCGAGGCATACCAGGGCTTGCCGGTCACGTCGCAGTTGTGCGGATTCCTGGGGTCGAGCACATCGGCGAAGCCGAATTTCTCAAACACCAGCGCGTCGGAGACGAAGTCCTCCACCTTGGAGTAGACATAGGTTCCGGTCCGGTTGCGCAATTGGCTGATGGCGTCGGCGTTGTGGTCAAGCTCGAAGCCGGCTTTCGCCAGCAACTTGCCGTGAACCCAGTCCAGCATCTCCTGCGCGTGGTAGAGGCGCTCGTCGGGATAGCTGCCCTGGCCAAAGCGCGAGGGATTGCCGATGGTGAAGCCGTAGCGATTGTCGACCACGATCTGCGGCAACTGGCCGTAGGGGTTCGCCTTGAGAAAAGTGTTCTCGAATGCGGACGGCGCATCGGGACGTGCACTGAGGATGGCGCGGCCCGCAGAGCCCTGCGTGACGGCGAGCAGATTGGGGGTGACGTACGCTTCCCATCGGGCCAGCACCCACTGCTGGCTCGCTTGGCTGGAGCCGAAGCTGTGGCTCCCATAATTTTCAGACACGCGCGTCATCCCTCCTCCGGGCGCGTTCCAGTCGGAGCCGATGCCTTCGAGCGTGAAGCGATGGCGCTCAGCCGCTTGCCAGTCGATGCGGCCAAAGCCGACCCATTGCGCAGCGGTGCGCGGCGCGGGGCCGATGAGGCTAGCCAGCGTTTCGAGCATCTGCGAATAAGCCGTCAGCCCTTGAACCACGCCACTCACGCAATCCGGCGACGAACCTAGCGCTGTCAGTCCCAACTGTGCACTGAGCAGCTGCATCTGGCAGTCGCTGGGTTGGGCGAAAAAACCGGTAGTTGTTGGGGTACATGGGGGAGTTCCGCATTCAGTCGACGTCTGCAGGTAAGGATGTTTCACCATCGTCATTCCCGGATCGTTGCGGCGGTAACTGTCGAGCGCTGCGAACCAGAAGAGCTTATCGCGGCGAATCCGGCTGCCCACGCCGATGCCCCAGACGATCTCGTGATCGGGCGGGGTATATGACTCCGGCGGCCCGTTTTGCCCGCTCGAATATTGAAAATTATCAAAGACCGGGAACAAAGTGGTGTTGAATGGCGCGAGCGGCGCGAACTCCGAGGTCTCCGTGACCCACTGTGTAAAGGGGTTCCGCGCGCCCCAGGTGTTCTGGCGGTCAAACAGGAAACCCTGGCCGTGAAGCGCGTTGGCGCCGCTCTCGGTGCGGATGGTGGTGCGTCCGCCGGCGGAGCGCATGCCTTCGGCCTCCACATTACCGGCGGCCGTCGTCACCTCGCGGATGGCAGCTTCGCTTACTCCGAGCCCACGCCCACCGGTCCAGGCCCGGCTCTCCGACTGGCTCATCGATCCTTGCTGGTCCGCGCGATCGGGATCGGAAGCCCGTGAGCTGGAGCCCGCAGCGACCCCGAAGGCCAATCCAGTGTTGGCGCCGTCGATTGTGATCTCGGCAGATTCCTGGGAGCCGCGGAACGAGGCCTGCGACGAGTCAGCCGAGGCGCTGGCGGCGGGCGTGTCAAGCAGAAACTCCTGCCAGCGGCGCCCGCTGGCGGGCAGGGCCTGCAATTGCGCAGCAGTGACCGTGGTGGCGCTGGCAGGCGTGACAGGGTCCGACGGTTGCGCGGCGGCCACGCTCGGCGCGACAGGAGGCGGATTGAGCATTGCCGCCTGCACGAGGCTGACCGGAACTGCGGTGGCGGCGAGAGCGGGAGCGGCGCTGACCCTGAGCGAGAACGCGCGCGGCGGTGCAACGGCAAGTGCGAGCTCGATGGCGGCGGATCGCGTTTCCAGCGCGGCGCGCTTCGGCAAGACGGGGACGTGCATTTCAGGTTGCGCAAGCTGTGGCGCGGATGGCGCGCCAGTCGCGGGTTGCGCGTCAGAAGCGCGGGTTGCCGGCGGACTTGCGGCGCGCGGAACCGTTTGTGCAGGGGCCGTTGGCTGAGCGACGAGCTGTGGCGGAGTTTGCGCCGGGATTATGGGCTGTGCAGTGGGACGGATTGCGTCTGCGGCGCTTGAAACGGTGAAGAGCATCGGCCGCAGAGGCTCGGCGGCGATGGATGCGATGAGCTGCGGACTGGATGTGCTCAGGGCTGGGCGGGGTGCGGCAGGGGGTGCGCTCGGCGCGACGCTTGGTACGCTCCGCGCGAGTGTCGGCGCTGGCGCGCCCGGTACTGAAGCTATCAACGGCATGTTCGCAGGGACGGCGGGAGGAGCGGCGATCGGGGTTGGCGCGGCGGCCTCGAGCAACTCGGGTGCGGCACCCTGCGCAGGTGGGATGGGCTCGAATTCCATGGCGGCCTGCACGCGGGCTTCGATGCCACCTGTTACGAGAATCCTCTCGAGGCGGCCATGGCCAAGCCCAGCCGCATCGGCTTCGAGCGTGTATTCGCCCGCATCGAGAGAGGCGAAGCGGAAGGCGCCATTCTTCGTTGTGGTGGTTTGAAGCTCAGCGCCGGTGGCCTGGTTGCGCAGGACGATGGAGATGCTAGCCAGTGGGCCCGAATGCAGATCGGTAAGGCGTCCGGCAAGGGAGCCTGATTGAGGAGATTGAATTTGAACGGAGTGCTGCGAGGGGGAATCGGCCGGACCCAATTGGGCGAAGACCGCCGCGTTCACGCTCAGCCACAGCGCTCCCACTCCGAACCACCGAATCCAGATTCGCCTTGTCTCTGCCATTGCCAGCGCTGCCGTGGCAGATCCTGGGAGAAAGGGCAAATCAAGTCGCCGTTCCGCTCTGCGGGCGAATCCAGCGGGGAACAGGACGGGAAGAATCAGGTTTTCGCCGCCCTGAGTGTGCCTGAAGAAAGTTTGGAAGCGATTCTATGCCACAAAGACGCGGCTGAAAAGTAGGCTGCATCACAAATGTGTGTTTTTTCGGCGTGGGGAAGGCGCCGGGGCGCTGCGGGCAGGCATTTGCGGGGCGGTGTCGCGGCCGGTTGGGAGCCGGCAAGTTTCGATACACTGAAAAGGCGGCGTATCGGTCTGTCCGTGCCTATGGAGAACCGGTCTGCGATCTCTGGTCCCTGATTTCTGACCCCTGACTCCAGCGACCCAATGTTTATCGATGAAGCCAAGATTCGCGTAAAGGCCGGCGACGGAGGCAACGGCTGCATGGCCTTCCGGCGCGAGAAGTTCGTGCCCCGCGGGGGCCCCTCGGGCGGCGACGGCGGCCGCGGCGGCGACGTGATCATGGAGTCGAGCCAGCGGCACAACACGCTGATTCACTTCCGCTATAACCCGGAGCACAAAGCGCAGCGCGGCGAGCACGGCATGGGCTCGAACTGCACGGGGCTGGATGGACGGTCGATCACGCTGCAGGTTCCGGTTGGCACATCGCTCTACGATACGGAGACTGGCGAGCTTGTACACGACTTTCAGGAGCCCGACGAACGCATTGTGATCGCCAAGGGCGGCCGCGGCGGCCGCGGCAACCAGCACTTTGCCACCAGCACACACCAGGCCCCGCGTGAGCACGAGTTGGGGCGGGCGGGCGAGGAGCGCAGCTACCGGCTGGAATTGAAGCTGCTGGCCGACGTGGGGCTGGTCGGCCTGCCGAATGCGGGCAAGTCCACGCTGATTTCGCGCATCTCGGCGGCGCGGCCCAAGATCGCCGACTATCCATTTACCACTCTCGAGCCGAACCTGGGCGTTGTGACGGTGGGCGAGGAGCCGGAGCAGGAGTCGTTTGTGGTTGCCGATATGCCAGGGCTGATCGAGGGCGCGCACCTGGGCTCGGGGCTGGGTGTGCAGTTTCTGCGTCACATCGAGCGCACGCGCGTGTTGGTGCACCTAGTCGATGTGTCCGATGCATCGGGGCGGGACGATCCGGTGGAAGATTTCAGGGTGATCAACAATGAGCTGGCCAGCTTCAATTCGGCGGGGCAGGGCGCGGACGAGCACCCGCTGGCGGGGAAGCCGATGATCGTCGTCGCGACCAAGATTGACGCGGCGAATCCCGAGAAGCTGAAAAAGCTGGCGGCGCACGCCAAGCGGAAGAAGCTCGAGTTTCATGCTGTCTCGGCGGTCACGGGCGAGGGGATCGAAGAGCTGAAGTGGGCGCTGTCAAAACACGTGAAGTTGGATGAGAAGGCACCTGCCCGCTAAGTTGCTGAAATCGCTCGTGAAATGTTCGCAAATATGGTGCGTTAACCCCCTCAAATGGTCGCTTAAAAGGTGTCATTTGGCAGCCAAATGGTCGCTTGAGAGGTTGCATTTTGCGTGGACATGTACCTAGAAAAGTTGCGTTTTAGAAGATTTGTAACCTAGAAAGGTTAGCTTTTGAGGGTGACACGCACCTAGAAAAGTTAGGAAATGCATTTGAGTGCGGCGCTCACGGACCTGAAGGCGGCATTCACGGACCGCAAGCGGGCGATTTGATGCAGTCGCCGGGCGGTTTGGCGTGCTGAAGCGCGCGAGCCACCTTTTTACCGGGGCGGGCAGAATTTACCTTCACAAAGGCCGGAAGTCTTACGCGGTGCGGTGGGAGCGCGGATGGATGTCGTGTGCTTTCAGGGGCATTCCGTTTGGCCCGATGGTTGCACGAGTGTGCGCACCAGGGCTGGACGGAAAGAGCGAGCCCCGGCCAATCCAACCCCCCGGAGGTAATCCAAATGCAATCTGTAAAGCGCAATCTGATCGATGTCTCCGTTCTCAGTGCAATCGCACTTGCGTTCGCGCTGGCCTGGGGAAGCCCATTTGTGGTCACAAGCTCCGCGCGTGCACAAGACAAGGCGCAACCGCAGCAACAGCAACCCAACCAGGCGCAGCCGCAACAGCAACCCGACCAGGCGCAGCCGCAACAGCAACCCGACCAGGCGCAACCGTCGCAACAGCAACCCGATCAGAGCCAGGCCCAGACCGCGACCTTTACCGGAACCGTGGTCAAGAACGGCGACCAATACGCTCTGCGCGATTCTTCCGGAGCGGTATACAAGCTGGACGACCCGGATCGCGCCAAGCCGTTCGAGGGCAAGACGGTGAAGGTGACGGGCCAACTCGACGAGCAGGCGAAGGTGATCCATGTAGAAAGCATCGAAGGCGTGGAGGCGTGAACGGGCGACGATTGCTCATGCTTCGCGCAGAAACCTGCAACAATCCTGAACCAACCGGGGCGGAAGGAGAGACTGAGGCTGTCTCTTCTTCCACTCTGTGATTTTGGCGATGCAGCCGGGGATCGGGATTTAGTGCTTTGACCGCATGAGTTCGTAATCGTTCATCGACATGTGCGGGCGTGGACGCCCGCACGACAGCCGGTCTGGAGACCGGCGCTACATCACGGGGGTCTCGAATTCATGTGGACATGGCACTAGTGACAGGAAGGCTGATCCTGAAACTCGTGACTTTCAGTCATAGATACAAAGTTTCGCGCGCAACTGAGAATCTGATCTTCAAGAGGAGTGCTGCCGAAGGTGTCCGGCGAAATGAACGCGGCCTTCTTGCGAGTCGCGATGTACTGTTCACTCAGCGTTTGCATGTTGTTGAATTCGGCTGAGAGCAGCGGGTACGCGCTGCGGTCGTCGTCGGTAGATGCGGCGGCGGAGGCGAGAGCCAGGTTCTTCTCTGCCAGCCGATGCTGTGTGGAAACCCAGTCTTCCGACACCGGAGTGTTATTCAGCACGGCGTTCACGATCGCAATTCGCCATTCCCGGATCACGCCCATCTCTTCGATTCCCGCCTCGGTGAAAGCTCTTGAGAACCCCGGTTTTGCAGGGGGCGTGGATGCCGGCTCCGTTGCACCCGAATGGGGAAGCGTGAGGACCGTCCGGTTGGCATTGAACGAAAGGGTTCCTTGTGTCAAACGCGCAAGTGTCTCGATTTCGACATACGACTTGCCATTGACCTGAAGAAGCTGAGTTTCGCCTGCGTGTCCCGCGACGGTGAATGTGGAACCGTTTTTTGGCGCCTGCGCGCTTGCATTTGTGGGCAGCATCAGAGGAGCGGTCAACACGGTTGCGGTTAACAATGTGGCAGTCAAGGCGATGATCATTTTCATAGGGTTTCCCTCGCGCATCACCTCTCAGTTTCCCAGTACCCGGCTCCGCATACTGTTCAATCTTGGGCATAGCGGGCGGGAGCGTGGCTGGTGGCGGGAGATTCTAAAGCACTTGCCGAAGAGTGCGCGGCGGGGTGACGGTGGTGGGGCAGGGGGGGTATTTGGAGGGACTAGCAGCCAACCCACCCCAGCATAGCCAGGATGGGGCACCCGGCACCCGGGTGGGGCATAGAGGACTAAGCAGCGCGGACTTCGAGGCGTGCGGAGCGGGCGCGAGGCTTGGCCTTGATGACGATCTCGACGTCGTGGCCGAGAGCCGTCAGGAAGCGCAAGAGCCGTTCGACGGAGAAGCCATCGAGCTTGTAGTGCAGCAGGGCAGAGACCTTGGGCTGATTGATGTCGAGTGCGGTTGCAACCTGAGCTTGCGTCAGGCGGCGGCGCTCGACGATGCGGCAGATAGCGGCTCCGAGACGGACTTTGGTGTCGAGTTCTTCCGCATCGGGCAGGCCCAGATCGGCGAAGACGTTGCCGCTACTGGGAATGATGCGTTCGCTAATCTTCTTAGCCATATCTCTCCTCGTAATCCTGCTGCGCCATCTTCAGGCGCGCGCGTACCAAGGCAATGTCGGATTGCCGAGTTTCAATGCCGCGAGGCGATTTCTTCTGAAACGCGTGAAGGACATAAACCGCGTGTTCGAAGCGAACCGTATAGATCGCCCTGTAGGAATCGCCGTCATAGTCCTTGACAACCTCCAGGCCTCCCGGCCCTTCGCCCTTCCATGGCTTGGCCGAGAGGTGCTTACCTCCGTATTGGGCGGCACTGAGAGCAAACCCAATGCTTCGCTGGGCCTTGGGCGGAAAACCTGCGAGTTCCTTCAATGCGGAGCCCATCCAGTGGAGCGGTTTTTCGCCGGGTGCGTTCAGCCGTGTCATGATTATCCCACTTCTGGGATATTTCGTAAAGAGGGCGTGTATGCGCCCAGCCTCAGCCTAGCACCAAGAACGATGCAGGGAGAGATAGCGGCCGGGATCTGCCTTGCGAGGTCTGGAACCCCCGCGATAGCCGGTCTGGCACGCTAGCAAGCCAAAAGCGGGCTTGCCCCCCTGTGCGACCCCGCTCGGGAGACCAGCGGTACGGGTTTCTTGCGCCGCGTGAGAATTACGGGCTAGCACTTTGGATGGGGGTTCTTGAAGACGAGCTCGATCGTTGTCCAGTCGGAGAGGCGCCTGGCGTTGATCTGGTCGTCGCTCGCGTTGAGGGGGATCGACGAGTGGGTGAGAGCTACGGAGATCTTGACTTTCCCCCTGACGCAGTAGGCCACGAGCATGTTCGACAGATCCGTGCTGGCCTTGTCCACGTAGTCGGCGGGCAAGGCGCCCTCGGAGCCCGGGATATCCACCGCTCCCATCACCATCTGGTCCATCACCGGCCCCTTGCTCTTCGCTGCCGCGGGGTCGAATTCGACGACGAGGTCGGCTCTTGTCTCCAATGCGTCAGGATTCGCCGTGTACTTGATGGGCGGAATGGTGAGGCCCGCCGGGTTGGCCTTGGCTGGCGGCGCGCCAAATGCGATGTGGTAGGCAGCGCCCTGCCACTTGGGCGGAATGGGAATGCCGGAAGACTGCTTACCCTGGTTTCCGCAGCCCGCCAGGAAACCCAACGCCCCGATCGTAATGATGATGGCTTTTCTCACGTCATCCTCCTCGTGCATTTGAGACGACGCGCCAGAATACCACTCCGGAGAGGCAGGGAACAGGGAACAGCTAGCCTCACTAGCCGAAAAAACAAAGACCCGGGATGGGGCATCCTAGCCGCGGAAACAAACGTGCGCCGACAGCGAGGCGGCTGGCGTGCAGTTTACTGGTGGATCGTGCCGCCGAAGCCGGCGATGTTCCCGCTCAACGATGCACCGTTTTCGAGGGAAAGGACTCCCGAGGCGCCCATGCCGATGGAAGTGCCGGGCTGCGGCACGCTTACCGGACCCGTGTTGAGCTTTCCGGCAGAGATCTTGGCCGACAGCTCGGAACTTATGTATTCCTCGGAGATGGTGCCGTTCTGGCCGAGGACGACGCCGATTCCGGTCTCGGCGGAGAGAGAAGCTTTGGGCGACATGGAACCGAGCATGGGCGCGTCAAAGCCGGCGGAAACGCCCGCGCCCACGCCGGCCCAAAGGGTGGTGGAGTGGCCGAAGGTGCGAGTCGCCTTGAAGCGGAAGGCTTCGCCGCCTTCGATGGAGGCTTTTTGGCAATCGATGTGGAAGGAAATGACGAGAAGGCCGAGGCCAATGCCGTTGCCGAGCGGGCAGTCCGGCGGTTTTTCCTTCGGCAAGTCGGGTGGAGCGGCTTGCTCCTCCTGCTTGGGAGGCGGAGGCACACACGTCATGTCTTTGTAGGCGTCGCCCATTTTGACCAGTCCGGCGGCGCCGCCTGCCAAGGGAGTGTAGAGGGAATAGACCGTGGTTTCGCGCTGCAGCGAGAGGAAATCGTAGAGTGCCGGCACCCAAACCTTCTTCAGGATTGGATCAGTGAAGGCGTAGAGGTCGGCGGAAGCAGGGCGGAAGTCATCCCACTGGGTTTTCCAGAGTTTGTAGCGTGGCGGGTACATAGCGTCGATCCCCTGCTTGGAGTGCAGGCACATCTTATAACCAAGCTGATCGATCTGTTGCTTCACCTTTCCCAGACAAGCATCATCGATTCCGCAGGCCCTCATCTGTTCGACGAGTGCAGACAGTTGCTGAGTGTCGCCGTTCACGGTGGCGACGCTGGTGTCCAAGTTGGCATTCATGGCCTGCGTGACCCCTTTATTGACCTGGTCCACGTTGCGGAAACGAGCGTAGTAGGAGAGGTTGACCACTTCTTTGAATTCGAAGAGCTCGGCCTCGAAAGTAAGCGGCAGGTTGATGACACTATCACCCTGCTGCTGAAAACGCCGGTTGATGTTGGCGACACGCTGGGCCGCCGCCATCATCTGGTTCTCCAGGTCGACGAACCGGGACTGGGAATGCTGCTGGAGCTGAGTCAAGGCGGCTGCGTAGGCCGGGGAGTACTGCATCTGGTCCGGCACCTTGAGGTCAGGAATCATGGAATCGGCATTCGGGGGCGGATCGGAATCCGGCGGCGTCCAGCCGGCATCGGTGGCCGAGCTGGGCTGTGCCTGCTGCGCCGCCATAAAGCCCACAGCGCCGGCGGTAGAGTATCCCTTCTTTAGCGAGGAACCGAGCAGGTTGTAGGCCGATGCCATATCGCCCTGGCAGCCGGCAATCAAGCCCTGGCCTTCCTCGGGAGCGGCCATGTCGGACCCAAGGCCCTGGGCGTGCACGAACTGCTTTTTTGCTGCGGCGGCTGAGCCGCCATTGAAGTAGGCCCAGGCCAGATTCACGGCGGCGAGCGGCGATTGGGGGCGCAACGAGGTGAGATAAAGAAGCACGCGGGCCGCGTCGGGGTAATCGGCGGCCTGGTCGAGGCTGACGCCGAGATTGTTAGCGGCATTCACGTCGAGCGGATTGCGCTGGGCGGCGACGGCGCCGGCGTAGACGGCTTCATTGATGGCTCCGGCGGGAACCAGCAGCGCGGACAGGGAGCCGGCATTAGCGCCGGCCTGCGTTACGCCGCTATCGAGCGCCATGCGGGTTTGGAGGTCCAGCTTTTCGCCAAAGCGGGTGGCCAGAGTTTTGACAAGAGCGAGGTATTCAGCGGTGGTGGGCGCCGTGGAGGGCAGGGCGACGCTCGAGGGCTTTGGACAGAGCTGGGTGAAAGAGATTTTGCCGTTCGAGGCCCCGCCCTGGAAGGGCAGGCCGGGAGAGCCGGGCGAGCCAGTCGAGCCGAACGATCCGGGCGATTGGGACGCGCCGCCGGTTTGAGAGCCGGAGGGCGACATGCTGTTGGCCATCGATTGACCCCACTGCTGGAGCCGCTGCTGCTCCTGCGGGGTGGGGGTACCTCCGGCCCTGAGCTTGTCCATTATGGCCTGGACGTCCGGCGGGATCTGTGGCGGCGCTTGCGCGTAGCTGGAAACGGCAAGCAGAGCCGCGAGGATGACGGCAGCAGAGATGAGATGAGAGAGGACTCCTCGACCGGCAGAAAGCATGACCGCTCCTTTCCCTGTTGAGCGGGTCAACTGCGAATGCTGGCCTGCGGGTTTCGCAGGTGCGGGCAGCACAGTGCGACTCAAACACTTCGACGAATCGAAAGATGCGAAGTTGAGATTGCGAGAAAGTATCTGCTCCGGGGCGCCGGATGTCAATGGCGGGATGCCCTTCGGGACAGGAGCGCGGCGTGTGGATCGCGCTGGTCTGCTTGAAATGCAGGTCCTTCGACTTCGCGGGCCACGCATAGCGTAGCCCGCTTCGCTCAGGATGACCGGAAAGGGTGGTGCCTCTATTCTTCCTCTTCCTCGTCCGGCCGCTTGGCGCTGGCGAGGATTTTATCGGCTACGAGTTGCGGGACGATGTCGTAGTGGTGCACTTCCATGCGGTAGCTGCCTTTGCCCTGGGTCATGGCGGTGAGCAGAGCGCCGTAGGTGAGCATCTCGGACATGGGGACCTCGGCGTTGATGATGGTGGTGCGGCCCTTGGTCTCCATGCCCTGCACGCGTCCGCGGCGGGAGTTGAGGTCGCCCATGAGGGTTCCGGCAAAATCGTCGGGAGCTTCGATTTCGACTTTCATGATGGGCTCGAGCAGACAGGGCTTGGCCTGCTCCATGCATTTGCGAAACGCGATGCGCCCGGCCATCTTGAAGGAGAGCTCGTTCGAGTCGACGTCGTGATAGCTGCCGTCGTAAAGAATGACCCTGAAATCGACCACGGGATAGCCGGCGAGATAGCCGCGCGCGGCCGACTCGACGATGCCTTTTTCGACGGCGGGAATGAAGTTGCGCGGAATGGCTCCGCCGAAGATGTCGTTAACGAACTCGAAGCCCGCACCGCGCGGCAGCGGCTCGAGCTTGATTTTGCAGTCGCCGAACTGGCCGTGGCCGCCGGTCTGCTTTTTGTGGCGGCCCTGCGCGTCGGCCTTGCCGCGGATGGTTTCGCGATAGGGGACTTTGGGCGCCTTGAGCGTGACTTCGGCGTGGTAGCGGCGCTTGAGGCGGCTGACGATGGCCTCGATGTGGGGTTGGCCGGCGCCGGCGATGAGGAATTCGTTGGTCTGCGGGTCGCGGAAGAAGCGGATGAGCAGGTCCTCTTCCATGAGCTTGTGGATGGCGGGAGCGAGCTTGTCCTCATCTGCGCGCGATTTGGGCTCGATGGCATAGGTCATGGCGGGCTCTGGAGGCGCGGCCAAATCCACCTGGAAGTCGGCGCCCTTCTGGCCGAGCGTGTCGCCGGTGAGCGTGTCGCGCAGCTTGGCTACGGCGCCCAGGTCGCCCGCGTGCAGCTCGGGAATTTCGACGGCCTTGCGACCCTGCATCACGCTCAGGTGCGAGAGCTTTTCCTGGCCGCGGCGGGTGTAGTTCTCGAGGGTGGCGTCGTTCTTGATGATGCCGCCGATGACCTTGAAGAACGTGATGCGGCCGGCGAAGGGATCGGACATGGTCTTGAAGACGAGGGCGGCGGTGGGCTCGGAGTCGGCGATTTTACGGACGACGGCGGGAGCGTCGGCGTCTGCTCCGGGAGTTTTGCCGGCGATGGGCGTGCGCTCAGTAGGCGAGGGCGTGTAGGCCTTGATGAAGTCGAGGAGATGATCGAGGGCCATGTTGGAGAGGCCGCTGGAAAAGAGCACGGGGAAGATGCGGTCTTCGCGGATGGCTTCGTGAAGAGCGGAGATGAGATGCGCGGTGGTGAGCGTGCCCTTGTCGAAGTACTCTTCCATCAGCTCGTCTTTGCCTTCGGCGACGAGCTCGACGAGAGCTTCGTGGCGCGCCTTGGCGTCGGCAGCGAGCGAGGCGGGAATTTCAGCGGAGACTTTGCCGCGGCCATCGCCGCCGGGCGTGTAAGTGTAAGCCTCCATGGTGACGAGGTCGACGACGCCGTGAAAGCCCTGCGCGTCGGAGATGGGCAACTGGACGGGAACACAGTTGCGGCCCCAGCGGTCGTTAAGGTCGTCCATGAGGGCGCTCAGGCCGCCGCCGCCTCCGGCTTTGGGGTGGTCCATTTGATTGACGAGAACGATGCGTGGAACATTGGCCTCTTCAGCAAAGCGCCAGACGCGCTCAGTGACGGGCTCGACGCCGGATTGGGCGTTGATGACGACGATGGCGGATTCGACGGGAAAGAGCGCGGCGCGAGCTTCGTGGGTGAACATGTGGAAGCCGGGCGTGTCGACGAGATTGATCTTGATGCCCTGCCACTCGGCAAAGGCGACGGCATTCTGCATGGTGGTGCCGCGGGCGACTTCTTCTTCGTCGTAGGCGGTGGCTGCCGAGCCGTCTTCAACGCGGCCCTGGGTGGGAGTCATTTTGGCGGCATGCAGCAGAGCGGCAATGAGAGTGGTTTTGCCGCAGTGAGCATGCCCCACTACAGCCACGTTGCGGATCTCACTTCCCTGGTACGTTTTCATTGGATTCTCCTTGGCAAGACGTGCTTTGGGCTGGATTTAGAGGCAGAGAACCATGGTCCGCGGCGCGCCTTCTTCTCGAAAGACGGATGCTATCACAGCGAGAGTGTGAACGTCCTGTGACTGGAAATACAGGGACTAGGGACTAGGGACGAGGGAACGAGTGAAGGAGAGAAGGAGTGAAGAAGTGAACGAGAAGACAGGGGCTGGGGGCGGGGGGAAAAACAGAATGGAAACGGAGGCGTGCTAGACTCGTGGGGTTTGGAGGTGTGAGTGAGGGATTTTTTGCGGATCGGGATTGCGGCCGGGCTGTTGGCGGTGGCGCCGGCGGCGTATGGAGCGGATGCGAGCGGAACGTGGAAGGGCGCGTTCGACTTCGAGGGCAGCAATGTGGCGCTCACATTTCACTTGACGATTGCGGGCGGAGCAATGACGGGGACTGTCGAAGGATTGCCAACCACGCCGGCCGAGATTCACGACGGCAAGGTGGACGGCGACACGATGACGTTCTGGGTGACCACCGACTACAAGGGGCAATCATACAAACTTGCGTACATGGGGAGGATTTCGGCGGCCGGCGACCAGATTGCGTTCACTTTCGGCACCGCGGACAGAACCTGGACCGCGCAGTTGACGGCGGCGAAAAGCGTGGAAGCGGCGCCGGCTGCTGCGCCGACTGCTGCGCCTGCCGCGATCGATGTGACGGGGACATGGAAAGGGGCCTTCGACTTGAACGGCAGCAGCATGCCGCTGACGTTTCATTTGATGAGCGCGCCGGACGGCGCGGTGACGGGCACGATGGAGGGGTCGGCGCCGATGCCTGCCGAGATTCACGACGGCAAGCTGGACGGCGACACCATCACTTTTTTGCTGACCACCGACTACGGGGGGCAGACGTACAAGCTGGTGTTCAAGGGGAAGATTGCTGCCGGACAGATTGACCTCACGTTTGGAACGGAAGACGGAAGCTGGAGCGGGCAATTGACGGTGGAAAGACAGCAGACAGCAGACAGTAGGCAGTAGGCAGTAGGCAGCAGAGATCAGGGGTCAGTGGTCGGGGGTCAGGGATCAGAAATCATCATTCCCGGCAGGTGTTCGGTTGAGGAGCAGGTGCTTGCGGAAGCGCCAGAGATAGATTCCGAGGTTGAAGCAACAAAAAGCCGTAGCCACGGCGCCGACCAGGCCGGCGGAGATATTGGGATTGACCGTTGCGTCGATGTAATGAACGAGGAACCTGCCTTGATACACAGGCAGGCCTGCGCGCGATTCGAAGTATTGTTCGGCGACCGTGAGCGGGCAGGGCCACATTGCGAATTGCACAGCGATTGCCGAGAGCAAAGAGAGAACGTGCAGGGTGCTCCAAAGCGGGCGGCCGCGCGTCCAGAGCGCGCCGAAGACGACCAGCGCGACCCAAAGCCAATGAGCCAGCAGAGTAAGGATGGCGGCCGTGATCATCATGAGGGTGGTTATTGTCCATCGTAGCGTATGGTAGATTGAGTGCGCCACGCACGGGGGGAAGGGACCATCGGATGAGGATGCGAATTCACATTTGCGTTCTTTGGGCGGGAATTTTTCTTGTGGCGGCCTGCGCGTTGAGGGCTCAGGCTGGAGGTGCGGCTCAGCCTGGCACTCCGGCAACTGCACCGGCGCAGGTACTCTCAAGCGCCTCGGCTGCTCCGCCGGCGTTCGTCATGCCCCCTCCGCACCAGAACGCGCCGCTCGGCGATATTCCCCGCTTTCCGGGCGACGGCGAAGGCGCGTACAAGACGGGCCATTATCGCGATCTGTTTGCCGAGCAGGGGCACACGCCGGCCGAGAGCCGGGCGAAAATCGAGAAGGCGTTCCAGCAACTGTTTCACGGCGACGGGCAGGAGGAGCGAATCTACTTTGAGACCGGCGCCAACGAGAACGGACCGCTCGCGTACGTCACCGACTGGGCGAACAACGACGCGCGCACCGAAGGCATGAGCTACGGCATGATGATCGCCGTGGAGCTCGACAAGAAGCGCGAGTTCGACGCCATCTGGAACTGGGCGCACACCTACATGTTGATCACCGACCCCAAGAATCCGTCGGTTGGCTATTTCGCGTGGTCGATGAACACCGATGGAACGCCGCGGTCTACGGGCCCCGCGCCGGACGGGGAAGAGTACTTCACCATGGCGCTCTATTTTGCCGCGCGGCGATGGGGAAACGAAACAGGGGGCAACGGCAAGGGGATTTATAACTATCAGGCGGAGGCGGACAAGATTCTGCGCGGCATGAGGCATCATCCGGTGCTGACGGGAATGGGGCCGTTCCGGATTCACCCCGACGATCCACCGTTCATCCTACCGGATCATCCATGGCCGAGCATCTCCAGCCGCAGGATGGAGGAGGAAGCGAAAGCGAGCGGACGGCCGTGGCCGCCGGTTTTCCGGTTCCCGCGCGGGCCGCGCGAGCAGACCATTGGGCCGATGGTGGACGAGAGCCACTTCATGATCGAATTCGTGCCCAATCTGCCGGGCGGGACGACGGACATGTCGTATCATCTGCCGGCGTTCTACGAACTGTGGTCGCGGTGGGGACCGGTGGAGGATCGTGCATTCTGGGCGAAGGCTGCGGACGTTAGCCGGGACTTTTTCAATCGTGTGACCGATCCGGTGACGGGACTGATGCCGGACCGCAGCAATTTTGACGGGACGCCGCTGACGAACTACGACGGGAAGCCGGTGCCGTTTGCTGCGGACTCGTGGCGGTGCATCAGCAACTGGAGCGTGGATTATTCGTGGTGGCACAAAGACGCGCGCGAGGCGGCGCTGAGCGATCGCCTGCAGAAATTTTTGTCAAGCCAGGGCATCGACACGTTCGGGAACCGGTACACGCTCGACGGCAAGCCGCTATCGACGACGCACTCGACAGGGATGGCGGCGGCGGCGGCGGTGGGCAGTTTGGCCGCGACGGACGGGCCCACGGCGAAGGCGTTTGTGGATGCGCTGTGGAACATGCCGGTGCCGACAGGCGAGGCGAGATATTACGACGGGCTGCTTTATTTGATGAGCATGATGCACTGCAGCGGGAACTTCAGGGTTATTGAAAAAGCAGCTACTAGCCGGTAGCTTCCAGCTGCTAGCTTATTTGTGCGCGTGCTGGCGGTCCGGGTCAATCCGTACGCGGTTCGCCATCAGAGGGTCCAGATTGGCGCACCCGGCAACCCGGCGGACGGTTTCCGCGTCTACTAAAACAAGAACTACAACCATGATTCACGGGTGCCGGGACTGCCTCGGCCTGTGATGTGATCGTGCAACAGGGTTGAGCCGCGGCGGCAGGGTACATGGGCTTTAGTAGAACCACGGGCGCGCGATGCGCAGGAACGGAGTGCATCGATGAACGAAAAAGTGAGTTGGGTGTGGCGGCGAGCCGGGGTTGCAGCATTGGGATTGTCGGCTGCTCTGTGGCTGACGGGATGCACCGCGATCAAGGTGAAGTTGGGGATGAGAACGCATCTCGACAAGCTGCCCGTGACGACAATTGAGGCGAACCTGCCGATGGGCCCGGCCATTGCGCCGGGAGCGACCTCGCCCCTGGTGGTCACGTTCACCGACTCAAATGGCAAGACCTGGGTTACAGAGGGAAAGGGCAAGGGCAAGATTCTGTGGTCCGATCTGACGGTGACGCCGAGCGTGGTGACGGTGAACAAGAAGGGCGTGTTGCGGCTGGCGAACGACCCACGGAAAAGCGACGGCAAGACGGGACACGTGGAGGTGACGGTCCCGAGCCATCCGGAACTGAAAGCGGAGTTGGATATCCCGGTGCGCTACGACATCGCCTTTGTGGCCAGTTTCAACGGAGCCAATGGATCGGGTGGCATGGACGGAACGAATGGAACGGATGGCACGTCCGGGTCGAGCGGTTCGACGGGATCATGCGGTCCGGACAACAGTACAGCGGGAGGAGATGGGGGCAACGGCAGTGACGGTAGCGACGGCGGAAATGGCGGCGATGGCGGCAACGGCGGCGATGCGCCTGCGGTGAAAGTCCTATCGCATTCCGGCCGGCTGCTCACCCACTGTTGCAGGCCGTTATAAGCGCACCAGGTCGAAAAGACCGGCATTTTCTGGTCGACCCGCAAGGCGGTTCGCTGACCATCACGTCAAATGGGGGCGCAGGAGGCAGCGGCGGCAGAGGCGGAAGAGGAGGCCGGGGCGGAGCCGGGGGATCGGGCGGATTTGGCTGCCCCAGCGGCTCGAGCGGCAGAAGCGGTTCGGACGGACGCGACGGATTTGCGGGAAGCGATGGATCGCCTGGACGGTCCGGAAGGATCACCATCGTTTACGACCCCGCAGTGGCTCCTTACCTCGCGGCGGTTAAGGCTTCCAACAAAGGCGCGCAGGCTCCGGTCTATCAGGAAGCTCCCGTCGCGCCTCTCTGGTAGGTGTCCGCGTCGATTTAGCGACAAAGACAAGGATCTGATGCGCGGCGCGACCCGTAGGACGCCTATGATTTGAAGATGCGTTGATGCAATCGGCTCCCCGCCGGTTTGTGGTACATTGTGCTCACGGCTTTCCCTTCTTCATTCCCCTGTTTTTCTTGCTGAAAATTGCGATTCGCACGAGGTAAGCGCCGATGGCCGCTGCCAGTTCCGCGCACGAGGTGTATGCGCCGCCAGGAGCGCCGGCGGACGAAGAGGCGCGCCTGAAGCGGATTGGCGAATCCGCAATGCGGAAGGCGAGCCTGCGGCTGCTTCCGGTGATTGCGGTGGGCTATGGGCTGTCGTACATGGACCGCATCAATATCAGTTTTGCCTCGCTGCAGATGAATCAGGATTTGCACTTCAGCGCTTCGGTGTATGGGTTTGGCGCAGGACTTTTCTTTATTGGGTATGCGCTGTGCGAGGTGCCGTCGAACCTGCTGCTGCTGCGGTTCGGCGCCAAGCGCTGGCTGGCGCGGATCATGTTCACATGGGGATTGCTGGCGGCGGCGATGATGTTTGTGCGCACACCGCTCGAGTTCAACGCGCTGCGGTTTCTGCTGGGCGTGGCGGAGGCGGGATTCTTTCCCGGAGTGGTTTATTACCTGACGCTGTGGTTTCCGGCACGGGTGAGAGCGCGGGCGGTGAGCCGGTTTTATATTGCCCTGCCCCTGAGTTCGGTGTTGATGGGCTCGGTGGCGGGGTGGTTGCTGGGACTTGGCGGGAAGCTGGGACTCTCAGGTTGGCAATGGCTTTTTCTTCTTGAAGGACTGCCGGCGGCAGCATTCAGCCTGGTGATTCTGAAGATGCTTCCGGATGGCCCGGCTAAGGCGACCTGGTTGACCGCGGAGGAAAAGGAGTGGTTGCAGGGGCAGCTAAAGGCGGACGGCGCAAAGGCGCACCTGGGGCACAGTGCAGGCGTAATGCAGGCGCTGCTCGAACCGAAGGTATGGATGATGGGGGCGTACTTCTTTTTCGCGCTGACGGCAAGCTACGCTTACAATTTTTCGCAACCAGCGATTCTGCAAGGCGCGACCGGATGGAGCGTCAAGAATGTTGGTTTCCTGGTGGCTTGCTTTGGGTTGGCGGGCGCAGCAGGAATGCTCGTGAACGGCGCGCACTCCGATCGCAAAGGCGAGCGGGCGATGCATTGCATCGTTCCCTGTGTGGTGATGGCGGCCGGCTATCTGACGGCGAGTTATGCGAAGGAGCCGTGGCTTGTGGTGGCTGCTTTGGCGGCCAGTTTCATTGCGTTCATGTTGATGCTTGGGCCAGGGGTGGCCGTGCCGACAGAGTTCCTGGCCGGGCGCGCGGCGGCGGCAGGCATTGCAGCCATGAATACGATCACGATGTTCAGCGGATTCGTGGGGCCGTACTGGATGGGCGTGATGAAGGACTATACGGGGAGCTATGAAGTGGGGTTGAGGGGGCTTGTGCTCCCCTGCCTGCTGGCGGCGGGAACAATGTACGCGTTGACGCGAAGCCTGGCGCGACGGCCTGCGGCGGCCGGGGTGGAACTGGCGGAGGAGACGGTGTGATGAGCTTGAGATCAGCGTTTAGGTGAAGAGCGCCGGAATGAGTTGTGCACAGGTTGCGGGGTCGAATGGAGGGCTGCGACGACAGCGGCTGGATCTTTTGCGATCACAGTCAGAAAAGCCCTGGCTGAGGACTCAGGAGTGCGACGTCCACCTTCCCAGTGTTTTACCGCATCAAGTGAGAAACCGAAAGTAGCTGAGAAGCGGGCCTGGGTCATCTTCAGCCGCTTGCGAATCCCTTTCACATCGACCTTAGCGGGCAAGTTGACCTTGTAACCGGCGGTTTCTCCGGCCAAAAAGGCCTCCACTTCGTCGAGTCCGGTCATCAGGTCGTTAAACATCTTTGTCATGGCTTACCTCCTGTATCTCGCAAAGATCTCATCGGCGCGCCTGGCGAGGTCATTGCGATTGAAGAACTGCGGTATAGGGATCCGGCATGGCTCCGCTACCTATCGTTATGTGCGGGCAAGAACTCCGATCGGCACGAATCCAGTCCAGGGCGTATGCGCAATGAGTCCTGCGGAGCGGCTTGAAGAAGTAGCGGGGGCCATTGCGGGGAAGTTATTGTAGGTCCTGCCATTGAGGACTCTCCCGGATGCAGCTTTTCGTGTGCCGCCCCATTGCTTAAAGAAGAACGGCACACCGTCTCTATCGCATTGACTCTGTATCGACCGAACCCACTCAACCTTCATGGGGCGTGCGCCGGGGCCGCTCTCGCCGCCAACGATTGCCCATGCGATTCCTTTCAGGTCAATTTTGCCAAGGTCTTCCAACAAAGGTTCAATGGAGAGGAATCGAACAGCAACATGCGTTTGTTGGAGTCGGCGGAGTCTCGGGAGTCCGTGTTTCTTATTCTCGACGCTGACTCCCCACCAAATATTCGGCTTCATTGCGAAAGAACGCAGTGGTCCACTGAGGAGCCTCGACATCCGATCATGGCGTTTTGTGAGGATCTGGAAGATATGCCAGTCGGCTGCCTCCATTACCTTGCACACACTAGCAATGTAATCGTCAGGGACATCATCGTGAAAAAGATCGCTCATTGAGTTGACGAAGATTTTTCGGGGAGTCCTCCAGCGAAGTGGGTCAGGCAGCTTCTCAGGCACGAGCCGAACTTCGAATCCCTGTTCAAATGGGTGGCCGGGAACACCGCGAAAACGCTCCGCAAATCTTTCGGCATAGCAATGCTTGCACCCTGGGCTGACTTTTGAACAGCCGCGAACAGGATTCCACGTTGCATCCGTCCATTCGATTGATGTGCCAAGCGACATGTTGACCTCCTAGTCGAACAAACTGCGTTGTGGGAAAGCGTACTTTAAGACTTGGTCCCAATACTTGAAGGCCGTTGGATGCTTTGAGAAGAGTGCGAGGTAGTAAAGTGGCGTGTGCTTTCTTTTGATTACTCTCATGTCTGCAAGTTCCGTTTTTCTGTATCCCAGGCCTTCCATTGAACGCGCGAACTCTAGCGCTAGGAACCGCGCGAAATCTTTGCCTTTGAGTTGTTCCTCTGCCCATCGATCACGCCAGTCAGAGTTTCCGAGCATGTCATCCAGTTTTCGATTCTCAGGATTCAAATAATGAGCAATTGCTCGCTTGGCGTCCATTTGAAACGCTAAGAGGCAGAGGAAATCTACTCCGCGGGCCGAATTAGAGAGCCTCTTCAAGGTTTCAAGACGGAGGCCGCAGTCCTCGGGGTCAACAAAGCACAGGACTAAATTATCTTTGGGTATCAGATCGCAAACATTCTTGATTTGTTCGTTGCAATCGCCGTCAATCCAGTGGATGTCTTGATCCGGGCAAATCCTCTTAACCCGCTCTTTGAGCGCCGTCATGCAAGTTGGGTCATTCTCACAGAAAATATACCGGTCGAACCGTGCATCGACAGACAATGCGATCAGGGGTGATCCAAGAAGAATCCTGTTGGATCCTTCAATGCGGCAAAGGCCACTCCCTGCATAAAGATCCACGTAGACCCGTTTGCCCCTCCACTTGTATCGCATGCCGTTTGAAAACAGATCACAATAGAGCCTAATTAAGGCGTATTTGTCTTCCGTGTATGAACCGCGTTCCGGCATCTCGAATTCATCGGGCACGCCGAGGAGCGTCTCGTTCTTCATGGGCACAATGATACTCTTCCAAAAAGCAAATAAAAAGCGAAACTACGGCAGGGGTGTCTCGCGAGTATCTGACGCGTGATTATAGGATTATCTCTTTTGGTGTTAGAGGCTTACGGCGGCGGGAAGAATCTCTTCGACGTCGACCCACTGCGTGGGGTAGTTGCCGGTGTAGCAGGCCGTGCAGTAGCCCGTTTTGCGTTCGTCGCGGACGGAAGCCAGCAGGCCATCCAGCGAAAGATACGCGAGCGTATCGGCCTCGATAAATTGGCGAATCCCCTCGACAGAGCGATTGGCGGCTATCAGTTCGCGCTTTGACGGCGTGTCGACGCCGTAGAAGCAGGGCGAGATGGTGGGCGGGCAACTGATGCGAAGGTGGACTTCGGTTGCGCCCGCGCCGCGGACCATGCGGACAATCTTGCGGCTGGTCGTTCCGCGAATAATCGAGTCGTCAATGAGGATGACGCGCTTGCCGGCGAGGAGATTGTGCACGGGGTTGAGCTTGAGGCGCACGCCGAAGTCGCGGACGCGCTGCTCGGGCTCAATAAAGGTGCGGCCGACGTAGTGGTTGCGGATAAGGCCGAAGCGGAAAGGCAGGCCGGCTTCTTCGGCGTAGCCGAGCGCCGCGGTCACTCCCGAGTCGGGGACGGGAACCACAACATCGGCGGCCACGCCGGACTCGCGGGCCAACTGGCGGCCCATCTGGTCGCGCGACTCCTGCACCCAGCGGCCGAAGATGCGCGAGTCGGGGCGAGCGAAGTAGACGTGCTCGAAGATGCAGCTGGCTTGCGGAACGCCGGATGCGTACTGGCGGCTGGTCACGCCGTCTCCCGAAACCATCACCAACTCGCCGGGAAGAATGTCGCGAACGAATTCGGCGCGGAGCAAGTCGAAGGCGCAGGATTCGCTGGCGAAGACGACGGTGTCGGGGCCTTGCGGATGTTTCATGCGGCCCATGGAAAGCGGACGGAACCCGCGCGGATCGCGAGCAGCGAAGATGTGGTCGCGCGTCATCATCACGATGGAGAAGGCGCCCTCGACCTGGCCGAGCGAGTCGGCGATGGCGTCGACGAGCGTGCCGGCGCGGGAGTGCGCGATGAGCTGGACAATGATTTCGGAGTCGGACGTGGTTTGAAAGTAAGCGCCGTCGCGCTCCAGGCGTGCGCGCAGATTGCCGAGATTCACCAGGTTGCCGTTGTGGGCGATGGCGATGAGGCCCTTGGTGGAATCGACGCGGATGGGCTGCGCGTTGAGCAGCGCCGAATCGCCCGTTGTCGAGTAGCGCGTGTGGCCGATGGCCAGGTGTCCGGGGAGTTTAGCGAGAACGTCGTCGGTGAAGATTTCGGAGACCAGGCCCATGCCCTTGATGTTGGCGAGATGCTGGCCGTCGGCAGTGGCGATTCCGGCCGACTCCTGGCCGCGGTGCTGGAGAGCGTAGAGCGCAAGATAGGCTTCACGCGCGGCGTGGGGATGGCCGTAGATGGCGACGACGCCGCATTCTTCGCGAAGCTTGTCAGCTTCGCGAAGAGTTGTCAGTGGACAGTTGTCAGTGATCAGTGACTTGGCGCGGAGGGATTCGGAAAGGTCCGCGATGCCTTCGATCCCCTGGAAGAGCAACCGGCTCATGCGGGGACCTCGCCGTGGAGATTTGCTTCCAGGGCGGAGGCCCAGAGTGTACGAAGCTCGGCGAGTTGCGCGGAAATGAAGGGCTCCCCATCTACGGAGATTTCGAGGCGGCTGCCGCCGGTGGTTCCGATGCGCGCGGAGAAGAAGTTGTTCTGGCCGGCCATGGCGTCGATCTCGGAGAGATTGCCGGGTACGGTGGTGATGAGGATGGTGGAAGCGGGCTCGGCAAAGAGGCCGAAGAGAGGATGAGCGAGAAGCGACGGATCCTGCTCGACGGTGGCTCCGATGCCTTTGGGGAATGCTGCTTGCGCGAGCGCCACGGCCAGGCCGCCGTCGGAGATGTCGCGCGCCGAGCGGATGAGCTTGCGCCAGGCGAGCACGGCCAGCAGATCGTGCAAACTGGCCTCCGCGTCGAGGTCGAGCGCAGGCGGCCGGCCCCACAACCCGCCCAGAACCGCCTTGGCAAACTCGGAGGAGCCGAAAGCGGTGAGATTCGCCGCGACTTCGGCGTCGGTGGCGTCGGCTTCCGCGCGTCCCCTTGGTTCCCGCTCAAGCGCCGGCAGCGGATATTGGCTGATGGGCGGAGGATTGAGGGGCACCTTGAGCTCTGGGTCGGGTTCCTCGCCGCGGGGAATCGGCCAGAGCAGCACGATGGCGTCTTTCTCGCGCTGGAAGTGCGCGGGAACGGCCTTCGTCACGTCTTCCAGAATGCCCACGATGCCGAGGACCGGCGTGGGATAGATGGCCTCGCCGCGCGTCTCGTTATAAAGAGAAACGTTGCCGCCGGTGATGGGCGTGCCCAGCGCCGTACAGGCCTCGGCAATGCCGTCGATGGCGGCCGAGAGCTGGGCCATGATCTCGGGCTTCTCGGGATTGCCGAAGTTGAGACAGTTGGTGGCGGCCACAGGCGTCGCGCCGGTGCAGGCCACCTTGCGCGCGCACTCGGCCACGGCGTGCATGGCGCCGAGCTTGGGATCGAGATATGCCCAGCGACCGTTACCGTCGAGTGCCATGGCGAGGCCGATCTCTCCCATTGGCTCTTCAAGTCCGTCCGGTCTTTCGGTGCCTTTGATGCGCATCACGCCGGCTTCGCCGCCGGGGCCCTGGACGGTATTGGTCTGCACCATGCTGTCGTATTGCTCGTGAACCCAGCGCTTGGAGCAGACGTTGGAACTGGCGAGAAGTTTCTTGAGGTCGGCGGTGTAGTCGCGGTCTTTGGATAACTCGGCGAGGACTTCGGCCTGCGGGTCGAGCGGAACGGGCGCTTTCCATGTGCCGATGGAACGGTGATAGAGCGGCGCATCGTCAGTGAGCGACTGGTTGGGAATGTCCGCGACCAATGTGCCGTGATGGCGGATGCGAAGCCGCGGCTCGGGCTCGACCGTGCCGACAATCACCGCGTCCAGGCCCCACTTCGCGAACACGCGCAGCACCTCGTCTTCGCGGCCTTTTTCGGCCACGAGCAACATACGCTCCTGGCTCTCGGAGAGCATGATCTCGTAGGCGGTCATGCCGGTTTCGCGTTGCGGCACGCGATCGAGCTCGACATCGAGACCTACGCCGCCGCGCGCGCCCATCTCGCATGTGGAGCACGTCAACCCGGCTGCGCCCATGTCCTGAATGCCCACGATCGCGCCGGTCTGCATGGCTTCGAGGCAGGCTTCGAGCAGGAGTTTCTCCATGAAGGGATCGCCGACCTGCACGTTGGGCCGTTTCTGCTCCGACCCTTCCTTGAACTCCTCGCTGGCCATGGTGGCGCCGTGGATGCCGTCGCGGCCGGTTTTCGCGCCTACATAGATGACCGGGTTTCCCGCACCGCTGGCCTTGGCGTAGAAGATCTCGTCTTTGCGGACGAGGCCGAGGGC
>Ga0182027_10001455_pt1 | contig 39623 bp, 30 predicted proteins | sample 712E1DmetaG_FD_121300 | JGI IMG/M metagenome (GOLD analysis project Ga0182027, IMG submission 121300) | Permafrost microbial communities from Stordalen Mire, Sweden - 712E1D metaG (Illumina Assembly) | ecosystem: Environmental > Terrestrial > Soil > Wetlands > Permafrost | place: Sweden...
CCGCCGATCTCTTATGCGAGAAGACATGGGCTCAGCCAGGAAATCCGGACTGCTGGCGGCGACGGTGGTCGACTGGCGCGCCAAACGGATTGACGATCCGCTCAACCGCTTGCGCTATCTCCGGGTTGCCGCGGTCGATCTGAAACCTTCGGCCGCGCTCCGAGGGGGCGAGTGGCGCTATGCGGGCCTGGCCGTCCTGGTCATAGCGGCGGCCTGCTATGCCGTTGCGCATCTGACAATGCCCCGGCGCAGCGCGCTCGCGCCAGTCAGACGGCCCTCGCCGGTCGAACGGGCAGCGGCGGGTGTCGAATCCGCCGGACGCTTTGCGGACGTGTGGCTGGTTGAGCAGAATGCGGAACGCGAGGAGTACAGCAACGGCCTCCAGATCGATTGCCGGCTGGCGGTCTCCAACCGGCCGAGGACCTATGCCGTTTTCGACGCCGCGCGCCCCGACCGGGGCCTGATCGAATGGCGCAAGGACCCGGTGGGCATCGTGTTCCACACCACCGAGAGCCTGCAGGTCCCGTTCGAGCCGCATCAGAACCGTATACTGATGCACATTACGGGAGGACTCATCGAGTACGTTCGCGACAAGCGGGCGTACCACTTTCTGGTGGATCGCTTCGGCCGCGTCCACAGCATCGTGCGGGAGGGCGACGCGGCCAACCACGCCGGGCACTCCGTATGGGCAGACGACAACTGGCTGTACCTCAATCTGAACGACAGCTTCTTCGGCGTCTCGTTCGAGGCCCAAACGCACCACGGCGAAGGAAGCACTTCCATTACGCCGGCCCAGACGCACGCTGGGACCCTTCTGGTGGAGATGCTCCGGGCGCGCTACCACCTGCCAGCCCACAATTGCGTGACGCACGCACAGGTTTCGGTTAATCCGGACAACATGCAGATCGGGTATCACACCGACTGGGCGGCCAACTTTCCGTTCGGGGACGTCGGCCTGCCTGACAACTATGCCCGCCCCTTGCCGGGCCTCTACCTCTGCGGCTTCGTCTACGACAGGAGTTACGTGGCCTCGACAGGCCCGCGGATCCTGACGGCGATCGGGCTGTCGGAGGCAAGGCTCGGGGAGGTGGCGGCGCGGCGGCATATCGAGGCCGCCAGTTACCGCGAGTACTTGCAGCGGGAGTACCGAAAGAATATCAAGGCGCTCAAGAAAGAGACGCCACAAGGAGATGGGGTATGACTGATACAACCAAGAGCAACCTGGCCATCGGCCTGGACGTTGGGACGAGCCGGATCGTCGCGGCACGAAAAACCGAGCAGGGCTTCGAATACGGCAGCCAGCTCAACGCGTTTCTCACCGTTCCGTCTTCTCGAGTTACCGAGAATGCGCTCAAGAAAGAGGGCGTTCCCCACACGGTCGAGGATAACGCGATCTGGATTCATGGGACCGAGTCGCAGCGCTTCGCGGACTTGCTGAACTCGGAGATTCGGCGGCCCATGCGCGGCGGCTTTCTGAATTCCGGCGAGCCGGCGAGCGTCAAGGTGATGTCGGAGATCATCCGGCTGGCGACCGGCGGCGGAGGTAAGGCCGGCGAGAACGTGTGCTTCACCGTGGCTGCGCCGCCGCTGGGCGCCGAGCCGAGTTTGACCTGGCACGAGGCCACCATGAAGCAGGTCCTGGGCGACCTCGGCTTCCAGTCGCGTGCGATCAACGAAGGGCTGGCCGTGGTCTATAGCGAGCTCGTAGACTGCAACTTCACCGGTATCGGCATCAGTTGCGGCGGCGGGCTGTGCAACGTCTGCTTCGCGTACCTCTCCGTGCCCATGCTGAGCTTCTCGGTTCCTAAGGCCGGCGATTTCATCGATGCCAGTGCAGCGGCGATGTCCGGAGAGCGGGCCAACCGCATCCGCATTCTCAAGGAGCAGGCTTTCCACATCAACGGGCGGCAGCCGAATCAACTTCTGCAAGTCATCGATGTCTACTATGACGACATGATCCGCACGCTGGTGGCGGCGCTGAACGAAGGCTTCCAGAACGCTAAGAACCTGCCCCAGCTTCCGCGCGCGATTCCACTGGTTCTGAGCGGCGGGACGGCGGCGCCGAAGGGCTTCCGCGATCGCTTCGAGCAGATCCTCAGGGAGTCGCATTTCCCGATCGCGATCTCGGACGTCCGGCTAGCGGCCGATCCCCTGACCGCCACCGCGAAGGGCGCGCTTATGGCGGCGCTTTCGGAGATGTAGTGCGACGGCGCAGCGGCGACCGGCCGGGCTAGTGCTCTGACCGCGAGGTCCGCTCTCTTACGGTCGCGGTTCGGACCAGACACGGAACCGCGCGCATCACACGGTTGCAGCGCTAGCGGGGAACGTCGGCGGATCCGTTCAGACCCAGACCTTCGTTCAACGCTCCCTGCCGGTAGCCTTCCAGGTCGAGGGTGACGTAATGGAAGCCGAGCGGCTTGAAGATGGCCACGAACTCGGCCGCCATGGCGGAAGTCAGGGCGCGGGATAGCTCCTCCGGCGCGACCTCGATGCGCACCAGTTCGCCGTGGAACCGCATGCGGAACTGGCGGAACCCGAGCGCTCGGAGCGCCTCTTCGCCACGCTCGACGGTCTTAACGGTCTCCTCCGTCGCCGGCGTCCCATAGGGGATGCGTGAGCTGAGGCACGCGGAAGCCGGGCGGTCCCAGGTTGGCAGGCCCGCCGCCCGCGACAGTTCGCGGATCTCGGCTTTCCGGAGCCCGGCCTCTACCAGCGGTGCCTCGACCCGGTGCTCGGTCGCCGCCTTCTGCCCAGGGCGGTAGTCGCCCAGGTCGTCCACATTGACGCCGTAAACGATGTGCTCGATCGCACGCTCCCGGCCCAGCGCCTCCAGGCGCTCGAAGAGTTCGTCTTTGCAGTGGAAGCAGCGGTCCGGTGCGTTGCGGACGTAATCCGGGTTTTCGAACTCGCGGGTCGCGATGTACTCGTGCCGGAATCCGAACTGGTGCGCCAGCGCTTCGGCGTCCCGCTTGTGCGAGGTGGGGATGGATGCGGAGTCCGCCGTGACGATCAGGGCGTTCGCGCTTCCCAGGGCGCTCGTGGCGGCCCAGGCCAGGTAGGCCGAATCCGTGCCGCCGGAATAGGCGACGATCACCCGCCCCAGCTCGCGCAGGCGCGCGAATAGCCGCTCCTGCTTCTGGGGCAGCAAAGCCGCGTCCAGTGATTCGCCAAGTGAGACCAGCCCAGCCATACCGCTTCCTCTATTGTAGCGGCAGGTCTTCCTGACCGTTGGGGCCGTTCCCGTTCCCGCTCTCTTCGGTGATGATGGAAGCCGCCGCCACGCGGTCGCCCTCTTCCATGCGGACCAGGCGCACACCCTGCGTGGACCGGCCGGCCTGCCGGATTTCGCTCGACTCGATGCGGATAATCTTGCCCTGCTGCGTGACGATGATGAGATCCGAGTCCTCGGCGACCTCCATAATCGCCACCACCTTGCCGATGCGCGGCGTCACCTTCATGTTGATGACGCCCTTGCCGCCGCGAGCCGTTAAGCGGTAGTCGCTGAGCGGCGTCCGCTTGCCGTAGCCGTTTTCGGAGATCGTAAGGATGAGACCCTCTTCCTCGACAATCTCCATCCCGACCAGGTAGTCCCCCTCCGCCAGGTCCATCGCGCGAACGCCGCGCGCGTCCCGGCCCATCGGCCGCACCTTGGTCTCCGAGAAGCGGATCGCCTTGCCGTCATGCGAGGCCAGGAAGAAGTAGTTCTGGCCATTGCTGACGCCCGCCCCGATCAACTCGTCGCTCGAGTCCAGATCGATGGCGATGATGCCGCGCGCCAGCGGGTTGTCGAACCGCGTCAGCTCGCACTTCTTGATCACGCCATCCCGCGTCACCATCACCACGAACTTCTCGGCCACGAACTCCTTGACCGGCAGGAAGGCGCGGATCTCCTCGTTGGGCTGCAGGTTGATGAGATTCGAAATGTGCTTGCCCTTACCCGCGGTGCCGGCGTCGGGAATGGCGTAAATCTTGAGCCAGTAGACGCGCCCCTTGTTGGTAAAGATGAGCAGGTAGGCGTGTGTCGAGGCAATGATCAGGTGCTCGAGGAAATCCTCCGTGCGCGTGCCCATGCCGATGCGGCCCTTGCCGCCTCGCGACTGGCGCCGGTAGGTGTCGACAGCGGTCCGCTTCAGATAGCCGCCGTGCGTGACGGTCACGGCAACGTCTTCCACCGCCACCAGGTCTTCGAGCAGAATCTCGCCCGTGTCCTCCAGGAACTGGGTCCGCCTCTCGTCGCCATAGTCCTTCTGGACTTCCTTCAGCTCTTTGACGATGACGGCGCGCAGCACCTTTTCGGAACCCAAAATCTCGAGGTATTCGGCAATGCGGCGCTGCAGTTCCGCCAGCTCGTCGATGATCTTCTGGCGCTCCATGCCGGTCAGCCGCTGGAGTTGCAGTTCAATGATGGCCTGCGCCTGTCTCTCGCTGAAGTCGAAGCGATACGCCGCGTCGATCACCACCTCTTCGATGGCGCGCTGGGGCAGGGGAAGCAGGCCCATCAGGCGGTCGCGGGCCTCTTTGGGATTGGCCGATCCGCGGATGGTCTCGATCACCAGGTCGAGCTGGTCGAGCGCTTTCTGGAAGCCGAGCAAAATGTGCTCGCGGTCGCGGGCCTTGCGGAGTTCGAACTCCGTACGGCGGCGCACCACGTCCACGCGATGATCGATAAAGCGTTTGATGCAGTCGATGAGGCCCAGTTCGCGCGGCTGGCCATTGACGATCGACAGCATGATGATGCCGAAGCCGGTCTGCAGCTGGGTGTGCTTGTACAGATTGTTCAGCACCACCTCGGGCTGCTCGCCGCGCTTTAGCTCGAAAACGATCCGCATCCCGTCCCGGTCGCTCTCGTCACGGATCTCGGAAATACCTTCGAGCTTCTTTTCGTTGACGAGGCCAGCGGCCTGCTCGATCAGCCTCGCCTTATTCACCTGGTACGGAATCTCGGTGACGATAATGTGGTCGCGGTCTTTGCCGACGTGTTCGATGGCGGCCTTGGCGCGGACCTTCAACTGGCCGCGGCCGCGCGTGTACGCCTCGATAATGCCCTGGCGTCCCATGATGTAGCCGCCGGTCGGGAAATCCGGCCCGGGCACCATCTCCAGAATCTTCTCGAACGGCGTCTGCGGGTTCTGGAGCAAGGCGATCGTGGCGTTGACGATCTCGGTGAGGTTGTGCGGCGGGATATTGGTGGCCATGCCCACCGCGATGCCCGAAGAGCCGTTCACCAGCAGGTTCGGAATCCGCGTAGGCAGGACCTCAGGCTCCTGCTCCTCGCCATCGAAGTTCGGTTTGAAATCGACCGTCTCCTTGTCGATATCCGCCAGCAGAGTGGAGGCGATGCGCGCCAGGCGCGCTTCGGTATACCGGTAGGCGGCCGGCGGATCCCCATCCACCGAGCCGAAATTGCCCTGGCCGTCAATGAGCGGATAACGCAGCGAGAAAGGCTGCGCCATGCGCACCAAGGAGTCGTAGACCGCTGAGTCCCCGTGCGGATGGAACTTGCCCAACACTTCGCCGACGATCTTGGCGCACTTCCTGGTGGGCCGGTTGAAGGTCAGCCCCATCTCGTGCATCCCGTAAAGAATGCGGCGATGCACCGGCTTGAGCCCGTCCCGGACGTCGGGCAGGGCGCGGCCGATGATCACGCTCATCGCATAATCGAGATACGACCGGCGCATCTCGTCTTCGATGTTTATCGGGGTCGTATTCCTGCTGCCGCCGGGGGGACCTCCCAACGGCATCTGAGCTCCGCCGCCACCGCCGGCTGGCGGCGCGGGCGGAGTCGGAGGGATCTGCGGGGTATCGGGGGAATCTGCGTCAGCCAACGACGACTCCTTCGCCTGGTATTCGCCTCATCTTGGGGCTGGAAATCAACCCACTATTTTAGCAGAAATCCATTGAGGAAAAAGGGACTTTTGCACCCCTGGCGCCGGGCGCTTTCGGCCGCGGGGTGGGCTCGGCGCCACCCTCAGTTCTCCCCACGGCGGCTGCGCGCTCGCAGTTGCTGCCGGATCGCCGCCAGAATGCGGCGGAAACCCTTCTCCCAGTCCGGGAACAGGTCCACATACTGGAATTCCCTCTGGACGCGAACCGGCACGCTGCACTCCTCGGTTCGCACGGGAATGAGGTAGACCTCGTCCAGGGGCAGGCGGCTGGCGCAGTCCAGGGCGTAGCGCAGCTCGCACTGAAAATGCCCCCGCTTCGGGATGGAGCGGCTGGAGAAGCAGGCCACGAAGAAGTCTGAAACCGAGATCGCCTGCTCGATGGCGCGCGGCCAGTTCTGTCCGGGCAGCAGCTTCCGGCTATCCATCCACGGGTCGAAGCCGCTCTCGAGGAAAGCGTCGAAGAGCCGCTCGGCCGCGCTCCGGTCTTCGACCGCGTATGCCAGAAAGATCTTCGGCCGCAGTTGCGGCACGAACACGACCGACCCGTGCTCATCGGGACGGAACAGGCCCAGCCCGTCTATCTCGACCTCACCGCCCTTCTCCAGGCATTTCAGGACGATGCGCGCGATTTCGTCACTCGAGGTCCGCTCGGCTGCGCTCATCTCATCGCTCGCGTTCCGGCGGGTCTTTCTTGGTCTCGAATTCGAACCCGGGATTCTGCCCCGGAAGGAATGTGCCGAGTCCTGGCAGGGGCGCCCGCTCTCCCCGCCGTAGTTTGGCGAGGATCTGATGCACGACCCGGTCCACTTCGTCGGCCGCCGCCGCCTTCGAGCTTCCCGTGCGGCGAGCCAGTCTGCTCGCAAGGTCGTCTTTGTCCATCGCGTCATCATGTTAACAGCGGGCGCATGGGCCTCAGCCGGCCGGCCAGCCGGGCGCGCCGCCTAGGTGCTAGAGGGGATTGGGCTTGTCCGCAATTGAAGAAAACGTGTTGCGCGGTGACTGGCTCATGTAAGAATCTCTTAAAAGGCCAGTCTCTATGAATGAGGGAACAAGAGAGGACGGAGCCAAGATGGCTGCTTCAGCGGTTTCGAGTCCGTTGGTCGAGCTCGAGCGGGGTTTCCAGGAACATCACGGCCGGGTGTTCCGGGCGGCGTACCGCGTGACGGGCAACGCCAGCGACGCAGAGGACGTGCTGCAAACCGTGTTTCTGCGGCTGGCGCGCCAGGGCTGGCCCGGCGCATCGGTCGGCAATATCGAGAGTTATCTGCACCGCGCCGCCATCAACGCCGCGCTCGATCTGGTGCGCGCGCGCCGGGACTCGCAGAAGGTGTCGCTCGAACTCGTGGCACCGGTCCTGCAGGAGGATCCACGCCTCGAGCCGGACCGCCGGCAGTCGACCGGGGAGCTGGGAACGCAGCTTCGCCGCGCCATCGCCGGCCTCGCTCCCCGCTCCGCCGAAATGTTCGCCCTGCGGTATTTCGAGGGCTACGATAACCCCGAGATCGCCCGGATCTGCGAGACCACGGCCGCCAACGTCGCGGTCATGCTGCACCGAACCCGGGTCCAACTGCAAGCGGCAATGCGCTCATACATGGAGACTGGTCATGAATAACCAAGAGAACGATGAGATCCTGGATCGCGCGATTTCTGAAGTCCGCGACGAGACTGTCGACGCCGCAGCCGTGAGCCAGGCTGCCGGCCGGGTGTGGGCTCGTGTATCCGCCGAGGCCGCGGGCGGCGCAGTTACCAGCGACGCCGGCGCGCTCAGAACCTGCGCCGATTTTCAGGCGCTGATGCCGGCATGGCGCGCGGGACGGCTGTCGCCGGCGCGGGCGATGCTGGTCGAAGACCACGTGCACCAGTGCCCGGCCTGCCGCAAACCGGCCGCGAAGATGACACCCATCGCTCTGGTTCCCCGCCGGGCCATCGCACCGGTGTGGAGATGGGCGGCAGCGGCCGCCGTGGTTGCCGCCGCCGGCATCGGCGCCTACATGGCGTCTGACCGGTTGCTGGTGCCCTCCGGACCGCGCGCCACCGTGGCGGCGCTCGAAGGCACGCTCTACCAGGTGACCGGCGGGCGCAACACGCCGGTTGCGCTCGGCGCCTCGATCGACGAGCTCGAAAGCGTGCGCACGGCCATGGGCTCGGGCGCGGTCATACGGCTGCGCGACGGCTCGATGGTCGAGATGCGGCAGCGCACGGAGCTGTCGCTTTCCGAGCGCCGCAGCGGCGTCACCATCCGGCTGGCGGCCGGCAACGTCATTGTGCAGGCGGCCAAACAGCACTCGCGGCATCTCTTTGTCGATGCCGGCGACTGCCTGGTCTCGGTGGTGGGCACGGTGTTCTCGGTGAATCATGGGATCAAGGGCTCTCGCGTGGCGGTGGTCCAGGGCGAAGTGAAGGTGGCCCAGGGCGACAACGTCAGCGTGCTGCATCCGGGCGACCAGATTTCGACCAGCGCCAGCCTCACGCCGGTTCCGATCGAGCAGGAGATCGCCTGGAGCCGCAACGTGGACCAATACACCGCGCTGCTTCAGGAGTTCGGCAAGCTGCGCGCAAAACTCGAGGCCATTCCCAGCCCCGGCCTGCGCTACTCCACGCGCCTGCTCGACCTGGCGCCCGCGGGCACGGTGTTCTACGCCGCGATTCCGAACCTTGGCCCCGCCCTGGCCCAGGCCAACGGGATCTTCCATGAACAGCTCGCGCAAAGCGCGCCCCTGCGCCAGTGGTGGGCCGAGAAGATCGGCGCGGCCGGCGGCGAAGCGAAATTCGACGACGTGCTGGCGCGCGTCGAAGCGCTCGGTTCGTATCTGGGACCCGAGGTCGCCGTCATGCTCGAACCGGGAACCACCGACGGCAAAGAATCCGTACTGGTGATGGCGGAGTTGGCCAAGACCGGTTTTCGCGAGTTTCTCGCGGGCGAGGTGAAGGATCATCCGGAGATCCGCATCGTGGACGACCCGAAGACGGCGGCTGCCGGCGCGAACGCCGTGTACGTCTACATCGCGGGAGACCTGCTGGCGGTCTCGCCCGACCTGGCGCAACTCAAACGGCTTGAAGCGGGCGGCGGCCCCAGCCCCTTCACGCAGACCGCATTCCACGGTCAGATCGCGCAAGTCTACAAGGATGGAGTGGGCTGGCTCATCGCAGCGGACCTGCACACGGTGATCGGCCGTGCCAAGGCGCAGCATCCGGCGGCTGCGGAGGATCGCAGCGGCTTCTCCGACGCGCAATACCTGATTGTCCAGCGCAAAGACGTGTCAGGCCAGACCGAGAACCGCGCGGTGGTGACCTTTGCGCAAGAGCGCAGAGGAGTGGCATCCTGGCTCGCGGCGCCGGCGCCTCTGCGTGCGCTGGATTTCGTTTCGGCGGATGCGACGGTGGCCGCCGCGGCGGTGGTCAAGGACCCGGCGGCCCTTCTTGATGATGTCTCCGCCCTGGCCGGCGGCTCCAACTCGACCTTCCTGGCGAATGTCGCGAACTTCGAAACTGCCACCGGCCTCAGCGTGCGAGACGATCTGGCGAAGCCGCTGGGCGGCGAGTTCGCATTCGCCGTGGACGGCCCTATGTTGCCCATGCCGTCCTGGAAGCTGGTGCTGGAGGTCTACGATCCGGCTCGCTTCCAACTGGCCATTGAGAAGGTGCTCGCTCGCGTGAACCAAGCGGCGGGAGGCACCGCAGCCGCGCCGCAGGCACGCATCGATCGGGAACAATCCGGCGGCCGGACGTTCTATGTCCTGCGTGCGGCGAAGCTGCCGGTCGAGGCGCATTTCACCTACGACAGCGGCTTCCTGATCGCGGCTCCCAGCCAGGAGTTGGTGCTGCGGGCTCTCGAATACCGCACCACCGGCTACACCCTGACGCGCTCGCCGAAATTCACCGCGCTGCTGCCGCACGACGGGCAGACGGGGTTCTCGGCCATGTTCTACTCCAGCCTGGGCCCGGCCCTCTCAGCGATCTCGGGAAAGATCCCGCTGACGCCGGAGCAGCAGAAAGCGCTCCAAGCCACGGCGGGTTCGGCGACGCCAACCCTGGTGCTGGCGTATGGCCAGCCGGACCGCATCGAGCTGGCCGGCATCGGTAATCTTTTCGGCATGCGCCTGGAACAACTGCTGATTCAGCGACACTAGGACTCTGACCGCGAGGTCCGCTTCCTTACGGTCGCGGTTCGGAACCAGACACCGAACCGCGCGCGTTAGCAAGCGGACGAAACGGATCGCGGCGAACTTCAGTTCGCCGACTGTCGTACATACGAGAGAGTAATGCAACCTGTCATAGAACTCGACGGCCTGGAAGTCCGGTTCGGGAACCGAACCATTCTCGATCACCTCGATGGCTCGCTCTCAGGGCGGGCCATCGGCCTGTTGGGACCGAACGGGGCAGGGAAGTCGACGCTGATCAATACGCTGCTCGGCTTCTACCGCCCTTTTCGCGGCACCGCGCGCGTTGCCGGCTACGACATCCGCACCGGGATCCGCAGCGTGCGCAACCTCATCGGCTACATGCCCGAGAACGATTCTTTCATCGCCGGAATGAGTGCGGTGGAATTCGTCCGCTACATGGCGGAATTGGCCGGGCTGCCCTCGGATGCCGCGCTCGAGCGAGCGCACGAAGCGTTGTTTTACGTCGGCCTGGGCGAGGCGCGTTATCGCAAGGTGGAAGAGTATTCGCTGGGGATGAAGCAGCTCGCCAAGCTCGCGCAGGCCATCGCGCACGGGCCCAAGCTGCTGTTCCTCGATGAGCCGACCAATGGTCTCGACCCGCCCGCGCGCCAGCGCATGATCCGCCTCATCCGCGACATTCGCGAGAAGGGCGACCTGCACCTGGTGCTGTGTTCGCACCTGCTGCGCGACGTGGAGGAGACCTGCGAGGAAGTGCTGATCCTCAAGGAGGGACGCATCGTGCACTATGCCAACCTCGACGAGGAGCGGCGGCTGAACCGGAAATTCGTGGAGATCGAAACCGACGTCGAAGGGGAATCCTTCGCGCAAGGACTGCGGGACTTGGGTTGCGAGTGCGCGCTGGCGGGCGCGCGGCGTCTCAAGCTGGTTCTGGGCGAGAGCACCGAAGTCCGCGACGTCTACCGCGTGGCCGCCGAGCGCGGCGCCAACATACGCCGGCTGAATTTCCGGCGCGACAGCCTCGAGGATATATTCCTCAAGGCCATGGAGAACGGCGCCGCCCCGCCGCCGCTGCCGAGCGCCGCCGTGAACGGAGCGAGTAATGTCGCATAACAGGTGGGGCAGGACTCCAGTCCTGCGGCCGGCGTCCACGCCAGCCTCTTGCGGAAGGAGCCTCCATGGCGGTCTATAAGCGCGGCTACGAGCCTTACGAAGGACGCCTTACTCCGCAGTGGTCCAGGTTCCTCATCATCTCGCGCTACGCCTGGCGAAGCCTGTCGGATTCCAAGTGGCTGCTGATCTACCTGGTGCTGTGCGCGATCGCCCCCGTGGTGTGCGCGGTCTTCATCTACCTGCCGCACAATGCGGCCGTGGCCGAACTGTTCGGTAAGTTTCGGCTGATCGAGATCGACCCGGCGTTCTTCCAGACGTTCCTCCGCGCCCAGGGTCAAATGGCGTTCATACTAGCCGGGTTCGTGGGGCCCGGCCTGGTATCGCCCGATCTGACTAACAACGCGTTGCCGCTCTATCTGTGCCGGCCCTTCTCACGCACGGAATACGTCCTCGGCAAGATGGCGGTGCTGGCGGTTCTTATGTCGGCCATCACCTGGGTTCCGGGTCTGCTGCTGTTCGGATTTCAGGCGTATCTGGCGGGCTTCGGCTGGATGACGGAGAACTGGTTTATCGCCGCCGCCCTCTTCCTCGGATCCTGGATCTGGATTGTCACGCTGTGTCTGCTGGCGCTGGCGATGTCGGCCTGGGTGAAGTGGAAGATCGTCGCCGGTACGCTGATCTTCGTCGTCTTTTTCGTGGCCGCGGGGTTCGCCGAGGCGATCACCGCGACGCTGCACACGGATCTGGGGCATGTGCTGAACCTGTTCGAGGTCATCCGGACCATCTGGCATTGGCTCTTCCGCCAGACCGACAACCCGCGCCTGCCGATCGCGGTTGCCTGCACCGCGCTGGCGGTCTTTTGCGCGCTATGCTATCTGCTGCTCAACAAGAAGCTGCGGGCCTATCACGTGGAGCGATCATGAACGCCGCCGACGGCATCGTCTTCGAGGACGTCTCGAAGTTCTACGGTAACGTGCTGGGCGTGAATCGGGTGCGGCTCTCGATTCCCCCGGGCATCACCACGCTGGTGGGCCCGAACGGTTCCGGCAAGACCACCCTGATGAACCTCATGACCGGCCTGGTGCGGCCGTCGCGCGGCAGCGTCCGGGTGCTCGGCATTCCGCCGTCGGATCCCGAACGCCTCTTCGCGGTCATGGGGTACTGCACGCAATTCGACTCCTTTCCGCGTGGGCTCACCGGCTACGAGTTCATCTATCTCTACCTGCGGCTGCACGGGATGAACCATGCGCGCGCCGCGGAGTTGACCGCGCGGGCGCTCGAGCGCGTCACCATGACGGCGCCGGCGGGGCATCGCATCGCCTCCTACAGCAAGGGCATGCGGCAGCGGATCAAGCTGGCCCAGGCGATCGCGCACCAGCCCTCCGTCCTGGTTCTCGATGAACCCCTGAACGGTCTGGACCCAATGGCCCGCGCCGAGGCGATCGCGCTGTTTCGCGCCCTGGCCGGCGAAGGGCTGTACGTCATCATCTCCAGCCACATCCTGCATGAAGTGGATCAGATCTCCGACCAGGTGGTGATGCTCAGCAACGGCTACGTGGTGGCCGAAGGGCAGATCCAGGCCGTACGCGGCGAGATGCACCAGGACCACCCGCTGCAGATTCTCGTGCGCTGCACGCAGCCCGGCCTGCTGGCGGCGCGCCTGTTCGCCCAGGACCACGTCGCGGAGGTGCGGATGCATCACGACCGCGCCGGGCTCCTGGTGGGCACGCGCGATCCGGAACGCTTCTACGAGCTGCTCGGCAAGATGGTGCTCGAGGGTGCGATTCACCTGGAGTCGGTGGCGCCCGCGGACGAAGACGTGCACTCGGTTTACGAATACCTGATCGGCGCTGGAGGAGGTGCGGCATGAGCCCGGCCATGCGTTTGTGGGGCGCGCAGATCCTGGCCATCGTGCGCCTCGAGTTGAAGAAGAGTTTTTCGTTCCGGCGCGCCCTGCCGCTCTATCTGCTGGCGGCCCTGCCCCTGAGCATCTTCGTCGGACACGCGATCGCCTACGCGCGTGGCTGGACCGAATGCCATGGCACCGAGGACCTCACCGTATTTGCCGGCGTGTTTCAGCTCTTCGTTCTGCGCCTGGTGGTGTTCTTCGGCTGCGTGGTGATCTTCCTGAACCTGTTCCGCGGCGAGGTGGTCCAGAAAAGCCTGCACTACTATTTCCTGGCGCCGGTGCGGCGCGACGTGTTGGTTGTGGGTAAGTATCTCTCGGGTCTACTTACCGCCTCCTGTATCTTCGGTGCAAGCGTCGCGATCTCTTACGCCGTGTTGTGCCGCCATCTGGCGGCGACACCTAGCGCCACGCTCGCTGGTCCGGCGCTGCACTATCTCGGCACTTACACGGGCATCACGGTGTTGGCATGCGCCGGCTATGGCGCGGTGTTCCTGCTGCTGGGGATGCTCTTCCGCAACCCCATCGTTCCCGCGATCGCCGTTCTGGTGTGGGAGTCGCTGATCGTTTTCTTTCCGCCCCTGATGAAGAAGATCAGCATCATCTTCTATCTCGAATCGCTGTGCCCGGTGCGCGTGCCGTTCGAGGGTCCCGGCGCGCTGTTCGCCGTCACCGCCAACCCCACCCCGGTGTATCTGGCGGTGCCGGGTCTGGTGCTGCTCGCCCTGGCGATCGTAGCCGCGGCGGCGGTGCGGATCCGCTACACGGAGATCAGTTACGGCACGGAGTAGCCTAGCCGGGCATCCGCAGCCGGCCTAGTCCCGCGGGGTCCCGCGCGCGATGCCCCCCCCAACGGAGAAAGTACTAGGTAGAGGTACCGGTACTATGGGAAACTTTGAGATGTTTCGTCGATCGGGCGTCGGGAGCCGGAAAGCCCCCAGCGTCCGAGTCGGCCGTCGCTTCCCAGTACCGGTGTCGTGCAATGGCTTCCCATCAGTTCCAGCGTCTGGTACCCGATGGGGGTAGGGTTAGTATTGCCAGGACTACTAAGGATCTTACAGCGGTGTTGCCAAAGGTTAATTACTTCTTTGCTATATCCAGTCCGCAAGTCCAAACCTGCGTTGCGTTTTGACGTTTCCGGACCGGAGAAAAGGCAAACTGCGTTGTAGCAAACGCCGTTGATTCGGTGTAAAATCGGGAACCGAATATAGCCAGTGAGTTGTCTCGGGGAGGACGTCCGACCATGACGAATACGACCACTCCAGTCGAGTCGATAGGAGCTCCGACCGGAGCTGCCTCGTTTTATCGTTGGGAGGTCGCGGGCAAGCCAATCGCGATCCTTTTCAGCCTTGATCTGATGGATCGCCTGGAGCGCGAGGTACTCGATAGCTTCAAGGCCGTGACCAAACGCGGATCGGAGATCGGCGGTGTCCTGGGTGGACGCGTGGTATCCGGCGCCCATCCGACCGTGATCATCGAGCAGTTCGAACCCGTGGAGTGCGACTACTCCCGAGGGCCTCTGTACCTGATGTCCGACGAGGACAAGGTCCGGATGAAGCAGGCGCTGGCAAAGGTGACCAACGCCGCCGGCGTTTCCATCGCCGGCTTCTTCCGTAGCAACACGCGCCGGGAGCTGGTTCTGGACGAAGAGGACCAGGCTGTCGCAAAGGAGTTCTTCTCCGACCCCAACAACGTTTTCCTGCTGGTTCGGCCTTTCGCGATGAAACCGAGCGCGGGCGCGTTCTTCTTCTGGGAGGGCGGCCAGCTTCCCGAAGCCAGCTACCAGCAATTCCCGTTCAAGCGCGCCGAGCTGGTGAAGAGTTTCTCTCAGTTTATTGTGGCTGCTCCCGAGGCGCCGGTCGTCCGGGAACCGTTGATGATGCCGAAGCGCGAAGAGCGGCCCGCCCCGCCGCCGCCCGTGATGAAGCGCGAAGAGCCGAAGCCCGCCTTCGTCGCTCCCCCCAGGCGTGAAGATCCCCCGCCTCCTCCGGCGCCGCCGGTGATGAGGCGCGAGGAGCCGAAACGCGAGGAAGCGCCTCCGCCGCCGGTGTTCAAACGCGAAGAGCCGAAGGCCAGCCCCGCCCCGCCCGTAAGTTACCGGCGCGAAGAGCGGCAGGCGCCCGTCATCCGGCAACGCGAGGAGCGTCCGCCCATGGTTCCGGCGGCGCCGCAGAAACGCGACGAGCGGCCGTCGGGTCCAACGCTCGTTTCCAGGCGCGAGGAGCAACAGGCGCCGCCTAAGAGAGAGGAAAGGCCGCCTGCGCCGGTCGTTACGCCGAGGCGCGAGGAGCGGCCTCCGGTGGTGGCGAAGCGGGAAGAGAGGCCCGTCGCCCCTCCTATCGTTTCCAGACGCGAGGAGCCCGCTCCCCCGAAACCGGAAGAGAAGCCCGTCATAGCCAGACCGGCCGAGACCGTAGTGGTTGCTCCGGCCCCCAAGCGCGAGGAGCCGCCCAAAGTCGAGCAGGTCAAGGTAGAGCCGCCCAAGGCGGAGCCGGTCAAGCCGGAGCCGGTTAAAGTCGCTCCGCCCAAAGCGGCGCCGGTGGTCGCGGCGACGCCCAGAGTGCAGGCGGTGGCCGCCGCGCCGATCGAGCGCGCGCCCTCCATCGCGGCGGATGCAAGCGAGCCCGGCATGTTCAGCCGGCTCAAGTGGGTGATCGTTGCCGTGCTGGTTGTGCTGGCGCTCGGCGGCGGTTACTTCTTCTACAGCCGGTCGAACGGGCCGGCGGCGCCCGCCAAAGTGGCGGACACGTTGCTGGGTCTGAAGGTGGAGACCAACGCGGGCCAGTTGCTGCTGAGCTGGAATCGCAACGCCACCATGGTCGCCGCCGCAACGCGGGCGACGCTCACCATCAACGACGGCGACCACAAGGAAGATGTGGATCTGGACCTCGCCACGCTGCACAACGGCAGCATCGTGTATTCGCCGATTTCGAACGACGTCAGCTTCCGGCTCGAAGTGGCCGACCAGAAGACCGGCAAGAGCGAAGCCGGGTCGGTTCGGCGCCTTGCCGGCCGTCCCTCGGCCGCCGTCGCCGCTACCAACGCTCCGCAGCAGGCGCAGCCGCAAGTGGCCAAACAGACGCCTGCCACAAACGAGAGGCAGCCAACCCAGCCGGCGCAAGCGGCTCCCGTGCAACAGCAGCCGGCCGCTCCGCAGGTTTCGGCGGGTCCGGCAGTGACCAAGGAACCGGTCCGGGAGAACTCGCTCGCTTCGCGTCTGCGGGCGGCCGAGCCGGCCGAGATGCCAGCGGCGCCGGCCATGGATAGCCAGAGCAACTCGTTCGGAAGCGCTGCGAACGTCCCAGGTTCGGTCGTAGCCCCGCCTCCTCCAGTTTCGGCGGCGGCGCAGAGGCAGACTCAGCCCGCGGCCTCTCAGACCAGGGCCGGTCAGCCCGCCCCGGCCGCCGCGCAGCCGGCGGGAGGCACCCGCATCGGTGGCCAGGCGCAGGAAGCCAAGGTGCTCAAGCGCTTCCCGGCCACGTATCCGCTGATCGCCAAGACCAGCCATATCGTTGGCATCGTCCGCGTCCACGCCGTGATCGGCAAGAACGGCAGGGTCAAGAAGGCGACCGCGCTCAGCGGTCCGCAGATCCTGCGTTCGGCCGCGATCGATTCGGTCCTGAAGTGGGTTTACAGCCCGGCGATTCTGGATGGGGAGCCGGTCGAAGCCGAAACCCAGGTGGACGTCAATTTCCAGATGTAACTAGCGAGCGTTTGCGGCGGTCTGGGAGCAATTCCCGGGCCGCCGTTTTTGTCTCTGCCCGTCCGCTTTTGCCGCGGATGCTACATTTGGAGAGGATCTCTTAGCGTGGACGCATCCACTTCCGGAATACTACTATCGCTTCTGGCAGGCTCGATCGGCGTTGCGGGCGCCGCCCTGGGCGTGTCTTCCGTGATGGGCGCGCCGCGCAAAATCGTCCCTTTCAGCGGGGGCCTTCTGATTGGCGTGGCCTTGTTTGGTGTGCTGCCCGATCTGGCTGCGCACTATGGATGGATCGTCGGAGTTGCCATGCTGGCCGCCGGAGTGGCCGCGCTGGCTCTGTTCGGGCGCTATGTGTATCCGGTCTGCCCTTCCTGCTCGCATACCCATGACCACGACGGCTGCGCCCGCGTTCTGCACGGCTTTGCGGGGCCCCTGATCGCAGTCGCCTGCCTGCACGCGTTTCTGGATGGTCTGGGAATCTCGGCCGCTCAACACGAGGAAGCCGGCGGCTTCGGCGCCGTGCTGGTATTCGGGGTGATTTTGCACAAGGTTCCCGAAGGGGTCGCGCTTGGCATCATGCTCCGCGCCTCGGTCTCCTCCCGCGCCGCCGCATTCGCCTGGTGCGTGCTGGCCGAAGGAGCGACGCTAGCCGGCGGCGTCTTCGAATCCGCCGTGACGGCCCGCACCGGCGCAGGTTGGGTCATGGGAGCCCTGGCCCTTGCGGGAGGCAGCTTCATCTACCTCGGTTTTCACGCGGTACACGGGGAATGGAGACGGCGCGGCGCGCCGGCGATGGGTCCGGCTTTGACGGGAGCAGCCGGCGCCGCCGTCTTGCAGCAGGGCCTGCGCGTTCTGCTGCATTAGGATGTCCGCTTGCTTACGCGCGCGGTTCTGTATCTCGGTTCCGAACCGCGACCGTCAGGGAGCGGACTAGCGCGGCTACCGCCCGAAATACGCTGCGTTCTCCTGCGCGAAGCTGGCCCACTTCTCGGGCAGGTCGTCCAAAGTGAAGATCGCCGACACCGGGCACACCGGGACGCACGCGCCGCAATCGATGCACTCTACCGGGTCGATATAGAGCATCTTCGCCTCGCCGAAGGCGGCTTCGTCCTTCTTGGGATGAATGCAGTCCACCGGGCAGGCGTCTACGCAGGCGGTGTCCTTGGTGCCGATGCAGGGCTCAGCGATCACATAGGCCATATTTTTGCTCTGGAAGCCTCCTCTTTCACTTGAGCATAACACGGGTTCCGAAAGTCCGTTGCACGGAACCGGGAACGCGGGCATACAATGTGGTCATGGTTCCGACAGTGCGCAAGGCGGTCTTCCCAGCCGCCGGTTTGGGCACCCGCTTCCTGCCCGCCACCAAGGCTCAGCCCAAAGAGATGCTCGCCCTGGTGGACAAGCCGCTCATCCAGTATGCGGTTGAGGAAGCCATCCACTCCGGAATCCAGAACATCGTCATCGTCACCGGCCGCGGCAAGACCGCGATCGAGGACCATTTCGACGTGAGCTTCGAGCTCGAGCACCTGCTCGAGACGCGGAACAAGAAGGACCTGCTGGCCGCCGTGCGCGACATCTCCGACATGATCGATGTGGCCTACGTCCGGCAGCGGGAGGCGCTCGGTCTGGGACACGCGGTGCTCCGTGCGCGCGCGATCGTCGGCAATGAGCCGTTTGCGGTGGTGCTGTCGGACGACGTGATCGAGGCCGACATTCCCTGCCTGCGCCAGTTGCTGGATGTCTACGAGTTCTTCGGTTCCTCGGTGGTTGCGCTCATGGAGGTGCCCGCGGACCAGATCTCGGCCTACGGCGTGGTGGACGCCGAGCCGGTGGCGCACAACGGCGCTAGCGACCGTCTGTACCGCATCCGCAGCATGGTCGAGAAACCCAAGCAGAGCGATGCTCCTTCCAACCTGGCGATCATCGGCCGCTATGTGCTGACGCCGGAGATCTTCCCATCGCTCGAGGAGATCCAGCCCGGTTCCCTCGGCGAGATCCAGCTCACCGATGGCCTGAAGCATCTGCTGCACACCCGTCCCGTCTATGGCTACCGATTCGAGGGCACCCGCTACGACGCCGGCGACAAGCTCGGCTTTCTCAAGGCGACCGTCGAGTTCGCCCTGCGGCGTTACGATCTGGGCGGTCCTTTCCTCGAGTACCTCCGCAGCCTGAAGCTGGAGGAGTACGGCAACCGCCGGGTGGCGGGCGCGGGCCGGCAGCCGGAATAGGGGGCCGGGAGGCGGCGGCTCCTTGCCCACTTTGTTACAACCCCGTAGAATGGGTGTTAGGGAGTCGGAACAACCGGGCCATGCGTAATCAGCAGGCATTGACGTCTCGCCAGCGCGACGTTTTGTATTCCATCGTCGAGACCTATATCGCGACGGGGGAGCCGGTTGCCTCGCGGACCATCTCCAGCCGCAGGAAAGACGTGCTCAGTCCCGCCTCCATCCGCAACGTCATGGCGGATCTCGAAGGGGAAGGCTACCTGGACCAGCCACACACGTCGGCGGGCCGTGTGCCCACCGACAAGGCCTTCCGCGCTTACGTCGAATCGCTGACGGCGCGGCGCCTGAATCCGATCGATGCGGAGCGGCTGCGGGCGGACCTGGGAGGCGCCGACTCGGTGACGGAGCGCATGGCGCGATCCACCCACTTCCTGACCCAGTTCACCCGCAACATCGGCATAGCGGCGGCCATCCCGGCTTCGAGCCAGATCCTGAGCCAGATCGAATTGCTCAAGCTGGCCGATAGCAGGGTGCTCATGATCGTCGTCACGCGGGACCGCATGGTCCGCAACCGCGTGGTCGTGCTCGACGAGGACATCACCCAGGACGACCTGCACTCCATCCGCAACTATGTCAACGCGAACTTCAGCGGATGGAAGCTGGCCGAGGCGCGCCAGGAGTTAGAGCGCCGGCTGGAGCAGGAGAGCGCGGTCTACGACGAGATTCTGAAGCGGCTGATCGTGCTGTCCGCAAAGGGCCTGCTGGATTGCGCCTGGTTGCCCGAAATCTACATGGAAGGCGCTTCCAACCTGGTGACCATCGACCTCCATCTCACCCGCGAAAAGATGCGCGAACTCTTTCACGCGCTCGAGGAAAAGAAGCGTGTGTTGCAGTTGCTGGACCGCTTCCTCGAGCAGCCCGCCGGCGAGCTGGGCGTGCGGGTGGGCCTCGCGCAGGCGCACCCTGCGATGCGGGACCTTTCGCTCATCGGCATCAGCGTCGATCTGCCGGGCGGCCTGGCCGCCAAGATCGCCGTACTCGGCCCCATGTGGATGAATTACGAGCGTGTGATGTCGGCCGTGTTGCAGGTCGGCAACGCTTTTCAGGAAGCGGCCGGCTGACCCGCTCTGCTACGCTGAAAGTGAATCCAGCGGTATCTCTGATTATGGACAACGACACCAAATCGACTGAGGCCGAGGCTAACGACGCCGTGGATGTGGCCGATTCGGCCGCCGTCCTGGCTGCCGTCGCCGGCGAACGGGACGCCCTCGCCAAGGAGCGGGCGGAGCTCTACGACCAGTTGCTGCGCCTGCGGGCGGAGTTCGAGAATTCACGCCGCCGCGCACAGCGGGAGCGCGAGGAGTTCACCGAGTTCGCCACCATGGAAGCGCTCCGCGCGATAGTGCCCGTTTTGGACGATTTCGAGCGCGCGCTGAAGACGGAGTCCGCCGACAAGGAATATGCCCGGGGAATGGAGCTGATTTACCAGCGGCTGATGGAGAGTCTGAAGAAGATTGGCCTGGAGCCGATCGAAGCGGAAGGGCAGAAATTCGACCCCGCCCTGCACCACGCCGTCGAGATGGAGAAGACCGACCGCGTAGAGGATCACACCATCCTCTGCCAGCACCAGCGGGGATACAATTTCAAGGGAAAGTTGCTCCGGCCCGCGATCGTGAAGGTCGCGGTCGAGCCCTGATCAGCCGCCGTGGAAAAGCGAGACTATTACCTGGTTCTGGGCATCGGCCGGGAGGCGAGCGAGCAGGAGCTCAAAAGCGCCTATCGGCAGGCTGCCCTGAAGTTCCATCCCGACCGCAACCCCGGAAGCCACGACGCCGAGGAGAAGTTTAAAGAAGCGGCCGAGGCCTATAGTGTCCTGAGCGATCCGCAAAAGCGCGCCGCCTACGACCACTACGGCCATGCCGGCGTTGCCACCTCCGCGGCCGGCAACGGTTTCGAGGGCGGCTTCCCCGACCTCTCGGAAATCTTCGGCGACTTCTTCTTCGGCGATCTGTTCGGCGGCCGCGGCCGCGGCCGTGTTCAGCGTGGCGAGGACCTGCGCTATGACCTGGAGTTGACCTTCGAAGACGCCGTGCGCGGATTCAGTGCCGACATCCAGGTCCCGCGCCAGGAAGCCTGCGACCACTGCCGCGGCACCGGAGGCGAGCCCAACGGTGGCGTCACCACCTGCCCCAAGTGCCGCGGCCGCGGCCAGATCGTGTTTCAGCAGGGGTTCCTCTCTTTGCGCCAGACCTGCTCTCAGTGCGGCGGCGCAGGCCAGGTGGTCCGGCAGGCTTGCACAAAATGCCGGGGCCAGGGCTACCTGCAGACCGAGCGGAAGCTGAAGATCAATATCCCGGCGGGCGTGGACACCGGAACGCGCCTCCGGCTGAGCGCGGAAGGCCAGCCCGGCCCGGGCGGCGGTCCTCCAGGCGATCTATACGTGTTCATCCGAGTGGACGAGCATCCCGTCTTCGAGCGCCGCGATAACGACCTCCACTGCACCATTCCGATCAATATCGCGCAGGCGGCCCTGGGCGTGGAAATACTCTCCCCCTCGCTCGACGGTCCCATCCCGGTGAAGATTCCGGAAGGCACGGCCAGCGGCACCACGTTTCGCCTCAAGAACAAAGGGGTGCCCGACGTGAACGGCCGCGGCCGCGGCGACCTCTACGTTCACGTTCAGGTGAAGGTGCCCGCCAAGCTCACCCGCGAGCAGAGAAAGCTTTTCGAGGAACTCGCCACCGTTCTGCCCGCCGACAACGAGCCCGACAAGCGCGGGCTTTTCGAGAAGGTCAAAGACTATTTCATGTAGCTCGTCCGCTTGCTGACGCGCGCGGTTCCGTACCTCTGGACCGAACCGCGACCGTAAGGGAGCGGACCTCGCCCTTCGTGCCTAGAACACGAAGCTCAGGCCGCCGCGCAGGCTGCGTGGCACCTGCACCAGATACATCCTGTGGCCGTCCGCCATAAGGGGAATGTAGCCCTGCCCCAGCAGGTTGGACAGCTCGCCGGTCGCTTCCATGTGCCCGGGCAGGCCGCCGAAATACGGGATAGGCTGGCGAACCTGGAGATTGAGCCCCGGGTCTTCGCGCATCGTCTCGGTGAGGTAGAGGTGTGAAGGATTCAGCGACGACACGTTCGCCCATTGATAGCTCACGGCAAACTGTGTCCCTGTAGCCGGCAGCGTCCCGGAAGCCCGCGCGCTCAGCGACTGCCGGCGAGCGGTACCGAACGAAGACTTCAGATCGGAGAGCGTGCCGGAATCGGTCTTCGCGACCAAGGCGGGGCCGCCTCCATAGGCGAGCGTCGCGTCGAAATGCGGGCCCAGTTCCTGAGCTACCGACATCATGTAGCCCAGGCCGCGATAGCGGCCGGCGTTCACCGTCCACCCATTCGTCATCAGGTCTGGAAGCAGGTCGGCGGATGGCGTCACGCCGCCCGGGCTGAGCAGGGTGATCGCGGCGTTTGAAACATCGTCGCTGTATGCGGCGGCGCTGTAGGTGCGCGAGCCCGCCTTCTTGCGATAGCCGGCCTCCATGGTCGCGGTCCGTTGAATGCGGGCCGCGTTCCTGTCGAGCGATATGCGCGGGAACATCGCCAGCGCCGACAGATCCTGCTGCAGCTCGATCCCGGTCTCCCCATCCCGCACAAAGGCCTCGGCCGGGGGAGTGCCGGATGCGTAGCCTAACTGGAAGACCTGGCCGTGTCCGCGGTCATAGGTCAGCCGGGCGTACGGGCTGACGTAATTCATGCGGTCCAGAAACGTCACCGAATCCATCGAGACGCCGTACTCCAGCCGGACGTCGTCGGTGAATTGCTTCTGATCGAGCATGGTCACCGACAGGGTGCGCAGGAGCGGAGCAGACACCGAATTCTGGAGACCGCTCTCGAAAGCGGCGCCCGCACGTATGGGCAGGAAAAGCTGCCGCATGGTGAGCTTGACCTCCGGGGTGCTCATGCCCCCGGGCTCCCCGCGACGGAAACTGGTGCGGAAGGCGGTTGTGGGCGCGCCTGTCACGGAGGAGTATCCAACGTTGCCCGCCACCTGCAACTGATTCTGGCCCAGGATCGACGTGGCGACCGCGAAGGCCGTGCCCAGGTCGGCCTGCGTGCCGAGAGAGGACTCCGACCCCTGGTCTCCGGCCGAGACGCTCACCATGCCCCGGGTGCCGGAAAAGATCGTTGCCGCGGTCTTCTTATGGGACGACTCCTTCCACTCGGGCAGCAACCGCAATACCGGCCTGGTCGCCGATGAACTGCGCAAGACCCATCTCCATTCATCGCTCATGATGGAGGATTGGCCCGGAGACACCGCTACCAGCTCGATGGAGCTGAACACGCTTGCCAGGTTCACGTTCAGCAGGCTCTGCATTCCGGGCTGGACCTGGACGTTCCGCTTGAAGGCGGGCAGGAAGCTGGCGAGCGAGACGCGAACCGCGTAAACTTCCGCGGGCAGGGAATCGAAGCCGAAGGTGCCCTTCTCGTTGGTCAGGACGCGCTGCAGGAGGCGTTCGAAGCGATCATAGAGAAGCACGCTGGCGCCCATCTGCGGAACGCCACCGGAGTTGCTGACCACGCCCACGATGCTGCCCCCGAACTTCTGGGTAGTAGCGGGGAATACCAGGGACACCGGCACCAATGCGCCGGCGAGCACGCCTACCGCCGTCCTCCACATCCTGGCGTTCATGCGCGTAGCCTTATCAGGCTTCTTGTCCCTTTAGTTTACCGTGAAAGTGGCCGACGGTGTCAGAACCTCGTTCCGGTTCTTATCCGTCACCGTCATCTTGAGAGTATACTGCCCCGGCTCGTAGTGTGCCAGGGGCAGGTGCTTTTCTACCGTCACCTGCTGGGCCGAAGCGTTGGGATACACCTTCACGTCGCTCAAGTTCTCGGTCCAGTCGAATACCTTCTGGTTCGAACCGTTCTTCACAAGCTGATACTGGATCTGCCCGCTCGGTTTCTGGGTCTTCTCGTCTGGCGCAAAGTTATAGATCTGAAAGTAGATACCCATCGTCTCGTCGCGGCGGAACGTGTCCGTCAGCCGCGGCCGCACCTTCTCGTCGCCGATTACGAACTGCCCGGCGCCGACGCTGCGGGTAGGCAACTGCTCCAACTGGTCCGCCAGTATGATGCTGCTCGAGGCCAGCTTCGTTTCCTCAAACCGCGGCACGCGTAGGGCGATCTCGTAGTTGTTCATGGTCGCGGCCACAACGTCCTTGACGACCACGTTCAGGCGATAGGTCCCCGGCGCCAGAAAGACGGAGTGCCCATACACGGACCAGTGCTTGTTGCTGGCGCCCAGCATCTGGGTCGGCACCTCGATGGTCACCGGCTCTTCCCAAACGCTCACCGGGCGCCTTCCCATCGACGTGATCCGGCCGTACATGTTCACGCTCGCCTTCGAGACGCCGGCTTTATCCTGGAATTGCAGGTCCTTGTTGTCCAGTTGCACGGCCACGCTGGTCAGCACGGTCGAGTCGGTCATGCGCATGAAATCGACCCGCACCTTGATCGGCAGCAGGTTGTAGGTGATACGCGTGTCGACAGCAGCCTCCAGGTCCGTGAACTTGATCTTGGGCGGCAGGAACAGCTGATGCTGACGCTCAAGGCGGGTGAACTCATTCAGGCTCTCGGGCAAATCCATGCTCGCACCGGTTCCCAGGTGCGTGCCGTCACTGCGTGTGAACCTGTCGTCCTTGCTCGTAATACCGAGCTGTTCGCCCAGAGTCAGGCCCGCTCCAGGCACATAAAGCAGGGCGTCCTTCTCGCTCGGATCGATAGTGAAGTGGTACTCGCCCGAATTCGAAGGATCCACAAACTCCAGGATGACGTTGGTGCCGATGCCCTCAATGTACCTGTAGCGCCACTGCTCGAACGGGTAGGTGGAAGTCGAGCCGCCGCCTTCGTCGATGGGCCGCTCGTAGGATCCTCCGGCGGGATGCGACTCGATCTCGTCGGGAGGGCCGTACATGATGTAGAAGCGGCCGCGGTCCGTCTTCCAGCCCGGGATGCCGGAGGCATAGTGCTCGTTGGCGTAGGCGATGCGGCGGTAGTGCTCTTCCTTGTACTCGTTCTCGACGGTGTCGGGAGTCGGATCGCGCCGCAGCCAGAACTGCTCGATGAACTGGTCCCGCTCTTCGTCGGTCTGTAGCTTCTTGAAGGCGGCCCGTTCCTCGTTGGTGATGATGTAGGTGACGTCTTCGGTCAGCCACTTCCGGTAGGGCGTTTCCAACTCCTTACGGAGCTTCTCTTTTTGCCTTTTGATCTGCTTCTCGGTGAGAGGCTTCGCGACGGTTTCGCGAGGTGCCGGCGTGGTCTTGTCGTCCTGCCCGCCGCCCTGGATCGAGGGCAGCCAGGCCGCCAGGCCCAGCACCCAAACGCAAGCCACAACCTTCCGCGCGTTCATAAGCCTCCTCGGCATCCTACGGTTAGCAGGGGACGGACAATACACACTTTGAAACTAACCAATTTTAGACCCCTGCGGTTTGGGGCGTCAACCGAGCGCGGTTGCGCCCCTCGCCAGCACTTTTTTCGCCAAACCGTCGGCGCGCGCGCCGCGGCCCTACTCTGCGCGGAACCAATCGACGGTTCTTCGGACGCACTTCGAGGCCTTTCGGTTTCATGTGCTTTCCGAACCGCGACCGGTTCCGTAGTCCGGGTCCCACCGGGGAGCGGACTTCCCGGAGTCGGGCGCGTGCGGTATTGTAGATAGAGTCGCCCCGAATCTCCGCCAGGCCCTCGGGCGCGCCCGTAGAAGACATAAATGATCCGATTGTTCCGGGTGGTCGTTCCGACCAGCATCTTCGTATTGCTGTTGTCGGAAGCGGTCTTGCTGACGTTCTGCTATGTGGTTACGACGTACTGGCAGACGGAGGTGGATGCCAGCGTCTTCCTGTGGTATGACGGCTGCTTTGCCCGCATCCTCATCGTCGTCTTCAGCATCCTGATCGGTCTCCATTTCCTGGACCTCTACTCGGACTTCCGCTCCGTCTCGAAGACAGCTCTGATCCTCGAGATCGGCCAGGCGATCGGCTTCGCCTTCCTGGTACAGGCGCTGATCGCGTATTTGAACAAGGACTGGATGCTGCCCCGCTGGATCATGATCTGGGCTAGCGCCCTGGCACTGATCTCGTTGTCCGCCTGGCGCATTCTCTATGACACGGTGTTCCTGCGCGCTTTCGGCGCCCAGCGCGTCCTGTTTCTTGGATTGAGCCCATTGGTGCAGGAGATTGCCAGCTACCTGTCCACGCATCCCGAGGCCGGCTACGTCAACCTCGGCTACATCGACGATGCGTCGGAGCCCGGAACCCTCGTGCACGGCGCCAAAGTCCTCGGTCCGGTAGACAGCCTGGCGGAGTTGGCCGCCGGAATCCGGCCCGACCGGATCATCGTCGGAATGACCGAGCGGCGGGCCCACATGCCGCTTCAGACGCTGCTCGACTTGCGCTTTTCCGGCGTCATGATCGAAGACGCCTCGTTCGCCTATGAGAACGCCAAAAGCCGGGTCTCCACCAAGGATCTGCATCCGGCTCAGCTCATATTCTCGAGTGAGTTGGGTCCCACCCGCCGCGGCGTGCTGCTGCAAGCCATCTACTCGCCGGCACTCGCCTTGCTGGGGATCCTGCTGAGCTTGCCGGTGATGCTGATTGCCGCCTTGGCCGTACGCCTAACGTCGCGGGGCCCCGTTCTGTACCGGCAAATCCGGGTTGGAAAGAACGGCGTTCCGTTCACCCTCTACAAACTCCGCTCGATGCAAGCGGACGCGGAGGAGAAAACGGGCGCCGTATGGGCCCTCCGCGATGACCCTCGGGTCACCCGGGTGGGGCGCTGGCTGCGCAGCCTGCGCATCGACGAGATCCCCCAGCTCTGGAACGTCCTGCGCGGAGAAATGTCGCTGGTCGGCCCGCGGCCCGAGCGGCCCGAATTCGTCAAGTCTCTCAGCGAGAAGATTCCCTTCTACCGCCAGCGCTTGTGCGTCCGGCCGGGCATCACCGGCTGGGCGCAAGTCAATCACAAGTACGGCGACACGGTGGAGGACGCCATTGTGAAGCTGGAGTACGATCTGTACTACATCAAGCACATCTCGCTGTCGCTCGACGCGTTCATCATCTTCCAGACATTCAAGACCATGCTCCGCTTCCGGGGCGCCCAGTAGCCGCTCGGCCAGCGCGGGTGAGGTCTTCCGAACCGCGACCGTCAGGGAGCGGACCTCTCGTCGCTGAAGAAAGCCTCCGGCCGGCCGATAAGACACTGGGGCAGGCGCGTCGGCGCCATTCGGCCATCTTTGGCAGCCGGCGTGCTGCCTATTCTTCGGAAAGAGTTGGGAGGGAACCAAATGCTGGTTGCCGGCACGCTCGCCATCCTGGTGGTTCTAAGCCTGTTCCTATCCATGCTGTCCTCTCCGCCCAGGATCAAGGACTAGCACTCCCCGCCGCCGCTCGGCGTCAGGTGTGTAAAAGGGGCGTGCCAGCGCCGGCCATCTGGGCATCGGAAGCCCTCCCATGCAAGAGGATCCGTGCCCGGGCTTGCGCCCATTAGCGAAAACTCGACCTACTGCCTGCTCCGCGAGCACGGGCCGCAAGCCGGTTCTCGCCACAGATTGCGTTCCCCGGTCACCACCCTCGGCCGCGCCGCCGACAACGACGTCGTCATTACCGGCGCGGACGCGACTGTCGTCTCGGTGCATCATGCGGAGGTCCGCGAAGAAAACGGCCGCTGGGTCCTGCACGACCTCGCTAGCACCAATGGCACCTTTGTCGATGGCGAGCGCTGCTCGGAAGCCGTCCTGGCGCTAAACGCGATCATCCAGCTTGGCCCCGGCGGACCTACCCTCACGCTGACAACCTGGGAGGACACCCCAGCCCCGCGCCCACTCGATCGGACGCTTGCGGTCGCGCCGGATCCCCCGCCGGCGGGTCTCGGTACCGAGTCTGACGGTCTGCTGGGCAAGGCCGTCGTTCGCGCCCGCCACGCACGCTGGGCCGGCGCGCTCAACCAGACCGGCGCGATTGTGCGCGAGGCCCTGGTCTCGGCTCTGGCTCACTCAGGCAGGCGCTTCCGGCGCATCATCGCCGGTCTTGTCGTGGTTCTGCTCGCCGTTACCGGATTCGGCGCCTGGAAGATTCGCGCTCTCGGGAATGAGAAGATCGCCATCGACGCCGACATCGGCCGCATTGAACGCGGGATCCAGGCCGCCGTCGAAAACCCGACCCGTCTGGACAGCCTCATCCTTGAGCTCGATCGCTCCGAGGCGGAGGCGCAAGCGCTCGAACACAACCCGCTCTACCGCTTGAGACCAGGCCCGCCTCCCGAAGCTTTGGACGCGGAGATCCGGGCCCTGCTGGCCGAATTCGGCGCCGAGGTCTACAGCATCCCGCCCGAGTTTCGCGAGTCCGTGAAGCGAGAGATTCGCCGCTCCCAGGGATCCGAGCGGCCGCTCATGGCGCGCGCTCTCGGGGCGGCCGGGCCCGAGATCGGGCGCATCGGCCGGGTGCTGGAGCGGAACCACCTGCCGCGCGACTTCGCCTACATGGTGCTGGTGGAGAGCGCCATGAACCGGTCCAAGACCAGCGCCGCCGGTTCCGCCGGCCTGTGGCAGTTGACCCCCGGCACCGCCAGAACGTTCGGCCTGCGTGTCGGCCAGGGAGTGGACCAGCGTCTCGATCTGAACAAATCCACCGAGGCCGCATCCGAGTACATCCGCAGCCTGATTCTCGATTTCGGCGCGGGAAGTTCCGTGATGCTGGCCCTGGCGGCGTACGATGTCGGCCCCGCCCGCGTGAAGCAGGCCATCCACCGCGTCTCCGACCCCATTCGCCAGCGGGATTTCTGGTATCTCTACCGCAGCCACGCTCTGCCCGAGGAGACCCGCGAATACGTTCCCAAGGTTATAGCCGCCATGATCATCGGACGCCGGCCCGACCGCTACGGGTTCTGATGGTTTCCAACTCCTGAGCCCGGGCACGCGGCGCAACTCCGCTCGCCGGCCGTCTTATGGCATGGACAACTACGACATTGCGCTTCACAGGACGACAGAGCTTACCAAGTCGAAGACCCTGGAGATTCGTTTCGAGACCTTCGATTCCTTCAACCCACGTTCTGACGCCTCTCGGGAAGAGGGGAAGTCAGGGATTGGCATCGTAGTCGAATTTCTTTCGCGTCAAGTGGCCTCGCGGTGTTTCGGCTTGTCTTGCTTGTCCCGGGTTTCCAACTCCTGAGCCTGTTTCAGCAAGGCCACGATCTGGGCATCCTCCGCCGGTGATAACGGCGTATCGCGCCGCGCCGCCCGTTCGACCAGGTCGGCGGCTTTTCTCCGCAGGCGGTCGATTTCATCCTTCAAGATCATTCCGCTACCTTTCCCAATGCAAGCGGATCGTGCCGACCGAGACCGGCCCGCGGTCCGCGTTGTACGCGGGATTGCCAACGTGCTGGTAATCCGCGGTGACCGTCCACTGTTTCGCGGCATGCCAGGAGTAGTAGGCTTCGACGATATCCTCGGGCCGGTAGTGGTCCAACCGGCCGTCGCCAATGATGAAGCCCACACCGCCGTGCGCCAGAAAACTCCGCTGGTCGCCCGAGAGATAGTTGCGAACGGCGGCGACGCAGATGCAGTCGCTCTTCCGCTTCCAGAGTCTTCCGTTGATAGAGACTCCGCCGCTCACCGAGCGGTCGATCTGAGTGAACGCCCACGATTCCGTCTTGCCGTCGCTCCAGCCGTACCGGCCGAAAACGCCGATATCAGGGGTGAGGGACTGCTCCATGTTCACGCCAAAACCGTACTTCAGTGTCCCATTCCTACGGGTGGCGGCGAGGTCCGTGGTTCCATCCGGCAGGATCGCTTCGCGGAACGTGCCGGCGTCCTCGCGGTTGGCGAAGGCGAGCACGCGCACCACGCCAGAGCGCTGGCGCGGAGCGTATCGCCCCTCCCACTCGACCACATTGCCGTGGTTGCTGCCTATCCGCGTATCGAATGTAGGCCCGTTGGCTTCCGTAGGTTCCATGACCGTGGCGAAACGGAGCGACCAGGTCTTCATGGCCAGCTCCTCGTAAGTGCCGATCGTGTATCCACGGGTATCCGCGGGGTAATCCCAAGCTCCATCGGACATCAGCGCCCAGTTCATGAATTGCCGGCGCGGGTCGTGGCTATAAGTGTTGTTATCGAAGTAGTCCGTTAGTGCAAACTTGCCCGTAACTGTAGTAAGCCGCCTTACTGGCACTCTGCCCGCAATCTGATTGACCCCGTCCCCGAGAGACTCGGTTTCAGCACCCAGCGCCCAGAGGGTCTGGACGAACGCGCGCGCCGGGTACAGCGTTGGAGTCGCGCCGGAAACGCGCGGAATCTCGCCATTGGTGAAACCGGCTATCCCCGTCACCATGCCGAAGCCCTTGCCGCCTGCGACTTCGGGATTCACCACCAGTTGGACGTGGTCGTTGACCCGAAAGCCCAGAAAGACCGTCGCTGTGAGCGATACACGGCTCTCCGGATGCGACGGCAGGCTGTTTACGCCCTCATAGAGAGAGGGAAAGCTGCCGTGGTACTGCCCGATGGAGGTTGCCTGGAAGTGGATGGTCCACCGGCTCTCGGCCGGCGGTGTATCTCCTGCCGACGTCTGCCCGAGAACGGGCAGGGCGCCGGCGAGAAAGCCGAAGCCGATGAGCAGCGAAAGATGGATCGCGCGCATTGTGAGCCCCTCAATAACAGTTCAGTCCAGGATTCTGTGCTTGAGATTCATGACGTCGCGATAGGGCACGACCCCAAGCAGGACGTCGTTCTCGCCAGTAATGGGCAGCGCCCGGAATCCGTATCGAAGGAACATGTCGGAGGCCTGTTTCATGGTGCCGCCGGAATCGAGGGCAATGACGTTCTCCACCATGAGGTCCTTCAGCGGCACGTCGTCCTCAGCCGCGAACATGTCCCGGATGTCAATTACTCCCACCAGTTTGTCCGACTCATCGACGATGTAGAAGTACATCACCACGTCCATCGACTTGGCCGCGAGACGGAACTGCGCGCGCGCCTGCTCGACGGTCATCTCAGGCGGACACTTGAAGAAGTTGGGCGTGGCGAAGTTCAGGATTTCGGTGTCCTGCTGCTCCATGATCTCTTCGACCTTCGCAACCATGGTGGGATCGAGCAACTGCAGGATGGCCCGCTTCTGGTCGCCCGGCAGGACGGACACAATGTCGGCAGCCTGGCCGGGGGTCATCTCGCCAATCAATTGCGCCACCCGCTCCTTGCTCAACGAGAACACCACGTCGCGCTGGACGGCGGGGTCGATTTCCTCCAGGGTGTCGGAGGCGTGTTCGGTGTCGAGGCCCTCCATGACGACCACCCGCTGTGAACTGTCTAGTTCCTCGATGATATCGGCCAAGTCCACGGGGTGGATGTCGGATAGCTTCTCTTTCAGGACGCTCAGCTTCACGTGGCCCTGCAGCGTGCCCAGTTGCGACGGCAGGGGCTGCACGTACGACCACGGAATGAGCCTCTTCTCCTCATCGCCGTGGCGCCGGTACAGGTAGTTGGCGACGGCCCTCAGCCCCACGCGGCACAACAAGCCGTAGCGGCTGATGTCGACGTCGGCAACGTAAAGCTTGCTGCCCGTCCGAGCCAGGCGGATGTCGTACACCACCTCAACCTCGCGGTCGTCCATGTCCAGGACCTTCTTGTCCAGGAGGTAGTCCTTCAGAAGGACCTCCTCCGGCGCGAGCGCCCGCACGTAGGTCTCCGGCCGGTCGATATCCAGCACGACCTCCCGGGGGCTGATAGACCGGACCTGCGCGATCGGAACCAGGATCGAAGGGTCGCCGAACGGACGAGTGATCTGGAAGTGGGTGACTTCCGCCACCTTGCCCTGGTCCACGGCCACCATGTCGCCGACCTTGCCGATCTTGCGGCTCTTGATGTAGGCGCGCGCGCCTACGAGTTGGGACAGGAAGAACGTCTCTTCGATTGGGCTCTTCGTGGCTCCGTTCATGGGTCACCTCCTCCTAGTGGAGTGAATGAATGAACTTGAATACCAGAATCGCGATCAGCAGCACCAGGTAGCCGCGCAGCAGCCCCAGAGAGACTCTGACCAGACGAGTGGTCTTCAGATGCGGGGTGGCGTATCTCTGGTTGATCGCCCGGACCGTTTGAACCGTGTTTCTGAAAAATGTCATAACCATGATTCTTTCTCCGTCATTTCATCAGAAGATTGGGGAACAGCGCGCTGATGCCGTACAGAGTGGAGACGATGATGATCATTACGGTGATGCCGATGTTCGCCACGTTCTGGAACAGCGTGTTCTTGTACTGGCCCATGGTCTCCTCATCGTTCAGCAGCAGGATGAGGAACACCAACGCCGCCGGCAGCAGGGTCACCGCAATCACCTGGACGAACAGAGTAATCAGCACCAAAGGCGCGCCGGGAATCAGCACCACCGTCCCCGCGAGCACGAGAACGGCTATGTAGTAGGCGTAAAACCAGGGCGCCTCCTTCAATTTGTGGTTGAGTGAGTGGGCCCAGCCGAAGACTTCGCCAAAAGCCCACGAACTGGCCAGCGAGATGCAGATCGCACCCAGGAATCCGGCATCGAACAGGCCGATCGCCAGGCACGCCCCCAAGTGCTTATTGATGCCCATGAACTTGATGGCGGCGGTCGCGGCATCGTTAATGTTCTGGCCGGGTAACAGCGTCGCCGTCAGGATGATGCAGAAGATGGCTACCACGACGGTGAGGACGGAACCGATCGCGGTGTCCACCTGCCCCCCTGTCATGTCCTTCTCCTGGAGCCCTTTGTCCACCACGGCGCTCTGCTGGAAGAAAATCATCCAGGGCGCGATGGTGGTCCCGATATTGGCCATCAGCAGGAAAAAGAGCTCATTGGTAAAGCCTCCGGGCGGGAAATGTGGAATCAGGGCGCCGCGCAGGATCTCATGCATCGGCGGATTGATCAAGAAAGCTGCCGGGATATAGATCAGGTTGAGGCCGCAGAACAACAAGGCCAGTTTCTCCCAGGTCCAGTAGCGCCCCTGGAGAACCATCCAAATCATGAGGAGGCAGGCCCCGACCACGGTCACCCATGCCGGCACGCCGAAAATCCTTAGGGCCGCAGTCATGCCGATGAACTCGGTGATCATGGTGAGCCAATCCGTGAGCACCAGGTCCAGTAATGAGAACCATCCCCAGAAGGCCCCGAAGGCATGGAAGATTGCCTCGGCGTGGCCGCGCTTGGTGACCGCGCCCAACCTTACGGTCATCTCCTGAACGTAATAAGCCACTGGACCGAGCAGAATGAGAAACCAGATCAGATGAAAGCCGTACTGGGCGCCGGTGGCGGTGTAGGTGGTGATGCCGCCGGCATCGTTGTCGGCCACCATGACGATGATGCCCGGGCCGGCGATGAGAAGGTAGAGCCTCAAAACCTTGAGGAGTTTCTTGTAACGGTAGTAGAGCCTGGCGAGAACGTTCATGACACATGGCCTCCTTTACGGCCGTGATAAGACACAGCCCGCGTTGGACGTGCCCTCGCGGGAGCACGAACGACGTGATATAGCCCGAACGGAGATGTCGAAGGAGACTTACTACTTGTCGCCTTCGGCTCTGCGCATTCGCCACGGGTCGCGTGGAAGAAGCGGAGGCCGGAGGCAAACGAGGCCTTTAGATCCGACCGGACCGCACCTTCCACGAATTGCCGCCTGCCTCAGGAGGCTGATCTTCGTTTTCGGGTACCATAAGCCTTTCTTCGGGACGAGGAAAGCTGGGGAGGAAATGAAAAAGACCATTCCCCCCGGAGCGGAGAAAATGGCCTACTACCGCGAACGGCACTCGGTCGGATTCCCCCACTGGTTCAAGCTTCAGCACCGCGCGCCGTGAGAGATTCCTGGGACCTCAGCCACCTTAGGAAAACCCTTAACCCGGGAGTTCCTGTTCTACCCTTCAAGCCTCTTTCGACGCCTTAGGGCAGTGGCTTATGTGCCGCGCGGACGCCTCGCCTACCGAGGATCCACTAGGGCGCCGGATTGCCGATCGACCGGCAACACCAACGCTCAAAGTGAGTCTACCCTTTTCGTCAAAAGTCTGTCAACAACAAACGCAAAAAAATGCTGCGGCCGCGAAGTTACCCTGTTACACCTCCGTGTCAACTTCCGGCAGCACGTCGTGGTCGCGAGCCATCCACACGTACAGCGTCGGGAGCAGGAAGACGCTCATGGCCAGATCGGCGATCAGGCCGCCCACGATTACGATGGCGAAGGGCCGCTGGGAATCGGAGCCGATCTCATGGGAGAGGGCGGCGGGCAGCAGCCCCAGCGTCGCCACCAGCATGGTCATCATGATGGGCCGCAGCCGCAGCACCGCGCCCTCCACGGCCGATTCCTCCACCGACATTCCGCGCGCCCGGCGCTGGTTGATGTACTCGAGCATGATCACCCCGGTCTGAACCGAGACGCCAAAACACGCCAGGAAGCCGATGCCCGAAGACACGCTGAAGTTGGTGTGCGTGATCAGAAGCGCGAGCAGGCCGCCGATGCGGGCGAGCATCACGTTGACCAGGATCAGAACGCCCCACTTGAATGACCGGAACATCGTGTACAGGATGATGAAGATCAGCAGGACGGTGAGGGGCACGATAACGAGCAGGCGCTCCTCGGCCCGCTTTTCGCTGGCGTATTCGCCCTCCCAGTCGATGCGATAGCCGCGCGGAAGGGGCACGCGGGCGTTCACCTTCTGGATCGATTCCTCGACGGCGCCGCCCAGATCGCGCCCGCGCACGCTATACTTCACCGCGATATAGCGCTGGTTCCCCTCGCGGTAGATCTCCGAGGCTCCGTCGCGTTCCTCGATCTCGGAGAGTTGTCCCAGCGACACCCGTTCGCCGCTGGGCGAGAGCAGGCGTATGTTCTCGATCGCCTCCCTGGTGTCGCGGAATTGCGGCAGATAGCGCAGCACCAGGTCGTACCGCGCCTCGCCCTCTAAGACCTGAGTGAGGGCGTTGCCGCCCACCGCGGTCTGAATCGCGTCCTGTACGTCTGCCACGTTGATCTGGTAGCGCGCCGCCTGCCGGCGATCCACCGTCACATTCAGGTTGGGCTGGCCCAGCACACGAAAGACGCCCAAGTCCTCGATTCCCCGGACTCCGCGCATGACATTGACGATCTGGTCGGCCTTCTGCTCGAGCACTGTCAGGTCGTCGCCGTAAACCTTGGTGGCAAGCTCTCCTTTCACCCCGCTGACGGCCTCCTCCATGTTGTCGGCGATGGGTTGGGAGAAGTTCCAGATCGCGCCCGGGATCTTGGAAAGCTCCCGGTTCATGGCCGCGATGACCTCCTCCTTGTCCCCGTGAAAGGCCGGCCGCCATTGCTGCTTGGGCTTCAGGCCGACGTAGTATTCCGTATTGAAAAAGCCGGTCACGTCCGTGCCATCGTCGGGACGGCCCACCTGGCTGGTACATTCCGTGGCTTCGGGAAACGAGCACAGCAGAATCCTTGCTCGATTCGCCACCCGGATCCCCTCGCCGGGGCCGGTACTCGGCGCGAGGGTGCCGCGGACCCACAGGGAGCCCTCGTCCAGGTGCGGCAGAAACTCTGAGCCGATCACGCCGCCCACGGCCAGGTAGATGGCCACCAGAAGGCTGGCGACGCCTCCCGCGACCGTGAGCACGCGCAGCCGGATAGCCCACCTCAGCGCGTTTCGGTACCGGTCCGTGAGCCAGGACATGGCCGGGTTGCGCCACTCGCGCGTGCCCCTGGGAAAGAAAATGCTGGCCAGCGCGGGCGCCACCAGAATCGAGAACACCAGGGCCCCCAGAAGTGCGAACGCCACGGTCCAGGCCATCGGCCTGAAGAGCCGACCCTCCACCCGCTGCAGCGTGAAGATGGGCAGGTATCCCGTGATGATGATGCCGATGGCATAGAACACCGGTCGCTGCACCTCGTGTGCCGCCTCGGCGATTTTCTCGGTAGGAGTTCGGGTGTCGGTGCCATTGCGGCTCAAATGCCGCACGATGTTCTCCACCATGACCACGGCGCCGTCTACGACCATGCCGAAGTCGAGCGCGCCCAGTGACAGCAGGTTGGCCGGAATACCCTTCAGCTTCAGGCAAGTGGCGGCGAACAGCAGCGAGAACGGGATGGTCAGCGCCACGATGATCGCGCCGCGGACGTTTCCCAGAAACAGCAGTAGCACGATCACCACCAGAACGATGCCCTCGGTGAGGTTGTGCAGAACCGTATGGGTGGTGTGCTCCACCAGTTCGCTGCGGTCGATGAACGGGACAATCTTCACGCCCGTCGGCAAAAGCCGGTCGTTCAGCTCTTTGACCTTGGCGTGAAGCCCAGCCAGCGCCGTTTCCGCGTCCGCGCCTTTTCGCATCGGCACCCAGGCCGAAACCACGTCATCGTTGTCGACGATCTTGCCGTCCTCGCGCCGTATGGCCCGCGCGAACTGCCCCAGTCGGATCTTCGGGCCTTGCGCCACCACGGCGATGTCCTGGACGCGCAGCGGGGTGCCGTTCTTCGCCGTTACCACCGTGTTCTCGATGTCGCGCACATTCCGGACCAGCCCCACTTCACGCACGTTGACCTGTTGCAGTCCCGCCTCCAGAAAGCTGCCCCCGGCATTCACGTTGTTGTTGGTGAGCAACTGCTCGATCTGGCCAAGATTGAGTCCGTAGGCGATCAGCTTGTTGGGATCGACGCGGACCTGGTACTCGCGCGTGGGTCCGCCGAAAGTGGCGACGTCGACGATATCCGGCACCGCCTTCAGGTTCTTTTCGATGACCCAGTCTTCGAGCGACTTCAACTCCATCACGTCGTAGCGCGGATTGGTGCTGTGCAGCGTGAAGAAGTAGATCTGGCCCACCGGGCTCCAGTCCGTGCCCATCTGCGGCACCACCCCCGGCGGCAGGCTGACCTGCGCCAGGCGTTCGAGCACCCGCTCGCGGTTCCAGGCGTTGTCCGTGTTGTCATCGAAAATCAGCTTCAGGTCGGAGAGGCCGAAGATGGAGAACGACCGCAGATGGTCCACTCCGGGAATGCCGTTCATCACATTTTCGAGCGGGATGGTGACCTGCTGCTCGATCTGTTCCGCCGAAATCCCGGGCCACTGCGTGATCACCTCGACATAGTTGTTCGCCACGTCGGGATAGGCTTCTACCGGAAGCTGGTGGAACGAGACCGCGCCCCAGGCGAACAGCAGGATCGCCATCGAGAGGACCAGAAACCGGTTCCTCAGCGCAAAATCGACCAGCCTCTTGATCATTACTGTTCCACCGTGCTCTGAAGCACCAGCGCGTTCCGGACCACCTGCTCGCCGGGCCGGATTCCGGAGACCTCCTGCACGTTCGCCGGAAGCATCTTCCCCGCCGCCACTTCCACGCGGCGGAAGGTCTCGCTTCCCGCGGGCGTGTAGACCCACTGGCGGTCGTGAAGGTGCAGGATGGCGGTGGCTGGAACCGTCGCGAGCTTCTGGGCCGCCGCGCCGTGGAAGGTCGCCGTGACGAACATTCCGAAGCGCAGCAGACCCGGATTGGCCACTTCCAGACGCACCTTGGCCGTGTGTAGGTTCGGGTCCAGGATCTGGCCGATGTTGCTGATACGCGCTTTCAGGACCCGGTTCGGGTATGCATTCAAGTGGACGTCGGCGTATTCGCCCACGTGCACTTGCGCCAGATCGTTCTCATACACGTCGCAAACGATCCAGACCTGCGAAATATCGGAGATGGTGAACGGGTTGGGCGGCGTCAGCGCCTGGACGCCCGAGGAATCCGTGATCTGTTGATCGGTGATGACGCCCGAAACCGGTGCGTGGACCTCGATGATTCCGGAAGGATGTTCGGGATCGGCCCCCAGCAGGTGCAGGTGCTCGGTGGCGGTTTCGAGATCGACCTGCGCATTGTCCTCGGCGTTCTGCGCCACCTCCAGGCCGCTCTTCGGGATGGCTCCGTCATCGAACAGGAGCTGCGCGCGATCGAACTGCATCTTCGCCAACTGCTCGTTCTTGACCGCCTTGCGGTAATCGGAGAACGCCCCCGCGATGTCGCTGCTCCGCACTTTGAACAGAAGCTGTCCCTTCTTCACTTCATCGCCCAGGCGCGCGGCGATTGCGACCACCCGGCCCGACGCCAGCGATGGCACCGGCACTTGCCGCGATGCGTCCGGGCCTATCGCGCCGGTCACATTCAACTCGGGTGCGGCGCTGTATTCGCCGGCCCTCACCAGCGGAAACTCTTCGGGGTGGTCCACCTTGAAGTTGGTGGCGTCCATGTCGGCCTCGACCGCGCTGGGAACCGGGCCGGTGCCGGTATCGGCAGTGTCGCGCGCGGCGACCTTCTTCTCGCAACCGGTGAGCGAAGCCAGCAGCCCCAGGCACAGCGCAATCCGGAAGACAACGGCGCGATTCATTGCACCACCTCTCGCCCCACAGCCATGTTCATCTGCGCTGAGGCGCTCAAATAGGAACCAATCAGGTTCAGGTAGGCCACACGGGTGTCCCGGTAGGCTTTCTGCGCGTCCAGAAAATCGAGCAGAGACGCGCCGCCGTTCTCAAACGCGAACGCGATCCTGTTGCGATTGTCTTCCGCCAGCGGCAGATATTTCGATTTGTACGGCTTCAGCAGATCCAGACCCTGCATCAGAGTCCAGTAAGCCGAGTCCACGTCACTGAGGACGGCCGCCTCGGTGGCCTGTCGCAAACGCTCGCTGCGGCTGATATCCACCTGCGTGCGGGCTTTCTCGCCCTGGTTCTTGTCGAAAATGCGCAGGGGGATGCTGACGCTGGCGCCGATGGTGTCGTGGGCGAATGGGTTGGCGTTCGAGGCGTTATGCGTCCACCAAACGCTGAAGGTCGGATCGGTCGAGCTGTCGGCCACTGCCAGCCGGTATTCGGCCCGGGCAAGTTCTACGGATTCCACCGCCGCCTTCAAGTCCGGGCGTGCCGCCATCGCAGCGTTCCGAAACTCCTCGAGCGGCATCAACTGCTCGCTGAAGTCGTACGGCCCGGCGACGTCGAAGCGGTCGATCGGTGTCCGGTCGTTGAGCAGCGTCAGAAGCTGGATCTTGGCCGTACGGAGATTGACCAGTGCCGTTTCGAAATCGGACTCGAACTGCACGCGCTGGAGTTCCAGGCGGTTCAAATCCACCTGGGCCATATCACCCGCCTTGAAGCGCCGCCGGTTCACCTCCAGTTCCTTGTCCCAGTAGTCCAGGTTCTCGCGCGCGTTCTGCAGCACCGCCTTCGCCTGGAGAATCTGGACGAAATTGTTCCGCAGGCTGAAGAGCAGACTCCGCTCCTGGTCGGAGTAAGTGGATTCCGCCACCGTCGTGGTCTGGCGGGCGGCATCGCGCCGCAACTCCCGCTTATGCCGGCGCTCGTGCAGGTAGCTGAAGCTGGGCGAAAGAACCGTGCCGGCAAAGGGGCGGTACGTGCCGTCCGACGGCGTGAGCTGGGTTCCGTCGGCAAGCAAGGAGAGGCTCGGGTTGGGACGCAGGAAGGCCGTGATTTCCTCGTCCCGCGACTCCTCGATTGCGAGCTGGTCCGCCTTCAATGTTGGATTCGTGGCTTCGAACCTGTCGCGAATCTGTTGCCAGGTATAGACGGTCTGGGCCTTCAGGCAAGTCGCCATCGAAACCGCCAGCAGCAGCCGCGCGAGCACGCGCGCAATCGCGCTTTGGCGCCCAGGCCGCTGGCCGCG
>Ga0182027_10001456_pt1 | contig 39622 bp, 40 predicted proteins | sample 712E1DmetaG_FD_121300 | JGI IMG/M metagenome (GOLD analysis project Ga0182027, IMG submission 121300) | Permafrost microbial communities from Stordalen Mire, Sweden - 712E1D metaG (Illumina Assembly) | ecosystem: Environmental > Terrestrial > Soil > Wetlands > Permafrost | place: Sweden...
GAATAAAAAAATATATAAAGCAGTACCAACTCCCGTCTTCAAAATTTTGAAAAATACCCACAAAATTATATTAAGACGGTCTAAGCTCCTCCGAGAGGACTCGAACCTCTAACCTTGTCCTTACAAAAGCCCTTCTGTTACCAAAAGGCTTGGACTATCTTATTCCCTTGCAAATCTGATAAGGGATCGGGTATATAGTCTCTACACATTTATTCCACCAAGGTGGAAATTTAGCTCGGGATTATCCTTCAATTTCTCTCAGGATTTCCCCGAATTAGCCCGATTTTTCATCTCAAATCACTTTGAGAAGCTGCGTTTCTCTCCACAGGGACCTGCTCTACCATTGAGCTACAGAGGAATATCAAAGCACGTTAGTAATTTTATCATTAAATATTGCATAAATCCATCCCATTATTTTTCGATGAATTGCGCTATTGCTGAATCTTATTGAAAATATGCCATATTGGTGAATGTTTTTTCGTATTTTTAGGCTCTCATTTTTTATTTTTGCAATATATGTTTTATGAAATTGATTTTTGGGAATTCCTGTTAGTTTCGCCCAAAATTTTTTTGATTTTGACTCACTTAATCCTTCATGAAGCCATATTGCTCCACGTATTTTCTCAATTGGAATCTTGGCAAATGTGAGAAACCAATTCATCATAAATTTTATTAATTTTGGATCCGAATTTGCAAAAGCAACTTTTCCGTCTGCTTTAGTTCCTTCGGCTGCATAAAGGGCAATACCGGCCATAAATTTATCTCGTTTAATAATTTCTCCCACATCTTTTTTTGCGAGAATCCGTATGTTTTTAGTTCTTTCAATTCTGTCATTTCTTTTATTTTCTGCTGCAGCTAAGGATCCTTTTTTCTGACCGAATTGCTTTTTATTTAAAAGCCTAAGCTGCTGTTTTTTTGTAAGTTGAATATCTTTACACCAGAGACTTATTGTGCTTTTAGAGACGTGGATTGCTTGGAGTATTTCTCGGTATGATAATCCTTGCTTTCTTAGTTCTTGGGCTTTAAATTTACTTTCTATTTTTCCAAAATTTCCCATATATCTATCGTAGGTAATGCACCATCAATAGTCAAGTGAGTATCAATAGAGTTCTTGGTATACTATTGTCATTGGTAACGTAACGCATTGACAACTCACAAGGGCTTGGTTTACGATTAGAACATGTTATTTGTTAATTTACTTGTCAGCACGCTGGCGGTTCTTATCAGCGCTTATATTCTTCCCGGCGTAAAAGTCGACGGATTTTTGACGGCGATAGTTGTGGCGATTGTTTTGGGCATTGTGAATATGTTCATTAAGCCCGTTCTCTTGCTTCTGACTTTTCCTCTGACAATTCTGTCGCTTGGGCTTTTTTATTTTGTGATTAATGCCTTGATGGTTCTTCTGGTCAGCGCGATTGTTCCCGGATTTAAAGTTTCGGGATTTTTCTGGGCCTTAATTTTCAGTCTGGTTCTTTCAATTGTCAGTTCCTTCCTTAATTCTTTGGCCAAGCAATGATAAAAGAAATTTTTCTCGGGAAAAAACCTTCGGATTTTCATATTAATGCCGTTGTTAAGGCATTTATAGTTTCCGAGATATTTCTTTGGTCATCATGGAACGCGATTATTCCGATTTTTGCTATCTTCGCCGCCACCAAAATACCCGGCGGAAATACCGAAATTGCCGCCTCATCTTTCAGCGCCTATTTAATTGTAAGGGTTATTTTTGAATTAATAAGCGGAAGATATTTATCTAAGTCAACCGATGCCCAAAAATTTGCGATGTCTATCTTGGGGATTGTCCTGATCAGCTTGGGTTATGTCGGATTCGCTATGACAAAAAACATCCTTTCCCTATTTGTTTTTTACGGAGTTATCGGTATGGGATTGGGAATCGCTTCGCCGGCCAAAAACTGTTTATTTTCCTCACACCTTGACAAAGACAAAGAAGTAACGGAGTGGAGTATTTATGACGGATTTGTCTTTATGGGTATGGCAATGTCGGCCACAATCGGAGGATTCATAGCCAACAGATACGGGTTTACATTTTTATTTTATCTGGTAGCGGCTACAAACTTATTAAGTATTATTCCCTATCTTCTGTACGCGAAAAACGGGAAAGCCGCAGGATAGGTTCTCAGCTATTTTTAAGCATTTATTTGGTATAATTGCCAGGTATGGAGATGCAGGGTAAATGAAAGTCCTTATAGTTGAAGACGAACACAAAATTGCGAATTCTATAAAGCAGGGATTTCTCCAGGAAAATATTTCCGTTGATGTAGCCTATGGCGGTATTGAGGGCTATGATCTGGCAGTTAGCGAAGAATACGACGTCATAGTTTTGGACAGACTTTTGCCCGGAATGGAGGGCTTAGAAATCTGCAAAAAATTAAGAGAGCAGAAAAATCACACTCCGGTTCTGATTCTGACAGCTAAGGGTCAAGTTTCAGACAGGGTAGAAGGCCTGGATAACGGCGCGGATGATTATCTAGTCAAGCCGTTTGCTTTTGAGGAATTGCTGGCCCGGGTGAGAGCTTTGGGCAGAAGACCGAAAAAAACTTTGGAAACAATACTTAAATTAGATAATTTATCATTGAATACAAGAACATATGAAGTTATGCGCGGGCCTACTCCTATTCGACTTTCCGGCAAAGAATTCGCCCTGCTTGAATATCTCTTAAGTCATCGGAATGAAATCTTAACCAAAGATCAGATCATTACCCATGTCTGGAATTATGATTCCAATATTTTGCCCAACACCATAGAAGTCTACATCGGATATCTGCGCAACAAAATAGATAAGCCTTTTAAGAAGAGTCCGGCGCTTATTCATACTATCCGCGGATTCGGATATAAGATTTCTATGGAGCAGAAATAAATTTTTAATTTGAAATTTTTAATTTTTATTGAAATATTAAATAAAAACTAAAAAATAAACAAAAATCAAAAAATAAAAAATAATTAATATGTTTCAAAAAGCAAGAATAAAATTAACAGTCTGGTACCTAATCATAATCATGCTGGTCAGCATTGCCTTCAGTCTGGTAATTTATTTGGGAATAAACGGAGAGCTGGGAAGGTTTGAGCGATTGCAGGGGTTGCGTCTACAAAGAGAGCAGCAATTAATGTTGCCGGTTCCGCCGCCGCCTGAAATACACGGACTTGATTTAGAAGCTATAGCTGCAGCGCGTACGAGATTGACCATAATTCTTATTTTTATTAACCTGGGAATTTTCGTAGCGGCGGGATTTGCCGGATATTTTTTGGCCGGCAGGACGTTACGCCCGATCAAAGAGATGCTGGATGAACAAAACAGGTTCATTACCGATGCTTCGCATGAGCTAAGAACTCCTTTGACCTCGCTTAAAACTTCAATCGAGGTAAATCTGAGAAATAAAAATTTGACAATAAACCAAGCCAAAAACCTTATTCAAAGCAACCTTGAAGATGTTGAATACCTGAGAGTTCTTTCCGACGGACTTTTGCGTCTGGCTTATTATCAAGAGCCCAACGGAAATATGCTTTTCGAAAAGGTTTCTCTAAAAGAGATTGCTGAAAATGCTGTAGACAAGGTCCGTGCTTTAGCTTTGGACAATAAAATAAAAATAAATTCGAAAATAGAAAATCTTGAAATACACTGTGACAAAAAAAGTCTCACGGAGCTTCTGGTTATTCTTCTTGATAATGCAATCAAGTACGGTAAACAAAATTCTTCAGTTAAAATTAATACTTTAAAAGAGGACGGCAAAGTAATCATTTCCGTTTCCGATAACGGTATCGGAATCGATGAAAAAGATCTGCCGCATATATTTGACAGGTTTTACAGAGCGGAAAAATCTCGGTCCAAAGAAAATGTTTCAGGTTACGGTTTGGGGCTATCTATTGCTAAAAAAATTGTTGAGCTACATAATGGATTAATAAGTGTAAAAAGTGAGAAAGGCAAGGGAACAACATTTACCGTAACCCTCTAAGGTTTTTCTCAGCTTGATTTAATAATATAAATTTTATGTCATCATTTTTTAAGAAAATTAAAGACCTGACTTTTTCAACCGGGAAGAGAAAAATTATTACAATAATAGTAGTCCTTGTGTTGGGATTTTTCGGTTGGAGAATGTTCGGAGGACAGAAAGCTGCAGTTACTTATCAGACAGCTACGGCTACAAAAGGAACATTGGTAGTTTCCTTAACGGAAGCAGGTCAGGTGGCGGTTGCCAATAAAGTCAGTATCGTTACCCAGGCCAGCGGTATTGTCAGTAAAATTTATGTTAATAGCGGAGACACGGTTAATGCGGGAGATAAAATAGCCGATGTTACTTTGGATACTGCCGGACAACAGCGTCAGGCGCAGGCATATTCGGGTCTTCTTTCGGCGCAAAATTCACTTAACTCGGCAAGAGCGCAACTTAACTCCCTGCAATCGGCCATGTTTATTGCCAATCAGAAGTTTGTCAACGACAGGGGAATCAATAATCCGTCAACCGATCAGCAAAACGATCCGGTATATATTGAAGAAAATGCAACTTGGTTGGCGGCAGAAGCCGCCTATGAAAATCAAAGCGGAGTGATTGCTCAAACCCAGGCAAATTTGAACAATGCAAATTTGACCTATCAATTAACTTCGGGGACTATTACCGCGCCGACAAACGGAGTGGTAAGCGATCTGACCATTACCGAGGGTATGCAAATCGGTTCAAGCAATACGACTGCCGGTTCATCAACCAATACCTCTAATCAGGCAATCGCATCGATCAAAACCGGCAATTCTACGACTGTTACGGTCAATATTGCGGAAGTGGATGCTCCTCAGGTCAAAGTCGGACAAAAAGCGACGATCACTTTCGATGCCATTGCCAATAAAACTTTTACCGGAAAAGTTATGGGAATAAATACGACAGGGAATGTGTCGTCAAGCGTGACAACTTATCCGGCGGTAATTCAACTGGATGATACCAGCAACAGCGATATCTTCCCGAACATGACCGCAACCGCCAACATCATTTCTAAAGTGGAAGATAATGTGCTGTTAGTTCCTTCAAGCGCGGTTCAAACCGTCGGAACTGTGTCAACCGTAAATGTCATGAAAAACGGGCAAGTGACAGCAGTCACAGTCCAGGTGGGCGATAGTTCCGATTCCCAGACTGCAATAACTTCCGGACTTTCCGAAGGGGATACGGTTGTAACCAGTACGGTCTCTACGGCTACAACGACCACAAGCAGCACTTCTTCTCCTTTCAGCGGAGGTCTTCGCTTCGGAGGCTTTGGCGGCGGAGGAGGCGGAGCCGGGGCGGCAAGAGGCGGAGCAGCGGCAAGAGGTAATTAGAGTGATATGAATTATGATAGATGTTTCACACCTTTCAAAAATCTACAAAATGGATACCGTTCAGACGGTAGCCTTGGACAACGTTTCCTTCTCCATTAAAAAAGGAGAATTCGTCGCTATAATGGGGCCTTCGGGGTCAGGAAAATCCACGTTAATGCATATCTTGGGAGCTTTGGATACGCCTACTTCAGGGAAGTATATTTTGGACGGAGAAGATGTAAGCAAGCTGTCAAAAGATAAATTAGCGGAAATCAGAAATAAAAAAATCGGATTTGTATTTCAATCATTTAATCTTTTGCCCCGCACGACTGCAATTAAAAATGTCGCTCTGCCGATGATTTATGCGGGAATTCCTAAAAAAGAAAGAATAGAAAGAGCAAAGACCTTGTTGAAACGAGTGGGCTTGGGGGACAGGATGGAGCACACCAGCAGTCAGTTGTCGGGAGGTCAGATGCAAAGAGTAGCCATTGCCAGAGCTTTAGCGATGAATCCAAGCATTATTTTGGCGGATGAGCCGACCGGAAATATCTCATCAGCTCAAAGCGACGAGATCATGTGCTTGTTCCAGGACTTACAAAAACAGGGGCATACAATAGTTATGATCACCCATGAGCCCAGTGTTGCCGCATATGCTCAAAGAACAATTCATGTCAGAGACGGAAAAATAGAAAAAGAGGAAAAGAACAAAAGCGAGAAGAAAGGATAATATATGGATTTTTTAGAACTTATTCAGTCGGCCTTTGAGGCGCTGCTGTTAAATAAAATGCGTACCGCCTTGGCTATGCTGGGTATAGTTATCGGTATCGGGTCGGTTATTACCCTGGTGTCTTTGGGACAGGCAAGTTCCCAATCCATTCAGAAGCAAATACAATCATTGGGATCGAATTTATTGACGATTTCGCCCGGAGCCCAGAGGACAGGAGCCGTGCAGGGTGCCGCGGGCAGCAATACTACTCTTACGTATGAAGACGCAAATGCGATATCTTCCGCTCATTTTGCTTCGATAAATCTGGTTTCTCCCGAAGTCAGCAGGCGCGCACAGGTTACGGCCGGAAGAAATAATACCAATATTCAGGTCATTGGCGTAACGCCGAATTACGCACTAGTTCACAGTGTTGCTATGCAATCGGGCTCATTCATTACGACGCAAGATGTTACGGGTCTAAGGGATGTAGCGGTCGTCGGTCCGCAGGTGGTATCAGACCTTTTCGGCGGCGCAAATCCGACCGGTCAGACTGTGCGTATTAACAAAATTCCCTTTACGGTTATCGGAGTGACAGTTTCCAAAGGAGGAACGGGATTTTCCAATCAGGATGATATAGTTTTTATCCCCCTAATAACCGCACAGAAGACGATCTTTGGCATAGACTATGTTACGAGTGTTGCTCTATCCGCAGCGAGTGCTAATACAATGACACAGGCGGAAAATGATGCCGGATATTTACTTCTATCAAGACATAAGATTTCCAGTCCTACCCAAGCGGATTTTAGCATTCTGTCGCAAGCGGATATCTTGGGGGCGGCTTCATCGGTCACGGGGACGTTTACGGCTTTACTTGCCGGCATTGCGGCAATATCTCTTCTTGTCGGAGGAATCGGAATAATGAATATTATGCTGGTTACGGTAATAGAAAGAACCCGGGAAATCGGACTTCGGAAAGCTTTAGGCGCTAAAGATGGAACGGTTGTCGCTCAATTTTTGGTGGAATCAATTATCCTGACTATTGTAGGAGGAATATTGGGAATGATATTGGGAATTATATTATCTTTAATTATCTCATCTCTTCTTTCTTTGCCTCCTTCAATATCGCTGATGTCTATTTTAATGGCGGTCGGAATATCAGGCGGAATAGGAATCTTGTTCGGCTGGTATCCGGCCAAAAAGGCGGCCGATCTGTCTCCGATTGAAGCTTTACGTTACGAATAAGCTGAAATCCTAAGCATAACGAAGGATTGAAGCTTTAAGATATGAGTAGAAATTTTCAATTTGCAATTTACAATTTTCAAAGTAAAGGGGGTGAAAATAAATGAATTCAAAAATTTTAATGGTCATAGTTGTAATTGTAGTTGCCGGAGCGGCGTTTTATGGAGGAATGCAATATCAAAAATCTAAGGTCAGTAGTTTTGCCGGAGGACAGGCAGGATATAGGCAAAGAATGGGACAGGGGCAGTCTGCAGCGTTTCGTCCTGTCAGAGGAGACGTATTAAGTATTGATAGTAATACAATGACAGTTAAGCTTCAGGACGGAAGCAGCAAAATCGTCATTCTTTCGGGAAGTACTACTTACATGAAGGAAGCTTCTGCGACCATGGATGATGTGAAAGTAGGGAGTGCGGTCATGGTAACAGGGACAAGTAATTCGGATGGTTCTGTTACGGCACAGAGCGTGCAGACCGGAAATCTACCCGCAATGAGAGTTCCCACTCAGGGAGCAGCTCAGTAGTTTTAAGATAACATAATTAATTATACCCACCTTAAATCCAGGGTGGGTATAATTTATGCTTCTACTTTGGAGAAGAGGTAGCTGCCGATAATTAAAATTACCACTGAAATTATAAAAAGAACTATAAAATCCGTTGTCATTCCGAAGTGAGTTACTCCGGTCAGGCTTCCTCTGACTGCGTCAACACCGTAGGCAAGGGGATTGAAAGAGGCAATGACCGAAAGAAAACTCGGAACACCGGTCAAAGGAAAAAGCGCACCGGACAGAAAAAAAGTCGGTTGAACCACAAAATTCATTATTAATTGGAACCCCTGCATATCTTCCAGGAGAGAGGCAATTGAAATTCCTAAAGCAGTATAGAAAAGGGCAGTCAGAAACATGGCGATCAAGGCAAAAGGAATCATCAAGACATTTTGCGGTCTGAAGCCGACAATCATGGTCAAAATTAAGACAAAAAATCCCTGAATAAAAGCGACTGTTGCTCCGCCTAAAGTTTTACCTAGCATGATTTCAAAACGCGTTACGGGCGCAACTAGTGTTTCTTTCAAAAAACCGAACTGTCTGTCCCAGATAACCTGAATACCGGCAAAAACTCCCGTAAAAAGAATTCCCATGCAAATCACACCTGGACCGAGAAATTGGAAATAATTTCCCTGTCCGGCTTTCTGAAAAACCGGTCCCAAACCGAAGCCCAAAGCTACCAAGAACAATAATGGCTGGCCTAAAGAACCAACCAGTCTGGCTCTGGAGCGGAAATATCGGATTAACTCTCTTTTCCAAAGAATATAAACTGCATTCATAGTTTTATCTTCTCCACCTCATTGCGTGCGCTCTTAGTTTGTCCACTCCGCTTGCTTCTTCATCTCTGATTGCCGTTCCCGTGAATTTGAGGAATGCTTCTTCTAGAGATTTTGTTTGCGTTTTTTCTTTAAGTGCTTCGACGGTCCCCATTTCAATTATTTTGCCGTGATCCATGATCGCTATTCTTTGGGCAATCTGCTCCGCTTCCTCCATGTAGTGGGTGGTGAAAAAGATAGTGATTTGGGTTTCTTTATTTAAATTTTTCAGATATTCCCAGATCTTATTCCTGGTCTGCGGATCAAGTCCCTGAGTCGGTTCATCCAGGAATAATATTTTTGGTTTATGCAATAATCCGCGGGCAATTTCCAGTCTTCTTTTCATACCGCCGGAAAAAGTTTTTACTAAATCATTTCTTCTATCCCAAAGTTCAACAAAATTAAGAAATTTCTCAATTCTTTCTTTTCTTTCCGAACCGGGAACCTTATAGAGAATGGCGTGAAATTCCATGTTTTCCATTGCGGTAAGTTCATCATCAAGGCTCGGATCTTGAAAAACAATGCCGAATGTTTCCCTGGCTTCCTCAGGGTGTGTAATCGCATCTATTCTGTTGAGTTTTATTGTTCCGCGGGTCGGTCTCAGAAGGGTGGTAAGCATTTTTATGGTTGTGGTTTTTCCCGCTCCGTTGGGGCCTAAAAAGGCAAATATTTCACCTTTTTTTACGCTGAAACTCACGTCATTTACCGCGGTGAAGCTGCCGAAGGTTCTTGTTAAATTCTGAGCTAAAATTATATCATCCATCTTTAAAGATTTAAGATTAATATTGCAATAAAATTCTGAGAAGTAGCTTAAATTTTTCTTTGGATAACTTTTTTAACGGCGTTTTTTATATCTTCTTTTCCCATTTTATATTTCTCGATTAACTCTTTTGTTGTGGCAGATTCGGCAAAAGTATCCTGAAGCCCGACGAATTCCATCGGAACGGGTAAAGTTTTGGCGGTATATTCGGCAATCGCTCCGCCAAGGCCGCCCATAATCTGATGGTCTTCCGCTGTAACAAAAGCTCCGGTTTGTTTAGCCAAAGAAAGAATTGTTTTTCCGTCCAAAGGCTTAATGGTTGAGACATTTGCAACCAAAACATTTATTCCTTCTTGTTCTAATTCTTTAGCGGCCAGCAAAGCATAATAAAGCATGTATCCCATTGCAAAAATAGTGGCGGCGGGCTTGTCGGTAATCCAATAGGTTTGTATCTTGCCGATTTCAAAAAGCGTGTTCTCGGTTGTAATGACCGGAGTCTTATCTCGAGAAAGACGAAGGTAAACTGGACCAACTATTTCTCCGGCTGCAATTGTTGCTTTTTTACCTTCTACGCCGTCGCAGGGAACCAAAATTTTTAAATTTGGCCAGGATCTGACGCTGGCGATATCTTCGGTCGCCTGATGAGTTACTCCGTCGGGTCCGGTCATAATTCCTGAATGATGGGCGGCAATTTTTACGTTTGATTCATTGTAAATAACAGTTGTTCGGATAGTTTCCCAGTTTTTTCCGGGAGAAAAAACAGCATAGGAGGACATGAAGGCAACTTTTCCGCTTACCCCAAGACCTGCGGCAATAGCGGCCAAATTTTGTTCGGCAACACCGACCTGAAAATATCTCTCCGGATAAGCTTTAGCAAAAAGGTGATTGCTGGTTGATTCAGTCAAATCTGCACAAAGAGCTACAACGTTTGGATTTTTTTCTCCAAGTGCCAAAAGCCCCTCTCCGAAACCCATTCGGGTGGCCTTGACTTCAACGTCTTTATCGAAAAGTTTGTTATTTAATTTTAAATCAGGATTTAACATATTTTAACTCATTCAGAGCTTTCTCGGCCTCTTCTTTGTTCGGTGCTTTTCCGTGCCAGCAGCATTCATTCTCCATAAAGCTTACGCCTTTGCCCGGAATTGTTTTGGCGATTATGACAGTCGGCCTATCCTTAATTAATTTTGCTTTCTCAATTGTTTTAATGAATTCTTCGATATTGTTCCCGTCTACTTCAATGGCATTCCAATTAAATGCTTCATATTTTTCTTTGAGAGGATCAAGCGGCATGACATCTTCGGTGTCTCCGTCGATCTGGATATAATTACGGTCAATAATCTGAATTAATTTATTTAATTTGTATTTCGCTGCAAACATGGCCGCTTCCCAAATGTTTCCTTCTTCATGTTCGCCGTCGGAAGTCAGACAATACGTATAATAGGATTTTTTATCCAAATTTCCGGCCAGCGCAATGCCAATTGCCTGAGATAATCCCTCACCAAGGGGTCCGGAACTGGTTTCAAGACCGGGAAGGGCAGTTCGGTGAGGATGACCCTGCAAACGGGAATTGATTTTTCTTAAAGTTTTTAATTCTTCAATTGGGAAATATCCCGACAACGCCATCGCGGCATATAAACCCGGACAGATATGTCCGTTAGACAAAACCAACCTGTCACGGTCCGGCAGATTAGGATTTTTGGGATCATGGTCTAAGATGTGAAAATAAAAAGCCGTAAAAATGTCCGCCATCCCGAGTGATCCTGCAGGATGACCGGATTGTGCTTCAAAAAGCATTTCGATGACCAGTTGCCTTACTTTGTTAGCCTTAATTTTTAAATCTTTTAATTTTTGATTACTTAGTTGCATTTGTTTTCGATATCTTTAATTTTATTAATTCTTCTGATATGTCTTTCTTCATTTGAAAAAGGTGTTTTCAAAAATAATTCTATAAGTTTTTTGGATAAGTCCAAACTAATAATTTCCGATCCGACGGAAATGACATTTGCGTCATTATGTTCTCTGGCAAGTTTTACATTTTGCTCATTAACTGCCAGAAAAGCTCTGACATTTTTATATTTATTGGCGACCATACATTCTCCGGCGCCGGATTTTCCGAAGACAATTCCGTATGAGCCGGTATCTTTTCCGACATTTTCTCCGACTTTACTTATGTAATCCGGATAGTCGTCGTTAGGTTCAAACGTTAAAGCCCCACAATCGATGATCTCATATTTATTTTCAATAAGATATTTTTTTATTTGTTCTTTAAATTCAAAACCCGCATGGTCTGTTCCTAAATAAATTTTCATAAAATTAATTATTATTTACAAATAAATTGTAAAAATGCAGGAAATTGTTGCCGATCATTTCCGCCGCTTTGGTTTTTTCTATTTTTCCGTTTATATATTCAGTCAGGGGATTCCAGAATATTGTTCTGCCGACGGCAAAACCAATAATTCCTTTTACTTTCGCTCCGGTTATAATCCATTTTTCAACAGTCTCTTGTGTTTCCCCACGGCCAAGGATGACCACTTTTACTTCTTGTCTATCTCCGATTTGCGCTTGAGTAACTATATCCAGATATTCCTTTTCCGTTTCCATTCCTTCCAGTTTCCAAATGTCAGGTTCAATGCCGAGATTTTGAAATAGTTTAATGGCCGCCACTGCCTCAAGGGACGTTTTATTTTCCGTCAAAACTTCAACCAGAAACTTATATCCTTTTTCATGACAAAAATCGGAAAGCGTTTTTAACTCATCGTAGTTTGAATTTGGGAAATATCTGACTAAAGCTTTTACGATTGCCGGCTTATATTTTTCGATATGTTGCGCGAAATCATCCCCGTATTCAAAAGAAAATTCTTCCTGACCGCTTTTTTCCGTAGTCAAAATAACACTAAAATTATTTTTTATAGCATCTTTAATAATGTTATTCCCATATTCTTCGTCAACCAAAATCGCCGCCTGATCTTTAGGAATTCCTTGTTCAACAGCCTTTTTGAAAGCCTCATAAATAATTTCTTTTGCCCCAGTAATGGTTTCTTTTTGTTCCGGAGCTAAATTTTCCCCCGTAAAGCCGAATAATTTGGCAAAAGAAGACCTGTGATCGAAAGGGAGTATAAAAAGGTTTTTCTGATATCCTAAATTGTTAATCATTTATATTTTTTCAAGATCGGCTTTGCGAAGAAGCCCGGCTTGTGCTCCGACTTTACCTATAACCGATGCGGAATTTTTAGCTCCCCAAAACATAGCCTCAGCAATAGGTTTATTGTATATTAAGGCCGAAATAAACCCCGAAGAATAAGCATCTCCCGCCCCTGTTTTTTCTACTACGTTTACCTTAATTATTTCCTGACTCAACATTTTTCCTTCGGAATCTATTGCAAAAGAACCGTTTTCTCCATCTGTAATGACAACAATTTTCGGTCCCATTTTTTGTAAATCAACTGTTAATCCTTCGATAGTTTTTTGTCCGTGCGAAAAGCCCAAAATTTCCTCAGCTTCTTCTTTATTTACCAAAAGTAAATTCGCTATAGATAAAACATTTTTAATGTTATCTTTATTTTCAATTTGTATTGTGCCGGGATTAAAAGCGAGCTTGCACTTTGTTTCTCTTATAAAGTCTGCGGTTTTATTATAAGCATTCAGCCAATTTTCTCCCAAAGAAGTTAAATAAACCCATTTTGTTGAAATATTATCAAAATTAAAATTATGTTCTCTTTTGACGTGTTCGGAAAAAATTGTTCTTTCTCCCTTATAATTAATGATTGTAGAAAAAGAGGATTGTTGACCTTCCGATTCGCAAACTTTTTCAATATTAACGTTTTCTCCTTTTAAAGTATTTGTTATTTTTTGAGCAAATTCGTCTTTTCCTATCTCGGCAACAATTGCGGTATTTAATCCCAGCCGCGAAGTGCCTACCGCAACATTTGCAGCATCTCCGCCGATAAGCATCTCTGCTTTATCAACGATTACTTTCTCTCCGAATTTTATGCACAATTCATTGGTCTCCTCCATGTATCGAAGATGTTCTCTTGTTTGATGGAGGGTCAAAAAAATGTCTATTTTTGCATCTCCGACACAAACAATATCAAAATTATGATGCATTCTTGTATACTACAAAAATTCATATTTTATTGCAATAGAGTTTCTATCTATAATTGAATTGTGTTTCCGATTACAGAGATGTATTATGGAATAAGCTACGTTGAATTGACTATGAACAAAAAATGCATATTATCTATAATTTCCAAAATTCTTCCGGTCAAAGTTGCATATGCTCACTGCGACATTCCCTGCGGTATTTATGATCCCAACAGAGCTCAATTGGCAGCTCATACGGCAATCAGAATGACTCAGCTATTAGGCGAATTAATTAATGACGATAAAATAAAGTTAGGACACGATATTGCCAGAATGACTTCAGTTAAGGAAAAACATGCGGAAGTAATTGAAGAGGAATTAGGAACTCTGGAAGATGATTACTTTAAGGAAGAACATTTCAAAGAATTCTCAGAATTAAAAGAATTATTTTCTAATTCAGCAAAACTTACGGCCAAAATAAGACAAAATATTGACATTGAAGCGGCGGAAGAACTGCTTGAAAATATCCTGAAAGTCTCCGAAATTTTTTATAAAACGAAAAAACTTCAACCAGTCAGGCTGAAATCTCCCTATCCGACACAACGGGAAATTGTAACTTATAAATAATGCTTCTTTTTAGAGTCAAAGTTAAGGGGCATAGCATGGAGCCCGCGCTTAAACATAACCAAATAGTTGTTGCCAGTTCACTTCCATATTTTTTTGGGAAACCGCAGGCCGGAGACATTGTTGTGCTGTCGCACGGGAAATGTATAATAAAAAGAATCATTAACGTTAAGGAAAATCAGATTTTTGTTGTCGGCGACAACAATAAGGAAAGTTACGACAGTAGGGATTTTGGCTGGGTGAACAAAAGAAAAATTATCGGGAAAGTTATTTATAAAATTTAATATGTCGTTATTCTTGATTGTAGATATAGTTTTATTGTTAATAATCGTCTTTTTACTTTTACTCCTTTCCATGGTTTGGCCGCCGGATAGTCCCTGGGCTCCTTGGTGGAGGACTAATAAAAAGGTTGCCCGAGCAATGTGTATTTTGGCAAAGGTCGGTAAGAAGGACAATGTGTATGATTTGGGATGCGGAGACGGGGAGGCTCTGAGTATTGCGGCAAAAGAATTCGGAGCAAAAGGAGTGGGCATAGAAATAGATCCGCTACGATATCTATTTTCCAAAATAAGATTCAAAATCAACGGCTACGGAAAGAAAGTAAGAATCATTAAAAAAAATTTTTATGAAATAAATATCTCCCCTGCATCCGTAGTATTTGTTTATCTTGTCCCGAAATCACTGGAAAGACTCAAGCCAAAATTATTAAAAGAACTGAAAAGAGGAACCCTATTGGCGAGTTATAGATACAAAACTAATTTACCCCTTGTTGCCTACGATAAGGAAAACGATATCTACTTATATAGAATTAAAAAATAATATTTAGGTTAATAACACTTAAATAAATTTATTCTGTTGGCGTCTCCTTCGGATTGAACAGGAATGCTGAGGATGTTTTTACAGTTTTTATAGATAGTTTCCTTAACCAGGATAGTATCGTCCAAAATGTCCTCTTTGATATTATTTTGCGGATAATCTGCCCCCTCGGTGACGACAATGGTTTTGCTGGTGACTGCCTTGTCGGTTAGAAATTTTCTATCGTATATTTTCCTTATAAAAAAATAGTCGTGAGCTCCGTTGACATTTTCTAAAGCCGGAATATCGGTCATGGCTATCAATGCGGGGGTAATATCGATTACTCCGTATAAATATTTGGGATTTTCCGCTTTGATTGTTTTCAAAACAATATCAACATTTTCCAACTTTCCTAAGTTTCTGTAGCCGGAAAGATAACTGATTAAGTTAAATGAAATGAAAATTAAAAGTATCGTTGGTATTACCAGCTTTTGCGGATTAAGTTTACTTTTTAATAAATAATCCAGTTCATAAAAAGAAAGACACAAAAACGGAGTTAAAAAATTAAGATAAAGATAATATATATCCCCGTAACCGAAGAAGAAAATAATAGAAAATATTGATACTAATCCGAAAAAAGTATTCTTTTTGATGTTAAATATATTGAATATAAGAAGAATAAAAAGCAAAAAATCTTTCGTTATAAAAAACCACAGAATGTCCGTTTTTACCAGTCCGACAGGACGGGTCAGGGAAAAACCTAATATGTCAAAAATTAACTGTTTAGGTGCCTGAATAAGGGCAGGCAACAGTGTTACTATTCCCGTTATTACGCCTGCCAGACATAATTTAGATAGATCACTCCATTTCTTTTTTAAAGCAATAAAAGTAAAAATGGAAAGAAAAATCGGAAGAAAATATGCCTTTGTGGAAACAGAAAGAGCTATAAATATTCCGGATATTATAAATTTCTTCTCTTGTAAGAAATAATAGCTTAATACTGCAAATAGGCAGGCGGTAAAAACTCCTGTTTGGTGATCCGAAGTTGACAGAACCATAAAGGAAAAGATATACAAGGTGGAAGTAGTGATTGAAACAATATAGTCTTTGGTTTTTCGGTACGAAATAAAATATATGAGCAAGGTGATCAGCGCAACTTCAATTTCGGATGTAAAATAAAAGAAATTTATACTTTTATTACCTATTAAGTAATAAAAGTAAGAAACGTATGAAAAAAGAGGAAAATTAGAAAAAAAGATATCTTTGTATAGAATTTTCCCGTGAGACATTTGATAGGCAATATTAAAATAGGTATTTGTGTCCGAAAGACGAATACCGTTGTTATAAAACTTTACCAGCAGGAAAGAAAGAATTAGAAGAAAGAGGAATAGGATTTTTTTCATTTTTTAAGTCTGAGCAATACCCACCTGATTTTATCCAATATTTTGTAAGCATTGTAGAGTGCCGGATTTATAACCAAATCAAAACTTCCTAAGAATTCAATGTGTTTGGGTCCATAGCCTTCTTTGAATCGATGGAATCCGTACCAGGGATCATTTTTGTCAGGATTATTATTACTCAGGGCTCCCCACATATCAAACTTTTCAAGTCCTAATTTTTTCCCGAACCTGATTGCTTCCCACATCATCAGATTTGAGGACATTGTTTCCCGATGCGAAATTGAAGATGAGCCATACGGATAATAGAGAATATTTTTGTAGACAAATAAAATCCAGGAGGCAAGGACCTCATCGTTGTATTTTGCCAAGAAAAGATGTGCGGTTAACTTGTCCGTATCAATTTTTTCAGACTTTAAGGTTTCCCACATCAACTTATGGTATTTTTTGGTGTGCGCATAAAATCCCTGTCTTTTGGTCGTTTCTTCGGTCAGCTTAAGATAATTTTCAAAAGCTCTGTCCGAGTGGTCCTGAACAATTTTAACTCCGTGTTTGAGAGCAACTTTTATGTTATACCTTGTTTTTGGATGCATTGCTTTTAATAAATCCTCTTCACTTTTATTCAAATCGAGAACGAATGTATATTTTGTGAATAGGGGATGAGCGGCAGGCAGCAGTCCCAAATTTTCAATTTTCAATTTTAAATTTTCAGCGGAGATTATGTTCGGTTCAAGTTGAATAAAGATACATTTTTCCTGTTGACCGATTCTCTTAAGTTCCGATATCATATCTTTTGTCGGAAACGGCCCTTTGGGAACATAGCCGATTGTCCAGGAAGTATGTGGAATACGATGAATTGTCATTTGAAAGTCATTTGTTCTTATCGCTTTTATCCCGGTCTTTTTCCTAAATTCTCCCCATTCAATTGATTGCAGGGGATGAGTTATTTGATCTTTCATATTGATAAGTCCTGTGATTCTTGAATCAAATGCATGTTCTTTTCTATTATATTCTCAGGAAGCTCTAATATAAACCTGGAAATTATATTTGATACTCTTTGTCCGAAAAATATTCTCTTTCTGGCATAACTTAAAAAAAGTTGCTCCTTGGCTCTGGTCATCCCGACATAGCAAAGTCTTCTTTCTTCTTCAAGTTCATTTTTATCCATCAGAGATCTGGAATGAGGGAAAATACCCTCTTCCATTCCAACCATAAATACATAAGGAAACTCCAGGCCCTTTGCGGCATGTAATGTCATAAGTGTTACAGCATCTTTTGCGTTTTTGTCCTGAACATATTCTTGCTCAACAAGTGAAACATTTTCTAAAAAATCGGTAAGATCGGGAAAATTAAGTGCGACCGAGCGGAGTTCTTTAATATTTTCCAGTCTTTCCGTATCGTCTTCATCATTCTCGTCATAGAGCTTGAGATATTCTGTCTGTTTAATAATCCCATCTAATATTTCCAGCGTAGACAAATTTTCATTAAATGTCTTTTGGAATTCCAGAAATTTTTCCATTTTTCTTTTTCCGATTTTCTCTATCCGCTTTAAGGAAATTTTGTCGTTTTTATTATCTAAATTTCTAAGATAGCTCAAGACATCTTTAATTTCTTTTCTTTCGTAAAATCTGGTGCCGCCGATAAGCACGTAGGGAATGCTGTTGTGTAGAAAAACTTCTTCCAAGACTCGTGATTGAGCGTTTGTCCGATACAAAACGGCAACATCGGAAAATTTAAATTCCTTTTTATTTTTATGAGCTTTAAATTTCAGCTCTTCAATTTTTTGAATGATAAATTCGACTTCCTGCTGCTCGTTTCGCGCTTCATATATCATTACTTCTTCACCCTCAGGATTTTCTGTCCATAATTTAAGTACAGGATGAGTTGTATTTTTGGAAATTACAGAAGAAGCCGCATCCAGAATTTTTTGCGTTGAACGGTAATTTTGGGAAAGAGCGAAAGTTTTTGTGTTCTTGAAATCCTCTTTAAATCGTGTCAAATTCGTAAAATCGGCGCCGCGCCAGGAATAGATACTTTGAGAAAAGTCTCCGACAACGCAAATATTATTCCATCTTTTAGCCAACTTTTTAGTCAGCGTATATTGCGCGCGGTTGGTATCCTGATATTCATCAATCAGGATATATTTGAAACGGTTTTGATATTTTGATTGAATTTCCGGATTGTTTTCAAACAGGAATACGGTTTTTGAAAGTAAATCGTCAAAATCAAGGGCATTATTCTGATAAAGAGTTCTTTGATAAATAGGATAAATTCTTGCAACTTTTTCCTGAAAATAACCTCTGGCATATTTTGAATATTCCGATTCGCTGATAAGTTCATTTTTGGCCTGAGAAATGCTTGCCAGAATCGAAGACGGTTTATATTCCTTAATAGAAATCTCAAGTTCATTCATTGCTTCTTTTATTGCGTCAATTTGATCCTGTGTATCATAGATGGCAAATTCGGGCGGAAGGCCGATGTGTTTTCCCTCGATTCTTAAGATTTTAGCGCAAAGAGCGTGAAAGGTTGCAACGGTGGGGATCTGTAAATTAGAATTATGACTTGCCAGAAATTTTTGAACTCTCTCTTTCATTTCCGTTGCTGCCTTATTTGTAAAGGTTACCATCAGGATATTAAAAGGGTCTACGTTTTTTTTCAGCATCAAATACATGACTTTGTAAGTTAAAACGCGGGTTTTGCCCGATCCTGCGCCTGCCAGAATGATAACAGGTCCTTCTGTCTGCAAAACCGCCTTTTTTTGTTCAAGATTTAAGTCTTTTAGAAAGTCAGAATTCATTGTATAATGCATGAAGCCCTGTAATTGTATCATATGAAAAAGGCATACATTGTGGCTAATTGGAAATCAAATATTACGAATTCCGAAGCTAACTCCTGGCTTGAAAGCTTTGATATTAAAAGTTTAGAACCTGCAGATAAAAAAGTAATAATTTGTCCGTCTTTTGCACTACTTTCAGATATTAAAGCGTACAGTTTAAAGAATAATTCTTCAGTCAGAATCGGAGCGCAAGACATATCGCCGTTTGGCGAAGGATCATATACGGGAGCAGTTAACGGAAAACAATTAAAAGATTTTGCGGAATATGTTATTGTCGGACATTCGGAAAGACGGAAGAATTTTGCCGAAAGTAATGACACGGTTAATCTGAAAATAAAAAAGGCTTTTGAATACGGGCTTATGCCGATTATCTGTGTATCCGACTTGGAACAGACTAAAGCCCTTCAGGAAATCACAAAAACAAGCAACAATTTTATCGTTGCCTATGAACCGCTTTTTGCAATTGGAAGTGGCACTCCCGATACGCCGGAAAATGCCGACCTGACGGCAGAGAAAATAAAAAATATTATCGGAGACATTGACGTTTTATATGGCGGAAGTATTACTTCAGACAACATTAATAATTTTTCTAAAATGCCCAATATCAACGGAGCTTTGATTGGCAAAGCCAGTCTTAATCCCGTAGAATTCCTTCAAATTATAAAAAATGCGTAAAAAAATACTGATAATAATTGGTATCCTTTTTTTGGTTTTTTTTGGGAAAGTCATATTTACGACCTTAAGACTTTCTCCTGTTTTGTTCCAGTTAATTTTCAACAATAAAGTTGAAATTAAAAAATCCGACGGAAATATTAATATTCTTCTTTTGGGCATCGGAGGGGGAAATCATGACGGTACCAACCTTTCCGATACAATGATTTTTGCGAGCATTGACCAGACCAAGAATAAAGTTACCCTTGTTTCTATTCCCCGCGACCTCTGGATACCGAATGTAACGGATAGTCATGGCGGAAGGATAAATGAAGCATACGCGGACGGCGAAGAAATCAAAAAAGGCGGCGGCTTGATTTTGGCGGAAGCAACAGTGTCAAAAGTTCTCGGACAACCGATTGACTATGGAGTCAGGGTTGATTTTGCGGGGTTTGTTAAGGCGGTTGATATGATCGGAGGACTGGACATAGTTGTAGACAATACGTTCGATGATAATATTTATCCCATTGAAGGAAAAGAAGCGGATTCTTGCGGTAAAACAGAAGCAGCCATACAGGAATTTACCAAAACCGCATCAGCCTCGGCCGAACAAAATCTGGCAATGTTTTTCCCCTGCCGGTATCAGCATATCCATTTCGATAAAGGCTTAAATCATATGAACGGAATGGAGGCGCTTGAATTTGTCCGCTCCCGTCATGCTGTAGGGTCGGAGGGAACCGACTTCGCCAGAAGCGCGAGGCAGCAAAAAATCATAAAAGCAGCTAAAGATAAAGTTTTGTCTCTGGGAATACTTTTAAACCCGGGAAAAGTCATGGGTCTTTATGATATTCTTCAGAACAGCATTGATACGGATATCAATCAAAATGAATTTGATGACTTCATCAGGCTGGTCGACAAAATGAAGGGGGCAATAATTACAAATACAGTTCTGGATTATGGCGATCCTGAGACAGAGCGTCCCGGACTTTTAATGAATCCCAGCTCATCAGACTATGGAGGCGCCTGGGTGCTTATTCCGAGAATCGGACTGGGAAATTATTCGGAAATAGCAAAATATGTGGCTTGTGAGATAGCAATCGGTAATTGTACTGTTTCAAAAACGCCTACTTATTAATTTTATAGATTTCGGTATTCCCTTTTTTAAAGATAATTTCTCCCAGTAATTTAAATTTTTTCTCATTAAGATTTAAATATTTTTGCCGTTCCAGGTCTCCGATGAATACTAAGAAAACTTTATATTTACTTAATAGGGCTTTCGTTTCTTTAATATCTTTAGACTCATATAGTTTTTGAATTTCGGGGATCCGCGGGGCGGGAATGTCGTAGGTTCCACGCCAAAGCCATTCATGCACGGTCCAGCCAAGGACTGTCGGGAGGCCGGTATTGGCCGATATCCTTGCATAATCGGTATAAGAATCTCCCTGCGCCTCAAGAATGACCGGTTGTCCCTGAATGTTTTTATTTATCCATTGAATGGCCTTATAATCATTGGGATAAAGTAATTTCAGATAATTTGTTCCGTTAAGTCCATAATAAGTTTTTAAGTCTCCGAAATAATCCTTAATTGCAAAATACGGATAAAGAAAAACTAAAATAAGCAATAATGATCCGATGATCCAATAGGCGAGCTTGCGATAGGGATAATCCGGAATTTCAGATTTATGATCCAAAAATATGCGGACAATTATATAGCCGGAAGACAGAGAAAGCATAATGAAAGATTGGTAAACAAGTTTGAACATCGTATTGGCGCGGTAATATGTCGGATAGATATCTTTTACGTATATAAATTCGGGAATAATAATGAGAATGGTTGATAATATTATTAAGATTGTTACAAAAATATCACTATTAGTTATGGAAAAATGCTTTGATTTAATTTTGGAAAATAGAAATATGCCGAAAGAAATAGCCCAAAAATAAAAGAATCCGTACAAAATTCCGAGCTGCCAGAGGGGCGATCGTTGACAGTGATCTGCTTCAAAAAGAAAAGGACCGATTCTGCCAATATCAGTTAGGAATTTTGGCCTGCAAAGTATCCCAATGCCTGAAGTAAAAGGCTTGAAATTAAGATTAAAAGGCAAAGAAAAAATAAAAAATCCAATCCCTAGCCCAAGTATTAAGTATAAAGTATGAAGTATATGGGGATTATTCAATCTAATACTTAATATTTTTTGTTTAATATTTTTGTTTAAATTTTGCGTGAATATGTCTTTTATTGTCAGCGCAAAGAGCGCGAGAATTGTTAACAATAAATAAATTATCCCGTCCCAGGCATTTGTCATGTACATGACCGCTAACAAGAAACTTATTAGCAGAATTTCCAATTTCCAATTTCCAATTTCTAATTTAGATTTTAAAAACAGGGATAAAAGAACGGCAATTGTTAATAGAACGAAAGGTATATCGAGGAAATGCCCGTGCAGGTCGGAAACAACATAGGAGTATATGGGAAATTCATGAATAGTGTGATAGATAAAGCGGGTGGCATTGGGATACCAATATTCATTGAAATTATTGGCTATTGTGGGGAATGAAAAAGAAAGTTTCCAGAAGGGCACGGGACTTTCATTTGAAATTTTTACACCATTTATATAGGGGCTAAAAAATAGATAAATAACCTGTAAATTTCCCGCAAAATTCAATAAAAATGCGGCTAAAAGTCCGCCGATTATGGGAATCTTCGAGCCGATATTCTTATATAAAGAATTTAGGAGATTTGCTACTATTGAAAAAGCTGCAGTGAAACTGATTGCGGCAACAATTGAAAGCATCAGGTCAAACGTAATTTCCGAAGGAAGAAATGACAACCGCGTTAATACGGCTGTAGTTAAATGCCCAAAATAATAATAGTTAATTGAATAAGGAGTAAACCACATATCCAGCGGAGGAAAATATTTGGTTCTTAAAATAGAGTTTATAAATCCGAAGTCCATATATTTTTCCAAACCGTGAATGTCCGGTTGATGAGCATGGATAAAAGACCAGAAGATAAGAATTCCCAGAAATATCACTTCTTCAAAAATAAATATAAAAAATGAAGGCTCATTATTTGTTTTGGACAGGATTATCCTCTTTTTTATAAAAAGGTTGACTACTAAAAATATTGCGGCAACTAATGAAATGCTTTGTATTCCAAACGGTAGGATTTTTAGGAAACCTAAAATAAAAACGCAATAGCTTATTAACGCAATTCCGATAATTTTGGCAAAGACATACCCTTTGTCAAAAAAAGTAGGGAAAATAAGATTTGTTACGGGAATGAAAATTATTCCGATTAGAAATATTGTTAGCCACCATTGTAGAATACTAATTAAATCTGCAGAAAACATATTAATCAAATCCTGCACCGTTCCGGTGCGGGACAAGCATTTCGTAAAGATGTTTGATAGCAAATAAATTTTTCTTCAAGGATTTATTGACTTTTTCGTTAAGCCAGAAAAATTTAGTTTTAGGATTTTTATCGGTTAGATATTCCAGGAGCTGTAAATCATCATCAACGAACATGTCTAAATCTAATTTTTTTATAATCTCGTTTTTGAATTCATGCGGTTGCTTATTGTCATAATTAAAATACATAGCATTAAATATTTTGTCAAAATGATATTTCTTAATAAGATTATCGGTCCTGGTTTTTAGAAAACCGAATCTGCTTGAAATCAGATAATATTTGTCTTTGTTGGCCGAAGCCAACTTTTTAAGAAAATTCATATTTTCGGCAATCGGCTGACGGAAAGGGGGATAGTGACTAAATATTCTTAAAATTTGTTCCGGTCTTGACGGAATTCGGTATTTCAATTCGTGGTTAGTTTTCTCTTTATAAAGCCATTCAATAATCTCTATTGGTACAACAGGGGGAGTATTAATAAATATTTTATCCAGATCAAAACCAATATTCACAATGATTATGATACCATAAATATCATATAATACGGCAATTATGAGAGTCTTGATAAGTGTTTCCTATTATTCTCCAAATATTAGCGGATTAACAAGTTATGTTAAGACACTTGCTGAAGAATTGACAAAAAAGGGACACGAAATAATCATTTTGACCTCTCAATATAAAAATGATCTTCCTCGTGAAGAAATTGTTGATGGAATTCGAATCATACGAATTCCAGTCACCTTGAGTATAGGAAAAGGGCCACTTATGTTTTCTTTACCGATTCGTGCCCTTAAATGGATTATTTGGTCTGATATTGTAAATTGTCATCTTCCACAATTTGAAAGTTCAATATTGACAATATTAGCAAAAACTTTAGGTAAGAGAGTCGTACTTACTCATCATACTGATTTGTCGGGATGGAAAGGAATAAGGAATGTTATTTCGGAAAAAGCTGTCCTTTATTCACAAATTCTGGCCGGAATATTTGCCGACTCAATTGTCTCCTACACAAAAGATTACGCTCAATATTCATCCTATTTAAAAATATTTACTAAAAAATTGATTTTCGTATATCCTCCGATAAAAAGTTATCCGGTTGATCAAAAATATAAAACGGAACTTATAAAAATAATAGGCAAAACAGATTATCTTATTGGATTTTCTGGTCGTATTGCGCGTCAGAAAGGTTTACCATACCTATTTGAGGCGATACCGATTATGGAAAAAAAGATAAAAAAATTTAAAATTGTTTTAGCCGGACCATATAAGGAAGTTGTCGGTGAGAATTTAATTATTGAATTAAACGATTATATCTCTAAATATAAATCACGACTCGTATTTCTAGGCCCAATTTCTTTTAGAAAAATATTCACTTTTTACAATATGCTTGATGTGTTGATTTTGCCAAGCAATGATAGACTTGAGTCTTTTGGACTTGTTCAAGTTGAAGCTATGTTGGCAAATTGTCCTGTAGTTGCAACGAATCTTGCTGGAGTGAGGGTTCCGATTACAAAAACAGGGATGGGAATACTTATCGAAAGCAAAAACTCTAAAGCGCTTGCGCGGGCTATTGTAAGGATACTTCTGAACGGAAATAAATATCATATTTCTGCCAGTAAAATTAAATCAATTTTTGATTATAAAAAAACGATAAATATTTATGAAAATATATTTTCGGGCAAAGCGATTAAATAATTCCGTATTTATCAACGTATATTTTGAAGCTCTAGTTGTTGCGGACTTTTGAAGTAGTTTTTTATTTCCTTGGTGAGCACGAGAATGGTCAGTACTATTAGTGGCAATATTCGAAATAATACAATTATTGTCCAGCCCTGGTCTGCCATAAAGTATTCTTTGGTAAAAGTTTGGAAAAAATGAAAAATAAAAAAGGGAGTTGGGAAGGAAAAGCTCAAAATTAAAATTATAGCCAGCTTATTTCGAAATATTTTATTTACCAAAATTCCTAATACAAAAAAGGGAATAAGAACAGTGTAGTGATATTCAAACACTAAATCATAAAATAAAAGGTAAAATGAAGTCATTATGAATAAAGAAGAGAAAAGAGAAATTCTGTAACGAATAATCAGATAAAGAAATAATAGCAAAATAAAACCCTTAACTAAGGTGCCGTTATAAAAAGAAAAATTATAAAATCTTGCTATGGCATCTAAGGTAAAAACTTGAGGTGGACCACCGATCGGGCTTCTGAATCGTTCAATTAGGTTATCTACAAAATAATTTCCTGTCTTATTTATTAAAAAGGGAATTGTGACGACAAAGAACAAAGAGATTCCAAAAATTAAGGTTTTCCACTTTTTGTTTAATATACAGATGGGAATCCATAAAAACCCGATCGGTTTTATAAGTAAATTTAAAAAAAGAAGAAAACCGCTGAGGAGAGTGTCTTTTTTATTTTTTAAAAGATAGTAAAGCAAGAACAGTAAGCTTATGGTTAGGAAGAAATGATATTGTCCGCTCCAAAGTTCCAAATATTGAGGAAAGAAAGTTAAAAAAATAAATAATGCGATTGGGAAATATGGATTTTTACTAAAATTTTTGTATAAAAAATAAATAGTAAATAGAGTAATGACAATTTTTATTATCATCATAGTGATGAAAGCATTATGTGGAGTAAACAGGATAAAAAAGCTTCCAACTAAAAGAGTAAAAAATGGATGATAAACGTTATAGTTGCCATATGCATATGTTGGTAAATTAGCCAAGGAAGCACCGGTTAAACTTGCTCCTCTTAAAAACATATACGCCCCGTTTGGAACCTGGAAGAAATCTATCCCTTGATAAATACGGAAATCTCCCAAATTAAAAAAATAATCAAGAAAATGAAAATCAAAAGCAGAAATATAAAAAAATATATGAATAATAGTAGCAACGGCGATAAGTAATAGATTCGTTCGTTTTCTCTTCACTGTTATTGTTCTTTTTTGAATATCAATACTTTAGGATGATCAAAAACAGTAAATGATTCATCTGCAAGATCGTCATTGAATTCGAGTGGAATTCCTAAATATTTAAGTGAGGGATATGAACTGAACTCTGCTATTTCTTTATAAGATAAATTATCTAGAAATAAATTTTTGTAGAATTTGGTCATTCTTGGATATTTCTTCGGGACCGTGGGAATAGTGCCCCATCCCCTGTTTGAACTCAGGATAAGATAATCTCCTTGGAATAAAAAATCATTCATTTTTTGCCATTTTTCTTGCGTATCTTGGTCAAATACCGGAAGTTGTATATTCCGAAACGTTTTGTTGTTTAAATTTTCAATATTAAGAGGTAATGAGTCATCCCAATATTCGGTAAGAATAACACTATTGTTTGGTATTCGTTGATATATCCATTCAGATGCATTAACGCGCGAATGGTCTTTGGTATAAATAGAAAAAAAGGCCAAGGGCCAAATCAAAATGCAAATAATTCCTAGGAACATAAGCAGTAAAGACCACTTCTTAAGATGATTTTTTAGAAAACTTTCTAATTGATAAAAACCGAAAGCGGCAAAGATAGAAAAAAATGGGTAAAGAAAAATAAAATAACGCATTACCTTTACGAACTGTACTGATTGGTACAAAAAGAAGGCAATTATCCATCCCAAAATGACGATAAATAATACGTTCCTTTTTTTAAATAATATATATGTCATTCCAATAATAATGCAAATAAAGTATGGAATTCCGGTGCCATAAAGAGCCAGATTGTATAGGCTGAAAATCACAGGAGATTTACTTATCCATTCAATTGACGGGGGGTACCAGGTATCTTGTTTCTCGACTGCCTTTAGCGACTGCAAATTTGCAGTAAATGTTTTGTTTATTGAAAAATCAAAAAAATTACCGGAACTAAAAACATAGGGGTCCGTAATACGCAGAGCAAGATAAGAAACCGTTAAAAAAATTATTAATGAAAGTAATAATCTCAAGCAAATTATTTTTTTTATATTTATTTTTTTCAAACTGGTAATCTGCAGTAAGAGAAATATAATTAAAGGAAGTATAAATATTGCAGAAACTTTTGATGCAAGGGCAAATCCAAAAAAGATTGAACACGAGACAACATATTTTAATTTATCTTGCAGGGTATATTTAAGCGCAAAATAAAAGGATATAAACATAAATAGATTAAGGAACGTATCAACAGTAAAAAAATGAGAAAGTTGTATAGATAGGACGGTGATTGCATAAAAAAAACTTGTCAGGTATTTAATCTCAGGTGGAATGAAATATTTTTTTTCGAGAAGACTTATCGTTTTAAAAAGAAAGATAATTACAAGAAGATCTGCTAAGCTGGAAAGGAAACGTCCCTGTATTGTTAAATTATTGTAAGTATTGTTTGCAATCAAAATTGCTAATGTCTTATTTATTAAAAGCGGAAATGTGCCATAGACGAAAAAAGCGTAACCAACATTTGTAGGATTATATGTTGATATGTTGGGATTTAGAAAATCTGAAAAACTATCAGGAGTTATCATTGCATTTCCAACCATTGTTAAAAAACGTTCATCAGGATGTAAGTGTTGATTCTGGTCCCAATTTATATCGTAAAATCTGAAGAATGCTCCAATCAGGACTACTAACAATAAGAAAATTTTTTCTTTATTAAATTTCCAAAAATTTTTCATATTCTTCTATCGAAAGTTGCTTAGTCTTCTTAAAAATTCTGATTACCGGATGGTCAAAAACGCTCCATGTTTCCTCGGCTGTTTCGTCCGGAAATTCTATTTTCCAGTTTCCGAACTGTAGCATCGGATAAGAGTTAAATTCTTTAATTTGAGTAAATCCCAATTTCCCACTAAAGAGCTTGCTATAGAAATTTGCCGTTACAGGATAAATATTAGGTAATCTTTGATAGTTCATAAATACACGTCTGCTTTGAATTATGAAATAATCGGAACTATTTAATCCAAAGACTACATCGGATCTTGCCTTTATGTCAGTATCTATATCGTAGAAATCAAGGCTTAGTCGATTAAAATTACCTTTTAACGGAATATCAATCACGTTGCCACTTTCAACCAAAACTGTAGAATTTTGCGGAAGGGTATTCTCAATCCAATTTGAAGCTGTAACTCGCACGTCAGGATGCGTATATATGGAAAAGAATGCTAATGTAAATGTAAAGCTGATAATGACAATAAGCATAATCAAAATATCTGCAAATATCCCCATGTTTCTTGTTTTTTCTTTAAGATTTTTTAGCCAATCATCAATTGCTATTCCAATAATCATATATATGAAAGGAAGAGTTGGAATCATATAGCGCGTCCATTTTACAAAGAAAAACGATTGTACCCCAAAAAGTAACAAATAATATATTGCGAGAAGCAGATATGCATAATTCCTATTTTTGAATCCCAAAAAAATAATTGAAATAAAACTAAAAATAAAAAGTATGGAAATAAATGGATTAAGAAGAAGTGGGTAAATTTTAGTAAATTGGAAGATTACCGGAATTGTATTAACAAAACTTCTGGTATAAAATACGGAGATTTTCCCTAATGCAACCTCGGATTCAAAATGAATGCTGTTACTGGCAGCAGAGAAGTTTTCTATTAATGGCAGAGAAGTTATTGCAAAAGTGACGATGGCAGAGAAAATGAAAAACAGAAACACGGGTATGGTTTTTTTAACATTAGATAATAATTTATTTTTTGAATAAGGCTTATTATGAATGAAATAAATAAAAGAGGTCAGGATAGTTGGAATAAGAATAATACTTAAAATTTTTGTTGCCGTTGCGAGACCGAACAATATTCCGCATACAATTCCGTCAGTTTTGTAATTGTATTTTGAAATTCGCCATGAATAGAAAAATAAAAGTAAAAAAAATAGTGCCTCCCAAAGTTCGACTGTTCCAAAATGACTGAATTGAATAAAGCCTACGCTAAATGTTGCCAACAATAAAGCAATAAATGCTTTCGTTGCGCCAAAAATTTTTTTTACAATGTGAAAAAGAAAAAAAAGAATTCCTATAGAGATAATTGCACTTAAAAATCGACTGATAAGGATAACAAGTTGTAGCTGATCCAGAGGGGTTTTCTTATGAAAATTATTGTTTATAAAAGAAAAAATAATTTTCATAACCGTAAGTGGAAATGTGCCCGTATCAAAATTATTTTGGTCCAACATAAATATTGATTTGCTTGTTAGTATAGGATAGGCAATATTTTGTCTTTCATCCGGATGAAAATAAAATGGAGCTCCCCAATTTAAGTTATAAAAGCGAAGAAAAGTACCCAAAAGAACGATACTTAATATAGTAAGGAATTTAAATTTCATAAGGATTCTTAGTTAATAGATTATTTACCTTTCGGATTTAATATCTTGGACTTTGAACTCCTGCTGGTATGAGAAATTGAGGGAAAACCTGATGATTGCGCTGATTTTGATGCGGCTGGAGGAGATTCTTGGGTAAAATCATAGTCATTTGATAACGTTATGGTTGGAATAACGCCTGTCTGACCTAAAGATGCCGATATGCTTGATTTTGAAAAACCATCCGTTGCCAAGATATTGAAAACCGTGCTATCAGTTAGATTAAAATATGATGTCAAGTCATCGGTCCGCAAAGCTTTTAATGAGAAACTAAAATCTCCGTTATTATTAACGGTGCCGGATAAAATTTGTGAATTTTGAGCACTAACATAAATAATCGCTTCGGAAGGAGCATTGCCGTTCGGCAAAATAATTTTTCCTTTTATAATATTTTCCTGCGCAGACGGAGAAGGAATTTCAGGTCCGGTTGTTATTTCATACGGAGCGCCATTATTTAAAAATGTATTGTCCCCTGAGATAATTGCCAGATAATATTTTGTCGAAGGCGTTAACTCTTTTAAAGATATGCTATGAATTGTTCTGGGAGACAGAGCTGCGTTTCCCTCATCTATATTTTCCAATACGGATGTTCCCAGTTGTTTATCAGGGCCGTAATTAACGGAACCGATAGCGGGCGTTTGAGTCCGATAAGTAACGGTAAAAGAATTATTTGAAATATTCGTCACTTTTACATCTTGAGGACTTTCCGATTCTGAAGCTTGACTACTGGAAACGGTTTGATTTTTAAGATTATAAATTGTTAAGGGTATGCCTATTAAAATAAGAATAATCCATAAGATTGCCGGAACTCTCCTGTTTAACAATTCTTTCATAACGAAAGTTTTCCTCCCCGGGAAGCATTTGAAGCAGGGGGAAGTTTGGGCAGAGTAATTGGGGCAGGACTTACAACAGCTTCAATATCATAAGACGGGAGGGTTCTTTCTCTGGATTTTAGCTTGTCTATGGTTTTTGTGTCAAAGGCCGGATCAATAGGCGCTATATCTTGATTTATGCTTTCTGATATTGTAGAAGTTACGCTATTGCTATAAATACCGGACCCTATCGATACCAAAGTGAAGATGAAAAGAAGAATTACAATAATTAAAATATCTTTTTGTTTCATACTCTGAATCATAAGTTGTCTTTGAAAAATGCTGTGCCCTGAATATCAAATTCTATTGATCCGTCCTTTTGATCGCCGGTCTTATTGATAGAGAACATATCAATGTTAACAACTCTCTCCATGTTTATAAGTTTGTCCATAAAACCGGATATATTTTCAGGAGAGCCCTCTCCTCCGACGGCAAAGGAATAAGAGGAATAATTCTGACCTGTTTTATTATCATTCCCCAAAATTTCCACCTCAAAATTTTGAAGCTTTTTTACAGTAACATTTGATGCCTGTCCGATGGATTGTATTTGGCCAAAAAGAAGAGGAACGTCCGGCTGTACGGTTATTGCGCTGGTCACAATTGGTATATCATCTTGTAAGTTAAAGTATTGTTTTCTTAATTCAGTTAAATTATTTATTTTGGTACTTAGTTCATTTAAAATTAATTGACTATCGGAAATTTCTTTTTGCAATTTGATAATAGTTGATAGAGTAGGCTTTATAGCAAAAAATCCAAAAAAAGACAAAGCACAAAGAGTCAACACGAGGCCGAAAAATTTTTGATTTTTTTCCGATGTAAGAGCTTGTAGGTTTTTGTTTTTCAATAAATCCTTGAAATTATTATTCATATTTATTTAAGCATAGTTGTGATATCCACAGAAAGACCGGCAGACGGGACATTTTCAATATTATCTATGCTTATAGATTTTATTCCGGGATAGTTCTTAAGAGAATTTATTAAATCCGACAGTGACGAAGTTGAGGCTATGTCAAGACCTAGGCTTATTTGGTCTTTATTAAAAATTAAGCTGTTGATATTTATTTGACTCGGTATCAAATTTTCAATATCCACGATTGTTTTTTGGGTTTTGATGCCCTTATCGGAAAATATTCCGGCTATTGCGATACGATCTTGCAGGTTTCTATATTTATCCTCATCGCTTCTTAGAGCGGAAACTATTTCCTGTTTTTGTTTAATTGAAGAGTGAAGGTTTGCGAGCTGTTCATCCAAAGAAAAGCGGTAAAGGAAAGCCGCTATTGCTATAATCTCGGTTATTATTATGATTAAGCGGCCGATCGTAAGAGCCCAATTTATAAATTTATCGAAAGCAGAGATCTGTCTGTCTGCAACTAAATTTATAGAAGGTTGGTTATTTTGCATTACCAATTTAGTCTAAGGGTTTTTGGGATCTTTGTCAAAGTTTTTAGGAGGCTATTTCTTGTTCTTTTTTGCTGTTTTGTTGTTTGTTGATTTTGAAGGCTTATTCTGCACGGGAGACTGAGATTTTTTATCAATAAGTTTTGCCAATTTTGATTTTATGCGGGCTGCCTTATTTTTGTGAAATATGTCTTTTTTTACCGCTTTATCGACGGCTTTAAAAGCTACTCTTATGTTTTCCGAAGTAGGTTTTTTAACGGCTTTTTTCAAGACTAAATCAATAAAAGATTCTGTTTTTTTATTAGCCGATTCTCTTTTTTTATCAACTTTTAATTTCTTTTTGGCACTTCTTATTACTGGCATTGTGCTATTTTAGCATGCTATACTGTGAAATACAACATGGCTCAAAACTTTTTAAAAAAAGGTCTTAACCTTCTTTTGGCCCGACAAGCCAATATACTTTCCGCCGCTTTTATAATAATGGCGACAGTAATTCTATCTCAAATATTAGGTCTTCTTAGGACGAGGTTGTTATTTTCTATCTTTGGCCCTTCAAATATTTTAGGTATTTACGATTATGCTTCAATACTTCCCGATACGATTTTCCAATTAACTATCGCCGCAGCCTTGGCATCAGCTTTTATACCTGTTTTTTCAGAATACCTGTCAAAAGGTGAAGAACAACAAGCCCACAAAATGGCTTCAACATTATTGGCAACAGGACTGGGCATATTTATAATTTTTTCACTTGTCCTGGTAATTTTTGCTCAACCGATTCTCACTATCTTTAATGGGGGACATAATTTTTCTCAACAGGATATGGGCCTTATGGCCAATCTGATGACGATAATCGTTATAGGCCAGCTCATTTATATAATAGGCACGTTTTTTAGTGCAATGCTCCAATCATATAGCCACTTCTTTATACCGGGAATAGCAGCGGCGTTTTATAATGTCGGAATCATAGTCGGTATTCTTTTGTTTCATCAATATTTTGGAATTTACGCCGCACCGCTTGGTATTATTCTCGGAGCTACCATTTTCGTTTTACTTCAGGTTCCTTTGGCCAAAAAGGTCGGATTTTCTTTTACTCCGTCAATAGAATTTCTTAGATCACACGGACTTGACAGAATATTTATGCTTATGTGGCCTCGCACTATTCAAATAGGCGTGCAGCAGGTTGGCACTATTATTCTGGCCGCGATTATTTCCTTTATGCCTCAGCCCGGACGCACAAATTTACTTTTTGATGCGGCGCAAACCCTCACTTTTGCTCCCGTTTCATTAATCGGGCTTAGCATTGCTCAGGCGGCTTTTCCCGTACTGTCGCGTGAAAAAAATAATTTTGCTGATTTCAAGACGACCTTTGTTACAAGCTTTAATCAAATGTTGTATCTGATTCTTCCCGTTTCGGTTTTGGTTTTGGTTTTACGTATTCCTATCGTCAGATTAGTCTACGGAGCGACTAAATTCGATTGGCCGGCAACAGTCTTAACCGGATACTTGCTTATATTTTTGGCCTTTTCTATTTTCGCTCAGGCCCTAACAACTCTTTTTTATCGGGCGTTTTATGCATTGCATGATTCCTTTATTCCGCTTTTTGTCAGTACCGCTTCAACAGTTATTCTGATAGTTTCAGCTTATTATTTTGTAGTTATTCAGAAGATGAACATTCAGAGCGTCGCTTTCGCATTTACGCTGGCTAATATACTGCAGCTGATAATACTTTTTATTATTTTAAATAAAAGAATCGGAGGTTTTCCTAAGAACTTACTGTTCTTCCCCGGTATTAAAATCTCCGTTGCGACTATTCTGACCGGTATATCTTTATATATTCCGATAAAACTTTTGGATCAATTAGTTTTTGATACTACCCACACTATAAATTTAATATTTCTTACCGGTATTTCAAGTTTGATAGGACTGTCTTTCTACCTTTTCCTGACCTGGTTATTCAATGTAAAAGAAGCAGGTGCATTTCTGCAGATATTTAAAAAGATAGGCAACTGGAAAGAAATTTTGGGTAAAAGCGACGAAGCAATCGAAGGAACAGGTCTTAATCCGTAATTGATTTTAAACCTTCTCCGCACTATACTGCTATTTCCGATATAATTATTTATATGGAACAGGCGAATGTCAGAAATTTTGCGATAATTGCCCATGTTGATCATGGCAAATCTACTCTTGCAGATAGATTTTTGGAAATAACCAAAACTGTGCAAAAAGACAAAATGCAGGAGCAGTTTTTGGATCAAAATCCGATCAGCAGACGACGCGGAATAACCATCAAACTCGCACCTGTCAGAATGAAATTTGCTCTTGACTCTCAGAGTTATATATTAAATTTGATCGATACTCCCGGACACGTAGATTTTTCCTATGAAGTTTCCAGAACCTTGGCGGCATGCGAAGGAGCAGTGCTTTTGGTGGATGCAACGCAAGGTATTCAGGCACAAACAGTTGCGCATTTCAGGGAAGCCAAAAAACAAAACTTGGTCCTAATCCCCGTTGTAAATAAAATTGATTTACCCGCTGCAAATGTTGAGGCAACAAGCAAGGAATTAATTGAGACTTTTAATTTTATGAAAGAAGAAATAATCTATATTTCCGCTAAAACAGGCGAGAATGTAGATACTCTATTGGAGGCTATTGTCAAGAGGTTGCCCGAGCCCAAAGGCGAAAAAGACAAAACATTGCGCGGTTTAATTTTTGATGCGGTTTACGACGAATTCCGCGGAGTGGTCGCCTATGTCAGAATCGTAGACGGGCAGCTCGGGAAAGGAGAGAAAGTTAAATTTTATCAAAATAATATTGGGTCGGAAGTTACCGATCTGGGATATTTTTGTCCGCATTTAGTTTCCGCAGACAAACTCACGACCGGGGAAATCGGTTACGTTATCACGGGAATTAAGGACATCCGAAAAGTCCGTGTCGGAGATACAATTATTTTGAATCAAAAAGCTGAAAATTTGAGCGAACCGTTGCCCGGATACAAAATTCCCAAACCAATGATATTCTTTGGGGTTTACCCGAAAAACACCAATGACTATATTTACTTAAAAGAATCTTTGGCAAAATTGACTTTAAACGATACGGCTTTAACTTATACGGAGGAATATTCATCATATTTGGGATCGGGATTTAGAGTCGGTTTTTTGGGATTACTGCATGCCCAGATTGTTAAAGAACGTATACAGCAAGAATTTAACCTTGAGGTTCTGCTGACTATGCCTCAAGTTCTGTATGAAAAAAAAGAGGACGGGACAATGCTGGAACCTTATATGAATCTAATCGTTTACACTCCGAAGGATTACGTCGGACCGATTATGAACATCTGTCAGTCCAGAAAAGGAAATCTTTTGGATTTAAATTACCACGAAAATTATGCGGTCCTGTCTTACGATATGCCTTACAGTATGTTTATCAGAGGAATTTCTTCGGATCTGAAGTCAGCATCCGAAGGCTTTGCCAGTTTGGATTATGAGGTTACATCTTATAAAGAAGCAATCTTATCCAAGGTAGAAATAAAAGTAAATGATGTTGCGATTGATGTCTTATCGGAGTTAGCTTACGAAGATGAAGCAATCGGTACTGCCAAGAAAAAAGCGGAAAAACTAAAAGGTTCTCTGCCCAGACAGCAGTTCAGGCAAATTATCCAAGGAGTTGTGGACGGAAATATTGTGGCCCGAGAAGAAATTCCTCCTTTTAGAAAGGATGTCTTAGCTAAAATGTCAGGAGGAGACAGGCGAAGAAAAGATAAATTATTGGAAGCGCAGAAAAAAGGGAAATCACGGATGATCCTTCAGGGAAAAATATCAATTCCCCAGGAAGCACTTCTGTCAATGATAGAAGAAGATAATTAAGAGTCTTGAAAATTTTTTAATTATGTAGTATCATGTCATTCACTTATGACGAAAAAGTTAAATATAAAACCACTTTTTGACAATGTTCTCGTCAAGCCTCTGGAGGCAGAAGCCAAAACTGCAAGCGGAATCATTTTGCCGGACAGTGCCAAAGAAAAACCACAGATAGGTTTGGTCATGGCTGTGGGCGACGGAAAAATCATTAAGGGAGAAAAACACCCCGTTGTTGTAAAAATTGGAGAAAAAGTTCTTTACAAAAAGTGGGGCGGATCGGAAGTAAAAGTCGAAAATGAAGAGTGGACGATAGTCAACCAGGACGATATTTTGGCAGTTTTAAGCTAATATGGCAAAACAAATTAAATACGGAGCGGAAGCGCGGGAATTATTAAAAAAAGGGGTGGACCAGCTCGCAAAAGCAGTTGCAACCACCTTGGGTCCCAAAGGCAGAAATGTTGCCTTGGATAAAAAATGGGGAGCACCCAACGTGGTCCACGATGGGGTAACTGTCGCCAAGGAGATTGAACTTCAGGATCCGTTTGAAAATATGGGTGCGCAACTTGTTAAAGAAGCGGCTTCGAAAACCGCAGATATCGCAGGAGACGGAACAACGACCTCTACTGTTTTGGCCCACGCCATAGTAACGGAAGGAATAAAAATGATAACTGCAGGATCAAACCCCATGGTTATGAGAAGAGGTCTTGAGAAAGCAAGTGAAGTTGTAGTCATGGAACTTAAAAAAATGGGTAAGGCAATAAAGCAAACCGATATTGCCAATGTCGCGACAATTTCAGCAGGTGATTCTCAATTGGGCAATCTTATCGCGGAAGCCTTGAAAAAAGTCGGTAAAGACGGAGTAGTGACGGTTGAAGAAGGAAAAGGTTTGTCAACGGAAATAGAATACAAAGAAGGAATGGAGTTTGATAAAGGTTATGCCTCGGCTTACATGGTAACCAATTCCGACAAGATGGAAGCGGAAATAGAAAATCCTTATATTTTGATAACCGACAAAAAGATCTCAGCTCTCAATGAACTTCTCCCTTTCTTGGAAAATCTGGTTAAAGTTTCTAAAGATTTGGTAATCATTGCCGATGAAATAGACGGAGAAGCTTTAGCAACTTTGGTATTGAATAAATTAAGAGGAACTTTCAATGCCTTGGCAATTAAGGCGCCCGGTTTCGGAGACAGAAGAAAAGAAATGCTGGAAGACATCGCTATTTTGACAGGCGGGACAGTAATATCGGATGACACCGGCAGAAAATTTGATTCTGTCACAATTGAAGATTGCGGAAGAGCCGATAAGGTTTGGGCTGACAAAGACAACTCAAGAATTATCGGTGGGAAAGGAAATAAAACCAAAATTACAGCCAGAGTAAATCAGATAAAAACAGCAATCAATGATTCGACATCCGATTTTGACAAAGAAAAATTAAAAGAAAGACTTGCCAAACTTTCCGGCGGTGTAGCTGTTATAAATGTCGGAGCGGCAACGGAGGTTGAAATGAAAGACAAGAAGGAAAGAGTTAATGATGCGGTTGCGGCAACCAAGGCAGCTCTGGAAGAAGGAATTGTTCCCGGCGGAGCAGTTGCCCTTTTGGATATTTCGGGAAGAATGACTGTAAAAGATTTGGGAAATACGCAAGCTTCAAGGGATGAGATATTCGGATTTGAAATTGTTAAAAAAGCGCTGGAAGCTCCTTTCACAAAGCTCATGGAAAATGCAGGGGTAGATGCAGGACAATTGATTGCAAAAGCCCGGGAAATAAGCTCTACGGGTCAAGGATTTAATATCATGAATCTTGATTCGGTTGAAAGCGCCAAGCCCGTAGACATGCTGAAAGAAGGAATAATTGACCCTCTTAAAGTCGTAAGAACTGCGGTGCAAAATGCAATTTCGGTAGCAATTATGATTCTGACAACGGAAGCTTTGGTCACCGATATTCCCGAGAAAAAAGAGTCAATGCCGGGAATGCCTCCGGGCGGCATGGGCGGAATGGACTACTAACCTCAATTTTTAAGGCTCCGTGTTATAATAGCCGTAGATTTTTATGTTTATGAAAAGATTTATTTTATTTATCACGCCTTTTTTGATCGCATTAATAATTTTCTTCGGTATTTTGTTATTTTTGAACAGAGAAACCGCCAAAGGCGCACTCCTGATAAAATCCGATCCCCAAAGCAATGTATATTTGGACGAAAAATTGGTCGGTAAAACACCTTTCTGTATGGCAACAGAAAATTGTAATAATCAGAAAGGAATTGCTACGGGAGAACACAGTATCAGACTTATTTCCGTGGACGGCAAGTACCCTCTTTTTGATACGAAAATTATCATAAATAAATTAACCCTCACTGTTTTAGACAGAACTTTTAGGAATAACGGAGAAAGTGAGGGAACTGTTGTCGGATTATCTCCCTTGAGTGACAAAAGTGATGCGGAAATTTCGGTAACTTCCTTGCCCGACAAAGCCAATGTTTTTCTTGACGGTAATCCTGTCGGAATTACACCCTTGCTTCTAAAACAGGTAAGCGAATCGGATCATGAATTAAGACTTACTCTGGACGGATATAAAGATGAATTATTAAAAATAAAAACCACATTGGGATTCCAAGTTAATGCCTCTGTTTTTTTGGGGATAAAGACCGACTTGCCTTCCCTTTCCTTGCCATTGACTCCGGCAACGCCCTCTGCCGCGCCTGCCGTTGCAAGTGTTCTGATTCTGGATACCCCGACAGGTTTTTTAAGAGTCAGGGAAAGTAATTCTATTTCTTCGGCGGAAGTCGGAAAGATAAATCCCGGGGAATCTTACGAATTAGTAAGTGAAAAAGATGGCTGGTTTGAAATAAAACTGAGTTCATCAGGAGCAAAGTTGGGATGGATAAGTTCGCAGTATGCGGTTAAAAAATAAACTCAAGGCCCGATTACGTATATTATAAAAATAACCAAGAATATCCAGGAAAGAACACAGATAAGTAATGATTTATCGGACGTAAGAATTCTTTCTGGACTTTCTCCTTCATGCTTTTCATAAATATCTTGCAGGTAACGCATGAGACCGTAGGCTACCGGAAGTATTGTTACCATTAACCATTTTCTTTGAAAATAAGCGGGCAAGAAATCCGGCAAAAAAATACTAAGTCCGATATTAAACCCACGTGGGTTCTCCAAAAAAGTAAAGAGCGTATAAAATACGAAAGTAGATGTGGCGAAGATTGAAGCATAGATATTCAGTAAACCTTCCGAATAATGGGATAAAGTTTTTCTTACATCGGAAATATTAACAGCTCTATTTTGGGAAACTAAAGTAAGCTCCGACCTTCTTTTCCCGATTGCTAAAAATAAGGACAAGGAAATTGTCGTCAATAAAAGCCAGACGGAAATATGAAAACCTCCGGTCAATTCTCCGGCATAAACCCTCAAAATATATCCTAAAGCTATGGCCAAAATATCTACAATGGCAATCGGTTTTAGAATTGTTGAATATAAAAATTGAACCAGCAGATATATGATCAGCAATATAAAAAATGCCGGAGTTACCATTGCTCCCAAGATAAAAGACGCAATGACCAGCATGCACGCAATTGTTAAGGCATAAGTTGTTGTTAAATCTTTGTTGGCTAAGGGTCTAAATCTTTTAAAAGGATGAAGTCTGTCTTTTTTTATATCAAAGATGTCATTGATAATATAGCTTGCCGAGGAGAGGCTGCAGAAAGCAAGAAATCCGACAAATACTTTCTGCAGACTTGTCCAATCAAAAAGACTTCCTGAGAATGTTATTGCGGCAAAGATAGCGGTATTTTTTATCCACTGCCTCGGTCGCAATAATCGTAAAGTATTATAGGCGATCTTTATCATAATTCTTGTTTAATATGTGATGCAGGAAGAGCAATGTTCCGCCAACGACAATTAAAAGCATTATGATTGCAAAAAGTTTTGCTTTGCTTGACAAAACTAAAGCAATTGACCCTAATATAGCAGAGATTATCCAATAAAACAATGCAATATATCTTTGA
>Ga0182027_10001457_pt1 | contig 39622 bp, 37 predicted proteins | sample 712E1DmetaG_FD_121300 | JGI IMG/M metagenome (GOLD analysis project Ga0182027, IMG submission 121300) | Permafrost microbial communities from Stordalen Mire, Sweden - 712E1D metaG (Illumina Assembly) | ecosystem: Environmental > Terrestrial > Soil > Wetlands > Permafrost | place: Sweden...
AGCTCCCAGACAGTTAATTACGGCGCCAGCGGCACGCTGGTGACAGCAGTGCCCAATAACGGATACACCTTCACCGGTTGGAGCGATGGCGTTACTACCGCCGCACGCACCGATTCCAATGTAAATGGGAATATCGGAGTCACGGCCAACTTTACCATCAATACTTATACTTTGACCTATACGGCGGGTGCCGGCGGTACGATTACAGGCGCCAGCTCCCAGACAGTTAATTACGGCGCCAGCGGCACGCTGGTGACAGCAGTGCCCAATAACGGATACACCTTCACCGGTTGGAGCGATGGCGTTACTACCGCCGTACGCACCGATACCAACGTAAAAGCGAATATCAGCGTCACGGCGAACTTTACTATCAATACCTATACGATTATTGCCAGCGCCGGTACCAACGGGACAATTTCACCTTCAGGCACCGTGAAATTAAATTATGGTACCAATCAGGTTTTCACTATTACCCCGAATGCCGGATATCATGTGGCTAATGCGCTGGTAGACGGCGTTTCAGTGGGGGCGGTTACAAGTTACACTTTCAGCGCTATTTCGGCTAACCATACGATATCTGCCAGTTTTACTACGAGTAATTCCTTTACGATTACTGCCAGCGCCGGTGCCAACGGGACAATTTCACCTTCCGGCATAGTAACAGTAAACTATGGTGCCAGACAGACTTTCACGATTACACCAAATTGTGGCTATCGTGTGGCAACCGTGCTGGTAGATGGTATTTCAGTGGGTGCGGTAACAAGATATACTTTCAATAACGTTACCGCTAATCATACGATTAGTGCCAGTTTTACTGCTTATAATACTACCTTTACGATTACCGCCAGCGCCGGTGCCAACGGGACAATTTGCCCTTCAGGCACGGTTAGAGTGTACTCCGGCAGAAACCAGACTTTCATTATTACACCCGGGTGTGGGTACTCTATAGCGGCTGTATTGGTAGACGGTGTTTCAGTGGGAGCGGTTACGAGTTATACGTTCACTAATGTTACCGCTAACCATACAATTGCCGCCAGCTTTAGCTTCAATAATTGCACGCTGACTGTAAATATTGTTGGCAGCGGTACGGTAACCAAATCACCTGATCAAGCGAGTTATTTGCCTGGTACCGCCGTTACTTTAACGGCAACACCGGCCGCCGGTTGGACGTTTAGCGGCTGGCAGGGAGCTGTCAGCGATGTAACTAACACCGTCACACTAAAAATGAATGGCAACAAGACGGTAACGGCAGTGTTTACGAATCAGGTAAGCACGTTGATTTCACTTTTGATTAAACACCTTGTCATTAACTGGGACAAAAACAGTTACAATAACTCAGATGATGATAACTGCCGCCAAAGTCAGAATAATTACAACCAATACCTGAGTTATAAAGGGCAGGATGGCGATAATGACAAGAATACGCAGAGTAAATATATCGACTATCTAAAGTCGAGAGATAACTGTGCGGCTAATGACACGTCTGCAGCCAGCCAACAGGATAGTAAGAATTGCGAAGCTGCATATGCTCAATATCTGCAATACAGCAGACAATATGGAGATAATAATCCGAAGACCCAGAATCAATATAATCAATATCTGACATACCAGCAAAAATGCGAGGTTAGCTGCGTACCGCCAACCAGCGCATCCGGTGACTTCTATGTCTACGGCCAGATGAAATTGCCGTCAGGGATGAAGGTGGCTGATTTCCAGCGGGCAGCGGTAGTGACGCTTACCATCTCTAACGGGACAGTACAGGACTCTGTAGTATTCAGCAGAGGCTCAAGTCAAAACGGGACCGTCTGGCAATATAGCGGGGATGATAACTTCTCCGGAATCGGCATGAATTTGGAGAATATGAGTCTCTGGTGGGCGCCGGATACCGGTAATTATTCAGGTATGGCCGGTTTCCATATCAGTGGTGATTTCAGGATGCCGACCGGCATTAGCGGTACTACTCAACCGCCTCAGGTGACGGTAACCGTTCAGCTGACAAACAAGACGGGTGCTATTGTACGTGGCGGCGTGACCGTGCTGTGCAATGTCTCAGGACAGGGCCAAGTGTGGCAGTATAATGCCGGCATCGGTTGGCCGAGCTTCCCCTATGATATTCCTGATACCGGTAATTGAACGCATCGGTTGAAGTAACATCGAAAGAGGGCTGACTCAATTAAGTCAGCCCTCTTTTTCTTTTCCATTTTGGTCTTAAGAAATAATAGTTTAGTCTCAGGTTACAAAAGCCTTGCAAACTGTAACCGCTTAGTAACCGTATTGTAATTGACTTCAGTACTATATTTACCGGTTTTTAACAAGCGGCGCGTATCATTAGAGATAGTGGTAGAACATATGAAGATATTACTTTACGGCTATGACAAAACAATCAAACGTATTAAGTCCTGCTTGGAATTCAGCGGAGCTCAAATTTCGCTGGTGAACGGCGGTCTAGAAAGCGTATTAGCGATGGACGATGGCGATGGTATTTCGATGGCCATTCTGGATGTCACCGCGATCGACGCCCAGAAAAGTTATGAACACATTAAAAAGACATGGGATATTCCGGTAGTACTCATCCTGGGTGATGATGAGAGTGATTGGAGCGATATCGCAAAACTGGACGCGGATGGGTATCTTCCTCGCGATTTAGGGGATATTGAGATTGTCGCCAGGATCGAAGCGATCAATCGCCGTGTTAAAAAGTCAATTGTCGGGTAGTTGAGAATGACAATGAAAAAGCAGACTGAAGAAACCGGGAAGAAAACCCCGAAGAAACAGAACAAGGTAGTGAAAATCATTACCTGGGTAATCATGGGCGTGCTGGGACTCGCCATTATCGGCATGCTGTTCATTTATCTTGTCCCCGGGTATGGTTTCTATTATGTAAAAACCGGCAGTATGAAACCGAATATCAATCCGGGCGATATCGTCATCAATGGTCCGGTAGGTGGAATGTTTACGGGTAGTCTTAATGTGGGCAAGGTAATCACCTTTAAAAGCACCGATTACAAAACAGTTGTCACACACCGCATCGTCGCGATTGATAACGGCATGATAACGACCAAGGGCGATGCTAATCCGCACGCAGACGTCGACCCGGTACCGGTGAGCGCCGTCATCGGCATCTACATGTTCAAGATCCCGGCTATCGGTTACATCAATGGCTTCGTCAGCACCCGGTCAGGCTGGTTCATCGTCATTATCATCCCTTCCATCCTGCTGGTGCTTTTCCTGGTCAAAGACATTATCAGGGAATCATTAAAGGGTTCAAAGAAAAAGGGAGAAAAAGAAACTAATGGAGGTGATGCATATCAGGGGGAAAACAAAGATGAGAAACAGACAACAGATACAAAACTAGAACCAAAATTATAAAAAGGAGAAAATCTAATGTTAAAAATTCTAGGACTCGGAGCAGCATTAATCATCATCATCGCCACGGTCAGCGTGGGCACCTTCGCTTACTTCAATGATGTGCAGTCTTCAACCAGCAACGCCATCACGGCCGGCACCTTGGATATTGGCTTGGCGAACTCAGCTTCTGGTGCGCCTCTAGGCGATGCCACCGGCACATGGGCTGTTACCAACATGAAACCTGCCGATACGAAAGACGCCACTCTTTATGTTTACAATGGCGGTACTTTACCTGTTGGCAGCATCAAAATGGCAATCACTTATACCCTTACTGGAATATCACCAACCACAGTCCATCCAACCGGAAATACCGCTCTGGATACACAACTTACTGCCACAACAGTTAAATGGGATGGTACCACTCAGGATGGTAATGGCGGTACTCTTCCCTTAGAGGGGAAAACGCTTTCAGCATTACAAGCGCTGGGGCCGTTAACCATGCCGTTAGCCTCTGATATGGCCACCAGCACTTATAAGGGTTTGGAGATTCTCTGGACGTTACCTATTTCAGCCGACAATGGCTGTCAGGGTATTACCGCAAATATTACCGTCCAGGTTACTGCTGAACAGAATCATACCAGTACTGCCCAGTAATGGGAACCAGAATAATTTAAAAATCAAACAATACTCCTGAGTCCCGGAAAGATAAGGTTGAAAATAAAATGAAGAACTCCTTTAAAAATATAGAATCGGTAAAATCCGCCATCGCCTGCCTGCTGGCAGGCGATGGCGTCAACCTTACAACCGGGAAGACACGCGCAATAGTAGACAATGGTGAAGTTGAGACAGAAGGCTTAGCTGTTACCGCTCTAATAGAGGAGGGCGAACTCAAATGAAAAAGATACTTGGATTGGCAATTGCCGCCGTACTGGTTATGGCTCTGGTCGGCTTCGGGACATTCTCGTACTTCTCCGACCAGGAAACATCGAACAATAACCAGATTACTGCCGGTACCCTATACCTGAATATTAATAACGGCACGACCAATTACACAATTATTCAGGCTCTGACGAACAAACAACCCGGTGACAGCGGCTCGGGCTATGCCCCGTTAAAGAACGCAGGCAGTTTACCGGGCGACTTCTTTATCCAAACCGGTGCGGTTACTAACACCGGTGCTACTCTGGGTACAGGGAAGTATGCCGATGGCGTCGGCCAATTGGGTGCTGATTCTCAAATCGCTGTCTGGATCGATGTCAATGCCGATAGCACCTTCGATACCGGCGACCTCGTTTTGAAATCGGACGGCACAGTGCAGCCTTTTTCCGGCGGTTTACTATATGATACCTGGAACAACTTCGCCAGCAAAACGTGGAAACCCGTCATCGCCAGTATGGCATCCAATGCCATTGTCAACTGCTACATTAACTGGCAAATACCGACAAGCGGCCCTGCCAACCCGAACGAATTTCAGGGTGACAGCGTACAGCTCTCCTTCACTTTCTGCCTGAACCAGGTAGGACAATAAGCCTGAGCGCAGGCTTTAATGGGGCTGCGAGTAAAATATTCCAGCCCCGGTAACCCGGAGTAAATTGGGTGAACGTTATGGGAAAACTAGAGAGGATAATCGGTCTTAGCTTAGCAGGCTTATTGATAGCCTGTTTAGCTATTGGCGGTACCTGGGCCTATATGACCGATACCGAGACCTCCAATAATAACCAGATAACCGCGGGTACGCTGGAAATGAAAACCAGTGTCAATGGTTCCGGCGGTCCTTACACAAATGGCGTGACGCAGACTCTAGTTTGCTCTAATCTCAAACCGGGTAGAACGATCACCGCGACTACCATCCAATTAGAGAATGTCGGCAGTACGTCGGGTGGCACTGTAAATATCTCTTTAAGCTACAATACCGATGACAGCGCCGATACCACTCCTAATACGGTTAACATGTCTACCGACGATCTGGCCAAGGTGTTACAAATTACGACTCTGAACTATGATAGCCGGTCAATTTTATCAAATCTCAGCGATCTTCCTGCCAATGGCGGTAACGGGAATGGCTATATCGATGTGCAGGACATGAAGAATGAGGCCTCCAGGCTTACCGGTCTGGGTGGTTTGAACCCGGGACAAATCAGACCTTTTGACATCACGGTTCAGATGGTGAGTAGCGCCGGCACAAATACTTTCTCAACGGGTACATTCGCGGATTTTGTGGGTGATGGAATTAACATAACGGTGACATTTATCTTGAACCAGTAGTATACTATACCCCATAAGGGGGATAAAAGAATGAAAAAAATAGTTGAAATCACTACCGTCGTGGTAGCGGTATTGCTTGTCGTAACCACCTCATTGATTTATCTATCGGGGCGAATGGGATTTCAAGTGAATACCGTTATCTCCGATAGTATGAGCCCAACCCTTAGTGTGGGCACGATGGTGGTCTCGAGAGCGCCTGTTGTCGCTGACTTGAAAGTCGGGGACGTTATTATTTACAAGCCGGTTACGGTGGGCCAGAAACCGATTATCCACCGGATTGTTGCCGTGAATAATACAAACCCGCCCAGTTTTCAAACCAAAGGCGACAATCCCGCGCAGGCAGTCGACCCCTGGGTAGTACCGGCAGCCAACATCATCGGGAAGATGGAATTTAATAGCCCTGTCGCAGGATACATCAATACATTCTTCAGGAGTAAGGTTGGCCTGATCATTGCCCTGATCATACCGGCGTTAATACTGGTGTTGATGTTATTCAAGAGTTTCTGGCGTGAACTGGTGAAATATATCAGGAACACTCCGGCCAAAGCAAGTAAATAATGATAGATTGAGTTTGCTTATGGTGGTTAATAGAATACTGAGGATAATGTGAGATGATTTAAGGTCGTAGTCATATGATGACAATCAAGTATTGTGAGGACTTCCGGGACGCGGCAATCCCGTTTAATATTGTCATTCCAGCTAAGGGCCGTAGGCCGCAGCCGGAGGTAATTTACGATATATTACTAAGTAAATGTACGGGAATCCATGGATCAAAATGGATTCCATGTCAAGCATGGAATGGCAAGGCAGATTGCTTTGCTGTACTCACAATGACCCATCCATTTCGATCGAACCACCAAAGGAAATTGCTAATAAAGAAGGCCCTAAAGTGAAAAAGCGCACCTGGATCATATTAGCGCTAATCGTCGTCTTGATGGTAGTGGGGATTATCGTAGTTCCTACGATGGCAAAATTCACCGATACGGAAACCTCCACGAATAATGTAGTGCAATCCAACTGGTATAACTTTAGCTGGTTGTACCGGGAGCCGATCACAATCAATAACACGGGGAGTGCGTTGACGAATTATCAGATACAACTTACTTTAAATTTATCCACCCCGATATCTTCTTCTCATATGCTGGCGAACGGTAATGATATCAGATTTACATCTTCGGACGGGCAAACTTTACTGAACTATTGGATAGAGAGCATTTCTACTCCATCGGCAGCGGTGATTTGGGTTAACATACCTTCAATCCCTGTAGGCTCTCCGGCGGTCACTATTTATATGTACTACGGAAACTCGGGGGCAGCTGTCGGCAGCAGCGGAGACAATACCTTCATTTTCTTCGATGATTTTGAAACATACCCATTTACTAAATGGACTGCCAGTACTGGGGGTAATACCGGTACTATGACTCAGATAAGTAGCTCTCCTACGCCGGATCATGGAAGTTATTGCGCCAAGATAACGCGGACCGGTGGTACGTTTACGGAGACTGCCACTTTCACATCTTCACCCACGGTAGCGATTATTGAATATTCCGCGGCCGCAGGGCAGACTAACCAGACCTGGCAGATGCAGGTTCTCAGTTCTACAAGCGCGGTTGGTCCCAGTCTGGAATTTACCACCGGGGCAAAATTACGCTACAATAACAGCCTTCAATTCAGTACTGATTACGTTTACACTGCTACAACATGGTACCATTTTAAGGAAGATAATGTTAATGCAACTACCGGTAACTACAACTACTATTTATATATTAACGGGAGTACTGTAAGACCTGCAGCGACTGCTTATACCCCTTTTTCTACTAATATAGGTAACATTAATAAAATCATGTTCTCTTGTAACGCTAACTCTTCTATGTATGTTGATTTTATCAAAGTACGGGTTTACGCAGCGACTGTTCCCACTTTAGGAACTGTAGGAGCTGAACAATAGTGTGATAACCGCATGAAGAACCTGATTTTAAAGATAGACAAAAACACCGGCAAACTGAGCAAGACCATCTTCTCGCCTCTGGGGAAGGTGGTATTAGGCTTTTTGTGCGCCGGTTTGATGTTTTTATTTGTAGCGCCGAGCAGTACATACTCTGCAACACCGACGGTGAATCTGGATATGTCCGGGACAGGTTCCACTCCTTGGAGTGTCGCCAATATTAAGCCTGGAGACACCGGTGTACAATCGGTAACCATACATAATACAGGTTCCAGTCCCGGTAAAGTGACCATCTGGTTGAGTAATGTCTCTTTGAGTAAAAGTGCGGCAGTCGACCCGAAATTCGGTACCACGCCCCAAATTAATCAGTATTTGAAACTATCTTTGACGGGTACCGGGGTGACATCCAACTTTACGATGCCGACTGTTTTTGCCAACTTCCCGCAGAGCGCGACATCATCAAATTATATTCATATCGATAATCTCGACGCCGATGCTTCGACGGATCTGACATGGACATGGGACCTGCCTTCGGTAACCGGCAATCCAGTGCAGGGAGACAGTATTACATTCGATATCAATTATATGATTGAAGAAATCACAGCGCCGGTGGTTCCACCGGTGACGACAAGCCCGGCTGTTCCTGTTGTTACGCCAGTGCCTAGTAATCCGGATAACGAGGTACGCTCTTTGCAAATAGACGTACCCGGTGCGCAAACTATAGCGCAGACAACGGCAGACGGTACGATTACCAATCAGGGTGAGGTGACTACTACATCTACACAGGTGGAGTTCAGTATCAGCCTGGCGCCGGGAACCACGGTGACTAACCCCGCTGACCCGAGTGAATTACCTCAAAAAATAGAAGCTGTGGTTACTGATCAGACATTCCCGTCTCTACCCGGTTGGGAACAGGTCAGTCCGGTCTTTGATGTAGAGGGTGTTACTTACGGCCAGAAGCATTCATTAGTAATGGATAAATCCGCGACGATTAGTATCGGCTATGACCCGGATAAACTACCGTCGTGTTACGAAGATATAGCCGTCTTCTATTTTGACCAGACATTAAAGACATGGGTAAGGTTGGAAGAGCCGCCGGGTTATGTCGCTGAAGTAGGACAAGAAGCGGCGCTGGTGAACCATTTCTCAATCTTCTGTGTACTGTGTAAACCGGGCGCCGGTGCTCCGATAGGCCCTGCAAAATTTGAAATGCATGATATTTCTGCCGGACCTTCGGTGATTACTGTCGGTGAAGAGACTAACGTTAAAGTTGGTGTCAGTAATACCGGCGGACAAACCGGCGATTATACAGTCACACTGTTGATCAATGGCGTTGCGCAGCAAACTCAAACGGTTACCTTAGGACCGTTGGAGTGCAAGGAGATTTACTTCGCGGTGGCTCCCGGCAGTGCGGGTAAATATCAGATACAGGTTGGAGATCAGACCTTCAATGTCACGGTGGTGAATACGCCGGCACCCGTGCCGCCGCAAACGCAACCGAACGTTATCAAGAAAGTGATAGTAGCCGCGTCGCCGTATACGTGGTTAATCCTCCTGGCGATAGGGATTGTCGCACTGATGACATTACTGTTCAGGACAAAGAGTACGCGATAATAGCTGGATATCATCTACCGATTCAGATTTAAATAAGGTGGTGGAAGAATCAAATCTTTCGCCACCTTATTTCTTTTGACCCGGGTCAAAAGACCTCAATGTTTAGGAAACGTTTATTACTTCCCATTTGTTTTTTAGTCTTTGTTCACTGCTCCAAGAGTAGTCTTGTGGTGTACCCGTTAAGAGAAACCGGTACTGGGGCTGAAAATGATAGGCAAAAGAACGATGTGGAAGAGACTAGCTCTTGGAGCTCTCGTGGCGTTTCTGATGTTGGGTGTTTTTCCCTCCACACCTCATATGATTACATATGGGCGCGTGGCGGATTTACCTCAAGCAGACAACACTTTACCCGTTAATATTTTGCCGTCGCAGTGGTACCTGTCGAAAATCATGGCCGACAAAGCCTGGCAGGTCACTGACAGTACTCCTGATGTGGTAGTGGCCGTTCTGGATACCGGCATCGATGGGAATAATAAAGACCTGGTGGGTAAGGTTAAACAGAGCGTTAATTTCAGCAGCAGCCCTACAGAAGATGATGTCTACGGACACGGCACCCTGATTGCCAGTCTGATTGCCGCCTCTGAGCAAGACTTGAAGGGTGCTACCGGTGTGGCTTATAACTGTTCATTGCTCAATGTTAAAGTAGCTGATGACGCCGGCTTTACTACGCCCGATGCAGTTGCCAAGGGTATTATCTGGGCAGCGGATAATGGCGCCGATATCATCAATCTGAGTGTGGTTTTGACTCAGCCGGCAACGGTAGTCGAAGATGCCGTCAATTACGCCTGGGGTAAGGGCTGTCTTCTGGTCGCCGCGTCCGGTAATAACGCAGGGTTAAAACCGATGTATCCTGCCGCTTATGAAAATGTCATTTCTGTAGGCGCGACCGATCAGAACGACCAATTAGCCCGGTGGTCTAATCGAGGCGAATGGGTTACCGTGAGCGCTCCGGGTGTCGATATCTACTCCACTGCACAAGATGATAAATACGTTCAAAAAAGCGGGACGTCTTTTTCTACAGCTTTGGTTTCCGGAGAAGCGGCGCTATTATATGCCGTAGTAACTGATAAGAATGGTAACGGCTATATTAATGATGAAGTCAGCAAAATTATTCAGAGTAGTACTGATGCCACAATCAATGCCGATGCCAAGGGACGTATTAATGTCTTAAAAGCAGTGGACGCCGGATTAGCAGATCAACCGTAAATCGCGGTATATTTTTACAAACCCGCCGATAGCCAACTGATGCACCTCCTCCTTTGAGCTCTCCCTTCCCGGGGAGAGCTTTGCTTTTTTAACAGAGTGGACGGGCGCTGATGTTAAAATGGCTTATTGTGCATACGTCGATTAGTGGTAGCTGGCATCAATTTACTTTTAATTAACAAGCTACCTCTATACGCTTAAGAAACGGTTGACACTCAGAAGGGCCGGGTATATCATTAATCCCAAGATAAAATTAGAAATAGATTGTCAATACCTCACTACCCGGGTTAGATATATTTGCTTAGCAAGATATAGTTCCCATCGATGGTATGAGGTGGCAAGACTCAGTGTATTCGAGTGGAAATAAAATGCGTTAAGCATTAAAATGAGATAGGCATTTCAATATCGATTATTAAAAAATATTTTCACTGATTATTTTCGAAGGAGGAAGCATGAAAAGGGCGTACACAGATATTCCGGAAGGGCAGATGCATTACCGGTTCGAAGGCAACGGGGAGCCGATCATCCTGTTGCACATGGCGGTGGCTTCATCGGATGAATTTACCAGGGTAATCCGTTTCCTTTCTAAAAAATATCGTGCCATTGCTATCGATTGCATGGGATTCGGAGATTCAGATCCGGCTCCGCGACAGTATGAGATAATCGATCATGCCCGGACGGTGATCAGTTTCATGGACTCACTCGGCATCAAGAAGTCGAGTATTGCCGGTCAGTTCTTCGGAGCCGAGATTGCGGTAGAGCTGGCGGTAAATTGGCCGGAGCGTATAAATAAGGTAATTCTGGCCGGGGCGGAATTCTGGGAGGAAAATCAGGCTGTCGACCTCCACGAACCTGATAACTTTACCACCAAGGTGGAATTAAAGAAAGATGGTTCGCATTTAATGGAGTGGTGGCGGCGAGTGTGCTTGTGGGGGGATTACCCGGTTGAGATACTGGAAGAAAGATTCATTGAGTATGTTAAAGCCGGTCCGAGGGGTGAGGAGGGACACTGGGCAGGCGGCAACTACAACTCGAAATTCAGATTGCCTCTGATTACCTGCCCCACGCTCATCATCGATGCGCCCGGGTATCCACTCCATTCGCGGTCGAATATTGTACAGAAAATGATACCGAATAGTAAGTTTATTACTATTCCCAACGGTCCGATGTACCTTGACCGTGCCATGCCTAAAGAAGTCGCTCAGGCAATTAGAGATTTTCTGGGTTAGTCACGGGCCTGTTACGGCATCGGGAATTAATATAATCGCCGTAAGTCGAATAATTTATATAAAGAGGGGAAAATGAAAAGGGCTTATGTAGATATCCCGGAAGGACAGATTCATTACAGGATTGAAGGAAAGGGAGAGCCTCTCCTGCTGCTTCATTCGGCTGTGGGTTCGTCTGATGAATATAGCAGAGCGATACCCTTCCTGTCCAAGAAATATTGCGCCATTGCCATGGATTATCTGGGACACGGAAAGTCTGATCCTGCTCCTTTCCAGTATCAAATGCTCGACCATTCTAAAACTGCATTGAGTTTTATGGATGCTATGGGTATTAAAAAGGCATATATTATGGGCAAATCTGCCGGGTCCAATGTCGCAGCGGAAATTGCAATCAATTGGCCGGAACGGGTGAACAAGCTGATAATGTCCTCGGCAGGATATTTTCCAGACCCCAGTGAGGGGATTGATATGAGCAATCACCCCGACTTTACCAGCTTTACCAGTCGAGTTGACATAAAGAAGGACGGTTCTCATTTAATGGAGTGGTGGCGCCGGGCTGCCTTGTGGGGAGGTCCTCTGGACATCATCGAGGATAGAGTCCTCGAATACATTCAGGCCGGCCCCCGGGGAGAGGAAATCCATTGGGCATCACGGACCTATGACTTAAAAAGTAGATTACCGCTCATCAAATGCCCGACGCTGGTACTTTCAGGAACCCAGGATGCGTTCTATGCTGTAGCGGCAAAAATCAAGGGATTTATTCCTAATGGGAAGTTAACCGTTATTGAGAATGGTTCGATCTACATGAGCCGTATCATGCCTAAAGAGTTTGCTGGGGCGATTCTCGAGTTTTTAAATGCACCGGATAAATAAAATGAATCCGGAAGGGGTGACATGAAAAGGGCTTATGCGGATATCCCTGAAGGGCAAATGCATTATCGCACTGAAGGAAGCGGCGAGTTGCTTTTATTGCTGCACATGGCGGTGTCTTCGTCGGATGAATTTACCGGGATGATGCACATACTATCGAAAAAGTACTGTACAATTGCGCCTGATTTCCTTGGCGCGGGAGACTCAGATCCATCTCCACGAAAGTACAATGTAATCGATCATGCCCGTACTATAGCCAGTTTGATGGACGTTCTAAAGATAAAGAAAGCGAACATCGTAGGCCATCATCTAGGCTCGATCGTAGCGGCAGAGCTGGCAATAAAGCGGCCGGAGCGTGTGAAGAAACTCGTTTTATCAGGAATAGGCTACCGTCCTGAGACCGATGAAGGTATCCCATTCGAGGATCCCCCCAACTTTATGGGCGCGGTAGAATTAAAGAAGGATGGATCACACTTGATGGAATGGTGGCGGCGAACTTGTTTATGGGGAGATTATCCGGTAGAGATATTGGAAGAGAGGTTCGTTGAGTACGCCAAGGCCGGCCCGAGGGGCGAGGAAGCACATTGGGCTGCTATGGACTTCAATCCGAAGGCCAGGTTACCGCTTATAAAATGCCCAACGCTGGTGGTCTCGGCAACTTACGACCCCTTCTTTTCAGTTGCTGAGAACGTGAAAAGCTTCATTCCCGGCAGCAAACTGAAAATTATTGAAAATGGGCCGATTTATCTTGATCGTGCTATGCCGAAAGAGTTTGCCGGGACAATCCTCGAATTCCTGAATTCATCGGGTAAGTAATATTTAACAAAAAGAGGGAATAACATGAAAAGAGCCTATGCGGATATTCCTGAAGGGCAGATTCATTACAGGATTGAAGGAGAAGGTGAATATATCATAATGCTGCATATGGCAGTCAGTTCGTCGGATGAATATACCAGAGTAATACATTTATTATCGAAGAAATATTGTGCCGTGGCGATGGACTATCTAGGCCAGGGAGATTCAGACCCGGCTCCGCATCAATATTCGATACTGGAACATGCCCGAACGGTGATAAGTTTCATGGATGCTCTCGGTATTAAAAAGGCTAATGTAGTCGGTCAGTTTAATGGTGCAATGATTGCGACAGAAGTTGCTATAAACTGGCCGGAGCGTGTGCATAAACTGGTGATGGCTGGGACCGGTTTCTGGGAAGAAAGTGAAGCCAAAGCTCTAAACGAGCCTCCTGATTTCACAAAGCGCGTGGAACTGAAAAAAGACGGGTCGCATTTATTTGAATGGTGGCGTCGAACTTGTTTATGGGGAGACTATCCGGTTGAGATACTGGAGGAAAGATTCCTTGAGTATGCTAAAGCCGGCCCGAGAGGAGAAGAAACGCATTGGGCTGGAGCTGTCTATGATCTAAAGCCAAGGTTACCGCTGATCCCTTGCCCTACACTGGTGCTTGATGCGACCCATTATCCTTTCCATTATTTGGCAAAAGACGTCCACAAATTAATTCCCAACGCCAAACTGTTTACCATTGAAAACGGTCCGATGTATCTTGATCGTGCCATGCCCAACGAGTTTGCTGGGGCAGTCATGAACTTTTTGAAATAACCGGTTGTATACCCCATCATCGAGACATCAGAAAAATGTAATCAGATAAGCTAAAAAACTGAGTTGCATTTTCTTTCAAAGTTGCATCGAGTTTCGTATTTCGGGTCATCTAAGGGAGTCCGAGAGGGGCGTTGAGCCCCTTGTATTAAAAAGAAATACTCTTCCCTTTGGGGAAGAGTAAGAGATGGGGATGGTGTCTGGCACTGGGAGAGTTATCCAATTACTCACCACTTAAAAATCGTAATTATTACTACTCGCTAAATTCTTTATACGAATCGTACATCTTGGATTTCTCAATAACACATCAGGATAACTAACCCTCAGGTCTATCCATTCCGAAGGTGTCTGTCGTGCGGCAGTAGATGTCCGGTGGCGGAAGCGCACCCATCACGCCAATGGTTTTTAAAAGTGAGGCATCGAGCATTCCATCTCGGCAAAACTCATCTCTTACGTGAACGAGCAGGATTTCACCGATAATAAAATTATTGATCATCGGTTCGACACCGAATCGCAGAATTTGCAACATCCGGCATTCCATGCTTACCGGTGATTCACCGACACGCGGAGGAGCCACGGATTCAGAACGCACAGGAGTTAAGCCTGCTTTCTCAAACTCACTAACCCCAGGGGGAAATGGCACCGAAGTCAGATTCATTGCTTCGGCGAGGCTCTCAGTAACAACATTGATAACGAATTCCTTATTTGCTTCGATATTCCTGATAGTATCTTTCTTCTTGCCGTCACGGTAAGCACTGACTCCGAATCCTACGATCGCCGGCACTGTACTGAGCATACTATACATACTGAAAGGGGCGAGGTTGTATCTGTCCTGTTTATCTACCGTAGACACCCAGGCGATAGGCCGAGGCGTGATCACTCCCACAAAAACATGGAAGGCTTCTCTGGGACTAATATTTTTCGGATTAATTTTCATATTATTTCCTCTTTTATATTCTGTAGATTGTCCGATAGTAAAACGTCAACCTGAAATATGGTTGACGTTTTCATTTTCACTGAAAGATTCTGTGAAAACCTATGAGTCTTCCGTTGCTCCGAGATAGGCTTTCTTCACGATGGGGCTATTCATAATATCTGTGGATTTGCCTTCCAGAACAACCTTACCGAGTTCTAATACATAAGTTCTATCAGCCAGTTTCAGAGCCAAGTTCGCATTCTGTTCCACCAGTAATATTGTTCTGCCCTGCTCTTTCATGGCTTTAATAATATTGCCGATTTCCTGGACCATGATGGGCGACAAACCGAGAGAAGGCTCATCCATCACCAGCAGTTTAGGCTTGCTCATGAGAGCACGCCCGATAGCCAACATCTGCTGCTCTCCGCCGCTTAAACTACCTGTCTGCTGAGTAAGTCTTTCCTTCATTCTTGGGAAATGATGATATACATCTTCCAATAATGGATTAATTTCCTTTTGATTATTTATTAAAAAAGCGCCTGCTCGGAGGTTATCAAGTACTGTCAATTGGGGGAAAAGTCTTCTTCCCTCAGGAACTTGCGCAATCCCTAATTTAACGATTTGGTGTACCGGAGTTTTATCGATTCTCTTTCCGCCGAACCATATTTCTCCTGAGTTTGGTCTTATCAGGCCGGATATAGTCCTCAGGATAGTGCTTTTACCCGCGCCATTAGCACCGATGATGCTAACCAGTGTTCCTTCGTCCACTTGAAACGAAACACCTTTAACAGCTTCTACTTTACCGTAGTTAACTCTGAGGTTTTTAACATCAAGTAACACTATTCACTCCCCAAATAAGCTTCGATTACCCGTTTGTCGCCGGCAATTTGGGCCGGTGTTCCTTCAGCTATTTTCTTTCCGAAGTTTATTACAACCACATATTCACAGTGATCCATTACCACTTTCATATTATGCTCTACCATAATAACACTGGTGCCTCTTTCATCTCGGATTGATTTCACTAGGTGTATCAGCACGGCGATTTCTTCGGCATCCAATCCGCGTACGGGTTCATCGAGAAGCAAGAGTTCGGGCTCTACTGCCATGGCAATAATGATACTCATCAGCTTTTGGTAACCGCCCGGTAAACTTCCTGCCTTTTGATCGCTAAAACGGTCCAAGCCAGCCATGGCCAATAGTTTTCTAGCATGATCGAGCACCTTGGTTTCGTGTTTCCGTGTCACCGCGGGCGGTTCGAATAGAGTCTGTAAAAAGCCAATTTTTGATCTGTAATGAAGGGCTACGCGCATATTATCCAGTACAGACAGATCCTGGAAAACTGTGGCCAGTTGAAAGGTGCGTACCATCCCCATTCGCGCCAAGACGTAAGGTTTATAACCAGTGACATCTTTTCCCTTATAAATAACCTTACCGCTGGTAGGAATAAGCACCCCTGAAAGTAAGTTAAAAGTGGTCGTCTTCCCGGCGCCGTTTGGACCGATTAGACCTAATATTTGGCCTTTATTAACCGATATGTCCAGATCAGTTACCGCAGCCAAGCCTGAAAATCTTTTTGTTAATTTATTCGTTTCAAGTAAAGCCATCTCAAATCCTTTAGATTACCTTTTTCTCATCTGTTTGCACAGCTTTATTACCTGTTATGTCTTTTATTTTGTTTCTAATTCTCACAGGTAAGCCAACCAAACCGGTAGGCATAAATAGTAACACCAGAACAAGTATCAAACCAAGAATTAACGGCTGAGCCTGACTGTAGTGTTGTAAAAGCAGATATAGGATAGACATGAATACCGTACCTATAATTGCCCCTATAGGACTAAATATTCCGCCTACCAGCACTCCAAGAACAATCCATATGCCTTGCCAAAGTGAAAATCCTGACGGAGATACAACCTTCATATAAGGGGCATAGATCGCGCCGGCTAGTCCGGCAAAGAAGCAAGAAAGAGAAAGGGAAATTTGCTTCTGGGTAAATACTGATATACCGGTGTTTGCCAGCAGGTCTTCGTTCTTGCCCACACTATCCCAAACGCGGCCAAGCCTGGATCCATTAATTTTAAAATATACCAGACAGGTTATTATCGCTAATATGAGTGTCAAGAAATAATAGGGCGTTAGCGAAGACTCAAAGTTCACTTTGTACCCAAAGATGTGCAACACAGGTTGGGGAATCGGATAAAATCCGATTTGGCCGTTGAAAAGTCCCTTCCATGAAATAAATATCCATATGATCAGATCACATAAAGCGATGGTAAGGAATAAGAAATAGGCACCTTTCAGCTTCAGTCCTACGAAGCCGAACAATAATGCTATTACCGCTGGAACGATACCGGCGATAGGAAGTGCCAACCAGAAAGACCAACCGGCCTTTATCATCAGTATGGCTGCGGTATAAGCGCCGAGTCCGTAAAAAACAGGTTGCGCCGCATTGATGTAGCCGACGGTCCAAACAGAATACACACCCATCGCTAAAACGATGTTTAGATACAGCTGATTGAACAGAGATATGTAGCGTGTGGAATGCATGAACGTGGGTAATGCGAATAAAAATACTACTATTACTAAAGGAATAATCCACTGCCATTTAGAAAATTTCATTTATCGTTTCCCCAATATACCCTGCGGTCTTAGTATTAATACAACCATAATGAACCCGAAGGCGAACATATAGCTTGCAGTTCCGAGGTAAGTCATACCGAAAGAATCAACCAGTCCGAGTGCAACACCTCCGATCATAGCGCCGGGGATGCTGCCCAGACCTCCCATGATGACTACAGCGAAACCTTTCAGTAACAGTCCGCTTCCCATAAAGGGGTCAACATAGGCAATAGGTGCCAATAAAACACCGGCAGCCGCCGTTAAACAACATGCGATTACCCATACTATGATACGGGTGTTGGAGATATTCATGCCTTGTAATGAGGCTGCTTCCTGATCTTGCTGCAATGCTCTGATTGCTAACCCAAACCTGGTTCGCTGGACAAACATGAAGAGTAAAAACATCAGGAGCAGACCACCGACAATAACCGGGATTCTTGATAAAGAAAGGAACGTGGTCCCTAGATGAATATTACCGGTGATTAGCGGGCGTACGCCCTTGGGCATCCCGCCGAACAAAAGTAAAGCTCCCGTTTCAAGTAAAGAACTCGCTCCAAAGGTGGCCAGCGCAGGTTCCAGTCCACCTCTTTTACGCATTGGGTAATAAATACCCTTTTCAAAGACAATACCGAGAATACTGACAAGCAACATTGCTGCAAAAGGTGCCAGGATATAGGGCAGACCCCATTTAGTAACCATGAAATACGTTACAAAGCCGGCGACCATAAGGAAATCGCCGTACGCGAAATTACAAACGTCGAAAATGCCCATGATTAAGGTTAACCCTGAAGAGAATAAGATATATATAAGACTCAATGATATTGCGTTAACAAGCGTTTGAATTATTAGTGCCATATCTTAACGATACTCCATCTGAGAATCTACGGGTTTCTCTATTTTACCTATATTGAAATAAAATGTGAAATTACCTTGTAGCTTTAAGACATTAAAAATCACTAAAAAATGATAGCTTTTTCTATTGGTATTTCCTGAAATTTTACAAGATAGGTAGTGAAGCGAATATATATTACTAACATTGCTTCACTACCTACCTTTTTTCTAACTATCGTATTCCAACACGAAATGCAAAAATACTACTATAAACCTTACGGATTGATAACTGATGCTATGGTATCCTGTCCATTGTGGATAATACAAACTGTCCATGCGTTAGTAATCTGATGGGTGCCGTCACTCCCGAATTGGGCTATAGCAGTGGGTGAACCAAAGGTAGCATACCCTCCGGTTATCGCAGCATAATCATATTTCTGGGTATCGTCGTCAAGTATGGCTTTGACCGCGGTGGTATCTACGCTATCAGCTTTCTTAATTGCCTGGAACATAGTCCATGCCTGGCTATAGAAATCCCAGGTTGAACCATAATGGGCGCCCCACTTAGCATCTTCTCTGGCGGGTAAACCTAAAATGGTGGGTGAGACTGTGGGTGCAACCAGCGGTAAATCGGTAGAAATAACGCCTTCCAGGTCAGCTTGTCCTGCTATCCCTACCATATCAGAAGCAGATACGATGCCGCCTGCAGAAAGAATCCCTTTGTAACCCATATCGCGCGCGGTTTTAATAATAAGAGCGGCATCTCCGGTGGGTGCTCCTACAAAGTGGATGATGTCCGGATTTTCAGCCAGAATCTTGGTGATGAAAGGCGTGAAGTCCGTAGTTCCACCGTCGTATAAGATTTGGTCGAGATAGGTAATACCATATTTCGCGCAGGCCTGTTTAATCAAACCAGCCAGGAGTACGCCATTGTCGTTATTGGTGGTGATATAGACCAGTGATTTTGCTTCGGGATGGTTCTGGGTCATCCACTTAAAGTATCCATCCACTTCCATGGGCGGAAGCATATAAGTTCTGTAGCAATAGCTGTTTGCCGGCTGTGCTATAACTGAATTATCATTCACAACAGTAAAGCTCAGGACTTTATCTGTAGATAATTCAGGACCTAATGCCAAAGTACCTTCGGTTTGGAATGTGAAAAGATATTTAATCCCATCTGAATCAACCATCTGACGGATGTTATTCGTGGTAGTGGCTGTATCATACTTGTCATCCAGGGACTCAACATCGAAAGTGTAATGGATGTTGCCAACCGTAAGACCGCCAGCGGCATTGAAGTCTTCAGCTGCCAGCGTGACGCCATCCCTGACAGATAAACCCCAAGGGGCGGCCGGACCGGTTAATGGTGAATCAGTACCGATGGTGATAACTTTCTCAGTCAAGGGGGTTGAAGTAGCAGTGGTTGTGGTTGAAGACGAGCTCTTAGAGCTGCAACCGACCAATGAGCCGCCTATCATACTGATAGCGACCAGACCAATTAAAACACCGAATAAGATTTTTTTCACTACTGCACATCCTTTCAGGAGGTTTAATCTCCTCCTATAATATTTTGCTGGCTACGGAAAATTTTAAATTTCTAGTGAAGGCTTTCCTTCTCTATTTGTATGTTCCTGCACCTCCTCAGAATGTATTAAACATGTCAAGTGGACTTACACTCTATCTGTCTATTTATTTTTCCCCAAATTAATACGATTTTCTATATAGAATAGAATGAAATTAGGGGCAGTATAACATCTGTTTTAGACTTTGTCAAGTTTTCCAGATGACTCTAATAAACATGAAAAATGTATGAAAAATGTTATTGTTTCAATATAGAAATCGATTGAGAATTCGCATTTAGGCTTGTATAATACAATCACAAAATGAGAAAGGAGGAAAAATGATAAAGAAGATATTAGTACCGCTGGATGGCTCAAAACTGGCAGAAAGCGTTCTTCCGTATGTCGAAGAATTCGCGCAGAAAATGAATGCAGAAGTTGATCTAATCAGTGTAACTAATCGTGTTCAGGGTTATTGGCCGTTTGAAGATTTAAATAGGCCTCATCAAACCCGCCTGGCGCCACAAGCTACATGCAGTATGGAGGAACACGCTGCTAATTATCTTGATACCACGGCTAAGAGTCTGGAAGAGAAGGGCATTAAAGTCGTAAAAGAAGTAATTTGCGGGAAAACAGCACAAGAGATAGTCTTTTACGCGAATGATAATCATAGCGATTTAATTATTATTTCCACGCATGGCCGGGGCGGTCTAAGTAAATTAACACACGGCAGCATTACGGAAAAAGTGATCAAACAATCACATGTCCCCGTAGTGTTGATTCGACCGCAAAAATAATCGATGCGACAAATTCGGAAGCCTCGAGAATAATATAAAAACTAAAACTGGGAGTCAAGGGAGTAGTTTAGTGACCCATATTCTTCTTGAGGTCTTGGTCTATCCAGAATCGAGCCAGGTCAAAGCTGAGAACCGTGTACATCATTATCGTGCCAAATTGACCGCTATAGCCTTTAAGCCAAGGCTGACAAAGCGCATACGAATTCGGTTTGAGTAACGATATAGAATAATGCTGCCGTGCCATGTACTCATTTGCTTCGCGATAAATACTCACGATATCTTCCAGTTTGGTGGCGGCCAGACATCTGGTATAAAAAGAATCGCAAATAGGGTCGTCAATCATCTGGTGGGTAGGGTGTCCGACCTGAAGACCGTGTAACATTCTGATCGGGTCATAGGAATGACCTTGTGCCGCTTCGCAGCGCTGTGACATCTGGTCGTGTTTATGTCCGAGGAGAACGTAATCATACCAGGAGACGGAGTCCATAGGTCTTATTTCCATATCGATTCCGACTCCGACCAGGTAGGTCTTAATAATTTGTAACAATTCCATGTCCCCGGCATTATCCGCTACAATATTGGTCTTGAATCCCCCGGGATAACCAGCTTCGGCCAGCAGTTTTTTAGCCGCTTTAGGGTTATAAGCAAACTCGTCTTTCAAATCTTGCGGCCATTCCTGGTAAGGGAAACCCCATCCCTTCATTTCTTTAGTGTTGGGAGATAAATTATTAACAAAGGCGGTGGGGTATGGCTCGACAGTCCCGAGATAATAGTCTTTAGCTATAGCCGGAAGGTCTATCGCCAACTGCATTGCCTTCCGAACCCTGATGTCATTAAAAGGAGCCTTGTCGATTCTGGGGTCCAGCGAAATAGTCTGTCGGAAGGGAATAGGTATCTGAAGTATTTCAGGATTCGTTTTCTGTAGTTCCCTGGCAATTTTAAACGAAACAGGTGAGATAAGGTCAACTTTGCCGGCTCGCATTGCTGATAAGGCTTCGTTATCATCCGGTATTATCGTAAATTTAACAGTATCTACGTAAGGGAGCTTGTTCTGCGGGTACCGTTCGTCTGTATCCCAGTAGTTTGGATTTCTGATGACGGTTGCCGAACTTCCTGAAACAAAGTCTTTCAGAATGAATGGGCCGGTACCGATGGCATGATGCCAGTCACTAACGTCTCCCCATTTTTCCACAGCCTCACGCGCCTCAAAAACCTGCCCGGGATGTGGTGCCAGCAAGCTTTGCATGATGTATTCGGGATTGGAGACCTTCCACTTAAAAACAACCGTGTATTTGTCAGCCGCGGTGACCGAGATCAATTGCTTAAACTCCGGCAGTGACACGTGATGAGGGCTGGGTGTAATATCGCTGTCCAAACCATATAAGCGGTGATAATGGTAGACGACGTCATCAGCGACAAACTCACGACCGTTGACGGGAGGGATATCCTGCCAATGAATTCCTTTGCGTAAATGCACCACAAAAGTTCCTGGTTCAGGGAAATCCCAGCTCTCCGCTAATTGTCCCTTACGGTGCTGGTTAGGACGGAAAAGTCTCTTATAGTCGATTACACCCGGATCTGCCGTCCAGTCATTTTTGGTCAGCGGTTCCATCCATGCCCAGAATATTTGAGAAAGAAAGACACTGTAATACGGGTCAAAATTCACAATGTCCCTGTCGACGCGAAGAACCATTTCACCGCCGTACTGCGGCTTGCCAAGTTTATCCCACCACGCGATTTTTGTTTTCATCATCGCTCCTCGGTATGTCTCCTCATTGTGTTTTACTGGTCTGTGGCATCTCTAATACTAAGTTTACATTTGCAGCATTATCTTGACATTTTTACCTTTATTGTGAGCTTCAAATGCTTTGATTGCGTCCTTAAACGGGTATATTGTAATCAAAGGTTTGAGGTCCATTTTAGGCAGCATTTGTAATGCTCTGGGGAATGATTCTGTTATTGGCATTACATCGTGAATGGTAAGTGATTTGATATGCATATAGAAGATGGGAACTCCTAAATCCATATTCGGAGGATAAGTTGCCACCCAGACAATAGTGCCGCCGATTTTTGCCAGCAATATAAGCTGTCTGGCGATAGAAGGTCTACCGCTTGTTTCAAAGCCGACACTAAAACCTCTGCCGTCCGTGAATTTGTTTGAGATAGCCAGTAAGTCTTCATTAATTGGGTCAACTACGACGTCAGCGCCGAGTTGTTTGGCCAGTTTTCTTTTTTCGGCAATCGGTTCGGAGACAAGAATTTTCGAAGCGCCCGACTTTATTGCCAGTTCAAGAACGAGTAAACCAATAGTCCCACCCCCAGTAATAATCACGGAATCGCCCATTTTAATATGCCCTTTATCAACAACACTTACAGCAATGGAAACCGGCTCAAGACAAGCCCCGATTTCCAGAGGCATATCATCTGGTAAGGCGTAAATCATTTTTTCTTTGAAAACTGCATACTCAGCCATTACGCCTGATAAAGGAGCGAGCCTTTCGCAGAAATTCGGCATTCCGTTCATGCAGAAATAACAAACCCCGCAGGTGCACCGGAAGTCCATGGCTACACGTTGCCCTACCTTGAAACCGGCCTTACAATCCTTACCTATTTTAGAAATTGTACCGGAGGCTTCGTGTCCTATTATCTTAAGCCCGTCGCGCATCGGTAACCCCATGACTCTGACATCTTCTGTTACGGGCGCAGGTTGTCTCGGCCAGCCGATGGCTCCTTCCAGAGGTAATAACTTGCCGAAAGTTTTTCCTTCGACAATAATCGGGTCCGTACCGCATATTCCGGAATAGGCGATTTTCACCTGAATCTCGTCAGGCCCCGGCTCTGGAGCGGTAACATCCTGAATCTCCAATTGTCCAAAATCCTTCACTATCAATGCTTTCATATATAAAACACTCCTTCTTAACATATTACTTTACTAAATATCGTCTCAAATATCTAATAAAGCATACGGGCAATCATATTACCTTGATGTATAGCGATTCTGATGTTGGCTGGAACCAGACAATCACCCGCTAGGTATACCTCTCGAGCCAGACCCTGAAGTGCATCCTGTACTTTTTTATTCGGTTTGGCGCCGGTGGCAATTATTACATTATCCGCCTTAATCGTCTGTTTGTTCTGTGCTTTATCGATAATTTCAATCCCCTCAGTAGTTATTCCTTCAACTTTAGTGCTGGTCAGAATATCGACTTGGTGTTGTACGAGCTGGTCGATAACGTAATCGACGACATCCTTCACCATCAGTTCCCCGATTGTGGGGAGTATTTCTACCAGTGTTACCTTTTTGCCTTGGAAACTGAGGAGTTCCGCGGTTTCGATTCCGACCTCACCGCCGCCGATGATTACCACGTTAGAGCCGACTTTAACCGAACCGTCCAGTACTTTACGCGCGTCTGCAACAATACCCTTGTCTATTCCCGGAAGCGGTGGATAGTAAGTCTCCGAACCGCTGGCAATGATGATGATATCAGGCTTTGCTTGTTTGATGAGAGGGGCAGTAGCTTCCTTATTCAGCTCAGCCTTGACTCCCAGTTTTTTGAACTGGGCATTATAATACCTTACGATACTCATAATTTCCTCTTTACCGGGTGGAACGGCGGCCAGATTTAACAGGCCACCGAGTTTGGAGTCTTTCTCCCAGAGTGTAACATCGTGGCCGATCATGGCACTAATCCGGGCAGCCTCCATGCCGGCCGGTCCGCCACCGACTACCAGTACCTTCTTTTTTCTTAATGAAGGTTCAAGATGGGCAACCCCTTCTCTCCATGCATCCGGATTGACCGCGCATCGGGTCTCGTGGAACCAACCCTGGCAAAGGATATCATGACAGGTGTTGCAGGCAATACAGGTTCGAATCTCATCAAGTCTCCCTTCCCGGGCTTTATTGGGAAATTCAGGGTCGGCAACCAAGGGTCGTAACATCCAGACTAAATCTACTTTTCCGTCCGCGATAAGGTTATCTGCAAGAATGGGATCGTTAATCCGGTTGATAACTCCAACCGGCACTTTAACCGCCTTTTTCACGATAGCGGCATTGTCAGCCCAGACCGCTTTGGGTACATAATATGGACCGACGGATGACCAGAAAGGAGCCTCATGGGTGCCACCGGTGATATGAATCTCGTCTGCGCCTGCTTTCTCCAAATAAACTGCGATAGATGCGGCAATTTCAGGTGTTATTTGTTCTTCTTCATGTACTTTATCGATCGAGTTAATTTTTATAAGAACAGGGAAGTCTTTGCCGCATTTTTTCTTGATACCCTGAATAATCTCGCAAGCGAAACGGGCTCTGTTTTCCACGTTTCCGCCATATTGATCCTTTCTTTTGTTTGTATAGGGACACATAAACTGGTAAACGATGTAGCCATGGCCTCCATGAATTTCTACGCAATCGTAACCGGCCCTCTTTATTCTTTGAGCTGCTTCGACCCACCTGTTTACCTGATACTTAACTTCTTCAGTAGTTAACTCATGCGGCATGATACCAAATTTAAACTTGATCGGTGATGGTGCAATAGGATGCATATCTTTGGTAGCGCCGGCCTCATCAGGCCGCATTTCCCGGCCCTCATGCATGATCTGGATACCGATTTTCACATCAGGGGCTACCTCACGCATACGCTTTCCCATTTTAGCCAATGCTGGAATATATTTATCGTCATCCAATCTGGCCATTGACTCGGTAGCCCATCCCGAAATATCAGGGCACGATGCCCCCACCATTATCAGACCAGCACCGCCTCTTGCCCTCTCGACATAAAAGTCCTCGGTCGCTTGAGTGATAATGCCATCCTTAGCTTGAGGTGCCTGTTCGCCAAAAGCGATTCTATTTTTAAGTTCCATTTTACCTATCTTGATTGGCTGAAATAGTTTCTTAAATTCGTGCATCGTCTTTCTCCTTGATATTGTCATTCCTTATAGATTGAGAGAGTTAGTGAAGAAGGTTTTATATGTGTTAAACGATGAAAAACGGGATTATATGTAATATTGTACCCGAAGGTACAACAAAGTTTCATAAATTATATAATAAAACAATTAGTTGTCAATAACCTAACTTTGATTATAAGATAGTAGCAGGATTAATAATGCAGTGTTATTATTTCAGCGATTTACAAATAAGTAAAATAATTATCAAAGTTATTAAAAGGGGGAACGACGGTGAAAGCAGCAGTAATAAAGTCCCCGGGTGTGCTTGAAGTACAGGATATACCTGAGCCGGAATGTGAGCCTGACGAAATTAAAGTAAAAATCGCCTATGCCGGGATATGTGGCAGCGATCCTAAAATTGTTGACGGTACGGTCGGCGCTGCTTTCCCTCCCGGAGCAATCGGCGGCCCTTTAAAAGTTACTCCCATGCGTCCTGGTGTGAGGATTGCCGGGCATGAAGCATCCGGCACGATTGTCCAGATAGGGAAAGATGTCAAAGGAAATTATAAGATCGGACAGTACGTGGCAATGAATTTCCGGAAAACTTGCGGCGGTTGTTATTACTGTCAAAATAAAATGGAACATTTTTGCGAGAGGGTCACTCCTTTCGTAGGTGTGATGGCCGAATACGGCAGTTTTAAAGAAAGTCTTGTCTTTGCCTTACCGGATGATTTACCTCTGGATGTCGGAGCGTTTCTCGAACCGTTATCAATTGCTGTACATACCTTGGATATCGCTAATATAAAAGTCGGCGATTCCGTCATCATCACAGGCGGCGGTCCCATTGGTTTATTATCACTCCAGTTGGCCGTAAAAGCCGGAGCTTCTAAAGTCCTTCTCTCGGAGCCGATCGCTGAAAAAAGAGAATTGGCTAAACGATTGGGAGCCGATGTGGTGGTAGACCCGCTCAAGGAAGACCTGCTGGCAATATGTAACAAGTTTACAGATAGCCGAGGTTTTAATGTTTGTATTGAAGCCACCGGTATCACCGCAATTGCCCGGCAACTTATTTTATTGGCGGAACGCTGCGGCCATATCGTTTGGGCAGGTGTTTATCCGGGAAATGTCGACGCCGAAGTCCCGATATTTTATATGTACTCCAAAGAGCTATCGATTCATTCGGTAAAATTGGCGCCTTATTCGTTCCCCCGAGCGTTGCAAATGCTTCCCAAGCTAGACCTCAAGCCGATGATCACCATTTATCCACTGGAGGAAGTAGTTCAGGCGTTTGCCGCTCATAAAAAAGGGAAAGACGTCAAGATAATGCTGAAACCCTGAGCTTATGCTTAGGTCAGATATAACTCAGCCCTGGGTAATGCAGGTAAAATCAGGATTTTTTCACCGGCAGGCGTGTGTCCAACGGGAAGGTCTTTTTCTCGCGGGACGGCAAAATCACTGTTCCTGTTCCCGGCATTACTTCTTCATTACGTTGATTTATGGTAGTGGTTTCAATATCTATACAAGGCTCGCCGTTCTCGTCGATGTATTTATTCGTTACTTTACCTTTCAGCCATACCACATCGGAATGATAAACGAATTTCCGGTATTGGGCGGAGCTTTTCTTCAGGAAACCGTCATCTCCCATCCAGTCAGTGAAGAGTTCAATCTGCCAGCTTTGTCTCTGGAAGCCGACATCATAAGGATTAGGCAATCCACCCTGTGCCGCTGCTGCTTGCCGGTTGTAATGAACAGCATATATTGGTTCCAGAGCGTGGGTAACCGGGTCTCTAAACGACCAGGCCGGGTGCTGACGATATTTACGCAGTTGAACGCCGTGCGCCGATAAACTGGGTATAGGCGCCCCTCCGCCGATGAGGAAGGCTATTTCATCGGTCAATCCGAGGGGACCTTTCACCACGGGTTTCAATTCATCGCCGACCTGAACATCTTCCCAATATCGGACATTAGCGCCTCTATATTCCTCCGCTAACACCTGCTCTTCGATGTCTTTTACCTGGTCTTCAGTCCAGGGATGAGGCAATTGAATGCTTGAATATTTACCTTTTTCCTTAGCCTTGGCACGCTCCATTCTGATCGATGACCATTTAACCTTGGCAATCAGTTCACCGTTTTGGTTTTTATAGCTATTCGCTTTCCAATCAACGATGATTCTTTCGGCGAAGGAACTTGGCTTCGGTCCGTCGAATCCCAGGTAATAACATTCAGGGAGAACTTTATCGCCCAGTAAAATCGGTCGGAAAAATTCACACTGAGTTTCATTGTGAAAACCGCCTAAACCCGCCCAGCCAAGTTGTAGACCGGAATAACAGGCAAAAATCCAGGATGGTGGGGCAACCAAAGTGCCGAAGCGCGTGTTTTTCGCATACTCTGCATTTCTCCAAAGGGGATTCGCATCACCGATTCCATCGGCGAATTTTCTTATTGCTGTCCAGGTGGCTTCTTCGTTATTGATTTCATCATCAATACGTAATTTACTCCCGATTTTAGCGCGCATTTTGGCAATCATTTCGTCGGTAATAACAGCTTCAGCCATTTTTACCTTTTTCACGGGTTCATTTGTCATGTTGATTCCCTCCTGAATGTCTAATAATAATCTAACCGGGACAGATTAATTATATACCTGCTCAATATATTCCACTCTCAAACAGCTCTTTTTCGTGATAATATTTTGAAACTTTGGAAGGCGGGAGAATTTTCTTTTCATGAAGATCAAGCTCGTTAATTGCGGTATCGCGTATTAACTCCAGGCAAGATTCGAGTTGCTTTGTTTCCTCCGGAGTTAAACATGACATCACTTTTCTAAGAAGTTTTCTTTCCGATGATAGACGGAGAGCTTCTTCTCCTTTTTCGGTTATCTTTACTTTGACGCGGCCACGTCCGTCAAGGTTTTTTGTCTTCGTGAGCAGACCTTGTTTTTCCATTCTAATAAGGATGTCGGAAATAGCACTTTTGTGTTCATAGGCATATCTGGATATTTCTGTTGGTGAAGTTTCGCCCCCAAGGGCATGGAGAATAAACAGAATATAAGCTTGGACCGGCAATACATTATATTTTGCCAGTTCTAAACGCCGCAGTTTTGCGATCATATGATAGACCCGGCTTAACAGAATCCAGGTATCGTATTCATTTTCCCCGTTTTGTTTAATATACATTTGTTCACTATTAGCTTATATGCAGGTTGACAAATAAATCTCATTTTGTGTAGTATAGAGGCGATATGGAAGTACGTACACGTACTAGCTACCATATTATAAGCTTTTCTTTTTTCGAAATGCAATAATATTAATGAAATTTAAGGTCGAATAATTCGAGAGGGAAAAACCGGTTGATGGCCACTAATCGGGGATTGCTCGGTTCATATCGAGTATTGGACTTAACCAACGAAAACGGTTATTTGTGCGGGGAAATCCTGGCAGAGATGGGTGCCGATGTAATTAAAATAGAAAATCCCCGGGGAGATAGCGGCCGTAAAATAGGACCTTTCTATCAACAAATCCCGGACCGGGAAAAGAGTCTTTACTGGTTTGCCTATAATCTCAATAAACGTGGCATTACTCTGGATATCGAAACCGAAGATGGTCGACAAATATTGAGTCGCCTGATAAAAAAAGCCGATTTTCTTATTGAGTCATTTCACACCGGATATTTGGACAGTTTGGGTTTGAGCTTCGATAAAATCCATGAAATCAACCCTAAAATTGTAATGACTTCCATTACACCGTTCGGTCAAACCGGACCTTATAAAGACTACAAAGGTTCTGACCTGGTAGTCATGGCCATGAGCGGGTTGATGTATATTACCGGAGACCCTGATAAAGCCCCGTTAAGGATCAGTTTCCCGCAAGCGTTCCTATTGGCTTCCGCTCATGCCGCGGCATCCAGTATGATAGCTCATTATTATCGAGAATCAAGTGGAGAAGGCCAGCATGTGGATGTTTCGGCTCAAGAGTGCGTGTTATGGGAATTAGCCAATGGTATTCCTCTCTGGCAATTGAACCGGATTATTTTGAAAAGAGCCGGTTCTTTCCTGTCCGGACGCTGGTCGGATGCCAAACAAAGACTATTGTGGCAATGTAAAGACGGATATGTATCATTCTATATCTTGGGCGGGCCGTCAGGCATTAAAACAAATATCGCTATTGTGAAATGGATGGAAGAAAAAGGAGCCGCTCCGGAATATCTGAAAAAATTCAATTGGAATACACTAGACATGTCGAAGCAAACTCAAGAAATGCAAGACCGGCTGGAGAAGCCGATCGGTGAATTCTTCATGAAGTTTACCAAGGCGGAACTTTATGCGGAATCGGCAAAAAGAGGGATTATGCTTTATCCCGTTTGCAACGCCAAAGATATCCAGGAAAATACGCAACTGAAAGCCAGAGATTATTGGGTAAATGTCAGTCATCCTGAATTATCGACTTCAATCACCTACCCCGGTGTCTTTGCCAGATTATCTGAAACACCGTTGACGATTAGCAGGCGCGCCCCGCTTATCGGAGAACACAACCTGGATATTTACGAAGGAGAGTTTGGATTTTCCAAGTCGGAACTAGGCGTATTGCATCAATCGGGAGTTATCTAGTACAAATCATCATGGATTTAAAGAATGGATAAAAAAGTATTCGAGGGGATTAAGGTTCTTGACTTTGGGTGGGTTATCGCCGGACCTCTGACTTTAAAATATCTGGCAGATTACGGCGCGACCGTTATTTGCCTGGAGTCTACTCAACACCCGGATCTTTTACGGACATCAGCTCCTTTTAAGGAAAACATTCCCGAAGTTGATAATTCCGGCTATTTCGCCTATTTAGCCGGTAATAAGTACAGTATTACCGTTGACCTGAAACAATGCCGTGGCTTTGAAATCGCGAAAAAGCTGGTTGCCTGGGCAGATGTAGTGGCGGATAGCCATCGGCCCGGAGTTTTGGAGAGTTGGGGCTTAGACTACGAAGCTTTGAAAAAAATAAACCCGAGCGTGATATTAATTCGCAATTCCAACCAGGGTCAAACCGGACCTGCCGCACAACAACCCGGTCTGGGAAATCATATCAACGGTTTAGCCGGAATCGTAAACATGGTCGGCTGGCCACATCAGGAACCAATATCAATGCAGGTTGCCTATAGCGACTATGTCGTTCCCCATTTTGCGGCGGCGGTCCTGATCGGCGCTCTGGATTATCGGCGGAAAACCGGCAAAGGTCAAATGCTGGATATCTCTCAACTTGAAGTCGGACTCAACCTGTTTTCACCGAATTTAATTAAATACCCCGGCAGTAAAGTCGATGAATCGTTGAAAGGCAACTCCTGCGACTATGCCGCCCCGCATGGGATATTCAGGTGCAAAGGCAACGACAGATGGTGTGCCATCAGCGTTTTCACCGATGAAGAATGGCATGATTTTTGTATGGCTATTGGACAACCGGATTTAATTAAGGATGCCAAATTCGCAACCGTGATTAACCGTAAAAATCATGAAAACCAACTAAATGAATTAATAGAAAAATGGACATCCCAATATGAACCGGAAGAGGTTATGAGATTGTTACAACAGGCCGGTGTTGCTGCCGGTATTGTTGAAAATACCAAAGATTTGAATGAAGATACTCAACTCAAAGAGAGAGAATGTTTCTGGACAGGGGAACATCCAAAATTGGGTCGATTCTCCTATCTGGGGCAGCCTTCACGATTATCAAAAACCCCGGCCATGCTATACCGAAATGCGCCCTGTCTGGGAGAGCATACCGAATATGTTTGTCGCGAATTATTGGGTATGTCGCAGGATGAATTTGATGCCTGTTTAATGGAAGGAGCATTTATTTAGCAGCCTGGTTTGATTTGGAGATAACAATAAAAATAAGAGCAGATGACAAACGATGAGCGAGCCGGCTTTTAATGGAGGGGTAGTTTTAGATTGCACCGAAGGAATTGCCGGTCCATATTGTACTAAATTATTGGCTGATTCCGGCGCTTCCGTTATAAAAATCGAAAAGCCCGGCGACGGTGATATCACCCGTAAAATGGGGCCTTTTCTCAATGATAAACCCGATATCGAAAAAAGCGGGACTTTCTTTTACCTCAACACTAACAAGAGAAGTATCACGCTTAATCTGGAATCCGAATCAGGTAAAAGTATTTTTATTAAACTACTGCATAATACCAACATTATTATCGAAAACTTTACCCCGGGGAAAATGGCTGCCATCGGTTTGTCTTATGAAACATTAACGAAGATAAGACCGCAAATTATTTTAACCTCTATCTCAGGTTTCGGCCAGACGGGACCGTATCGCGATTATCAGACGTCGAGTCTGGTGACCTTCGGGCTTTCCGGTGCCATGTTTACATCGCGACCCGCTACCGATACTTCCACCAGGCCAGTAGTAGAAGGCGGACGGCAGGCTGAATACATTACCGGATTATTAAGCTTCATCGCAATTGCTGCCGCTATGATAAACACAAAAGATACTGGCAAAGGGACATGGATAGACATGTCCGCGCTGGAGTGCGTTGCCAGCGCATTAGGTGCCAACATTGACGAATATTCTTATCTGGGACTGAGCCGCAAGACCAACCCCTTTGCGATTCATGGTTACCCCATCGGCTACAGCGTTCCCTGTAAAGACGGTTGGATCAGTCTTACTCCCGGACTGGGCGGCGCTCCCAATATTCCGTTGTTGATTGAAAAACCCGAGTTACTCGACGACCCGTTATTTACCAAACCGGCTCAACGCATGGCCGACCCCAAAAAATTCGATGATACATTAGCGCCGTGGCTCAGGGAACACGATAAGTGGGAAATAACCAGGCTGGCACAGGAATTAAAAATGGCCTTCACGCCGGTATTAACGCCTGGAGAGCTATTAGATGACGAACAATTGAAAGCAAGGGAGTTCTTCGTTGAAGCCCAACATCCGGTGATGGGGAGCGTCACTTATCCCGGAGCTCCTTTTAAAATGAGCGCGACTCCTCCTCGCATCGGTAAAGCGCCATTATTGGGTGAAGATAATGAATCGATTTATGGCGGGTTGGGCATGTCCCAAAAAGAACTGGTCGCATTAAAAAAACAGGGCATTATTTAAAATGGCTTACGAATTATTGAAAGGAACCAGAGTGCTCGACCTGACAATGGTTTTTGCCGGACCGGTCAGTTCCCGGATATTGGCTTCGCTGGGAGCCGAAGTTATCAAGATAGAATCCGCTATACGACCGGATGTTTTTACCCGCGGAAACGTTTATCCCGAAAATGACCCTGGCACCGAGCCTTGGAACAGGGGCAGTTATTTCCATGCCTTAAATGCCGGTAAAAAAGGCATTACTCTCAATTTAGGACATGAGAAAGGCCGTGATATCTTTAAAAGATTAGTAAAAATCAGCGATGTAGTGATGGAAAATTATTCACCCAGAGTCATGGAAAACTGGGGTCTGGGATACGATGAATTAAAGAAAATCAAACCGGATATTATTATGGCTTCGATGAGCGGATTAGGTCATGTCGGTCCTTTGCGTAATTATTATATGTATGTGCCCGGTATGGAAGGAATGTCCGGACTGACACACATGACCGGTTATCCCGGTGAGCCGCCGATGCTTTCCGGCTTTTCGTACGGAGATTGGATGCTGGGCGCAACGTCCTCCGCCGCGATTCTGATCGCTTTATACCATAAAAAAAATACGGGGCAAGGACAGTTTATCGATGCCGCCGGCAGAGAAGCCATGATCAGTAATATCGGGGAAATTATTATGGATTTTACTCTAAACCATAGGGAACAGAATAGAATGGGTAACGACCAGCCTTATGCTGCGCCACATGGCTGTTACAGGTGCAACGGTGATGATAATTGGCTTAACATCGCGGTAGAAAATCAAGAGCAATGGATTGGTTTTTGTCGGGTAATCGGTGAGCCCGAATGGTGTAAGCGGGAAGAATTTATAAATTCATCAAGCCGATGGCAGCATCGGTCGGAGCTGGATACCCTGGTTGAGGATTGGACGACTAAGCATGACAAATTCGAGGTGACAGAAGCATTACAAAAAGCACATGTTCCCGCGGGCGCCGTCTTAAGTATGAAAGAGGTAAACCTTAATTCTCATCTTATCGAACGCGGGTTTTTCGATGTTATCGACCATGGACTGGGGATTGGAAAAAGACCGATACCCTGCCAGATACCAGCTAAATTCAGCAATATGGATAGTTTTATTCCGGAAAGGGCTCCCAGCTTCGGACAGGATAACAATAATATTTTCGGCGAGTTGCTGGGAATATCTAAAGAAGAACTGATAGCTCTCGAGAATGAACAGGTAATCGGTGGAGCACCAAGCTTTCCCCCCGGGAGACCGACTCGTCTGAATCTTATCCAGCAGCAGAATGCGGGGGAGTTGGATGCTGATTACATAAATCAATTGAAAGAAAAGTATAAGACGGATATAGGAATAAATCAAAACAAAGAAAAATGACCTGAAACGGCTTGACAAGCAAGAGTTAAAAGGTGCACTATTTTATCCAAGTAAAAAATGATGTATCATTGAAAAGATATTATTAAAAAGGAGAGGAAAATGAATTGGAAACTTGACATCGGAAGCCTTCAACTCACTAACTTAAGCCACGTCGGTATCGCAGTAAAGGATGCCGAAAAAACAGCAATTATGCTCTCTAAAATCTGGAACATCGGCACGCCTGAGGTTTTTGATTACTCGCCCAAGAAATCAGAGATGTTTTACGGTGAGGCTTTTAAAGTAAGATTAGTATTCATCAAATTCGGGGCTTTCCCTGTTGAATTACTCCAGCCGTTGGATAATAAATCCATCTGGTCGAAATTTATTGCCGAAAAGGGCGAAGGCATCCATCATGTCGCTCTTGGAGTTTCGAACTATGACGAACATATGGCAAAAATGAAAAAAATGAAGCATAAATTACTGGTTGCCGCCGAGTTCAATGGCGAAAAGTGGTGCTATTTCGATTGTAACCCGGGTGGCGTTGTTTTTGAATTCCGCGAAGAATATAAGAAGAAAGTATAACCACCTGGCAATGGCAATTAGGTTTTACCATGAATGATCGTTTAAAAAGCCTTAAAAAGCGCTAGTGAGTTTGCTATGCTCGAAATTATTTGTAATATTGGATAATTTCCGATGAGTGAAACGGTAAGGAGGTTGCTGACCGATGAAAAAGCTTATCAATGATCCTTATAAAGTAGTCGACGAAACAATATCCGGGATTCTTAAAGCCTATCCCTATCATCTAAAGATGGCAAAAGGAAGCTCGCGGGCACTCGTCCGTAAGGATGCTCCGGTAAAGGGGAAGGTAGCAATTTGTACTGGCGGTGGCTCAGGCCACATTCCGGTCTTTCTTGGATATGTTGGTCCTGGATTACTGGATGGTGTATCTATCGGTAACGTTTTCTCATCGCCGAGCGCTGACGATATGGTCGCCGCTACCCGTGAAATAGATGGCGGAGTCGGCGTGCTCTACCTGTTTGGGAACTACAGTGGTGATAAGATGAACTTTGAAATGGCCGCGGAGATGGCCGCACTTGAGGGTATAACAGTAAAGATGAGTATTGCCAGCGATGATGTTGCTTCCGCTCCACCTGCAGAGAAAAAACGCCGTCGTGGAATTGCCGGTATTTTCTTTGCTTATAAAATCGCCGGAGCTAAAGCCGATACCAAAGCCAGCCTGGATGAGGTCAAAGCTACCGTGGATAAAGTGATTGAAAATACCTGCACTATGGGTGTCGCGCTGAGTCCCTGCACCATACCGGCAGTCGGCAAGCCGAACTTCGTCATTGCCGAGGATGAGATGGAACTCGGTATGGGCATTCACGGCGAACCGGGAATTGAACGCACCAAAATGAAGAGCGCCGATGAGGTCGCAGCCATCATGGCTGATAAGGTAATTAAAGACCTGCCTTTCAAGGCTAAGGATGAGGTCGCAGTCCTCGTCAATGGATTAGGAGCGACACCGCCCGAAGAGCTTTTTATTCTGTACAATAAATTCTATGATATTTTGGGGGATCACGGCATTAGTGTTTATAAGGCATTCATCGGCGAATATGCTACCTCGATGGAAATGGCTGGTGCCTCGTTCACATTGCTGAAGCTGAATAGTGAATTCAAGAAACTGCTCGATGCGCCCGCTTTCTCGCCATTTCTTCCGCAGTGGAGGCGTTCATGAGTCGGGTGATCAACACCGTAACTATAATTGATATTCTGAAAGATACCGCTACCGGTTGGAGCCGCAATAGTGATGAATTAAGGCGGCTGGATTCTATTGCCGGCGACGGAGATCTTGGCGTAACCGTAGAGCTTGCCAGCAAGGCGATGGCCGATTACCTGGCTAATCCGGGTGAAGAGGATATCGGCAAGCTACTGATGAGATGCGGCATGCAGATTAACAAAGCCAGCCCTTCGACCTTTGGGACACTATTGGCTTCGGCATTTATGGAAGCTGGGAAATCCGTGCTGGGGCGCAAGGAAATAGCGTTTAATGATTTAGTATTTCTAGGAAAAGGCGCTATAGAAGGAGTGAAAAAACGGGGTAAAGCAGAAGTCGGCGATAAAACTATGCTGGATGCATTGGTCCCTGCGGTGGAAGCCTTTGAGCAAGCGCTTGTTAAAGGCACTGATGCTATGATGGCTCTAGAATCAACCACTAAAGCGGCTAAGTCCGGAGCCGAAGCCACTGTAAATATGAAAGCCAAATACAGTCGCGCCAGTTATCGTCAGGATGGAGCTATTGGTTTACAGGACGCCGGCGCTACGGCCACCTATTTTCTGATAGAAGCATTTGCTAGAAGCTGGAGTGCGCGTCTCTAAACTGTTCGATTTTGTACACTTTAATCCATCAAAAGAAGAGGGAATGTGAAAACCCTCCCTCTTTTCATTCCTGTCTCAAACCTTCGCATGGGATAATTTCTAATACAAAAAGGGGGAGCTTAAACAGAAGTTTGAGCCCCCCTTTTTAATTTGTATTTGGTAGTTTTACTTACCGGTGACCGGATTCTTGTAGTGGTACGGGAAGATATAACCGGTCGGGTACGTGAGAAATGTAGTGCCGGGTCCGGGTGGTCGTCTTGTTCCGAGAGGTGGATTTAAAATCGATGGTCGATTTACCCAACCCTGGTCTAACGGACTACTGATAATTTCGTTGAAGAAGATTTTCTTTAATTTCCATATTCCATCTTCTTTAACGTATTCGTTTTCCCAGATTCCGGCTCCGATTAAGGCCTTAGTTTGCCCTTCACGAGGCATGGCGCCGAGGAAATAACCGTACCATCTTCCCTTGGCAAACAAACCGTCCGGCTCGATATCGATAATCCCGCAAAGCGTCGGGAGTATGTGTAAATATTCCGGCGGGGCTTTTTTCGTATTCGGCCCGTAGGCGGGATAGTGATTGGGAAAGCGGAAAACCTCCCTGATATCATCCCACCCTTTGTACTGACCGGTATCGTTTACTTCAAAAGTGATGTCGGGCCGGTGAGACCACAATGCTACTAAATCCTCTTCCTGCCAATGTTCGAGGTAATAGCCATAAGACCTCTGCAATATTTTTATAGCCTCCATATCCTCGATCCAGGTAAGTCTTGCAGCTTGTTTATTAAAAGTTGCTGTCAATGTTTTTACTTTTGCTTCCAGTTCAGCTGTGTTCAAAATTAACCTCCTTTGCGAAATTTATACCCTTAGCTTACTTTCCTGTAACCGGATTCTTGTAATGGTAGGGGAAAATGTAGCCGGACGGGTAAGTAGCGAAGTGGGTGTTCGGTCCCGGAGGAGGCCTGTTAGCCATGGGCGGGTTGGACAGATAAGGTGTCTTTACCCAACCTTCGTCCAATGGACTGCTGATAATATCGTTCCAGAAGACTTTCTTTAATTTCCATATCCCGTTTTCTTTGATGTATTCGTTCTCCCAAATTCCACAGCCGATTAATGCACGGAGCTGCCCTCTTCGGGGCAGGGCACCAAGGAAGAAACCATACCATCTTCCCTTGGCAGTATGTCCGCCCGGGTCCAAGTGGACAATACCCGAACCCGGCATCAGAATGTGCAGGTATTCCGGAGGAGCTGTTATCTCTCCGTTAAAGGCGGTATAGTGATCCGCAAAGTGGAAACACTGCTGGACGCCTTCCCATCCTTTAAACTGACCGGTTTCATTTAGCTCTACGGTGGTATCAGGGCTATGAGACCACAGGCCCAATAGTTGCTCTTCCTGCCAATGTTCGAGGTAATAACCATAAGCCCTTTGCAATTTTTTAATTGCCTCGATGTCTTCTGCTGCCGTGATCCTGGCCTCCAGTTTCTCGGCGGTTTCTGCCAGCGCTTTAACTTTTGCTTCTAAATCTTCTGCCTTCAAAATCAGCCTCCTTTTTTGATTGGTATTTTGACCTTTTTAATTCTTGTCATTATTGGTTTTACGACCCGATATAATCCTGAAATTGGCACAATACTAGCATTGATTAATCGGATTTGTCAACTCATAATTATATTGCCAATTACCTGTAATATAGCTTTTTTACTCAAATACAGTCGCCTAATATTAATACAATTTCTATATCGAATACCTGCCCGAATCAAAATTGAAAAATAATCAGGTCTGTGTTACTATCGAAACCAATAGTACCTAATCAAGACAAAATTTTATCGAGTCAACGTCTTGAATCGGTTACAAAATTCTTAATATTTAGTAATGGGAGATAATTATGCCTGAATTTAAAAAACTTTTTGAACCGGGTAAAATGGGGAAGATCGAGGTTAAAAATAGAATCATCTTTGCCCCTTGCGGTACCCATTATTCATCACTCGACGGTTTAGTTACCGATCGAACTTTAGCGTATTATGCCGAGCGTGCTCGTGGTGGTGTCGGTCTGTTAGTAGTAGAGGGTTGCCGATGGCGTATGCGTGCTAGCGCCGGAGGGTGGATTATGGCTACCTCCGATAAATATATACCCGGGCTGAAGAAATTAGTAGACACTATTCATGAAGCGGGCGCGAAAGCCATTATCCAGATGGCAGCCCACCGGGGCAGCACTGACGAAGAGGATCCCGCCAGCCCATCGGGCATTCCGCACCCTTTTTCCGGCTGGTCTTCTGTTCTTCCTTCGCACCCGAGAGCTGTACCGGCAGCCGATTTGGAAGAACTGGTCAATGAAATCGGAGAGGGCGCCAGAAGATGTATGGAAGCGGGCTTCGATGGAGTCATGATACACGGCGCTAACGGATACCTTGCCTGCGAACTGCTTTCACGCAGATTTAATAAAAGGACCGATGCTTATGGCGGCGACCTCAGAGGCAGAGCTAAATATATTCTGGACACAATAAAGGTAATCAGAGAGAAAACATCGCCTGATTTTCCTATTGTTACCAGACTCATGGGCTCCGATAGGGTTTCAAAGCCCGGAGACCCGGATGGTTGGGGCATAGCCGATACTGTAGAGCTATGTAAAATAATTGAGGAAACCGGTGTGACGGCGATAGATATCACCAGCGGTTCGCAAGAGACACCAGAATGGACGGCGCCTCCTTACTTCCTGGCTGCCGGATGTAATACCGATATCACCGGTGCGATTAAGAAAGCAGGCATTAAAACTCCGGTTTGGATTACTGGTAAAATTATGGATCCTTCTCTAGCTGAGCAGATATTGGAAGACGGAAAAGCAGATTATATCTGTTTAGGCCGGGGTTTGATGGCTGACCCTCATTGGGCAAACAAAGCCAAAGAAGGCAGAGTAGAAGATATTCGCAAATGTATTTGTGACGACAGATGCCTTGAAGATGTCATGATCGATTTTGTGCCGATATCTTGTACAGTTAATCCCATGATTGGAAAAGAGAGTCAGTTAGCAGCCAAATTACCGCGTTTAACCAAGAAGAAAAAGGTTCTGGTTGTAGGTGGCGGACCGGGTGGTATGCAGGCTGCAATCATC